>Ga0075467_10000009_pt1 | contig 109874 bp, 120 predicted proteins | sample DEB08_DNA_9_FD_75067 | JGI IMG/M metagenome (GOLD analysis project Ga0075467, IMG submission 75067) | Aqueous microbial communities from the Delaware River and Bay under freshwater to marine salinity gradient to study organic matter... | ecosystem: Environmental > Aquatic > Marine > Coastal ... | reverse complement strand
GTCGTAGCCGAAATGGGTTTTGAGGGTCTCGTACATCATAGTCAGTGCCTCAGTATCTCATGTATTTGAAATTCGTCCCACCGTATCTGTCGTCCATCTAAGTAATAAAGAAACCGGGCCTGTGAAAGGCCTGGGTAGTTTATGTGTGGAAAGCGGTGTGCTTTCAAGTTTATAGCGGTTGCACGTTTGGGGTTGGTGGCCCAGCTTGCTTGAACGAAAATGGTGATCGGGCTATGAGGGTACCCATACACCAATCGGCAAATGGAAACACCACATTAAAGTTTTTACCCATAAAGCGGTGATGTAGCAGGTGGTGGCCGTTAAGGCGCTGAAACACCCAGGATAGTTCTAACTGCCGTTCTTTTGGTAGGTGCATACAGTAGTGCAGATATTCGTATGCAAAATAGTATGCGAAAGAAACGGTGAAGCCTACCACGATGATAGTCGCAGCTTCAGCAAAACCGAGCCAAAAGAATACGATGAACGCAGCAACTAACTCAAGTGCTGTACCGGCCAGGACCAGTAGCCATTTCCACTTTTTCATATCGATGATTTCGACGTCATCCTCATGTTGCATATGATAGGTGTGGTCAAACTTAAACACCATGTGGTGCACTCTGGTGTGGTTGTGAAAGAACTTTTGGAATGGTGAGGGTGTTTTTGGATCGTGCAAAACGTACTTGTGCGTTACCCATTCGTAGAAGGAAGCCCGGAAGGGTCCGACTACGAGTGTGATAAGGGCAATCAGAGCGATGCTCATGTCAGATCTCCTTCTATTGGTATCTAACATTAAGTCTAGCATGTAGGGGTGGGCCGTAAGTTACAGGTAGGTTTTTGATTGCCAAGTGTAATTTCTGGTGGTACCGTTTATATATATGAGTCTCAACTTACACCTCAACATTTGCCGAAAATCATTTTGTACAGCGTTTATCCTTGGGCTGCTTACTAGTGTGATGTTTGGCCTGGCATTTTATGCTGGCCAACAGCAGGGTAGTCAGCAGTCGTTTGAGCAAACTGTTCGGTTTGAAGAAGAACAAATCCTCCTACACAGCAAAGTGCACCTAGTAGAAATGAAAGTCGACGTAATCAATGAACAAAAAGACGCCGAGGAACTACAAAGCGACTTCGACCGAGTGATGACAGTACTAGAACAAAGTCACGCCGTGACGGGTGAGGGAATTATCGCGCGTGACCAAGCGATGCGCGCAGCGGCGGCGGAAATAAATAGCGCAATTGCCGAAGGTGGCCAGGCACTAGTGGACGCCATTGAAGCAATGATCGAATCGATCGAAGAGTACATGTATGGAGAGGAAACAGAGGAAGAAGCTGTATACTAAGAAGTAATGGAACAATTTTATCCTTTTTTCTTGATTGTCTTTTCGGGGGTGTTTTTCTCGATGCTTTCAATCCGAACCCACATCCCGTGGGCGGTGATGCTGATTATTGGCGGTATCGCCGTGGGTCCCAGTGGTCTCGATGTGATTTCGCTTAATCCGACCATCGAGTTTATGGGGCAAATCGGCCTGGTGTTTCTCATGTTCATGGCTGGACTAGAAACCAAGTTTTCACGCTTTAGTGAGTACAAAACCAGCCTGCTATCGCTGGCGTTTATTAACGGGCTGGTCCCGTTCCTGGCTGGGTTTGCGGTAGTGTATGCACTAGGGTACCCACCACTAACCGCACTGATTGTGGGGATCATATTTGTATCGTCGTCGATTGCTGTCGTTATCCCGACCCTCGAGGTGACCGGGATGCTTCGTACCAAACTAGGGCAGTCGGTGGTGGTCACAACGGTACTGCAGGACATCACTAGTTTGGTGCTCCTGTCATTGCTGCTACAAAACGTCGATCCAGTGACCGAGGTGCCGCTGTATGTGTTTTATCCAGTGTTACTCGGGGTACTGGTTGCGATGCGATTGGGGATCCCGAAACTGCGCGAATGGGTGGTGCGGGTGACGACCAACGCGCCTGATTTATTCCAGCTAGAATTTCGCTCTACGTTTCTCATTCTGATCGGGACGGTGATCGCGTTTGAGTTGCTTGGGCTGCACCCGATTGTGGCTGGGTTTTTCTCTGGGTTGGTACTAGCTGACTCGATTAAAAGCAAGGTACTGAAAGAAAAAATCAAAACCATCAGTTACGGCATATTTATCCCAACTTTTTTCGTAGTGATCGGGCTACAGACTGACCTTCGGGTATTTGCCGATGTGGGGAATGTGCTGTTGACTATGTCGGCCTTGGTGCTTACCCTTGTGGCGTCCAAATACCTCAGTGGCTTCGCCGCCGCTCGGCTAGTTGGGTTTGATACGACCGAGTCCAATTTCTTTGCTGCGACCTCACTACCGCAACTATCGACTACGCTGGCTACCGCGTTTGTGGTGTTTAACCTCGGACTGATTGATCAGACGCTTCTCACGTCACTGGTGGTGTTGAGTGTGGTGACGGTACTTTTGAGTCCAATCCTGATCCGTCGTCAGGCCAATAAACTACTAGAGCGTAAAGAAGGGTAGGTTGTGATAGGCTAAAAATATTTACAGGTAACTATAATTAACCATGATTTTAAAACTATTTGTGCTTGCTGCCGCGATTGCTCAGGTTGCCGCCGCTGCGCTGCTCAACATTGGCGCGTTTGAAAATACGGACCGAGCGCTCCCGGTATTTATCCAGCCAGCCGGGTGGGCATTTAGTATTTGGGGTCTCATTTACACCCTGTCGCTTATCTATGCCGTGTATCAGATTATTCCTACAAATGATAACAAGATCCTACGCGCGACCAGGCTGCCGGCCTTGGCAGGATTCTTGGGCTCGATCGCCTGGCTGTACTTTGCCGGTCAAACCGATTGGACAATCTGGCTAACGATCCCAATCCTATTTTTCATGGCTGGTGCGTTTACCTATGTGGTCAACACCCCTGACTCGGGTGCGAAAACCCAGACGTTACTATCAAAGAAATTTCTATTGCCGTACGCAGCCTGGACAGGGGTTGCGAGCTGGCTCAACATTCAGGCGCTACTTAATGATCAGCTAGTTGTTACTGACGGTACGGTGAACCTGATTACCAACGGTGTGCTGTTCGGCTGTATTGCAGCGTTTACGTTGTACTACTTCAAACGATCTGGCTACAGTGCTTGGTACGGGGGAGTGCTGGTATGGGCGGGAGTGGGAGTCATCGCGGCAAACCTGGACGAAGGCAACGTTGTATTTGTGGGGTTGGCCGGACTGTTGGTTACCGCAGTGGTGGGGCTGTGTTTCTGGGCTGAGAAATAAACCTTAGGCTATCGCTTAGTGTTTGCGACAGATTCCTTTGACGGTCACTTCGATTTCATCAACTTCAAAATCTTCAATCCCGAGGAGTTTTTTTAGTTTTTGGTCTGGCGCGGTAAAGTGGATGACTCGTTCGCAGGTGGTACAGACAGCGTGGTGATGGGGTTCGGTTTGGTATTCGTACTGAGCCTCGCCGCTGGTGAGGTGAAACTGCTTAATCATTTTTTCCTTGGTGAATAGTTCTAAATTGCGGTAGATGGTTACCAAGTCTATGTTGGGCAGGGCAGCATGAATATCCGCCGCACTCATAGTGCCATGTTTGTGTTTGAGTTCGTCCAGGATTTCCTGACGTTTAGTTGTCATACGGATAGTCATAGGTGCAAGTGATTTGCATAATAGCAGATACTTGTTATACTCGCAATCGCAAATGATTTGCATTTATATAATTTATTTTACGTATGTATATTGAAGCAATGTTAACCGCAGCGGCTCTGGCGGCTGTGTCACTGATTGGAGCGGTGGTGTTTGGTGGCCACAAAGGCCTAGTAGGGATTGAGCGGTTCGTCATCCCAGTTGCGGTTGGAGTATTTCTTAGTTTAGTTTTATTTGAACTGATTCCAGAAACCTTGGCAGCGGCACCTACTTGGGGTGGAGTTGCGGTAGCTATTGGGTTCCTTTCCTTCTACGTCTTTGCTCAGTTTTTACACAAACGATTTCATGCGCTTGATGCCGATGACTGTAATCGAAAAACCTCAGCTGGATTGCTGCTAGTTGGTGATGCGTTCCATAACTTGGCCGACGGGATTATTCTAGGAGGAGCATTTTTAATTGATCCAACGGTTGGTATTGCTACAGCAATTGGATTAGCACTGCACGAAATCCCACAAGAGATCGTTGAGTTTGGAGTGTTTATCCGAGCGGGATACTCACGGTGGCAAGCCGCTGCTCGTAACTTACTTTCAGCTTCAGCTGTAATTGTTGGTACAGCGTTGACACTATTTGTATCAAGCGAAGGGGGCGAGTGGGTGTGGGTCTTAACTGGTATTGCTGCTGGAGCACTCTTGTTCTTGTCTGCGAGCGACATGTTGCCGCGAATCCACGGGAATCTAAAAACTTACGGGAACATCTGGTACGCCACGCTGGCTATTGCCATTGGGTTTATCGGTATGACCCTGATCCTAGATTGGGCTCATTCACAATATGGACATGGTCATGCTCACGAACACGAAGCACACGAATATGAGTTGCACGATGAACACGGAGAAGCTGAACATTCTGAGGAAGAACATGTAGACGAGCATACTCAGTAATATTTGGTAGTATTGCTGTAATGATTGCTCAATTAACTCGCTACGTTTTAGTTTGCTGTTTACTGGTCACGCCGTTTGTTGGTAGTGCTCAGGAGGTTTTTAATGAATACCAGGCAACCTACCGCGGGGAGGTCCTGTCGATCCTCGAACAACAATACCGTGAGGTACCAGGCACTGGGACTGATACATTGTTGCAGACGATCTCAATCCAGGTGCTCGATGGACCAAAGGAGGGGCAGACTCTCACAATTGAAAACGAATATCTAGAATTAGAGCCTGGCGACAAGTTTTATTTCAATCACAACGTATATATAGACGGCACCGAATCCTACTTTGTGACCAATATCGACCGGCGTGATTCGTTGCTGTTTTTCTTCCTACTTTTTGTTGGAACGATTATAGCGTTTGGGGGCTGGCAGGGGTTGCGGTCGCTAGTGGCCCTCGGGGGCAGTTTTCTAGCCATTTTCTACGTGCTACTGCCTGGGTTAGTAGCTGGCTACAACCCACTGGTACTTAGTGTAGCGGTTGCCTCAGCGGTGCTATTCGCTGCAATTTTCTTTACTCATGGATTTAACCGGGAGTCAGCAGTGGCCTACGGGGGGACGATGCTGGCGGTATTCTTTACTGGGCTGCTGGCAATTATTGCGGTGCACCAAACTAAACTGACTGGATTTGTGACTGACGAATCAGTGTTTCTTAACTTTGCGACCAACGGATCACTTGATTTCACCGGCTTACTTTTGGGGGCGATTATTATCGGGGTGCTCGGCGTGCTCGACGATATTGCAGTGACGCAAGCGGCCGTGGTGACCGAACTATATAGTAGTAACAAATCTCTCACTGCCCGGGCGGTATATCAAAAAGCGATTCGGGTAGGTCGGGAACATGTGGGAGCCCTCGTCAATACACTTGTCCTGGCGTACGTCGGTGCGTCACTGCCACTGTTGATGTATTTCCATCTGTCGCCTCTGACGTTCTGGTCGTTGGTTAATTCGGAACTGTTTGCTACTGAAATCATTCGGGCGATTGTCGGGAGTATTGGTTTGATTTTGACAGTGCCAATTGTGACTGGGTTAGCTGTGTATTTCCTGCGAGACTATGTATCAAAGCACGGACACAGTCATTCGCATGGTCATGGACACCGTCATTAAAATTGGATTATCCAATCCTTGAGTGCGCTGTGCTCTCGAGTTTACTATTATAAAAGTAAGAAATCCATCCAATTTCTCACTGACCACAAACGCACTAATACATTATCGGTCCCAGGGGTTCGATGGTGCATTAGTGTGCAATCGCAAAGCAAATAAGTTTGGTTCCTGGTTGAAGATGCGGTGTCAGAGCGGCACGCGCAGCGGCTATGGTTGACTCAGTTGTCACCACATCATCAAACAAAATAACAGTGGGCGCTAGGGTGTGTATGCGTTCGGTGTTGCAACCAAACGACCCGACTTGTTGCCGCAGCCTGATTTTCTTAGACACATGACTTTGTTGGGGGGTGTTGGTCTGTTTCTTGAGTATATCGATCCGCACCTGATTTCGGTGCTCACAATATTGCAAAATATTAAGCAGGTGCTGGTACCCGCGCTGACGTTCTCGGTTAGTACTGCTGGGCACTGGGATAATGGTCGCAGTTGGGTAGCGTCTAAAAAAATGATCGCACACCGAAGCTAGTTGTTTCGCTGACTGTTTGTGAAAATGAAATTTATTGTTGCGGATACTGTCTTTGACTGCTGGGTTTTTATACGAAAGTAATAGATGTGTATTTTTATAGAGTTCGGGTTGAATCATCTGGAGCAGTTTAGTTTGTGACCTAGGTTCTGGCCATAATGTGTCGCATAGTAATCTCCACTGAAAAGGCATGGTTAATAGTATATCGTGAACCGACTCGTGCTACTATTTTAATAGTTATCGTTTATGGGACTTTTATCCAACCTCATCAAATCTGTACAAGTGACCCAAACAGCACCAAACGTGCTGGGTGTTGATATTGGGTCATCATCAATTAAAGTGGTAGAGCTCGAAGAAAAGGCTGGTGTACTGACACTTGTGACCTATGGAGAAATTCAACTCGGACCCTACGACAGAAAAGCCCTCGGCGCTGTAGTGCAACTTGGTCCCAAACAAGAACAAGAAGCATTGGTGGACGTGATACGCGAGTCAGCCGTCAAAGCTAGGCAAGCAGTATTTGCGATGCCACTGTCAGCTAGTTTTATTAGCACTACGTCGCTCAACGTGGGGGAAGCAGCTGATCTTGATGCACAGGTACGTATCGAAGCTCGTAAAATTATCCCAGCGTCACTGAGCGAAGTGACGCTGGACTGGGCAGAGTTAGAAGCGACCCCTGGCCAAGAGGGTCGACCAGTATTGATTGCGGCGATTCAAAATACGGCAATTGAGCGGCTGAATGTGCTGATGCAATTTGTCGGACTGCAAGATTCTCCAACTGAAATTGAATGTTTTAGTACCAGTCGCACAATCACATCGAGTGGCCATACCATTGTTATGGATTTTGGCGCTTCTTCAGCCAAGATGTATATCTCCAGTGAGGGAGTGTTAAATCGGATGCACCGAATCAATGTTGGTGGTACACAGATCACACAGCAATTTGCTGAACTCCAAGAAACTGATTTTGAGACTGCGGAACTGAACAAGATTCAGGTATCGTACGACAGTCCAGAACACGCAAGCCTCAAGAGTGTGTACAGCAAAATCTATGGTCGAGCCCTGCGAGAATTTCGACAGGTGATAGATCATTACCAGTCAACACATGGCGTTGAGTTTGGACAGATTCATGTGTGCGGAGGCGCGAGTTTGCATGAAGGTATGAATAAAATGATTCAGGACGCAATTGGTATTCCCGCTGAATACATCAATCCGTTTACTAATGTTGCATATCCAGCTTTTATGGAAGACGCAATGAAGGAAATCGGTCCATCATTTGTGCCTGCGCTTGGTGCTGCTTTGCGACACTTCGAGTAGTAGTAAAGCTTTCCACACTTCTTTACTTTCTAAACAAAACAAAGCGTATACTATAGGTAAGATGCAAGGTTCTTCAAACAACTCTTTTATACCCAAGCGGCGAAATTCTAAACGACAAAGCTCAAGGCCGGCTCGTAAAGTTTTTCTACTAACCATTATTACTTACAGTCTGTTGTTTGCAGCTTTACTGGCAGCGGCGGGGACAGCCTTTTACAAAAACTACACAGCTGCCCAGCTCGCAAGAGAAGCGGTGTTGTTAGATGCTGCCGTAAATACTTTTAGTGTCCAAGATTTTAAGCGAGTTCAAGAATTTGACGATACTCTAACCAAAGCCAAGGGTCGGGTCGATAACACTGTCTCTATGGTGGCTGTGTTGGACGAACTTGATCGAATCACAGCGCAACCAATCCAAATTAATGGTCTCGAATTACAGCGACAGGGAGACGAGGTTTTGTTGGTAACGCTTAATTTTTCTACCGAGACGCTGGACGCCGCGTTGTTTCAGCGAAAAGTACTTACGGCCAATAGCGCTCTGTTCGCTGATGTAAAAATTTCAGAAGTCGACATCCAAAATGCTGTAGAAGCCACAGCTGCCGGCGGAGCAGACACTCCACCGGCAGTGACATTTATTGCTGAATTCTCGACCCCGCTTACTGCCGCTTTGTATGATCCTGTCGAGGCTCGTCGAACTGATATCGGTACACGTGTCGGTCAGTCTATCAACACACTAAACACTGCTGGCAATGTTGAATTAGAAACTACTATTCCTAGTGAACCAGAAATTGGTTTAGATGAATCATTTGACATTGATGCGGACATTGAGTTTGGCTCGGAAACTGTTCTACCGGAAGATGTCGAAGTTAACGAAACTACTATATGAAACCGCTTGGACTACTATCACAGCTAGCAGCTATTGGTTTGGCGATTGCTATCGTATCTTTCTTTGTGCGACCAACGTTTACAGATATCGGTGAACTACAAACTGAAATACAAAAATATGCAGATGAACGTGAGCGTGTGACAGACACAAACCTAGCTCTGGATCAACGTGTGGCCGAGCTAGAGTCTATTTCAATAAACAATCGTGCGCGCTTGGCGACTTATATGCCATCGCTGCTCGATGAGGTAGCTGTTCTGCGCGATATTGAAATAATCGCTCAAAATGCTGGTGTAAATTACAGTGAGATCCAGTTTAATGGCGAACACACCGATGATAGTGATGAGTCTCGTCTTGCAGACAATGACGATTTGCTTGTTGGACAAGAATTTGCCGTCACTATTGACGGTAGTTATAGCAGGCTAAAAGATTTCTTTAGTATGCTGGAACAAAACGAGTATCCATTACAGGTCTACACGCTGAATGTTAGTGTGCTTGAGGGTGGTTTCTTGACCGCTGAAACTACGCTAGTGACTTACGTTACAAGCGTTGAGTCTGAAGCAGAATAATGAATTAGTTATGAATAAATCACTCACAAATATAGTTGTACTGGTTGGGATTATCGTTACGGCAGTGGCGGGCTATTTCCTCTTTTCTCAGAATTCATCACCATTAGCATCTTCTAGTCCGTCTGATCAACAGTTACAGCAACTACTCATGTCGTCACAGTTGTTTGTAGAACGTAGCCGTGCTCTGTCCGAGATAGATATGGATACAACAGTATTCGATGATCCTGTTTTTAATTCTCTAAAATCATATTCGCCACCCCCAAATGAGTTCCCCGTAGGTCGATCTAATCCGTTTGCGCCAGCCTTTGGTTCAACACCCAGCTCCCGCTAGCCATGAATCCATTCGCTGCACTCAAAGAATCCTCACTAGTGACTGCCGATAGGGCAGAGGCTTTGCAGATCCGTTCAGAGACAGAGGGAGTTGGTCTCGAGGAACTCCTGCTAGCAGAAGGTCTAGCTAGTACCAAGATAGCCGATTTTTTTGCTAAGTACTATGAGGTAGAACATTTTTCGTTACCTGAAGGATTTAAGGTGACACAGGAAGTACTTAATCTGGTACCTGAAACATCGGCTACCCACTACCAGATGGTACCTCTTAAAATTGAACAGGACGTACTTGTGGTCGGGGTACATAATCCAGATGATTTGCGGATGCGGGAAGCGCTCAACTTCATCAGTACCAAAAATAACATGCCATACCACATGGTGTTTTTGCTCAGTTCAGAAATAGCTGAGGTGAGTAAGTTCTACGCCAACCTCGAAGGTGAGGTGGACAGCGCGCTGGAAAATCTAGAGTCGGAGCTTGATGCCGAAATTGCCGCTAGTTTGGAGGGAGTGAGTGAGTCTGATCGGGAGTCAGTTGACCATATCGAGGAAGACGCTCCAGTAACTAAAATTGTGGCAACTATCCTACGTTACGCAGTTGATGGTCAGGCGTCTGACATCCATATCGAACCAACTCCAAAAAAAGTTGGCGTACGGTTTCGAGTTGATGGTGGCTTAGCAACCAGTTTGGAGTTGCCAAAGAATGTTCACATGGCAGTGGTAGCGCGAGTAAAAATCCTCTCGGCGATGCGTCTTGATGAGCGACGAAAGCCGCAAGACGGACGCTTCTCTGCTACCTTTGATGGTCGTAAAATTGACTTTCGTGTCTCGGTGCTCCCGACCAACCATGGTGAAAAAGTCGTGATGCGTATTTTGGATACCGGTAAGGGTGTCCTGACACTCGAGGATAGTGGGATTTCTAAATACAATCTCGATATTATCAAACGAGTGGTCAAAGAGCCCTACGGAATTATTCTTATTTCTGGCCCAACTGGTTCCGGTAAGTCAACGACCTTGCGAGGAATGATTGGTGAGGTAGATACGCTCACTGAAAATGTTATGTCTCTGGAAGATCCGATTGAATATAACCTCGAAGGGGTCAGTCAGTCACAAGTGCGGCCAGAGATCGGGTACACGTTCGCAACCGGTTTGCGAGCGGCGCTTCGGCAAGATCCCGACATTATCATGGTAGGAGAGATCCGCGACAAGGAAACGGCTCAGTTGGCTATTCAGGCTGCTCTAACTGGCCACCTGGTCTTATCCACCATTCACACCAATAATTCAATTGGAGTGATCCCACGTTTGATTGATATGGGAGTTGATCCATATTTGATTGCGCCAACTCTCAAAATGGCAATTGCGCAGCGGTTGTCTAAAAAATTATGTGAGGGAACTGGTACTGAAACAGACGTTGACGCAGCCACGCAAGACAGAATAAAAGATATGAAACAAGCCATCCCTGGAAAATTCCACAGTCGTATTCCAGAGGCAACAACCTTATTACATCCTGAGTCAACCCCCAGCTGCGCCTCAGGGTATCGTGGGCGAACAGCGGTGACTGAAGTGCTTGAAATCACGCAGGAAATCCAGGATCTCATTTTGAAGAACGCACCGGAAGAAGCTTTTCTAGCGGCGGCGCGAAAAAATGGTTTCACCACGATCCAGGAAGACGCTATGATCAAAGCCCTCAATCATGAGATTCCCCAAGAAGAAATGATGACGTTTGGTACCCAGATTGGTATCGATGAGTTGCTTGAAGATACAATTGAGGAGCGTGTCGATAACCAAACTCCAGCCGAACCCACCCAGGCTATAATAAATAGTGATGAAGAAGTTACTACTGGTTGATGATGATGCGTTTTTGCGTGATATGTACGCAATTAAATTTAGTGAATCTAAATTTGACGTACGGGTGGCAGAGACTGGACATCAGGCGCTCACCTTGATTCAACAATCTCCAGACTTTGACGTGATCTTGCTCGATATGGTGATGCCAGGTATGGGTGGGATTGAGTTGATTAAAGAAATCAAAGAACTATTCCCAGACATGAAAACAAAATGCATTGTGCTGTCAAACCAAGGGCAGGATTCTGATGTTGCAGAAGCAGAGGCCGCTGGGGCCGCTGGTTACATAATAAAAGCAGAAGCAATACCCACTGATGTAGTCAAGCAGGTGACAAAAATTATCGGCAGTAAAAATTAGTTATGACAAGTACGGATTACAAAAAAGAGTTAGATGCAATCATTAGTGTAATTTTAGAAGAGAAAGCGTCAGATTTACACTTGTCAGTTGAGTCGCACCCACTGATCCGGGTTTCAGGCACGCTTATTCCGCTACTAAAAAAGCCCGTGCTCAATGCCCAGGACTTGGATGCATTTGTACGGATTCTTATGCGCAAGGATCAGTATGCAAAATACATCGAATTTAACGAAGTTGACTTTTCATATGAAAACGCCGAAGGGGTCCGGTTTCGAGGGAACGCATTTTACCAGCGTGGTCAGATGGGTATTGCACTGCGGTTGATTCCAAACGTAATTCGTTCATTTGAGGATCTAAGTCTACCGCCAATTCTGGAAAGCTTCACCCAGCGTACACAAGGATTCTTCTTGTGTGTGGGTCCGGTTGGTCAAGGGAAGTCAACAACCCTAGCAGCAATGGTAAACATTATTAATAAAAATCGGGCTGACCACATCGTCACCATCGAAGACCCAATCGAGTACATTTATCAAGAAGAAAAGTCGTTGATCGACCAGCGAGAAATCGGACTTGATTCAAAAACCTTTGAGTCGGCCCTCAACGCTGCGTTTCGACAAGATGTGGATGTGATTTTGGTGGGTGAGATGCGAAATGCTGAAACCATCGAGGCGGCTGTAACGGCGGCTGAAACTGGGCACTTGGTATTATCAACACTTCACACCAATGATGCAGCTCAAACCATTACTCGTATCGTTGATGTGTTCCCCGGGTCGCAACAAAACCAGATTCGCTCACAGCTAGCTGGTTCACTCTTGGGTATCTTTTCGCAGCGACTAATACCAAAAATCGACGGTGGACTGGTGCCGGCGTATGAGCTTCTCATCAACAACACAGCGGTTTCAAACCTGATTCGAGAGAACCGAATTCATGAAATTGGATCGGTTATCGAGACTGGATTGGAGCACGGTATGATTGACATGAATCGATCATTGGCACGACTGGTTCAAAATGGTCTGATTACAACCGAAAACGCCTTCACTTATTCAGGTAACCCTAAGGGGCTCGAACGTCTTATTTAGCCTATGTTATTTTCTTACGTAGCGGTTGACCAAACCAACATTCAGCGCGAAGGGACAGTCGAAGCCCCGTCTGTCGACGCAGCTATTACTGCGGTCCAAAAGCGAGGATACACACTTGTCTCTATTGATGAGGTGTCAGCAAAGTCAGGAGTACTCAACATTGAGATTGATTTATTTGGACGTGTTTCAAACAAAGACGTGGTTATTTTGTCACGACAAATAGCAACCTTGTTCCAGGCTCAAGTTTCACCGTTACGTATTTTTAGTCTCTTGTCGGCGGAAGTTGAAAATAAAAAACTGGCAACTGCGATGAACCAAATTGTGGAAGATTTGCAAGCAGGTAATTCAATCTCGAGGTCGCTGGCGGCACATCCAGAAATATTTTCTTCCTTTTACGTTAATCTGGTAAAAGCTGGTGAAGAGTCGGGTTCGCTTGATCAGTCATTTGATTACTTGGCTGACTATTTAGATCGACAGTATGAAATCCAGTCCAAAGCGAAAAACGCTCTTATTTACCCAGCCTTTGTAGTCGGAATTTTCTTTATCGTGATGGCACTGATGATGACCAAGGTGGTCCCGAGTATCGCTAGTATTCTGATTGATTCTGGCCAAGAGCTACCAATCTATACCAAAATCGTGATCGGCATCTCTGATTTCTTGGTCGACTACATTGGATTCATCGTCCTCGCATTGGGTGGTGGTATCGCTTTCTTTTGGCGCTTCAGTCAGTCAGCCGTTGGGCGACGGGCGATCGACGAATTTACGCTGTCTTTGCCATACGCAGGAGATTTGCAGCGTAAGCTCCTGTTGACCCGAGTGTGTGACAACCTTTCAACCATGCTCGGCAGTGGTATTTCGATGGTGCAAGCCATCGAGGTGACCGGTGACGTGGTAGACAATACTGTCTTCAAAGAAATTATGGCCGAGGTTTTAATTGAAGTTAAAGGTGGGCGCTCATTTGCCGAATCAATCGCAGAGTATCCGCACATTCCGGGCGTGCTAGCTCAAATGGCCAAGGTGGGGGAAGAGACTGGTAGTCTCTCAAATATCCTTAAAACGCTTTCAGACTTTTACCGCCGTGAAGCAAACAACGCGATCGATACCATGATTAGTTTGATTGAACCGATTATGATTGTCATGTTGGGGCTCGGCGTTGGAGTACTGCTAGCATCTGTGCTGATGCCGATCTATAACCTCACGTCAGGTTTTTAGCTAGTTGTCCACATATTAGTGGCTGCGGGCGCCATCGGCGCCCGCTTGTTCGTATAATAGATAGTATCTACTACAACGTAGAGAAACTGTTTGAGATGTGCAGCTGACATCTGAAACAAACTTAAAAGCAATATAAACATATTTTATGAACAATGTAATGAAACGAGGTTTTACGCTCATCGAGCTCCTCGTAGTGATCGCGATCATCGGTATTTTGGCCGCTGTGGTACTAGGATCACTAAATGATGCCCGAGACGGAGCCAACGACGCTTCAGCCAAAACTTCAATCAATAACATCCGAAACGCTGCAGAGATTTTCTACTCAGAAAACACGTTCTCTTACACGGGAGTATGTGCCACAGTGACAAACCTAACGGATGCTGCTGATGTTCAGACTGGGAACACATCTATCTGTGCAGATACTACTGATGGGTATGGTGTAGAAGTTGAACTTCGCTCAGGTGATTTCTTCTGTGTTGATAGCACGGGATTCTCGGGTGAAGTTGCCGTAACTACTATCGACGCAACCGTTGGGGCTGAGGATGTAGCTTGTCTCTAGGTCAGATTTAGTTATTACAAAAAACCGCTGCGGCGGTTTTTTGTTTGGTATAGTTATGAGTATGAAAAAAAGTCTGGGTTTTACGCTGATTGAATTGTTGGTTGTGATCGCGATTATTGGTATTTTGGCGGCGGTTATTTTAGTCTCACTCAACGACGCTCGCGACGGGGCTGAAGATGCTCGGGTGCAGAGTCAGATGGATTCGTTGAGCAAACAATCACCCATTAGTTTCATTCCAATTAATGGGTTTGACGCAGTGTGCGGGAGTGGGACGCCAGCTGTGGCGCAGGATCCAGTGATTGCGCGACTGATCACCGACATTGATGCAGTCTCTGGCGGCCCGGTAATTTGTAACAGTACTGCACTCGAGTTTGCTGTTTCAGCCCCCCTTGAAAATGGCCAGTTCTGGTGCGTCGACGGAGACGGCGTAAAAAAAGAAATCGCTGTAGCGCTAACCTTCGGCGAAACGATGTGCCCGTAATAATTATATGATTGAACAACTCAGTACTGCTTTATTTCTCCCCCCTTGGTTTTTTTACCTGACAGTTTTTTGTTTAGGTGCGATTATTGGCAGTTTTCTCAATGTGTATATTTATCGTTTCCATACTGGCAAATCACTGGGAGGGAGTTCGCACTGCTTGTCGTGCGCTAAACAGCTGCGCTGGTATGAATTGTTTCCGCTCTTTTCCTATGTAGCTCTGCGGGGACGCTGCCTTGGTTGCAAGTCATTTGTTCCTCGTCGGTATTTCGTCGTTGAGTTTTTGACGGCGGTCATGTTTATGGTTTCGCTGTCTGTCGCTACGTCGGTTGAAATGTTTGTCTGGTTAGTATCGATGTTTATCGTGTTGATTTTGATTACCGTGTACGACTACTATCACTTTATTATCCCTGATGAAATGACTGCATCGCTACTGGTACTGATGATCGGCTGGATCGGCTGGCAATACTGGCTAGGAGCACTAACGACCTACTCACTAGGTGTTTTGGTTGGAGCCAGTGTCGCAGGAGCCAGCTTCTTTTTCTTCTTATGGTTCATCTCAGGTGGGCAATGGTTAGGGTTTGGTGATGTTAAGCTGGCGCTCCCGCTCGGGTTGTGGGTCGGTGCCACGTCCGTTTTTTCTTTTATCGTAGCTTCCTTTTGGGTCGGTGCGGTCATCAGTCTATTTATCTTGGGGTATCAAAAATATCAACGGGGACAACGGCGCTTACATCTATCAGCAGAAACCCTTACAATGAAAAGTGCCGTACCGTTTGCTCCGTTTATGATTGCTGCTGCAACGCTTGTGTACGTCACCCAATTCGATGTTTTATCGCTCTTCAGTTTTGTCTAAGACACCTCGCATCCGCACGCCTTTGCAGGCTGGTTTCTCGATGGTCGAGTTGCTGGTGAGTATTGGAATTGTGGTGTTGGTGTTATCGGTAGTTGTCACTAGACAAGATGCGTTCAACGGTGCTGTCTTACTACGTGGGCAAGCCTACGACATTGCTTTGGCAATCAGAGAAATCCAGCTTGGCTCCGTCAGTGCCGCCAGTGACGGAAGTGGAGGCTTTCGATCGGTTCAGGGGGTTTACTTTGACAAGGATAACAATCAACAATATCGAATATTCCGCGATGCAAATAATAATAATTTTTGGGATCCAAATGAAGATATGGGTTTTTCGGGGTTACTCGATCCTCGGTTCGAGCTGCGAGAAATTTTACTTGGTACGGAATCACCAGATGAATTATCGATTGTTTTTAAGCGACCAAACTTTGACGCCATCTTTGTAACTGGTCCCGGTACAGAATCTAGTGAACAGTCTGTTGTGATTAGAGTTAGTGTCCGGGGAGCAGAAGATCTTGGTATCTGTGGAGAGGATTTTCGTGATATTGAAGTAACTGCTACTGGTCAAATTGCTGTGCTTGAGTGTCAACCATAATCTATTATGCAAACTTATTTTTCATCTAACAGAGCAGGCTTCACCCTTATCGAGATCATCGTATCGCTGGCACTTTTCTCGGTAGTAATAACTATCGCGGTTGGAGCCTTGTTAATCTTGATTGCGTCCAATCGCCAGCTGCAAAACGAGCAAAGTGTTTTGTCCAACTTATCGTTTGCACTAGATAGTATGACCCGGGAAATTAGAACCGGATCTAATTATTTTTGCCATAGTAGTGGCAACACCAGTGCTAGTCTAGGGGGTGAGAACCGACGTATTTTTACAGACAATCGGCCGCTTGACATAGCGGTTGTACGAGACTGTCCTTTTGGTGATGATGAAAATTTGATCTACCACGGAATTGCTTTTGATGAAGGAGGTGACAGTATAACAGTGGGAAATAGCAGTACTAGAATTGCTTATTTTTATAATAGAGCAGAAGGTAAACTGTATCGACGCTTGAGTGGTCTCCCTAGTGAATCAATCGTATCTGACGGCATATACATTAGTGATGTTGATTTCTTTGTGACCGGATCAAGTAGAACCGATGGGTTGCAGCCGCGAATCTCAATAGTAATTAAAGCCTATGCTTCTGAGGATGACTTCCTGTCCGACACCGCTGGTGATCGAGCGTATGTAATTCAAACCACTGTCACTCAACGAGCACTAGATATATGATGTATTCACATAAACACAATCAGTCTGGCTTTAGTTTAGTTGAAACACTTGTTGCAATCACGATTTTGCTGATTGTCATTACCGGGCCACTCACGCTGGTATCGAACTCGGCCCGCAGTACTAATTTTGCCAACGATCAGGTGATGGCGTACTTCTTGGCCCAGGAAGGTCTCGAGTTAGTTCAGTCAAAACGTGATGATTTGCTGCTTCCAAAGTTCAGTATTCCGTCGCCAAGTGGAAATGCTTGGAGTGATTTTACTAGTCCGACAGGTGACCTTGGTGCCTGTTTTTCAGGTGGCTGTGGACTTGATCAGGATACTAATTTAACGGGTGAAGTTGATGTAGTGAATTGTCCTGCAAATAATCTCAATCCCTGTCGTCTGTATCTAAATAGTACCCCTGACCAGCGATCGGCTTACACTCATGATGATGACTCTGATAGAAATCCAGCATCCAAGTACACGCGGGTGATTACTATAAGCCATATTGCAGGCGCACCGGAGGTGGAGGTGGAGTCGACCGTTACCTGGCGCTCTGATGACCAACGAGCTGAGCAAGAGGTGCAGGCAGTAACTTATTTATTTGATGTGTATGGTAGATAAACAAAAACAGCAGTCCGGTTTTGCTTTATTGGTATCGCTCATTGTAGTGGCGGCCGTTTTGTCCATTGGTTTAGCGATTCTGGATTTATCGATCAAACAGGTCAGGCTTGCATCAACTACCAAAGATTCGGAAATTGCCTTTCATGCCGCCAACGCCGGGATGGAGTGTGCTCGGTTTTGGCGTCGACAAGCGAGTGTTTCGATGGAGGCGGGTGACCCAACTGAATTTGGTTGTTTTGGTGACACTGTTAGTGTGAATGCAGGATCAGTCAATTACTCTAGCGCTGACGGGACGGCGTACGTATACACTCATCGGATGGATTGGGCAACTAACGATCGTTGTTCAGTCATCACTACATTGGCCGTATTCGCTGGCTTTGATGGCCCTCTGATTGTCAGTGATATGAGGGATTTAATCCCAGGGTTTCCCGATGGTGATACGTACGAATGTTCGCCAGCCTCCAACTGTACGGTGGTTTCTGTTCAAGGTTACAATAAACCCTGCGCCCAGATTACCAATTTTGGTACCATCCAGCGCGAGGTTCTGTTAGAATTCTAAGTAATGGAAGATTTACAGAAACGACTGCAGCAGCTGCGCGACACAGTAGCGTACCACCGTGCAAAATATCACGATGAGGATGCTCCTGAAATTAGTGATGAAGCATATGATGCTTTGCTCGTTGAGCTGCAGCAACTTGAGTTGGCCCATGAGGGGAAAATTACCACTGCCGCTACTATAGGGGGTTCGGCAGATAATGCCTTTTCAAAAGTCACTCATCGTGTCCGGCAGTGGTCTTTTGATAACATTTTTTCACACGATGAACTGGTTGAATGGGATGCGCGCATTCGGCGTCTACTGGTTGAGGCAGATTATTCAACCGCTGGACTAGCCTATGTTTTGGAGCATAAAATCGATGGCTTGAAACTTATTGTTGAATATAAACGTGGAGAGTTGGTCCGCTGTGCCACTCGTGGTAACGGACTCGTTGGTGAAGATGTGACTCATACCGCTCGCACGATCGCTTCATTGCCAACCAAGCTAAAGCACCCAGTGGATTTGATCTGTGTTGGAGAAGTGTGGCTAGCTAAACAAGATTTTGAAGCTTTAAATAAACAGCGCAAAGAATCCGGTGAAGCGGTGTTTGCAAACCCTCGCAATGCGGCTGCCGGCAGCCTTCGGCAACTTGATTCAACCGTCACAGCCAAGCGCAAGCTGTCACTCACGGTGTATGATTTAGACTTCCTTGATACTCATAACTTAGGAATATCTGAACCTCGCTCACAAATGGAAGAGCTCGGTTTGCTTGCTGAGTTGGGGTTACCAACCAGTGATCAGGTTGTTCTGGCGGCTACTTCAAACGAGATTGAAACGCATTACAAAACATTGGTTGAAACCCGGGACTCCTTCTCTTGGACAATTGACGGAATGGTGATAAAAGTTGATTCAATTGCACATCAGCGATTGCTGGGGTATACCGCCAAGGGACCGCGATTTGGCATAGCGTACAAACTACCAGCAGAACAAACCACAACCGTGGTAGAAGGTATCACTCTGCAGGTTGGACGAACTGGCGTTGTAACACCAGTGGCGGAGCTACGACCGGTGCTGATTGCTGGCTCGACCGTTAGCCGGGCGACGTTACATAACGAAGACTTTATCGCTCTGCTTGACGTTCGGGTCGGCGATACGGTTATTATCCAAAAAGCGGGTGACATTATTCCTGAGGTGCTAGAAGTCGTGCTGACGTTACGGCCCGATAAAACCAAGCCATACAAATTTCCTAAAACGGTACCCGGTTGTGGTGGTGACGGCTCAATTGAACGAGTGCCAGGTGAGGCGGCATACCGCTGCGTATCGCTTGATTCTGATCAGTTGCGCCGACAGCGGTTGTACTATTTTGTCTCAAAAGGGGCGTTGAATATTGACGGCGTTGGTCCACGAATTATCGATCAACTGCTCGACGAAGGCTTGATCCAATCGGAAGTCGATTTATTTACCCTGACAAAAGATCAGCTCGAACCACTGGAAAGTTTTCAAGCGAAAGCGGCTCAGAATGTTGTTGATGCAATCAGGGCTGCCAGTACTGTAGAACTGCACCGATTACTGATTGGGTTGTCGATCGATGGAGTGGGAGAGGAAACCGCCAGGTTACTCGCTGACACCTTTGGGTCACTAGAGGCAATTGCTAATGCGTCCCGGTCAGACATCGCTGCGATTTACGGTATTGGGGATACCGTTGGTCAGTCTGTCTGCGATTGGTTTGCACAATCAAAAAACGCCGAATTTTTATCACAACTGCTCCCGCACCTGACAATTCTAAACCCCGAGGCGATCCCCGGAGCCACTAAGCTTCACGGGGAAACCTTTGTCTTAACGGGAAGTCTAGAGCGGTTCACTCGCGACGAGGCCAAGGATATAATCCGTAAAGCTGGTGGCAAAGTTTCTAGTAGCGTGTCAAAAAAAACCGACTACGTGCTGTTTGGACGTGACCCGGGCAGTAAGGCTGCTCAGGCAGCAGAATTAGGTGTACAAACATTAAGTGAACAGGCGTTTTCTGACCTGCTCGGTTTGTAGCGATGGTACCTAAATCATGCTAGGCTAGTGCACATGAAAGTTGAAGACACTAAACATTTGGCCCGTTTGGCCCGGATCGAACTCACTGAGTCAGAAGTTATTGCTTATACAGTTGAAATCGCACAGATTGTCGATTATGTGAGCGTAGTATCTGAATTAGCAGCTGATGATGTAGATGCTGAGCCTCAGGTTGGTTCACGATACAACGTCCTGCGTGGTGATGTGATTACCAACGAGCCAGAGCAATACACCGCCGCTGCGCTACGTGAAATGCCCCAGACTTCTGGTCGACACCTGCTGGTGAAGAAAATCATGAAAGCAAAATAAAGGTATGAATAAAACTATTTCACAATTAATCACCGGTTATACCGACGGATCATACACACCAACGCAAGCCGTGACTGATTATTTGGCTACGATTGAAACTACCGATCCAGATATTCACGCGTTTTTACATACTTATTCTGAAGAAGCATTAGTTGCTGCATCGGTCGCCACCACAGCCTACGCCGTCGGAGATACTGCCAATAAGCCCCTGCTGGGTGTGCCTCTGGCAATCAAGAATAATATTTTGATCAAAGATCACCTTGCTACAGCCGCATCGAAAATGCTTGAGAATTACACAGCGATTTACGACGCAACCATCATTGAACGACTGCGGGAGGCTGGGGCCATTTTTATTGGCTCGGCCAACATGGATGAATTTGCGATGGGTGGCTCAACTGAAAATTCTGCTTTTGGGGTGACTAAAAACCCATACGATACAGATCGTGTGCCTGGTGGTTCGTCAGGTGGTTCAGCCGCTGCGGTAGCGGCTGGTATGGTGCCGGCTGCAATTGGTACTGACACAGGTGGATCTGTCCGTCAGCCAGCTAGTTACTGTGGTTTGGTAGGTTTCAAACCAACCTATGGTGCGGTGTCACGGTATGGGCTGATGGCAATGGGGTCAAGCCTCGATCAGGCTGGTCCTCTTACGCACAGTGTGGCCGACGCCAAGTTGCTGCATGACACAATGGCTGGAGTTGATCCAATGGACGCTACTACCATTACTGATAATACGTACCCAACTGTAGCGACAAAAGAAACTTACACCTTTGGCGTCCCCAAATCTTTTTTGGCCGAAGGGGTTGATCCCGATGTGCTAGTTGCGTTTGAGATTCACATTGAGACGCTTATAGCTGCTGGTCACACAGTTGTTGATATCGAATTGCCTTTGTTTGAAAAAGGGTTAGCTGCCTACTACATTGTGATGCCGGCCGAGGTGTCGTCTAACCTGGCTCGGTATGATGGGATTCGGTACGGACACTCGACCACTGAGGCTACCGGTTTACTTGAGGTCTACGAAAAATCACGCGCAGAAGGGTTTGGAACGGAAGTAAAGCGTCGGATTTTGCTTGGCACCCACGTGTTGTCTTCTGGGTACTATGATGCCTATTACGGCAAAGCTGAAATTGCCAGGTCTAAGATGCGGCAGGAACTAACCCAGGTATTTGAAACTGTGGATATGATTTTGACACCGACCGCTCCCACCCCTGCCTTCAAGATTGGTGAGCAAACCGATCCCTTATCTATGTACCGGCAGGATGTGTTTACCGTCCCGGTTAACTTGACTGGGGTGCCGGCAATTTCTTTCCCAATGGGGTCTGTAGAACGTGACGGTAAGTCACTTCCGGTTGGGGTACAATATATAGCACCACATGCCGGAGACGAACGATTGTTCGACGCCGGAGTGCGAATCTACGATGCTACGCTTTCTACAAAATAACGTCGATCCCAGACAAGAACTAATCCCACGTCCGCCGCCAATTGACGGCGATCTTCCTGACGGGACTGTCCCCAGCGGAGATGTTGGTTTTGAATCCTCTAACTTTCTAAGTGACCTGTGGACCTCAATATTTGGCGGCAATGAATTTTGGGCCTGGTTGTTTGGCGGTGGCATTTTTGGTGTATTGGCATGGCTGTGGTCAATCTATACGTTTATTGCCTACTTGCTGTCACTGATTTTCATTATCCTATACATCTACGCAACTATCAGAAAAGAATACTTTGAAGGTCTGATTGAGCAATGTGTAAAAGACGAGCAGCGGATTTGGAACGAAACGCATGGCAAGGCTAAGCAATTTGGTCGGTTTGATGATATTCAGCGTCATGCGTTATCGGAAAACCCTAACGACTGGAAGCTGGCGATTATCGAGGCTGACATCATCCTCGATCAAACTCTCAAGAATCGTGGGTATGCTGGCACCTCGCTTGGTGAGCGCCTGCGCAGTATTACACCGAGTCAGCTTTCAAGTATCGATGATGCGTGGGAGGCACACCGGGTACGAAACAAAATCGCTCATGAGGGTGCAGATTTTGTGGTAACCCGGCGGATTGTCGACGAAACGATTGCCCGTTACCTCCGTGTCTTTCGAGAGTTTGGCGTAGAGTAGGTTGAAAGTCATCATAAAGTGGTGTATGGTATGTCCCACTACAAGTGGTAGAAAACATACATAGCGGGGTGAGAAAGTTTGGGAAACTTTCGCAAGAGGTTGCAGCTCGTAAGAGCGAAACCTGTACCGATCCTGTAAGGATGAGAAGAGTTAGTGCTTTCGTTCCCATGAAAGTTAAAAATTAAACATATAGCGGGGTAGAGAAGAGGTATCTCGGGAGGCTCATAACCTCCAGACCCCGGTTCGATTCCGGGCCCCGCAACAAGTCAAGAAAAACATCGATTTTATATCGGTGTTTTTCTTTAATCAGTGGGCGGGACAGAAAGCAAATAGTTTTGCTTTCGTCCGGAATCGAAGCTTCGGAGTGTATTTTTATGAGCAGAGCGAAGCAAATAAAAAATTCGAGGAGCCGTCTAAGAAAGTGAGTTTGGTTTATGAGTGTAGCGAAATAAACGAGCCGCTATTCTGGGACGATTAGGTTCTTACAGAACCCGTACACCTTTTGGAAATTAAATTTCTCAAAAGGTCTTGCAAAAATCCCCCAGACTTTCTCACCCCGCAACAACAAATAAAATCGACCACAACGTGGTCGATTTTGTTATACTGCAAACAATGTCACGAACTAAAAGTCAGTCAGATATAGATGCCATCAAAGAGAGTGTGAAAGCTACTGAGTCCGCAATGTTGGCAGTGATTGAGTATCTGAAGCAAACGGAATATCCTACTTCCAAAGATGCTAAGACTGTGCTCGATCAGGTTCTCGAGAACCATAACTGTGAATCACCCGAGGGTCGAATTGTGGCCAGTGGGGCGGGTACCTTTGAGCCACACTACATGGGATCAGGTCCAATTAAGCGAAATCAGCCAGTTGTGATAGATATCTATCCTCGCTCCAGAGAAACCGGACTGTACGCTGATATGACTCGGACGGTTTGCTTAGGTAAGCCAAGTGAAGAGTTGCAAGATATGTACAACGCCGTAGTGCAGGCCTATACGGCGTCAGTGGCGACCCTGCGTCCTGGTGTGCCTTGTGTGGACGTACATCAGGCAGCAGTCCAAGTATTTGAATCACTTGGGTACAAAACCACTGGTCAGGGAACTGAGTTCAAATACGCCGAGGGTTTTGTACATAGCGTTGGTCACGGTCTGGGAACAAATGTCCACGAGGCACCAAAGGTGGGGATGGCCAGTACTGACGTGTTGCAGGTGGGAGACGTAATTACTATAGAGCCCGGTTTATATTACCAACACATTGGCGGCGTCCGCCTAGAGGATTTATTTGTGATTACTAAAGACGGATATCAGCAACTGACTACATTGCCTCAGCAGCTTATAATTTAATTAAAGTACCAGAGTATCTCTTCAAAATTACAAATCCGCCCGGAGTCATCGACAGTGATATCTTCGGTTGTGTACATTGCTTGCCGTTTGGCTTCCTGTCCTTCAGGAAGCCAAACAGTACCATTGCTGTACACAATCCGATGATACGGAATGCTGGATTGGTTTGGAGCCTTACCTAAAATACTGGTGATACTGCGAGCGGCCATAGCCCCTCCGCCAGCTGACTTGGCGAGAATACCATAGGTGGTGACGAATCCTGGTGGAATTATCAGCGCTAGATCGTAGACACGCTGACTAAATGATGACTCCATACACACTAGTTATAACCTTTTTCTGGTGGGAATGGTATAAATGAGTACTATGCAATGTATCATTCTCGCCGCCGGTAAAGGTACACGACTTCGACCATTAACAGCAAACACGCCAAAGCCGCTAGTTAAGGTAAACGGTAAAGCTTTGCTTGACCACATAATCAATGCGCTTCCTAGCGCCGTTGAAGAAATTATTATGGTTACTGGGTATCTCGAAGAACAGATTCGAGAGCACTACGGATCAGAATATGCTAAGCGAAAGATCACCTATGTCCACCAAGAAGAACAAAAGGGAACAGGGCACGCCCTGTGGTTATGTAAAGATTTGATTAAGGGCAGGTTCTTGTTTATGTTCGCTGATGACATACACGGTGCGAATGACCTAGCACGAGTCACGTCATTTGATCGAGGGATGTTGGTGTTACAGACTGATACTCCAGAGCGATTTGGGATCGTGACCAGGCACTCAGATGGCACCATGGCGGACTTCGTTGAAAAGCCCGAACATCCGCCTTCAAATCTAGCTTCTACCGGTGTTTTTGTGCTCGATGAACATATTTTTGAGTACGAACCATCGGTGCAAACAAATGGTGAGTTTTATCATACCGATATGACACGAGAGTATTCTAAAAAGTATCCGATTACAGTTGTTGAGCAAGAATTATGGATTCCGGTTGGGTATCCAGAAGATATCAAAAAAGCTGAAGCAATTTTGGGAGCAAAAGATATTGATTCTGCGGAGGGATTATAGTAGTCTATTGCCACTGTGATATAGACAGTCGGGTGCTGTCGGATGAAAGAAATTTTTCCCAAATTTCTTGCGCCGACTGCGCTCGTGACATAAATACAGACTAGTTTCGAAACACTTGTCGTTGAAAGCAAAGCTTCAGCCGACTGCGTTCGAAACAAGAATAAAAATGTAAACACTTTTATTCGTTTCTCACTTGTCGGCGTAGCTCAGTTGGTTAGAGCGCAACACTCATAAAGTTGAGGTCGGAAGTTCAATTCTTCCCGTCGACACAAAAATAAAAACACCGGTTCATCCGGTGTTTTTATTTTTGACCAACGGTATCAGAATTGAAGGGAGCGAGTATATCGCTCGGACCACAGGGAGGACGATTCAAGCGGCGGGGTCGCGTCTGGTGACCAATTCTTCCCGTCGACACAAAGTAAGAAAACTGCCGTACGGCAGTTTTCTTATTGTTATACTGCTCAGATGAATCTTATTACGGTACTAGGAATTATTGGAGCTTCGTTGGTGTTGCTGGGTTTTGTGGGTAATCGTTTGCGGTATTGGCGAGCAGACGAACGTTTATATCTTTTTGTAAATGCGATTGGAAGTGGACTGTTGATAGGATACTCAGTGTTGATAGAAAGTTGGCCATTTGTAGTATTAAACGTCGTGTGGTTATTATTCTCTTTAAATACTATCTTTACAAAAAACAAATGATAAAACTATGTTGGAATTACTGGGTGTATATTATGGCGTTGACTAGGTAGCCTCACTGATAGGACTTTATGGTTTATATTTACTGTCGGAAAAGAAATCTATAGGTTTTGTAGCAACTGTTGTTTCTGTCATTCTTGCAGCTGGAGTAGCACTGACGGCGCAACAATATGGTTTTTTGTTATCTAATATTATTACATGAGCACTAGCAGTTCGAGGTTATATTGTTTGGAATAAAAAGTAGTGGTAAATAATACCTAGGTTTAGAAAACACCCACTAAGGGTGTTTTCTTTTGCTCGGTCGAAGGGATTTGAATTCTACGAATTCAGTATCCAAATTGGCTAGTTTATTTCGCTTGCTCATAAACTAGCCCAATTCGGCTTCGAGTCCTCAAAGTGTGCCCCGCACACTTTGAATTTCGAACGCAGAAAAGCCCCCAGACGGGGGCATTTCTATTGCGCGGTCGAAGGGACTCGAACCCTCGACCTTCCGCGTGACAGGCGGACGCTCTAACCAGCTGAGCTACGACCGCGAATGAGAGACGGATTGAAAAGTTTACTTTTCAATCCTTGGCTCGAATGAAGCGGGCGAAAGGAAAGACTTTTCCTTTTTTTGCAATACATTTTTTACCAGACTCTTGAATTTGATTCCTTCGAACGCAGCGGTCGAAAGAAAAAGACTTTTTTCTTTTCAGTCCGCAAACGCTCAAAGGCTTACTCAACGACTTACATTAGTAAGTGACCGAGAGTATAGCGGTTTTCATAGAATTTGGCAATCCTTGAGTGGTATAATTTTGACATGAACATGACTCGTCCACAAATAGTGCTACTGGGGTGCAACATCTTTATAGTGCTAGGATTTGGTCTGTATTACCTACAGGCACTTAATTACGAGTTTTTAGCTTATGCTGGCACAATAGCGATAGTTACAGCTGTTTTGTTTGGAACCTTAAAATGGACACGTTTTTCAGTGGGTATTATCACTGGTGTCACAATATGGGGGTTGTTGCACATGCTGGGCGGGAGTCTGATGACTGTAGATGGAGTTCTGTATGCATATCGGATATTTCCATTCTTTGATGGTGGTGGTGATTTTTATATTTTAAAGATGGACCAGGTCATTCATGCATTTTTGTATGGCGTCATTGGTCTCATGTTTCTACACTTACTGCGTGAGATTGTGGGTATTAAAACTCACACAGTGCTGATCGCAGGGGTTGCCTGCTTTGCAGCTGCTGGTTTCAGTATTATTAACGAGATAGTTGAATTCTTAGCTGCGGTCAATCTTCCCGAGACGGGGGTCGGAGGGTACGAGAATACTGTGCTCGATATGATTTTTAATTTGACTGGTGCAGCGATTGCTGTCATTGGTAAACTACTCACCGACAGAGGCTGGCGATGAGGTTAGTTTTTTGGTATGCTGGTGCGCACCAAGAAAAGGAAAAAGAAAAGGAAAAGCCAACATAGCTCAGTCGGTAGAGCGCATCCATGGTAAGGATGAGGTCCTCGGTTCGATTCCGTGTGTTGGCTCAAGATTAACAAAAACTTCCAACGGGAGTTTTTGTTTTACGTGATTACCTCCGCCTGGTATCCATTACCAATGCCGGCTGCATTACCTTCTTCGGTATCGATGTGGCATTCGAGGATTGCTCCTGACTGGATGCGGACGATGGTGTCGTGAAAGTCAGTCTGTCCTTTGCCGCCTCTAGCTCGCACCGTGACAGATTGTCCGTCAGCTAGGCTGAGCTCGGCTGCTTGCTCTGGATTAACATGGATGTGTCGTCGGGCGATTATCAACCCCTCGCTCTTCTCGACTGAGCCAGCTGGTCCAGTGATGCTAAATGCAGCACTGCCACCGACGTTACCCGACAGCCTGACTGGTACATCGGTTGGCTGGTAGCCTAATTTATATGTGTCGCCCGTGAGAATCTCGCATTGGGTAGCCAATCTGGTTGGACCAACTACTCGCACTCGTTCTATTGTCCCGTTTGGTCCAGAAATAGAAATAACTTCTTCGGCAGCAAATTGTCCCGGTTGTAACAGATCGACTTTTTTTGTGAGTGTATAATCAGCTCCAAAAAGAGCCTCGACGTCAGATTCGCTTAGGTGAATGTGTCGATTAGAGAGGTTTATCAGTACTGTAGTCATGGTTCCATCATATCATTTCCAAAAATACGTGGTATTTTATGTCTATGAGTCGTCCAGCTGTATATACTAATCGAAACATTACATCTGTAAAAGGCATAGAGGATTTACGGTCTGAATACATAACGGTTTCCAAACGACTCCACGGTGATCAGTTTGACGTTACCCTCGGAGACTTCCAGGCGTTGCTGGACGATATAAAAGAATTGGTTGTTTTTGCGTTGCTTGATAGTCAATTAGTTGCGACTGCCCAGGCCACGCTTTTGTGGACACCTCCACAGCTCCAAGCTTACATAAACAATGTAGTCACTCATCCAGAGTATGGTGGCCGTGGTTTGGGGAGAACCGTGATGGAATCACTCGAGGAAGCCATAAAAACACAGTGGGGAGAAAACGGTCTACGGTCTATCAAGCTGGGACTCACAAATAGTCCTACAAAAGGGAATGGCGGTTTTTATGAACAGCTTGGGTGGACTAGTCGTGGACCAGAGTCGGATCATTCAACCGTCATGTGGGTCAAGACGATTTAGTATTTTTTAGTTATACTTCTGATATGGAACAAGGACCAACCTTTCCCAAGCCTAACGAAATTTCTTGGCACGATGTGACCCTAGAGATGATCCAAGAAAAGATCGATACTGATGATCTTGAATCAGCACGTGTGCTGGCTGAAGTGCGCCTGCGAGGCGTCACTGCTGCTGTCCAAGACATTGAAGATGAATTGTTTAAAAATGAAGGGGGTATAGGCCCGACGTCTTGGGAGTATGAGAAAGACGCCTTATTAAAAGACATTTCTGAAATCAAAAGAATTTTACAAACGATAGAGACTGACACTCGTGACTAACCAACCGGACATCCAAACCCGTATTGCTGAAATCGAAGCCGCCATGTTGCGGCCTGATTTTTGGAATGATCCTAAAGCCGCCCAGGCAATGTACAAGGAACTAGAAGAACTTAAGAGTGCAGCTGAAGGGAAAGGAAAGTATGACCGTAATGACGCAGTGTTCACCATTGTGGCCGGAGCTGGTGGCGACGATGCGGAGGATTTTGCTCGGATGCTGGTCGAGATGTACCAAAAATACGCCGAAAATAAAGGGTGGTCAGCCGTGGTGTTAGATAGCAACACCAACGATCATAATGGTTATCGAAACATCACGTTTGAAGTACAAGGGAAGAGCGCGTATGGCACATTACAAAACGAAGCGGGGGTGCATCGTTTGGTGCGCATCTCACCGTTTAATAGTAACGGCAAACGTCAGACTTCGTTTGTACTAGTGGAAGTTTCACCGAAGGTTGATGACATCACCGATTTTGCTTTGGACGAAGATGATTTGGAAATTAGTTTTGCTCGTTCGGGTGGTGCTGGTGGACAAAACGTCAATAAACGTGAGACAGCGGTGCGGATCGTGCATACACCAACCAACATTTCAGTAAACTGCTCGACGGGCCGTTCGCAGCTGCAAAACCGAGAGGAAGGCATGAAATTGCTGGCAGGAAAAATATTTGCCTTTGAAGAGTCGCAGCGGAAGCGAGAAATGGAAGGTTTGTCAGTAGAAAAGAGTCTCAAGATTGAATGGGGAAGCCAGATTCGTTCATATGTATTACAGCCGTATCAACTGGTGAAAGACCATCGGACTAACACCGAGGTACGTAATGTAGATGCTGTATTAGGTGGTGATCTAGATGAGTTTATAGCGGCTTCGGCGTCTGCTTAATTGCATGATATACTGTTTCTCATGATTTACTTTGATAACGTTTCAAAGCACTACAACGATGGTCGTGCGTCTGGTTTAGAAGAAGTTACTTTTCAAGTAGCACCCAAAGAATTTGTCTCTATCGTTGGACATTCTGGGGCAGGTAAAACGACGCTGCTTAAAATGATCATTGCTGAAGACAAACCGTCTGCCGGTTCAGTATTTTACGAATCTCTCGATATTCACCGTATCCCACGGTCAAAGCTGCCAAGCTATCGACGTAAAATTGGAACCATTTTCCAGGACTTTAAATTACTCCCTCACAAAACGGCGTATGAAAACGTTGCCTTTGCAATGGAAGCTAACGGGCGAACCGACGGTGAAATTGCCGAAAATGTCCCCCAGGCTCTTGCTCTGGTTGACCTCGAGGATAAAGCCTTCAACTTTCCTCATGAACTATCAGGTGGAGAAAAGCAGCGTGTCGCAATCGCTCGAGCAATCGTTAACCAGCCAGACATTATCATTGCGGATGAACCGACCGGGAACCTAGATCCGATTGCAACGTATGAAGTGGTCCAGATCCTTCGCAAGATCAACGACCTTGGTACTACAGTGATTATGACGACTCATAACAAAGGAGTCGTCGACGAAATCGAACGTCGAGTGATCACTATGGACGAAGGGCGGATTATCAGGGACGACGCAGACGGTAAGTACGTATTGTAATAATTTTCTATGTTAACAGGATTTCGCAGAATAGTACGAGCAGGATTTGTCGGATTTTGGCGTAATGCATACGTGTCGCTGGCATCAGTATTCGTGCTTACCGTAGCACTGTTTGTGATTGGGGCGACCATGTTTTTGGATCAGCTACTCACAACATCACTGATGACAATTCAGTCCAAAGTTGATATCAATGTGTATTTTGTCCCGGATGCTTCCGAAGATGAAATCGACCGAATTCGTACCGCCGTAGCAGCCTTACCTGAGGTCGAGCGTGTCACCTACACCACCCGTGAAGAAGCGCTCGAAGAATACCGAGGCCGAAACCAGGGGAATGAAATCGCTTTACAGGCACTTGAAGAACTGAACGAAAACCCCCTAGGGGCGACCATCGCCGTTCAAGCCAAGAAAACATCGCAGTACGAAGAAGTTGCTCGTTACCTTGACGAACAAAAGGCGCTTGAAGATGTCGGGGCACCTGTCATTGATGTTATTAACTACGCTCGAAACAAAGACTCGATCGACACTCTCACGGGGATTATCGAAGCGGTTGAACGGGCAACGTTTTTTGTGATGATTATTCTGCTTCTGGCGGCTACACTGATCACGTTCAACACCATTCGCCTCGCAATCTATACCTCACGTGAAGAAATCGCAATTATGCGTTTGGTGGGTGCGAGCAACATGTTTATCCGTGGTCCGTTTATGCTTCAGGGGATCATGTACGGCTTACTGGCTGGTTTATTTACACTAGCGCTTTTTTATCCGATCCTGATTTGGATTGGACCAGAGACAGCAGCTTTCTTTGAAATCAACCTGTTCGATTACTACATGATGAACTTCAAAATGATCTTTGGCGTGATTGTCGGGATTGGGGTCGGTCTAGGACTGGTGTCCAGTACCCTGGCTGTCGCTCGCTACTTACGAACTTAAACAACATCTTTTATGGCTACCGCAAAAAAAAACAAGACGACCACAACTGCAACTAAATCAGCCACTAAAAGAGCCCCAAAAAATCCCAAGTACATCTTTATTGTAGGGGGAGTGATGAGTGGGGTCGGTAAGGGGGTAGCCTCATCATCGATTGCGACCTGTTTGCAGGCACGCGGACTTAACGTTACCGCGATGAAAATTGATCCGTACATCAATGTCGATGCCGGAACGATGAACCCAACCGAGCACGGTGAAGTGTTTGTACTCAAAGATGGCCTCGAAACTGACCAGGATATGGGGAACTACGAACGCTTTCTTAATATTGATATTCCGGCCATCAACTATATGACGACGGGAAGTGTTTATCAGTCAGTGATTGAAAAAGAACGTAATCTGGGATATGGAGGAAAGTGTGTAGAAGTTGTGCCAGATGTTCCGCTAGAAGTAATTCGTCGTATCAAAGAAGCTGCTAAGCAAGCGAAAGCGGATGTGGTACAGATTGAAGTGGGAGGTACCGTTGGTGAGTACCAGGGGGTACTTTTTCTCGAAGCAATTCGAATGATGAAAACTGAGGCTCCAGACGATGTTGCGGTGGTAATGGTGAGCTACTTGCCAGTGCCAGGTAGTATTGGGGAAATGAAAACTAAACCAACACAGACCGCAGTGCGAGCGCTCAATAGTGCTGGTGTGTTTGCAGACATGATCGTCTGCCGCAGCCCCATTGGAATTGACGACAGAAGAAAAGAAAAGATCGCAAAATTTTGTAACGTGAAAGCTGAGAATGTTATCTCTGCGCCCAATGTCGCTAGTATCTATGATGTTCCACTCAATTTTGAAAAGGATAACTTATCGATGAAACTGTGTACGCAGCTTGGTCTCAAATGTAAATCTACGGCTAATTTAGCTGGTTGGAAAAAATTCGTTAAACGATCAAAAGGTGGTCGCGACACCGTCAAAATTGCGGTAGTGGGGAAATACTTTAGTTCTGGCGATTTTATCCTCTCTGACGTGTATTTATCAGTCCTGGAGGCTATCAAGTACTCAACCTACGACCTCAACCTTACACCAGAGATTTCATACCTATCAGCCGCCGAGTTCGAAGATAAAAAGCAGCTGCGTCAGCTCAAGAAATATGACGGGGTACTTGTGCCGGGCGGATTTGGTACTACCGGAATCCAGGGAAAACTAAATGTCATCGAGTATGTACGCAAGAATGCTATTCCGTACTTTGGAATTTGCTACGGTATGCAACTGATGGTGCTCGAGTACGCCCAAAATGTACTGAAACTTAAAAATGCCAGCACTGAAGAGATTAACCCCAAAGCTGACCATCTCGTGATTGCTGTTCAGGAATCTCAAAAGGATCTCATCAAAGAAAAGAAAATGGGCGGCACCATGCGACTAGGGGAATACCAGGCTAATCTAACTAAAGGGTCACAGGCCGCCAAGGCATACAAAGAAACCACTGTCACTGAACGCCACCGCCACCGGTACGAGGTCAACACGGATTACATTGAAGCTCTCACTGAAAAAGGGTTAGTGTTTTCGGGAGTGTCTCCCGATGGACAGTTGATGGAGATTGCTGAACTCCCTGCTAGTGACCACCCATTTTTTGTTGGGGTGCAGTTTCACCCGGAACTAACCGCCCGACCCCTCGCGCCACATAAACTGTTTACTGCTTTTGTTCGTGCCTCCTACGAATCAAATAGTTGATAGCACGTAATCTGCTGCGTTGTGCTGGTGAAACATGTTTCTTCACCGTACATTTGTACGGCTCAAAAACATGTTCTAGCACGCCTTGCATCTCACAGACTCTAAGCTATTTGATAATCAGGGCAAAAAAGATAATTTTGCTATACTAAACAATATGAACGATGGCCAAAAAAGAATTGGCCGTACTGGTCGCCCCATGAAATCCTTGCACGGGTGGTAGAAGAAGTGGGTGAATTAGCTCGTCTGATTAACCATGACTACGGCCCCAAGAAAAAGAAATCAACCGAAGCGCATCAGCAAATGGAGGACGAAATAGGAGACATTCTCTATGCGCTGTCGTGCCTGGCCAATACGCACAATATCGACCTAGACCAAGCATTGCAAAAGAGTATCGACAAGGTAGAAGTTTGAGACAAAAATCGCTTCTAAGTTACAAAGTTTTATGGTAATGTTGTGCCCACAGAAGCAGCTACTGTAGCAGCTTCAGCTACCTTACCCGATCGTCTAATGGTAGGACAGCGGTTTTTGGTACCGTCAATCGGGGTTCGAATCCCTGTCGGGTAGCATATATTGACATAGCACACTAAGTGTGCTATTGTTCACGTCGGATCTAATTGGAGAATAATCATGTCAGACGTAGATTTCTTTTTGCACGAAGGTCGTCCTGATGACCTTGTTCACGTCGTTGTGGACGGTGAAGACGACAATGCTCGAGACCAAGCTGCCGCAAAGCTTATCGAGTTGTGGGAGAACGATCGTCAAAACAAAATCACGCTTGATCATCTGGCTTATGTTGGAGATCATGCAGATGAACCACAGAAATCACGGGCGAATGAAATCATCCGTAACAATATTTAACTGCTACTTCTGTGGGACGAAAAACCAAAGCTTCGTTCCATAATGAAGTGGCGGTTTTTCTTTATACAAAAGTTCGAACATCATCCCATACAGCTAGCATAATTTAGTTTGACCTCAATGCGTAAGCATTGGGGTCTTACTAAATTACCTACCCGCAGGGAATCGAAGAAAGCTTCTGGCGAAGCCGGAATGTGCCCCTGCACATTCCGTACAGAAGCGGCGGGGTCGCGTCGCACAGTATATTGGAGACGAAGTCGAACAAGATACTGATGCAAAGGTGACCGAATCCCTGTCGGGTAGCTAGAGAGTTTGAGGTATACTCAAACTATGAAATCAATAATTATTTGTTGTTCAATCTCAGCCTCTGCTGAGGCTCTAAAAATACAGGGTGAAGTAGAAGCAATGGGCTTTGAGGTTGAGATTCCTCATGGTGTAAAAAAGTTTCGAGATAACAATTTTACTCATGTGACCGAAACAGAACGTGCAGGGGACAAAAAAGAACTAGATTTAATAAAAGGCTACTTCGAAAAAATAAAAGAATATGACATCGTACTTGTAGTGAATACAGAAAAGAATGGTATTCAAAATTACATTGGAGCGAACACATTTTTAGAGATGGGCTTTGGTCATGTGTTAGGTAAAGACTTAGCAATTTTAAATCCAGCACCCCAAAGTGGTTATACAGATGAGATTGATGCAATGGAGCCAGTTGTTCTTAATGGTGATCTGCAATTACTAAAAAAGTTCTAACATCATCACATACAGCTAGCAACGAGTTTTAGCCATATTTTAATACGTAGAAAAGTTCGAATCCCCGGTATTGCGGTAGTTTTTGATATACTAGTTTTATGAAATTCGTAATTATCTTTGGTCCACAAGCTGTAGGGAAAATGACAGTTGGACATGAACTAGAAAAGATCACCGATCTAAAACTTTTTCACAACCATATGACTATCGAGATGGTTCATCCGTTTGTGAGCTTTGGCACAGATGAAGGAAGGGAACTGGTTCGACATATTAGAGGTGAAGTTTTTAAAGCTGTAGCAGCCGGTGATTCCGCTGGACTGATCTTTACATATTTGTGGAATTTTGAGACTCCGTTTGATACAGACTATATTGAAGAAATATCTAATATTTTTACAGAGAAAGGAGGTGAGGTGTGTTTGATTGAGCTTGAAGCAGATATAGATACTAGATTAGAGAGAAATAGAACTGAACATAGGCTTGTACATAAGCCAAGTAAAAGAAACTTTGAGCAATCGGAGAAATATTTGACGGACGCTGAAGAGAAAGCAAGAAACAACTCGGTGGAAGGAGAGATTGAGGATAAGAATTATCTGCGGATCAAAAATACAGATATTACTCCAGATGCAGCAGCGATTATGATTAAAGAAAAGTTTGGTCTATAGATACAAAAGTTCTAACATCATCCCATACAGCTAGCAACGAGTCTGAGTCATGTTTAGCAACATGGAGTAAATAGACATAAATCACTATCCAAGTTTTGCTATACTTTATGTATGAAATCGATACTAAAAAGTTTTTTCTCACCAAGCTTGATATTAGCCCCAATTGTATTCTTTTTCTGGTATGTCATGGATTCACTCACTTACCACGATGAGAATATAAATGCAGAGGCATGGTCACATCAATTTATGGATACAATTGCTTTTTTGCTAGTCTTTGTATCTTTACTTGTATATATTCTCAATAAGTATCTTAGAGAAAACGGATTAAATAAATTTATTCCTCTAGTGCAAATAGCTTGGTTTTTGATTGTTATAAGTGCTTTGTTAGTTTATATTTTTGCACACTAGAGGTTCGAATATCATCTCATATAGCTAGCTAACGAAAAAGACCGTATTTATAAGGTTTTTTCTGTACCCATGAGTTGAGTTTGAACCTTTGATATACTACTTCCATGAAAGAATCACTCGATGTCTATAGTTTAGAAGGAGAATTTTTAGGTGTTCAAGACCGTGAAGAATTTTATGCTCAAATGCGACAAGAATTTTTGGAGACTGGCTCAGTAACCAAGAAGGTAAAAACAATTAAAGTATTTCTTTTAACGACAAAGGGGAGAATCTATTTACAAAAAAGAAGCAAAACTAAAAAAGAAAACCCTGGTCTATACGACAAAACAGTAGGGGGACATGTTGTGTCAGGAGATAGTTTTGCTCTTACTGCTGTCAAAGAGTGTGCCGAGGAGTTAGGTTTTCCAGTCACTATCTTGGAGGACGAAGACTTTTCTCGAGCAGTCCAGTCTGTCGATTTACAAATACTTGGAGTTTTAAAGAAGATTGATCATGTTACTGACTTACCATCAGTTCGAATGAATGCTGACGGAACTTCATTTACGCAGGTGTACATTGATGATGTGTATCTCGGCTACTATGATGGTGCTATTAGATTTAGTGATGGAGAGAGTAGTGGTATAGAAACATTCTCTCTGCTCGAGCTAGAGTCTGAAATTGCTAAAAATCCAGATAAATTCACTGAAGATCTTAAGGGTATGGTATTGAAGTATAAAGATTTATTGGTTGCTGCAAATAAATAGATGCTTATTAAGTTGCACAGGTTCGAACTTCCTTCACCCAGCGTAGCAAAGGGTTGACAAATTTTTTATATATGCTATCTTATTACACATGCAGGCAGCGTAAGGCACATAGTGTCGCTGCAGTTATAACACTGGATCTTGTTTACTTCCGTTTTGGAGATCCGCGAGTGTTCTGCGATTGTTGATAATCGGAAAACCTGTCAGCTATATTAGGTTGAGTACGCTGGCTTGAAATCTCGACCTGAGTGAGGATGTTGTGCCGCAGCACACCTCGCGAAGTACTGCGGATTGAACGCGACGATCTGGTCGCAATAGTGTACGGGAGGACTTTTACTTTTCCTTCCCGAAAGACCCCTGGTTTGCTTAGGCATTCCGGGGGTTGATTTGTTATACAAAGGTTCCAACATCATCCCAGACAGCTAGCAATCAGCAGCCTCAGCAAGCGCAAGCTTTCTGAGGCTTTGCTGTTGCTCATCCGACAGGGATTCGAAAAGAGCTTCTGGCGAAGCCAAACAAAATATCTATTTTGTTTGCACAGAAGCGGCGGGGTAGAGGGAGTGAGATAGTTTAGAGTCCAAAGGACGAAGAAACTGTCCACGAGGGTGACCGAATCCCTGTCGGGCAGCAAAGAGTTTTAGCTATATTTAGCAACATAAAAAGCTTGAGTCCATACAAAATGTAGAAAGAGAGGTTTTTGTTTTGTTAAGGGCAGTATGAGAAAGTACACCTTGATAGTAAGGAAAAAAGGCCACGCAGATGTAGTATGATTCACCTTCGTCGAACTGTATTAATAATGTTAGTTTCTGGAAAGGTAAGTATGCCGGTGATTTATGCAAAGCTGAAGCGGGATGAGATCCCAAACGTAATTCTATTTAATGAAGATCAGGTAGATGACAAATTAAGCCATTTGTTTACTCCGCCAGGTTTGAAACACTCAATCGAGTATGACTGCTATGGGCCTCAGTCAGTTAATGATGAAATCTTCCATGTTGATCTGTCGAATGATCAATGGCAAAAGATTAAAGATGCCTACGAGACTGATAACGGTCGAGCTTCAGACTTACCTAATACAGGATATGTAGATCAGTATGCAAATATTGATGTCATCTATCGCGTGACTAGTGATGCAATCTCGTTTAAAAACATACGACCAAGTCAACTTGCTTTACAGCAAGGATCTTTGGAGTGGGGTGACCGGCCTGTTTTTACAGCACCGGCAGAGAAAGTGTTGATTGACCCTCTAGTTGACCTATACATCAACAAAGCATCAAAACGAGCCTACTTCAAAAGTTTCGGTACTGCGTCTCGTATCGCCTCCGTGTTGAAGGAGTTTTTCGATGATACCACCCAACAGCATGCTGAAGAAGCCTTAGCATTTGATGTGTTTAATATAGCTGAATTTGATGTGGCTGATGTGAGTCCCAGGAACAGAAAAAGACTGGCTCGTATAAAAGGAGACTTAGACATTGATTTGGCTGACGCAAATACTGTAACCAGAATAAACGAGTACGCTGATAAATATGAGATGACCGATGTGTTTGAAAATAAAAGAATAAAGATATGTTCTAATGCTGAACTTACAGCGGCACTCGATGTCATTTCTGGAGCTTTTTACACAAACGAAGTTACAGATGATGTCATGAAGGCTACTGCAACTAAGAAGTTGCATTAGGATTAGTCTTACCTAAAGAATAACCCATGAGCTCCTGCAGATTAAGGTCGAACATCGTCCCATACAGCGAGCAATCAGCAGCCAGGAAACGCGAAAGCATCTGTGGGCTTTGCTGTTGCTTATCCGACAGGGACTCGAAAAGAGCTTCCGGCAAAGCCGTAATGAATCTCTATTCATTACGCACAGAAGCGGTGGGTCGAGGGAGTGAGATTGTTTAGGGCCCACAGAACGAAGAAGCCATCCTCGAGAGTGACCGAATCCCTGACGGGTAGCAACATAGAAATTGATATCCAGATACAGTCAAGACTGTATGGTAGGGACTTTAGTTGCTATACTTATGAAACATATGAAAAATCAACAAACATTTGTTCTGGTATTAGTAGTCGTCACTATCGGTGTCCTAGCCTGGCTATTTTTTAGTAATGGTTTGGGAGGGTTTGATGCTACAAATATACAAGATGAACAAACGAAGACTGATCCACTAGATGTTGCTACTCGTTTGTATTCGCCGTGGCTGAGCGCACTGCAAGCAACTAGCACTGAACCTGATTTTGGGTTGTTGCTCACAACTGCACCGGTCACGCCAGAATTGCGCAGCCGTTTTCAGCAGCAGATTGACCAGCCTACATCAGATGTTGACCCGGTTATTTGTCAGCCGATGGTACCAGAGCGACTGGGCGCAAAGGTCGTTTATATTACTGATGACAAAGCCGAGTTGATGGTAGTAACTCGAGGTACCAAAGTGCCGGAGCAGGCTTTGTATACGTTAGACTGGCAGGATTCTGATTGGATTATTAGTGACATAACCTGTTCCCGGGGAGAGTTAGGACCAGAGCAAGAGTATAGCTTTGAGCGAGAAGGGAATCTCCTCAAAGACAGTCTGCAGCCACCGCTAGATTCTTCGAAATGGCATCTTATTTACACCAGAGACGATGTCGCTGGGTACGCTATTCCATTAGAATTCAATGAGTCTAGTATATGTGTGAGCGACGTTGAGACGGTATGCGACCCGTCAATCCTTAGCGAAGCTGCCGCTGCAAAAATACAAGGAGCTATGCAGGAGTCGGGAGTCTTAGTTGAAAGATTAGAGTTACAGTAGTGTGCAATAGCAATTGATTTTGCTGTACTCAATCCAGTGGGTATAGCACCAAACCAGATTGTGGTTAGTGCGAGAGTGTTTGTTACTGAAATTCGAGAAACTAAATTACGGAAACTACGTTGCCCTGATGATGTAGTTGATCTAAAATTTTCATAAATTCTAAAGTAATTTCCGTATTAACAGGATTCTATTTACTGATACGGCTGATCAAAAAACCTTCATGAGCCGTGATGAGTACTTGGCCAAAACGAAATAATGATTGTACGTTAATGTATTATTGTTTGATATGCCTTCTAGACTTAACTATATAAAGAAAACCTGGGGAATAATCCACTATGCGTGGCTGTCTATTTTGGCGTTTACTACTCTATTTCTAGTTGTTGAGTTTCGTAACCTGGCACTGCTATCTTCTTTTTATAGTGCAACTGATTCCTTAGTCGAGACTGGGGTGTTTGTGCTCATTATGCTGGGCGGCTTAACGTCAATGTTTACTGCCTTTGGGTCAACCTTGATAGTATTGTTTGTCTTATTGTTTGGTGTGAATGTTATTTTGTTATACCAATACATCATGTTGCAGAGGGGCATGACCGAAAAAATTAAGGGTAGTAAACGTAGTGCTGCAATCAGTACAACTGGCACAGTGTTGGCAACTATCGGAATTGGCTGTGCTAGTTGCGGAACCGCGATCTTGCTTAGTGCCTTGAGTCTGATCGGTGCTGGTGGATTGCTGCTATGGTTGCCGCTACATGGACAGGAGTTGAGTATTCTTGGAATTGCTGGTTTGGTGTATTCCATCTGGTTTACCCTGGGGAAACTAGAAAACCCTTACCTGTGCAAGAGTTAGGGTATGGCTGATTATCATAGTTTTGACGGTCATGGGGTCGACGTCGCCGTTAATCGGGCTGATAGTTTAGATAAAGAGTGTCTGGCGTATGTTGCAGATAATCCGGGTTGCCGGGTAGTCGACCTGGGGTCTGGTGCTGGCGGGCAGTCTATTCGGATGGTTGATGCTGGGGCGATCGTCACTGCCGTTGATCAATTTGATTTTAGTGAGCAGTTTAAATCGTCTGGATATAGCGATGACCAATTACGTTTTATCATGGGTAACCTAAGCGACGTTGCGACACTCCTGCTGGGTCACAAATTTCAGATGGCTATCTGTCAACGTACGATTCACTACTTGCCGTATCAAACTGCACTACAGTTTCTGACCGAGTTGCAGTCGATGGTAACTAACAAATTATTTATTTCGGTAACAGGGGTTGGGTCACTGGTTGGTGATACGTACCCGGCTGCAGGCATCGCTTTGGCAGATCGATTTACGGCATTGACTGAATTAGGTCAAGAAATGTTTTCGATCACGGGGTCAGTGTGTCTGTATAGTGAAGAGGAATTCAGGCAACTTTTAACTGACGCTGGGTGGCAGGTAGATTCGTGTCGAGTGACGGCTTTTGGTAACATACAAGCTATATGCAACAATCAGACGTCGTAGTCATAGGGGGTGGTCCAGCTGGAATGATGGCTGCACTAAGCGCGGTACAGACCGGTGCGTCAGTTGTACTTCTTGAGAAAAATAATGTCCTCGGGAAGAAGCTACTCATTACCGGCGGCGGACGCTGTAATGTGACCAATAACAAACCAGTGGTGCGCGAGATGTTAAGTCAGTACAAGGCAGAGGGAAAGTACTTGTTCTCGACATTTATGCAGCACGGTGTGACTGAGACCCTTGATTGGTTTACTCGTCACGGAGTCGATACCATCGAAGAAAACGAAGGACGATTGTTTCCTGCAACCAAAAAAGCCGAGACGATTCAACAGGCATTAGTCCAGGTATTGGCTGAATCAGATGCGCAGGTCATGTCCGAGTCGATGGTGTCTGCAATTATAAAAACCGAAGGCGGATTTACGATTAATGTAAGTGGCGGAAGAATCATCGAAGCAAAGAAGTGTATCGTTGCTACTGGTGGAACCACCAGGCCAGAAACTGGATCAACCGGTGAAGGGATGCGGTGGCTGGCGGCGCTAGGGCACACAATTGTTCCCAACAGCTTTGCCTTGGTACCGCTCACACTCAAGAGTGATTGGACACAGACACTCAGTGGACTAACCATCACTGATTGCAAACTGACTATTGTGGCTGATGGTAAGAAACATAGTAGTCAGGAAGGGAAGGTGCTGTTTACCCATGTCGGTGTCACCGGTCCGACAATTTTAAATATGAGTAAGACAGTCGGTGACTTGCTTGAGTATGCTGAAGTGACCATCAAGCTAGATATGTTTCCAGGGAAAGATCCAGCGGCGGTTGATCAGATTATCAAAGATGTGTTTGCTGCCGATAGTAATAAAAAAATTAGAAATGCGCTATCACAGTTGTTTCCAGCGGCATTTGTGAAAGCGGTGCTCGAGCAATGTCAGATTGATGCTGAAACCAAGTGTAATAGTGTGTCGCGAGCTGACCGGATTAAGCTAGGGCAGTACCTAAAAGGGGTTCCGTTGCCAGTCAAAGGATTGCTAGGGAAAGATAAAGCGATTGTATCAGCTGGTGGGGTCGCGCTCGATGAAATTGATTTTAAAACCATGGAGTCACAGGTTGTGCCGGGACTGTACTTGGTTGGAGACGTGCTCAATATCAACCGTCCATCAGGTGGATACAGTCTGCAGTTATGCTGGACTACCGGGGCGGTGGCTGGAGAATGGGCAGGGAAGAGTGTTGCTGGAAAGACCAAGAATTAACACAAAGTAAACTAAAAAGACTCAACGGCTTCGCCTATAGTAGCCGGCTGCAGATGTTTCGCTATTTTAATTTATTTTGTGTTAAGAATGTTTAAAACGAGATATAATACTGAAACTATGCAAAAGAAAATTGTAGTAGCCGGTGGCTGCTTCTGGGGACTCGAAGACCTGATTCGTGAAGTGCCTGGAGTGCTCGACACTGAGTCGGGATATTGTGGTGGGTCTAATGAAAACCCAACCTATGAAAATCACCCCGGTCACGCCGAAGCGGTTGAGATTACCTATGATTCAGAAGTGATCGACTATAAACATATCCTCGATTTCTTTTTCCAGATTCATAACCCAACGACCCTGAATCAGCAGGGGAATGATAAAGGGACTTCGTATCGGTCAGCAATTTTCTACGCCAATGAGGAGGAGAAGCAGATTGCGCAAGAGATGATTGATGTTGTAAACGAATCAGAACGGTGGACTGATCCGGTTGTAACTATTTTGGAACCACTAGACCGCTTCTGGCCAGCCGAAGACTATCACCAGGACTATCTGGTAAAAAATCCGGGAGGATATACTTGTCACGCGATTTACTTTGACAGTTACTTAAGCTAGATAGTCTGTCCGGAAGTAATAACACCTAAAAAGACTCAACGGCTTCGCTCCGAGCATTGTTACCACAAGAGTACTTCCATTTTCATAGTCGCATCCGCTTCTTGAAAATTGGTCGCGCACAGATGTTTCCCTATTCTAGGTGTTATTGCTTCCTGAATTTGTAGATTAAACAATAAAAACGGCGACCAACTGGTCGCCGTTTTTATTATTGAGATTGTCTATTTTGCAACAAACGTCAATGCTTCTCCTTTTTCAACTCCTCGACCTGTCCTCCCGATGCGGTGAACGTAGTCTTCGAAGGTCCCCGGTAGATCATAGTTGATGACGTGCGAAACGTTATCAACGTGGATTCCTCTCGCTGCTACGTCAGTAGCAGTTAGGACTCGCACCTGACCACTTTTGAACCCGTTGAGCGCTCGCTGTCGTTGCCCATGGCTTTTATTGCCGTGAATAGCATCGGCTTTGACTCCGGCCTTGGCCAAGTCTTGGGATAGTTTTTCAACACTGTGCTTCATGGCTCCAAAGATGATTACTCGCTTCAGTTCTTCTTTTGAAAGGAGGGCAAGTAGGGTATCAAACTTGTGTGCTTGATCATAGACGACCACATCTTGTTTGATACTGTCGGTGACGTCTTTAGTTCGAACTGAAATTGTAACCGGGTCGATCATAAAGTCATTAACCAGCGCTTCAGCTTCTTTGTTCATAGTCGCTGAGAAAAACAGTGTTTGACGATCAGTTGGTACGTCACTTAGGATTTTTCGCATGTCATGGATGAATCCCATGTCGAGCATCCGGTCCGCTTCGTCGAGCACAACGTTGGTAAAGTTCCCTGGTGTGATCGCTCCGCGATCAATCAGGTCCATTACTCGTCCTGGTGTCCCGATGATGAAGTGTTGCTTCCGTCGTAAGGCGCTCAGTTGAGGTCGGATATTTGTCCCCCCGACACACGTCGTTGAGGATAGTTTAAATGGTGATTTGAATTTCTGGAACTCGACTTCAATTTGGAGTGCTAGTTCCCGAGTAGGAGTTAGGATGAGTGTCTGTTCGTGCTGTAGTTCCAAAGTTTTTTGGATCAGTGGCAGTAAAAACGCAGCGGTTTTACCAGTTCCTGTGGCTGCAAGTCCGATCACGTCAAGATCCTGCATAATTTCAGGAATCACTTTATCTTGGATTGGTGATGGAATTGTTAGTCCCATAGTATCGAGGTTTTTAACAATATCTGGATGGAATCCGAAATCACTAAATGTATGTTCTGGTACGAACACCTCCTCCACTACTTCTATTGGGTTCTTGTTGATGAATTGTGACGGATCAAACGATGGCATTTTTCGTGCTCCACCTCCGCTTCGTCCGCGACCTCCGCCGCCTCCGCTTCGCCCTCGACCACCTCCTCCTGAGAATGATCGACCCTGGCTGTTATTTGACGGACGCGCTCCGCCTGAACGGGCACCTTGTGGGCGCCGTGATTGTGTTTGTGACATCTTATTTTAATTGGCTACAGTGCAGGAAATAATACTGTAAGCTGGTCTGTATATCAGAGTACTTACGACCCCTGTAGCCCCACACGAGAAACAAAAGTAACCAACAAGATAACACTTATTAAATAGTTGTCAATCTTTTTTGGTGCTTATATTACTCCATCAAAAAATTATTTGTAAATAGATCTAATCGTGGTAAGATTCCGCCAACATAATATGCGTAAAACCGAAATTGGCTATATCTTTGGAAAACACGCGGTGCGCGAAGTGCTGCAGCAGCGCCCGGACGTGGTGGTGGAGCTGTACGCTGCTCCGGATTTTGGGGATGAAGCGATTTTGGCAACCGCAGAATTTAAAAAGGTGGCAATTAAGGAGTTAAACCTTAAAAATCCCCCCCGGGGAATTTCGTCTAACGCAGCGCACCAGGGGATTGTGGCGGGGATTATGCCAGAAAAGCTAACGGTTCCGTACAAAGAATTTATGGCTGGACTGAAAGTAACAGATGACACAGGGTTGCTAGTCCTTGGAGAGGTGCAAGACCCGCACAACGTAGGAGCGGTGATTCGCTCAGCTGCCGCGTTCGGGATCAAGGGGGTGTTGATTCCACCGCACAACCAAGCTCCAATTACCGGCACCGTGGTCAAAGTGTCGGTAGGGATGGCCTTTCGCATTCCGCTCGTGACAATTCCCAATGTGAACACAGCACTGCGTGACCTCAAGGGTCGGGGCTTTTGGACCTACGGACTAGAGGGGGATGGTACTACTAGCACGATCACTGAAACCTACCCTAAACCATCGGTGTTTGTTTTGGGGAATGAAGGTTCAGGACTGCGTCCGCATACTAAAGAGGTTTGTGATGACCTCATCTCGATTCCGATCCACGACCAGTGTGAATCTCTTAACGCCGCTGCGGCCACTGCCATCGTGCTAGCTAGTTGGAGTGCTCATCACCAAACTGCACTTACAGACTAGCGATTGTGGTGTATTATGGATTACAATTAACTTGTAATGGATATTTATGGATACGAAAGAACAAAAGACACCAGAAACAACTGCAGAAACAAACCCACAGGTAGATCTTGTGAATCGGGAGCCAATCGTGGCGGCTATGGAAGGAACTCCAGAAGTAAGTGCGGTAGCTGCTCCAGCAACTAAAAAGTCAAACAAATACACACTAATCACAGTGGTAATTGTCGTTGTTGCTCTATTGATTGTGCTGTTTCAGCTGGAGCGACAAGATCGAGTCGGAACTAATGTGTTTGGCCCAATGATTGCCGCCCTGGAGGCAAACGCACCAGTGGCCACTGTTAACGGTGAAGACATTAAGGCTGCTGACCTGGAGGCAAGTATTGAGCAGCTTTCACAAGCCGCTGCTCAGCAAGGCTTCAGCGCAACAGATCCAGAGGTGCAGAGCGAAATCAGACAACAGGCAGTTCAAATGATGGTGAATACCACTCTGCTTGAACAAGCAGCTGCCGCAAACAACATCAGTATCGAGGAAGCGGCAGTGGATGCTCGGATCGATGAGTTGGCTGAAGCTGCGGGTGGGGAAGAGGCTCTCCTAGAGCGTTTGGCAGAATTTGATATCGATGCAGCGCAACTACGTTCGGATGTGGAGGAGGAACTTACTATCCAAGCTTTGTTAGATACTGTGTTTAGTGAAGCTGACACGACTGTCACTGAAGCAGAAATCGTTACGGTATACGAAAATGCGGAGGCGGCTAGTGGTGGTCAGGCACTACCGCCGCTGGCTGAGGTTTCGGCTCAGATTGAACAGCAATTATTGCAAACTAAACAACAAGCAGCGGTCGAAGCGTACGTCCAGCAGCTGCGGGCAGATGCGGATATCGTCATTAACTAGGCTTACCGCTTGCTATACTGCAGTCAATGAAGACTGTAGACAAAGCAACTCTCAATAAAATCATTCACAGTCCGCATGAGCGCATGCGGACTTTGCGTTCTTTGTCTGTTCCTGAACAGTATGCCGTCTTTTCAGACTTGTCTCCGTATATTCAACAAACAGTCCTGCAAAAATTAAAAACAATTGAGATTGTTGATCTGCTGGATCATATGGACATGCAGCAGGCTGAGCATGCGCTGGCCAAAATCCCAGACGCCAAAAGACGAGAGCGAATTGTTAAGCGACTCAAAGGAGAGGTTAAAGAGAAGATGGAGTATTTCTTGCGCTTCCACCCCCAAGCTTCATTGTCGCTGATTACCTTTAACTACATCTTTGTATCTGAGACTAAAACAGTGGCTTTTGTGGCTGATATGGTCGATGAACATTACGAAGAGACGGGGAAGTATCCGGAGATCCTTGTTCACTGTGATGGTCAAATGGCTGGAGAGGTGCCGCTTTCACAAATGGTTCGAGCTCGGAATTCGATGACTCTTAAAAAACTAGTGCGACCGATTGCTACAATTCCATATCAGGCAGAGGTACAAGAAATTGTAAAATCTCTGACTGACTCAGTGTCCCGAAAGTTGGTGGTGATTGATCATGATACTAGTGTGCTGGGGATCGTGTACGCTGACCAAGCCAGGCAGTTGTTCGGTCATTTACCGGCCGAGTCACTGTACGATTTTGCCGGTGTTGATGGTAGTGAGCGGCCGTTTGACAGTGTTAGTAAAAAAGTAAATAGCCGGTACCGATGGTTGATTCTCAATCTAGCCACGACTTTTTTAGCCAGCTCGGTGGTTTTGATTTACCAAGACACCCTTGATGCACTTACGATCCTAGCTATTTACATGCCAGTGATTGCAGGAATGGGAGGAAACGCCGCGACTCAGTCGTTTGCAATTATGGTGCGAGGAATCACCCTCGGTACTATTTCACTTAAAAATGCCGCTCCGGCACTGTGGCGCGAGTTGGCTGCTGGTTGTATCAACGGGATTATTATTGGATCGATTGTGGCGCTAATCTCGGCCGTCTGGAATGGTGAGCCTTTGCTCGGTCTGGTGGTAGCGATCGCCTTGATTGGCGCTCATTTGGTGGCGGCAATTGCTGGATCCTTTATTCCACTGTTTATGAAACATATCGGGAAAGATCCGGCAGCGACTTCAACTATTTTCATCACAACTATCACCGACGTACTGGGGCTGTTTTTCCTACTAGGACTGGCAACCTGGATCATGCTGTAGCAGTTTGTGCTAAAATCCAAGTATATGAATCTACAAACTTTCTTTACTCTGTACGCCATTAGTGTGCCAATTTTCTTTGTCATCGATATGATCTGGCTGGGATTTATTGCCAGTAATTTCTACCGTGACCGGATGGGAGATCTGCTGCAGATCAATTGGCCGGCGGCTCTCACATTTTACTTTGTATTTCTACTGGGACTGGTCTTTTTTGCGGTGTACCCACAGCTTGATAAAGGCTGGCAGATGGTGATGCTGTACGGTGGCTTGTTCGGCTTCTTCACCTACGCTACCTACGATTTAACCAACCTATCAACCCTCAAAGATTGGCCCTTAGATTTAGTTATAGTCGATATCATTTGGGGTACAGTACTGGGCGCTTTGGTAGCAGTTGTGACTTACTTTGTCTATTCAGCATTCTAATCTAGACATAATCATATGAAAACTGCTGAACGCATTGTTATCGTTGGACTCTTACTTGCTTTTATTGGTATTGGCTACGCTGGATACTATGCAGTTCAAAAGCAGCGGTCTGACTTGCGGGCCGAAGTCGCTGCTGGTGAGTTTGAAATTCCCGATGTCGACCCGATGGAAGTAGCGGCCAGTGAGGATAAAAACGACCCGGTGAACTGGCGTCGATTTTACCCAAACACTGTGCCAATGGTTCTGGCTGGGGTTGAGGTGCAAGCGTCGGTGGCTGACACGATGAGTGCTCGCATCAAAGGTCTATCTGACACACCGTACTTACCTGATACTGTAGTAAAATTATTCGCCTTCGGTGTGCCTGGTTCACACTCAATCTGGATGAAAGACATGAACTATGCCATTGATATCATATGGGCAGCTGAAGCTGGAGAGATTGTACACATCGAAGAAAACGTTTCGCCCGACACTTTTCCTCAGTCGTTTAGTTCACCAACACCAGCCTGGTTTGTGGTGGAGGCTAACGCTGGGTTTGTAGCAATGCATGATGTGCAGTTGGGTGATGAGCTGCTGATTCCTCGTCGGTAACTTGCAAAATTTCTGCAGTATTGCATAATAGTGTCGCACGGTGATCGCCTCACTTTTGTGGGGAGGAACGTCCGGACACACCCTGATCTTTTTCAGGAGTATGGTAGCGGGTAACGCCCGTCCGTAGTAATACGCGAGGTGCGAGCAGAGACGTCCTAAGCGAAAGCAAGGGAGTCCCTTCGGGGATAGTTTTATGGGAAACCATAGAGGTGAAACGGCTAAATCCTTACTAGTGTGCAAGGCCGCGCTCGGGTCCGCCAGCTTCTTACTAATCAAGAATTGGTGGCTGCCGGACCCGAGAGAGCCGCATGAGTCCACTAGCAATAATGGACCTAGGTAGATGATCATCCGTATCAGTTTACTGGTATGACAGAATCCGGCGTAGGTGTTCAAAATTTCCCCGCAAGGGGTTTTTTTGATGTGTTATCATAGTGCAAACGCTAGATAATACGTTAATATTTATGTCATTCAATCAATTCGCCCCGCAGTCTGCTGTTCAGCAAACTGAGGTTCAAATCAAGCAGCCAGTTATTCAACCTAATACTGGTGATAGTGTGACTTACTTTCTGCTGAAGGGGATACGAATGGTACTGGTCGGCTTTATATTTTTATTACCCATCTTTTTTCTACCAGGTTTGTGGGGTACGCTCGGTTTCCAAAAAAGTTTACTAGCGGTCGGCTGTGTCGCGTTTGTAATCATTGGGGGGAGTTTGTTACTGCTGCGCAGTCGGCAAACGCAAACGGTGCTACCGCTACCACTGGGAGTTTTTTTGGTGTTTCTAGTCGTTACACTGGCTTCGGCCCTAGCGTCTTCTGATCTGAGCGCAGCTTTACGTGGCAGTGTGTTTGAGGTGCAGACGTTCGCGTTCGCTCTGTTGTTGTTTGGAATTATGACGGTGCCACTCCTACTGCAACAATCAAAGCGCTACATGTTTTACGCGTGTGTTGCCCTTGGATCTAGTTTGGCTTTGCTACTGGTGTACGCTGTCAGCCGAATTGTTTTTGGTCCCATCCTACCGTTTGGGAGTTTCTTTGGCGCCACACAAACACCAGCTGGTAATTTAAACGACCTAGCTCTCCTTGCTGGTTTGGCGATTATGCTCAGTATCGTAGCGATGCTCCAGCTGCGGCTACGAACTGTGTCGCAGGCTATCCTCGCCGGATTCGTAGCTCTAGCGCTGCTGGTTTTGGCGGTTGTAAACTTTCTCTATGTTTGGATTGTGGTTGGATTCTTTGCTTTGTTAGTTTTACTATATCTACTTTCGTACGATAGTTTCTTCCAAGAGTCCTCTGAGGCAAGTCAGTCTCAGTCAATGCGTAGCCCAATCCTACTTGGCTTAGTTAGTGTGGTGTGCGTAATTAGTGGGGCATTTGTGGTGGCTGGTGACTTCATGAGTGAACGATTTGCTAATTGGTTTGAGATTGAGTACCTCGAAGTTCGACCATCGCTGGTCGCCAACCTCGATATTGCTCAAGGTGTCTACGGTGATGATTTGTTCTTGGGTGTTGGTCCTAATCAGTTTGAGCAAGCTTGGCGAGAATTTAAAGACCCAGCCATCAACCAAACACTATTTTGGAACACAGACTTTATAGCTGGAAGTGGGTTCGTGCCAACTTTGTTTGTGACGCTCGGATTACTAGGAGGTTTAACCTTTATTTTATTCCACGTATCATACCTGTGGTTAGGAGTCCGGGCTCTACTGCGTCCGAGTAATTCCGACTCATTTTGGTACTTTGCCGGAGTATTTTCATTTGTTGGAGCCGTCTTTTTGTGGGGAATGTCATACGTGTACGTACCAAGTGCGACTGTTTTGCTGGTAGCTGCTTTACTGACGGGTCTTTCACTCGCCGCATTTAGTGATTTACAACCAGAAGCACGAAAAGTAATTCCTCTGGTCACTAACCATAAGCGTGGGTTTATGATTATGGCAACAACCATTTTCTTGATCACTGGATCGATGTTTGTGTTGTTTACCGTCGGTGAGCAGTACGTGGCTCAGGCTTCTTTTAACAAAGCCCAGCAATCGGCCTCATCAATTGCGGTAATTGACCAAGCAGCACTAGAAGCCTTTGCAACCTATCCTGATGATCGCTTCCTGGGTGTGCGGGCTCGAGTAGCGCTACTGGAGATGAACCGGCTGCTGGCAATCCCCGAACCAACCGAAGCTGACCAGCAACGTTTTGTGGAGGTAGCTGATCTGGCCCTACGGTTTGCCACTGGAGCTATCGCAAGTGCACCAGAAAACCCTGAGTACCAGGCGATCTTGGCCGGCATCTACAATAACTATGCCTCGGCTGGAATTGAAGGGGCACTTGAGCGTTCTAGTGAATCTCTAACGGAAGCAAAACGTCTCGATCCTAAAAATCCATCATATGCACTAATGGAAGCTCAGATGGCTGCTGCACGTGGTGATATAACAACAGCTCGTACCGCAGTCACCGCGGCACTACAGCAAAAGCCAAACTTCGCCCAAGCTTTGCTGCTCTTGGCAGAACTTGATATAGCGGCCGGTGATATCCCGGGAGCTATTGAGACAACCCGAGCCATCCTAACCTTAGAGCCACAAAATCCAGCGCGATACTATCAGTTGGGGATCTTACTCACAGCAGCTGAGCAAACAGACGGTGCGCTCGAGGCTTATGGTACAGCTTTGTCGCTTGACCCAAGTTTTGCTAACGCTCGATATTTACGAGCACTAGTGCTGATTGACCGGGGGCAGAGTGATCAGGCGCTTGATGAGCTACGGCTAGTGGCTGAAACCAACGCTGATAATTCACAGTTACTTGAACTCATTGGGGCACTTGAATCAGGCGATATTCCAAACACAACCCTTACTCCAGCTGATTTAATTAGTGATGCCAAACCTACTAGTGATGGCACAGGAGTTATGTCGCCAGTCAACCCTGATACAAATCTGATCACGCCACTTAATACGGTGCCGGAAATCGAGAGTGAAGAAGCAGAGATTACCATCCCTGAAACAGTGCCAGCTGAAACTGACGATGATATTGAGACGGAAGAAACCTTAGAGTAGTAACAGCATGGTCAGTCGCGCGTTCCATTTTGTGTATCGAGAGATCAAAGGTCTACATCAGGCAGCGTATGTTCTTGCGTTGTTCGCGTTTGGATCGCAAATGTTGGCCATTGTCAGAGATCGCCTATTAGCTCATACCTTTGGTGCTGGGATAGAGTTGGATCTGTACTACACCGCCTTCCGTATTCCAGACTTATTGTTTGTACTGTTTGCTGCCGTATTGTCAGTCTATGTCTTGCTGCCATTTCTAGAGCGTAGTGGATCTATGGAAGCTAAACGCAACCTACTTTCCCAGATATTCACACTATTTTTACTAGTCTACACCACGCTAGCTATGGTGCTGGCGGCAGCTGCACCCTGGTACATACCTCACGTATTCCCTGGTTATGCGGACCAGGCCGATACCTTGGTTCCGTTGGTGCAGATTCTACTACTGCAACCGCTACTGCTTGGTATCTCTAGTGTCTGCGGCGTAGTAACGCAGATGCATCATCGGTTCGTGCTGTATGCCATCAGTCCGCTTCTGTATAATGTCGGGATTATTTTTGGATTAGTAGCGTTATACCCACTGTTTGGTCTTGGTGGTTTGGCAGCTGGTGTTGTACTAGGGGCGGCTGGCCACCTCTTGATCCAGGTTCCCTTCGTACGCTCCAGCGAGTGTTCTTTTATTGCTGTATTTAAATTCGACTGGATCCAAATGCGCAGCATGATCAGTGCTGCTCTCCCACGGGCATTGACGCTCTCCCTCAACCAGTTGGTATTTCTCTTGTTTATCAGTGTCGCGACTACGCTCACCGTGGGGTCAGTGTCCGTTTTCCAGTTTGCCTACAATATCCAGTCAGTCCCACTGGCCATCATTGGTATGAGCTATTCAGTTGCTGCGTTTCCAACCCTGTCTCACTTGTTTGCCAAGCGAGACCAGGCAGCTTTTAACTTGCAATTAATGACGGCGCTGCGCCACATATTGTTTTGGTCGATTCCGATTATTGGGTTGATTGTGGTACTACGAGCACATATTGTTCGGGTTTTGTTGGGTAGTGGGGAGTTTGATTGGAGCGACACTAGGTTGACCGCAGCTGTACTTGCGGTATTTGTGGTTTCGTTGTTTGCTCAAGCGGTCCAACTTTTGTTTGTGCGAGCCTTTTATGCCGGCGGCAAAACGCTTATTCCTTTATATATCACCCTTGCCAGTAGCACTGTCGCCGTCACAACTGCATTTGTTGGTTTATGGTATTGGCAAAATAATCCAGCTCTACAAAGTTTGGTTGCAAGCACTCTGCGGCTTGATTCAGTTCCTGGTGCCGAAATTCTCGTACTAGCTGCAGCTTTCACTTTTGGACAGGTGTTACAAATAATCCTCCTACTTTTAGTTGCCAGATCGTCGTTTGGAGTTAGTCTGCGTTCGCTGAATCGCCTGATTGTACAATGTTTAGCTGCTATGAGTGCTGGAGCATCGGCTGCCTACATCACATTACAAACCGTGGTTGAGGGGGTAAATCAGGGTATGTTTATGGGCATTGCCTTACAGGGAGCGACAGCTGGTGCTGTTGGGGTCGGTGCAATATGTCTAGTGTACTGGCTACTTGGTTCTAGTGAGTTGCAGGAAACTAGTAATTCATTCCGTAAACGATTATTTAAAACTGATGTGATTGCACCTCAGTAGACCTGTAGTTTTTTTAAAAAATAGGGTAGAGTAGCGCTACAAACATGTCACAAAATATACGTAATTTTAGTATTATCGCTCACATCGACCATGGCAAGAGTACCTTGTCTGATCGTATGCTCGAAGAAACCAAAACGGTTGAAGCGCGAAAAATGAAAGACCAAGTGCTCGACTCGATGGAGCTCGAGCGTGAGCGTGGTATCACTATCAAAATGCAGCCTGCCCGGATGGCTTTCATGAAAGACGGAGTAGAGTATGAGCTGAACCTCATCGACACTCCAGGACATATCGATTTTACCTATGAAGTATCACGTGCCCTTAATGCAGTTGAGGGGGTGTTGCTGCTGGTTGATAGCACTCAAGGTGTCCAAGCTCAGACCCTTAGTGTGCTGCAGATGGCTAAGGATCTTAATCTAAAGATCATCCCTGTCCTGTCAAAAGTTGATGTGGTACATGCGCGGATCGATGAAGTGTCACAAGAAATTATGACACTGCTCGGGTGCGAACAAGCAGATATCTTGCGGGCGTCTGGTAAAACAGGAGAGGGCGTGAAAGAACTACTCGATGCTATTTGCGAGCAGATCCCGGCTCCCGCCATTGGCACCGCCAACACGTATCGAGGGCTAATTTTTGACTTTCAGTACTCAAATCACCGCGGAATTATTGTCTACCAACGAGTGTTTGATGGGACCGTCAAAAAGGGTGACATGCTCAAATTTGCCATCAGTGGTAAAACCTTTCAGGCCCTGGAAGTGGGCATCTTGTCTCCAGAAGAGGTACCAACTGGCATTTTGACCGAAGGCGAAATTGGGTACATCGTAACTGGTATCAAGGAACCAGGGGTTGCATCGGTCGGAGATACTCTGACGTACGCCAAGGGCGGAGGCGATGCTTTACCGGGGTACCAAGAGGCTAAACCGGTGGTGTGGGCGTCAGTTTTCCCGGAGAGTCAGGACGACTTTACCATGCTAAGACAAGCGCTTGATCGACTGAAACTGTCCGACTCGTCACTCTCATTTGAAGAAGAGTCTTCTGGTGTGCTGGGGCGAGGGTTCCGCTGTGGGTTCTTAGGGATGCTGCATATGGAGATTATCACCGAGCGTCTACGACGTGAATTCAATATCGATATTATTATCACCTCACCGTCTATTTCTTACGAAATAACTTGGGAAGACGGGCGGATTGAACATATCTACGCTGCCACTCGATTCCCTGATCATGGGTCCAAAGTATCGATCCGCGAGCCTTGGGTTTTAGGGCAGATTATTCTCCCTGGTGACTACATGGGAAACATCATGACGCTGCTGTATGAGCATGAAGGGTCGGTGGTGGACACCGAAGTCTTTAGCGATGGGCGGACGCTGTTGGTGATTGAAATGCCGTTACGCGAACTGATGCGGGGATTTTTTGATAAGTTAAAAAATGCCAGTAGTGGGTACGCATCGTTGTCGTACGAGATTGCAGAGATGCGCAACGCGAACGTCACTCGGCTCGATATCTTGGTGGCTGAAGAAGTTGTACCCGCTTTCTCACGGGTGGTCGGACTCGGACGGGCTGAGGCCGATGCCAAGGCCATTACAGAAAAACTATTTAAAACCCTCCCCCGGCGCCAATTTGACACGAAACTACAAGGCAAGGTAATGGGTAAGATCATTGCCACCAAAAAGCTCTCAGCGATGCGTAAGGACGTTACAGCGCACCTCTACGGTGGAGACGTCTCGCGAAAGAACAAGTTGCTCGATAAACAAAAGAAAGGAAAGAAAAAAGCGCTGGCACGCGGGACTGGTAATGTGCAGATTCCACCGGATGTGTTTATGAAGATGATCAAAGACGACTAAAGCACAGCACAGCACATCATCTACTTCGTTGGTCTAAGTAAAAAAGCCGCTCCCTGGGCACTTGCCCCGGTCGCGGCTTTTTTACTTGCCCGCCTCGCATCTGACGCACTGTGCTGTGCTTTAATTATCATAATATAAAATAAATGCCGTCCACTGTGTGTAGTGTAACGGCATTTTTTATTCAAGGGACGCGTACGTCCCAGGGAGCTTAGCAAGTATGGGTCTCAATCCATACTCCGCCTGACCACGTGACACTGTTGTCAGACTGAACGATTTGGTGCCCCGCGTATCTGCAATAGAAACGCTCGTTCCAGCAGCTGCTTCACATCACACTATTTAAAATACGCAACTAGAACCCGCTAAATCCGATAAATCCGGTGGCGATCATACTGAAGATAATTAGCACCGCTACTAGGATCCAGACCCACTTCATGGCTTTTTTGGTTCGTTTATCAAATAGAAAACTCATAGAAATACAATTACGTAATTAGTGTTAGAATACTACCACATGCTGGATTTCTACCAAAAGCGTAAACTGCGGTCAATCATGAATTCACGCTGGACCCAGGGGGTTTTGGCTGTGCTGGCGTTTATTATGCTCTGGAATGCGTTTGAGCGGTACACAATCGCCGTTATGATGTCAGACCGCCGTACGCTCGTAGAACAAGAAGCAGCCACCCTGCATACCCAAAAAGAAGCACTCGAAACGCAAGTACAGTATTTACGTGATGACCGAGGATTGGAAGCTGAGATGCGCCGTCAGTTTGACATTGCTTTGCCTGGCGAAGAGGTGGTAGTTATTCTAGAAGATGAGGAAGCAGAAAGTGTCATCGAGCCATTGCCTGAGCCAACTGAGGATGGTGGCTGGTGGCCGTGGTAACCTCGGTGTATACTAGTGTTATATGGATACACAAGTAACAATTTACAGCACGCCGGTTTGTCATTTTTGTGAAGCGGCCAAAGAATTTTTCAAGGAAAACGACGTAACTTACACGGAACACGACGTAGCAGCGGACGCTGACAAGCGACAAGAAATGATCGACCTAACTGGGCAAATGGGGGTGCCTGTCATCCAAATCGGTCAGGACATCGTGATTGGGTTTGATGAAGATAAGGTGAAGGAGTTATTGGGGAAGTAAAGGGCTAGAGCAACAAAAGAAAACTTGATCCAATTGTATCAAGTTTTCTTTTGTGGTGCCCCCACTAGGATCGAACCCTCTCGGTCTGCCTAGAAGGGTGGCTTAAAATATAGATAAAATCACCCCCAGTTCGATTCCTGCGGGGGGGGGGTGAAAAGTTTCTAAAGTTATTCCCGCAACAGCCGTAATATCACAACAATGTCTAGAGATATTTGACTTTTACCCTAGTTAATGTTATAGTTATCAGGTAAGTTCTTTTCATCATAGTTACAGCCAACAGATTGTTTTTATTAAACATTTTGTTGGCTGTAACTATACCGGTTCAGCCTCTTAACTAGCGAGTAGCTAGAAACTGGCGGGCAACCAGCCCAAAGGAGAATACAATGTCAGTAAATCGTCTTGATACCGTCGATACGTTTGACCAGTTCGGCCATGACCACTGGAAGGCACTCGGCACCAAGCTTGGCGGCGTGGAAGTGGTCAAAGCCATTTTGCGTGGCACATCGGCTGTGACGGCCGACATCATCCGTCGCCTCACCAGCCTGACCTCGCTCACGGTCGCCAGCAACACCATCAACCCGCACGACTTCTTCAAGATCCGCGAGGGTCTGTGGATGTCGAGCAACTTCAACGACTTCATCCTTTCGGGTGCGTCGAAGAAGAAGGTGTCGGCGGATGAAACGACCATCGGCTACGCTGACTTGGCACAACACGCCAATGACGCCGAGATCGGTACCGAACTGCCCGAAGGCTATGTCTTCGAGGACGTCGACACGTTCCTTGTCCATATCGCAACTCTCATCGAGGGTCAGTGGGGTGGCAAGGAAGGCACGCTCCTCAACAACGGCTACGTCAACATCTTCTCCGTGAAGGTGAACGGTGAAGTCTTCGCTGTTAGCGTCCGCTGGAACGCCGACCGCCGGAGGTGGTTCTGCTTCGCCTATCGCCTCGGTGACGATCGGTGGTATGCTGGTGGTCGGGCATTCTCGGCAACTGCCACTCAGGCCTGAGCTCTTTCAGCCCTTTGAACCTTTGTCCCTCGGACGCTTCGCGCGCCCGAGGGATTTCTTTTGTATAATCAAGTAGAAGTGTGTGTTATGTCTCGGTTACGGCTTGGGCAGCACATTTTGATCTCATGCACATCTCAGAGTTAGCACGACTACGGTTTTGCTAAGTGTAGTGTGTATGGGTCCAGAAAAGAAACAAAAGTAGTTGGTGACAATATCTGGTGGACTTTTAGGTCCCGCATAAAATACAGGTATTTTGTAAACTTGCTTTCAAATACTGGTGGCATAGATGGGTATTGTCTACTAGCGTCAGTCTTCGCTGTTAACGTCAACTGGAACGCCGACAACCGGAAGTGGAACTGCAACGCCAATCGCCTCGATGACAATCGGTGGAATGCTGGTAATCGGGCATTCTCGCAACTCAATGTTTTCTCCTCACTTAACGTGGGGAGTTTTTGATTCCAATCCTTTCTTCCAGCCACCGAGCATTCTGCCAACTTCTTGTAGTTGTTCACCAAGTGTAGTGTACTTCTTAGTATCAAGTGCTCGTATTTCCCATGCCAGCTGGAGCAACAATTTCAATAGATCAACTCGTGAGATACAGCGTTCAAGGTGAATCAGTTTTGTTTCTTTACTCGCGTAACTTGCTAAGAAACAGTACTCAATAGCGAGTAAAAATACTTCGTCAATTTTGTTACCGAGGGTATAGCGATTTTGCTTGGGAAAAGATGTTAGATACTCCTGCCATACACGATAAATATCTTTCAGCTTTAAGACAACCGGAATCAGTTTAGGTTGTTGAATTGTTGCGGGGGGGGGGTAGACTTGGTTGTGTTTTTAGATGTTTCAGACATTACTTACGATAATATCATTTCTCTCGATAATCTTCTCGATGCGTGGGAAGAGTTTTTAAGAGGTAAAAGAAAGCGTAAGGATGTGCAAGTTTTTCAGTACAGTCTGATGAATAACATCTTTGAACTCCATAATGACCTAAAGAACAAAGTGTATGCACATGGTAGTTATGAAGCATTCAACATTTCAGATCCTAAGCCTCGCAACATTCACAAAGCATGTGTCCGTGACCGACTGCTACATCATGCAATTTATCGACAGCTACATCCGTTCTTTGATAGTAAGTTTATCTATCATTCGTACTCATGCCGAAGAAATAAGGGGACACATAAAGCACTTTCTTCATTCACAAAAATGGCTGGTGAGGTATCCGCGAATGACACTAAGATCTGCTGGGTATTAAAATGTGACATCAAAAAGTTCTTCGCTAGTATTGATCATAAAATTCTGTTGGACATATTGCAAAAACACATTAAGGACGAAGACATATTTTGGTTGTTGGGGCAGGTGATAGTCAGTTTTCAGACAGAGTCAGATAGAGGACTTCCACTTGGTAATCTAACTAGTCAGCTTCTGGTAAATGTGTACATGAACGAATTTGATCAGTTTGTAAAGCATAACCTCAGAGCAGAGCGCTACATTCGGTATGCTGATGATTTTGTGGTGTTATCACAGAATCACGATTATCTACTAGAAGTGCTCCAAGGTATACATAACTTTCTTGAATATAGATTGGTACTGCGGTTACATCCAAACAAGGTGTCAATTGAAACCTTAGCAAGTGGGGTTGATTTTTTGGGCTGGGTACATTTCCCGCATCATAGAACTCTCAGGACAACTACAAAACATCGTGTACAGAAAGGCGTCATAGGTAGAGAGATCAATTCACACACAACCCAATCGTATTTGGGGATACTGAAGCATGGTAATACTTACAAATTAAAGACAGAGGTACTGTCTTTGGCAGAAGCATAGCGCTGTATATTAAACTCTAAATTTCTTAACCCGCTGTCACTTTTTGAGATGCTCGAATTGGTGGTGTAATATAAGCTAAATACGTCAAGCAGGGCTTGACGCAAAAGATTCTAACTCAAAGTGGTGGGTGGCTTAAAATATAGCTAAAATCACCAGCGGTTCTGGTTTCTTAGAGGGGTCATTTCACTGACTTTCAAGATATCCTTATTTTGAGCCCTCTCGATAGGTCTCACTATTGGGTGCCCGCACTAGGAGTCGGTCGCCTTCACAACAATATTTTCTTCGTTCTGCGAACATGAAAGTATTGTGTTACGCGACCGTTGAACCGCTTGGTAAACTGTTCAAGATTTACCAGCACTCTTACATGGGTATTCGTGGTCACGAATCGCTGACTATAATTTGTACTTCGCACAAATTCTACTAAGCGTTCTCGACCCTTGAAACGTGACTCAATGTCACGTTTCAACCACTGTTTTTCATTCTAGGGAATGAATGAAAAACATGTCTCCGTCCGGTACAACGGCACGAAAGCAAAACTATTTGCTTTCTAAACTAAAACCTGCGACCAGGTCGCAAGTTTTAGTTTATCGTTGTGCCCGCACTAGGAGTCGAACCTAGATCTAGTCGTTAGGAGTGACTTGTTCTATCCATTGAACTATACAGGCAAAATTAACGTGGGACGTTAATTTTGTTGAGTGCAATACTCGCTCCAACAATTAAGCAACATCTCTACTCGTTAAGAATCGCATCGGTAGTGGGACGTTAATTTTGTTGAGTACAATACTCGCTCCAGCAATCTTGTGTCGTCTATGCTCGTCACAGGAAGTTAATTTTTAATTGTGGGCAACACTTGCTTTGACAAATTGCACTTCGTTAATACTCGCCATAGGACGAATACAGCATAGAGTAGCATATTACGTCTATTTTGCCTGTTTTTAGCTGCTATACTATCATCATGGATCCAATGCACAATGAGCATCAGCAAATGAAAGAATTAATGGCGGAAAATAAACGCCTGTTAACAGAAAATAATGATTTGCTTAAGAAAATGTACAAAACGGCATTGTGGTCGTTCATTTTTAGAATCTTCTGGTTTTTCGTGTTGATCGGTGCTCCGTTTATTGTGTATTACTATGTTGTTGAGCCGTACTTCACGTCTCTTGGTTCGTCGTTTGAAGTGTTTGAGACTGGTCTGCAAGAAGTGCCAGGTTGGAAGCAGTTTTACGAAGCGATGGGAGGGGATGAGATTGGGGGACAATAGGTTGCAATCAGGGTATAAATCGGTAGAATAGTCGGTACCAAGAGGAAGTCGAGCGTTGGGTATACTCAATTGCTTGGGAAACATTCGTTGTCCAAGCTGCACTCGTAGTTGTCCTCAATGGTAATACCAGCCGCTTGCTTGGGAAAGTAAACTTGCCCAAGCTGCGTTCAGAAGTTAAATAAAAGGAACCTTGTATTTAATTCCTCACTTGCTTGGGTAGCTCAGTTGGTAGAGCATTCGATTGAAGCTCGAAGGGTCAGCAGTTCGAGCCTGCTCCCAAGCACAAAACGCCAGTCCAGTATGCGTAAGCATCTGGACTGTTGTATTTTGTAGCCTGGAAGCAGGCTCGAAACCGAGCCGCGACAAAGTCCTCGGCGCAAGCGAGGGCCGCGGTGAGTGGAGGTTAAGAGAGTGAGATATGTATGAGTTCGCCAGAACGAAATAGATATCCACGAGAGTGACCGAGCCTGCTCCCAGCCATGTTTACATTTGTTCCAAACATGCTAAATGTAACTACCCTCAACAGGAGAGAAGCATGTCTTGTTACAGCGAAATTAAGTACCTTCAAGTTAACGACCAAGATCATACCAAGCACGATCGAATAACTGTGCTGGGCCGTGTCCAAGATCGCCGCCCAACTCGCCTCAACCCAAATCCTTTACCTGGGTACGAGATCGCAGAAATTATCCCCGCAGACGGGGGCAGACAATCACAGCCTTTGTTTGCCAAGAGCAGCGAGTGGCCTGAACTGTCACTCGACAAACAAAAAAGCCCCGGACCAGGACCGGGGCTTTTTCTATTCTATTTGTGTGCGCCACTCTTGACTCGCAGTTGGGTACTGCGATGTTTGTCGAGTTTGGGTAGTCTGATTTCGAGCATACCATGTTTTTCTTTAGCGTCACTTTCGTCAATCGCCACCTCCTCTGGAAGCAGTAAGGTGCGCGAGAAACTTCCCCAAAATAATTCTCGGTGAAAGTAACCATCGTCTCGTGATTCCTGATACTCTTCTCGGGTGCCGCGTACGGTTACCATGTCGCGAGTGATACTGATTTCCAGGTCAGATGGGTCGACCCCAGCTACGATTGCTCGGATGATAATCTCGTCATCAGTCTGGTACATATCCACTGGCAATTCACCATCCTGCGGTTCGGCTGTACGCGTTTCTAGTACTTCTTCTTCCCACTCATCGTCTTCAGCATACTCTTGTTCCCGAACTGCCAGATCATCGTCATCACCGAATTCATGATCGTCATTAAGTACTCGATCAATGTCGTCGCTATTGTTGCCAGTAAGGCGATCTAGGAATGAGATTTTTTTCATAATGATTATGCGTGAAGTTTATGGATTCGTTCAAGCATTTTAACACGCTCAAAGAGTAAGAAGAGAATAATTATACCAATCCAGACAAAAAGGAAAACTCCAAGAATTGTTGTTCCGCTTGCTTCCATTATAAAAAAGTTAAACAGAGCATGCAATACAATGGCAAGGAACAACCCAACCGTTCCGGCGAGCATTTGGATAGTTTTGGACTGGTAGTACGTAAAAGCTAAGAACATCCCAATGGTTCCAGAAGCCAATACATGGAGCAGGGTAGCCCCTAAGAAGCGGAATCCGCCAGTGAGGGCCGAATTAAGGAAGTCACCGACAATGAGTGGATTAAATACAAACAAGGCATTTTCAAGCGCCGCGAATCCTAGTGCAATCACAATCAGATAAATCACCATGTCGATTGGTTCATCGACCTCGCGATTCCAAAATACAATTGCAAGGGCAACCGCGTATTTGAGTAACTCCTCAATGATAACCCAAGTGAACATGACGTTGCTGTCGGGGTACAGTTCAAGGGCCCATCGTTGCAATGGAAGAGCAATTGGTACCACTGCCATACCAGCAATAAAGGTAATCGCAATCAGGAAATACGGCTCAGGCTTGAGGCTGTCTTCACGCAACCAAAACCATACCCAAAAGATAGCAGGGATGAGACCAGCAACAAACGCAATAGCAAAGACCGTAGATTCCATTTGGGGTAATTGTATCAAAACGGCGGCGCACCTATGGGTACGCCGCCGCTGTGTTGGGGAGACTAGTAACGGAACAATAAATGACTGATTCTACCAACCGCGACTGCTCGTAGAGGGTCCCACGGCAAGCTAGGTTCGCGAATGCAGCAAATGTACGATCCGGCGGGGTCTTCTAAAGTCAGGTAGCTGGCACAAACGTCAGTTACAACACAGCATTCTGGGATTCGTTGCGGCTGTTCACAAATAACTCCAGTTGTGTCTTCAAAATGAACAGCTACTGGGTAGTAAAAGTCGTCCACTTCGTAGTTGCCAAAAAAAATACCACTGGTGTGTTCTGGAACGTCATCATCGCCGATAACCGTTAGGGTGTGAAACCTAATTTCCCCACGCATGGAAACGTTTTCGCCGCTAGGTAGAGTGAATGATAGGCATATACCATCAAATAGCACGTTGTATACTTCCTTACCATGTGGTGGATCAAATTCAAACTCATCATTGTTTTCCATGCTCTCAGGCCTCATACTGATTTTTCTTCTGATTGCACTATAGACAACTATGAATCTATCGTCAATAAACTAGGCTGTGGGCCACTTGGCGACCATGAGGATGTCTTGGTCTTTGAGTTCGCTTGGCAGCTTTTGCCAGATAGTTTCGGTCACAAACGGCATAAACGGATGAAGCATTTTGACTGAGGTTACGAGACATTCTTTGAGGACGTGTTGTCGCGCCAATTTTGATGCTGCATCTTCGCCGGCAATGATCGGTTTGGATTCCTCGAGGATTTTGTCGGCCAGTTCATGCCAGACGTAGTGGTATGACTTTTCTGCCGCGAGGTAGAGGTTAAAGCTGTCGATGTCTTTGGACACTTCGGCAACTTTGGCTCGTAGCTCGGCCAAGATTTCTTGGTCTCGGTCGCTGTACGCTGGAGTGGTGTCAAAATCAGCCCCCTGGATACTGCCAAGCGTAAACCGGGTGATGTTCCAGAGTTTGTTGGCAAACTTTTTGTACGCTCGTACTTTGTCTTCACTCAGTGGCATGTCGTTACCTGGTGCAGCCCCAACGATCAGTGAGAGGCGAGTGGCATCAGCCCCGTATTTTTCGATCATATCGAGCGGGTCGATGGTGTTGCCGATACTCTTACTCATTTTTTTACCCTTGGCGTCACGAACTAGGCCGTGTAGGTACACGTTTTTAAATGGAACTTGTCCAACCAGGTAGGTGCTCATGAGTACCATCCGAGCAACCCAAAAGAAGAGAATGTCATAACCAGTTTCTAGTACTGAAGTTGGGTGATAGGTTTCAAAATCAGGAGTTTTTTCCGGCCAACCAAGGGTCGACATGGTCCATAGTCCACTCGAGAACCAGGTGTCGAGCGTGTCAGGATCCTGCACCCAGCCTTCACCCGGTGTTTCTAGCTGCACTTTGACTTCTCCGTCTTTAAACCAGGCAGGTATTCGGTGTCCGTACCAAATTTGCCGTGAAATACACCAGTCGTGTAGGTTGTTGATCCAGTTGTAGTAAACACGCTCAAACCGTTCAGGAAAGACACTTACACCACCGTTTTCGACAGCTTTGATCATTAGGGTCTTGAGGGTCATTAGGTCGCCTTCGTTTACGCCGGGTACCTCCGATGGTCCCATGGCAAATTCTTTGTTTACATCGATGAACCATTGTTCTTTGATCTGGGGTTCGATGGTTCCACCTCCGCGTTCGTTGGTCGCGACTTTGTTTACGTTGTCTTCGTCGATTTTTTCAACCAGACCTTTAGCTTGCATTTTTTCTACGATCGCGGCCCGAGCTTTTTTGATGTGTTGCCCAGCAAATTCACCAGCAATTGGAAGGAGAATTCCTCGTTCGTCGATGATCTGTTCTTTGTCTAATCCGTGACGCTGCGCGATCTCAAAGTCGACGGTTGAGTGCCACGGGGTGATCGTCATCACACCAGTACCGATCTCTGGGTCAGCCGCTTCGTCTTTGATGATGGTGGCGGTGATTGGTCCGTTGATCCATTCTACTTCGATTTGTTGCCTGTGTTCGTACTGTGCGTACCGTACGTCGTCCGGGTGCATCACCACGTACTTGTCACCAAACTTGGTTTCTGGCCGAACTGTACCAATGGTAAATGGTCCGTATTTAAAATAGTAGAACGGAGAGTTAGTTTCTTCGTACACCATCTCGTCGTCTGACACGGTAGTCTGCATGGCTGGGTCCCAGTTAACACTGCGGGCACCACGGTAGATGAGCCCATCGTTATACATTCGTATAAACGCTTCCATAACGGCTGCGTAACGCTTCTCATCGAGCGTAAAGGCGTAGCGTGACCAGTCCATACTGGCACCTAGTTTCTTGGTCTGACTGATGATGGTGTCCTTACTCTCTTGCGCAAACGCATCGATACGCTTCAGGAGTTCTTCCCGACCGATTTCATCCCGGCGTTTCTTTTCTTGTTTGTAAATGATTCCTTCCACCTTTGACTGAGTCGCGAGCGCAGCCGAGTCGGTTCCTGGGATCCAGAGCGTGCGTTTGCCAAGCATACGGTTGTAGCGCACGAGGATGTCTTCAACCGCGAGCATCGCTGCGTGACCCATATGCAGGGTCCCGGTCACGTTGGGTGGGGGAAGGACGATCGAAAACGGATCTTGCTGGGTGTCTGCTACTCCAGCCTCGACGCATTTGTCAGGATTAAAAAACCCTGAATCATTCCACATCGTGTAGAGGCGATCTTCGTGTTCACTAGGATCAAACGGCTTTAGAAAAATCTCAGGAATAGTGGATTCACCTTGGTTTTGTTGGTCTTTCTGATCGCTCATAGTGTAAAAAGAGTATCACGGAATATGGTATAGACAAAGCAAAAGCCGCTCGTAGAACGGCTGATGCGTTCTCTTGAGCGGTCTTAAAAAAAGAATCCCATTTCTTCTAGATTATTACGAATAATGTCTAGACGAGCAGGGTGTTTCAGTATTCGTGTAGCCTTTTCCTTGATTTGTCGAACTCGTTCTCTGGTAATTCCATAACTTTGTCCAATGCTATCAAGTGTCCCAGCTTCTTGGTTGAGTCCCCAAAAACGAGAGAGGATATCCTTGTTGCGAGGATCAGACAGGTATTTTGAGTAAGGAAGTCCTTTCAGTAGGGTGTCAGTATCAAACTGCTGGTTAGAAGTAAACTTTCTGTTGTGGAAGGTTTGAAATCGGCGTTCAACTGCTTCGTTCCAGTTTCTATTCGCAAATATAGTCTTTAGAAGAGTGTGAATAGTCCGGTCGACTGCTTGTACAGGCATGTGGCATCTCCTTTTGCTCCAGAAGAAATATTGCCTTAAATTTTACACAAGTCAACTAAAGACTCTTGTTTCCGTCGGCTTGAATTCCTTCGGCACCATACGGTGACAGGGCGCCGGTGGCGCGAGCGTGCCCAGCGAGCGCTATCATGACGCTGTTGTCGGTTGCTAAGTGGGCACTCGGGAAATAAACGGTCACGTCTGGAAACTCAGTCAGGAAATGCGTTTCAAACGCTCGTTTGATGAATGTATTTGCCGACACGCCACCACCGACGATGACGGTCTGGGCACCGGCGTCCGCCACAGCTGTGCTAGTTTTTTTAAGCAACACCTCGGTCACCGCGTCTTCAAAATCACGCGCAATAGCGGCTTTTTCATCATCAGTTAATTTTTTGTCTTGTATCGCATACCGAACCGCAGTTTTGAGTCCTGAAAAAGAGAAATCTAAATCGTTAGAGGCAATCATCGGTCGGGGAAGCTTTTCAAATTCAGGTAGTTCACGTTTTCTAGCTTCAGCCGCCAGTTTGCTGATTTGTGGTCCGCCAGGGTATGGTAGTCCGAGCATTCGAGCGACTTTGTCAAACGCTTCGCCTACGGCATCGTCACGGGTTTGACCGATTTTGTCGTACTGACCCCAGTCACTCATGTTGATTAATTCCGTGTGACCACCAGAAATCAACAGGGCGATGGTAGGGAAGCTGATGTCGCTCAACATATCGTCACGCTCCACGTCATAGATACTGGCTAGGATGTGACCTTCCATGTGGTTGACCGGGATGACGTTGGTGTTAGTGATGTGTGCCAAGGCTTTGGCAAAACTCACCCCTACCCACAGCGCCGGCGCTAGCCCAGGGCCGCTTGTGACCGCAATCAGGTCGATTTTTGGTAAGGAGTGTTCAGATAGAAAAGTAATCAAGGCGTCTGCTAGACCTTCTTCGCGAACAAGTACTTCTTGCAGTTTAGCTTTGTCAGTGTCAGACAGTTCAGAGTCGTGCTCCTCTAGCAGGCTCGATTCCACCATTGCTTCCTGCAGCATCGGTACGAGAGTTTTGGCGTGTTCACGCTTAGCCAAAGCCGGGAAGACGCCACCGTACTGCGCGTGTACGTCCACTTGTGACCATAGTCCATTGCCGAGGATTTCGTAGGAAGCGTCAGGAAATTCACCCTCGGCTTTAATTAAGCTAACGGCAGTTTCGTCGCAAGACGTTTCAATTGAGAGGATTAACATAGTGCGCAGTATAGAGTAAATTGAAAATTTGTAAAATCGTGGTATGGTTGTGGTAACCGAAAAGGAGTCAGATTATGAAAAACGGTTTTTACGAGCTTTCAGAAAAGCTTATCGAGTTCTTTGTTGGCACTGCTACATATATGGCGTTATTTGTAATACAGGTTCGTGAAAAGGTTTCTTTGTTTGTTGGTTACTCGGCTGCAGAAATACAGGTCGGGAGGGAGAGTGTGCAACCGAGGTGTCCTAGTGGACGACATAAAAGATATCATCATGATCCGTGAGTCTGGCTTGCTGGCTTGGATTGGGGCTCGTCTAATCGGTCGACCATACTTGTTCCTTCTTCAGTGGCGCTGTACGGACAACCACGATTTTACGAGTGCACATGGTCCGACACAGCCGCTAGATGAATGCAATCGTTGCGGCAAACTAAGGAATAAAAAAGGCGGGTAACACCCGCCTTTTGTCTTGCTCACGGTTCCTGTATAGTTTCAGCTATGAAAACAGTAGTCACTCACAGCGGCAGCTTCCATGCAGATGATGTATTTGCGATTGCGGTCTTCCAGCTCTTGCTAGGAAAAGACAGTATTAGCGTAATCCGGACTCGTGCTGACGAGGTGATTGCTGCTGGCGATTACGTCGTTGATATTGGTGGTGTTTATGATCACGATACGAGACGGTACGACCATCATCAGCCGGGAGCACCAGTGCGCGAAAATGGCATCCCGTACGCCGGGTTTGGACTGGTCTGGAAACACTACGGAGGCGAAATTGCTGGTTCACCAGAGGTGGCCGCCGAGATTGAGGAAAAATTATGTTGGCCGGTTGATCTAGCTGACAATGCTATCAAAATTTGGGAGAAAGGGTTGTATGACCTTAGACCATTTGAATTTGATGTCGTACTCAAAGCCTGGCAAGCCGAGCCTTCGCTTGGTGAAGATCCTGATGAACATTTTATGCTGGCAGTTGACGTGGCCCGGTCGTATCTCGAGCGCTTGATTATCAAGCAGACCATCAAGTTAGAACAAAAACAAAAAGCCGCGCAGTTGTACCAGGCGGCTTCAGATAAACGAGTGATTGTGAGTGGTGAGTACATCTCACGCAGTTTATTTATAGAGTATGGGGATGTAGAGGTTGTTGTATTTCCTCGCAATGACACCAATGATTGGATGGCGGTGTTGGTACAAGTTGATAAGGACGGGTTTGCCACCAAGGTACGCTTCCCAGCCGCCTGGGCCGGCTTGCGAGATGAAGAGCTTAGTACGGTTTCAGGCTTTGCTGACGCAGTCTTTTGTCACAAAGACCGCTACATGTTTATTGCCCGTAGCCAAGAGTCAGTACTGGCAGCAGCGCAGATGGCGGTGTAAATAATCATGATGCAGACTTGGTCACAAGTCATAAGAAAATATATTTCATTATTTTCTTTGCTTGCGACCCCGCCTCGACTGCTGTACTCGCTCCGCTCCGTGCAGCATGTCTCCGGCTTGCAAGTCTTGACGAAACTGACGCAGGTCAGTTTCTTATCGGACACAAATGAAAAAATCCCAGAAAGGGATTTTTTCATTTGTGTCCGATACAAGACTTGAACTTGTGACCTCTACAATGTCAATGTAGCGCTCTACCAGCTGAGCTAATCGGACGTATTTTGTTCGACTGACCCGGCAATGGAAATGGTGATTAGTCGTGGGACGACTGCAAACCGTTACCTTGCTTGGTTAACCGGACGTTAGTGGATGGAAGTATAACAAAAACTCTTACATTCACAAAGAGAATGGGCGAGTTTCAAAGAATGAAACTCGCCCATTTATTCGCGCGGTAGACCCAAGTAATAGGTCTTACCGCCGTATTTGATTTGGTATATTGCCAAGAGCATGTCTTCTGGGTCGGGTGACAAGATAGCTTTAATGCCATCAGCCAAAACTGATACAGAATCTTCAATAGCACCATATTGATCCAGAGCTTTATTGGCTGCTGCAATCAATTTATCATTGATGGTAATTTCCGGTGACATATAATTAATACCTAAATTGGGAACAATTTAATAACAATAATGCCATATTACAATATTTTGTCAAGTTTATTAAACGCTTTATCCAAGGTTTCCCAGTCTCTATCCTCATTAGTTTCTACTTGTACTTGAGGTGTTGCATCTGTTGTTCTGATGGCATTTCCGAAATCAATTACTCTAGGCATTGCAGTTTCGTTATCGATCATAATATTTCGGGCGTATAGGTCCATATGTACAATCTTCTCATGTTTATGCATGTGTTTTACGTAGGCTTCTAAATCTTCGAAGAATGGATGGATCTCAAAGCCGTCAGGTATTTCAGCAGTCCCGTTGATTACATGTTGCAAATTTATGGCGTTCAGACGCTCCATAATAATTGCATTTGTGCCACCTGATTCTTCGGTATTCAATACACCAAACATAGCTGGTGCTCGGGTTGCTCCACTGAACCTAGTTTGGTTCATTTGTTGCTGGATCATAGCTTCTTGGTGTGGTGTGTTTCCTGATAGAAACATTTTCTGGTCTTCTTTCTTATTGAGATCTTTGATAATCTTTAAGCAGTAGCCAGCAGGCAATTCGTAAACCTTTGCCGCCCCTCCCTTGTCAATAAAAAATTCCTCCTGTTCAAATTCAAGCAATTTAGCAATTGCTGTTTCTTGAATCATCTCAGGAGTTATCAGTTTGTCTGCATTTGCGCGGAGTGCTTCCATATCATTGATTATACCATTCAAACAAAAAGAGTGACATGGGTATATGTAACCTGATTATAATTGGTCTGGTACTATATAGCATATACGCTATAACATTAGAGAATCAGTATGTGTGGAATTTTTGGATACGTTGGACAAAAACAAGTGGCACCGATTTTGCTGGCTGGGTTGCGAACACTCGAGTACCGTGGGTACGACTCGGCTGGTATCTATGTCGTTGGACAAAAGCCAATCAAAGCCGTTGGCCCGATAGCAAACCTGGCAGAGCGTGTGCCTGACAATTTGCCTGGCACTACCGGAATTGCACACACACGCTGGGCTACCCACGGTGCTCCAACGGTCCAAAATGCACATCCACACATTGGGGCTGAGGGCGCCATTACCTTGGTTCATAACGGAATTATTGAGAATTTCCGGGAGCTTAAAGAGGGTCTGCTGGCCCAGGGAGTAGTATTTGAGTCAGAAACAGATACAGAAGTGCTCGCAAAATTAATTGGTTCACTCTACAGTGGAAACTTGCCCCAGGCTGTCCAAAAAGCGCTTGGTCGAGTGCGTGGTACCTATGGGTTACTGGTAGCGAGTGAGAGTAATCCGAATCAGCTGGTGGTAGCACGGATGGGTAGTCCGGTTGTGCTTGGGTTATCAGTTGATGGTAATTTTGTTGCGTCCGATCCTTCGGCCTTACTGGTACATACCAAAGACGTGGTGTACCTCGAAGACGGTGACATGGCCTTGGTGAGTGAGGATTCCTATAAAATCACCACTATTGCCGGCGCTGCAGTGGAGCGCAACCGCGAGACAGTTAACTGGGACATCGAGTCAATCCAAAAGCAAGGGTATGAACACTTCATGCTCAAAGAAATATTTGAAGCGGCTGAGGTGATCAAAAACACCACCCGGGGACGGCTGATTGTTAAAGAAGGAAAGGTAAAGCTAGGAGGGCTAGAGGTGGTACTAGATCAGATCAAACAACTTGATAGGTTGGTAATTGTAGGGTGTGGCTCAGCCTACTACGCGGCTCAAGTCGGGCGATACATGCTCGAAGAATACGCCGGGATCCCGGTCGAGGTGGAGCTGGGGAGTGAGTACCGCTACAAGAACAACCTGCAAACTGGTAAAACCGCTGTGCTCGCTATTACCCAATCAGGCGAAACGGCCGATACGCTGGCTTCCATTAGAAAAGCCAAAGCCGCCGGACTACTGACGCTAGGGATTGTAAACACGGTTGGGTCGACGATTGCTCGTGAGACCGATGCCGGGGTCCACAACCACGCTGGTCCAGAAATAGCCGTCGCGTCCACCAAAGGCTTCTTGTCACAACTGACGGTGCTGGTGTTACTAACGGTCCTAATCGGCCGAGAGAAGGGAACTATGGATGCCACTGACGCCAAGAACATCTTGAACGAACTAACTAAACTACCAACGGTGATTAGTGAGTATCTAAAAAATGAGAACGCTATAGAAACCGTGGCCAAAAAATACGCTCACTATCAGAACGCGATGTTTATTGGGCGCAAATTCCACGCTCCAATTGCTGATGAGGGTGCACTCAAACTAAAAGAGGTAACCTACATTCACGCCGAGGCGTACGCGGGTGGGGAATTAAAACACGGATCAATTGCCTTGTTGGACGAGAACTTTCCGGTGATCGCGATTGCGCCCCAGGACGATGTCTACGAAAAGATGGTTTCAAATATAGAGGAAGCTAAAGCCCGGTCCGCCCCGACGCTAGTGTTGGCAACCAAAGGTGACGAGGTAATCAAACACGTGGCAGACGATGTGTTGTATATTCCAAAAGTCCACCCAATTTTGCAGCCGATTATCACCACCATTCCACTCCAGCTACTATCGTACTACGTGGGGATTGAAAAAGGCCTCAACGTCGACCGCCCACGGAACCTGGCAAAAAGCGTAACTGTCGAATAAATAATCGCTCGAAAGCCCTTACCACTCTCCTTGATTAGTCATACTAACCCAGGGTTCCTCGGCCGGCAGGTTCTCACCGGCCTGGAGTAGCTCGATTGAGATATTATCGGGTGAGCGCACAAATGCCATATGGCCATCGCGCGGTGGGCGATTGATAGTGACTCCAGCCTCCATCAGCGTTTGGCAGGTGTCATAAATGTTTTCGACTCGAAATGCGAGGTGACCAAAATTACGCCCGCCATCGTATGTCTCACTAGTCCCATCATCGCTTGGCCAGTTGTACGTCAATTCAATCAGGGGTGACTTATTCTCGTGAGCACCCGGCAGGTCACCTGGGGCTGCTAAAAACACGAGGGTAAACCGACCGCTTTCGTTTTCATAACGGTTAGTTTCAATCAGTCCTAGTTTGGTGCAGTAAAAATCAAGAGATTGTTCTAGGTCGGTGACGCGCACCATAGTGTGAAGAAATTGCGTATGCATGCAGTTAGTATACCAGCCTAGGTCTTGAGCCGCAGAGCCAGGAGTCCGCCCAAGAGACTCATCCCGGCGAGCACCAGTAGGGTACTGCCGACACTGGTCAACTCGGCGATAATCCCTAGTCCACCAGTTAACAGCATCAGAATCCCGATGATGGTATTGGAGACAGCGGTGTAACCAGCACGAGTGTCTTCTTTGGCGATGTTCACTAGGTGAATGTTGCGCGCGATCCGGACTCCTTGGTACATCACCATAATTAAAAATAGTACCAGCGGCAAAAACCACAGCGTGCTGTAGAGGTTAGTCGTTTGCGCCGCCACAGCACCCACGAGCGTGACACTGGTAACCATCCCACACACCGACATAACAATAGCGGTTGAGTAGTCAGACAATTTGCCCCAGACTCGGCCCGAGACAAACCCGGCTAATGACGATGCAACCACGAGCGCACCGAGTTGCGCTACAAAACTATCGGCGGCGGTGTTAGCGAGCAAAATAAGAAACGGGGGAGTAACAGCGGTCGCAACCAGCAGTCCGCGCACGACCAAGAATTTCTGCAGCTCGCGATCGGTTTTGAGGTAGTGTAGGTACAGTTTAAACGCGCTAGCTTGCCTGTTGGCGGTAATGACACTGGGTTCTTCAATCAGCTGGGCAAAGGTAATTGCCGCCAGTAGCCAACAGAGGCTAGCAATCGACAGTGCCCCGATGACAATCAAACTATACTCAGCGACACCAAAGAGCAGCACCAGCCCAAACACCAGTATGCCCGCTGCCGCAATGGAAGCCGCGGTCCCAGACACCTCACCCCGGCGGGGTTTGTCGACGGTCTTCCCAAGCACGTCTTTGTAGCTGACTGACGAGATACTGCGCGCCACGGCAAAGACAGCCACGAGCGTTGCGATAGCTGCACCAGCGGCCGCTCCGGTGAGCGTCAGGGCGGTCACAACCATCCCTGCCACCGCGAGCGCTTGCACCACCGCTCCAAACACCCACCACCATTTGCGCACTGGGACAAACCGCAGCCGACTAGCGGTAAAGAGTTGGGGCAATAGCGCGCCAGCTTCTCGCAAGGGCACTAGTAGCCCCACCCAAAATGCTCCAGCTCCCAAACTAGTGACCAGCCACGCCAGAACGAGTTTAGGATCAACCAACCCATCACCCAGTCGGTTGAGCGTTAGGGCAATAGTGTGGACGAGTCGGTTGTGGGGCTGAGGGTCTGACATCGAAAAAGTATAGCAGATGTTATTGTGCGGACAGTTGACAGTAGTAGTGGTTTGTACGTATCTTATAAATAGACCGCAGCCACTAGTGAAAGGAAACCAACCTTATGTCCATATCACCAGCAACAGGACCAAAAACCGAGACTGAACTCATGCTTAAGGGCTATGGTCTTACTACGGCACAGATGTTCTTCCGTTTACCTGACTTTCCAAGTGTGCTTAATGTGTTCATTTGGCAAGACTACGACCTAGCGCCTGATTATGACAAACTTTTGAATTTCATTAGTTTTTGGCATGACACAATTGAAGGCCCGCTCCATTCAGTACAGTTTGTTCACCGCAAGCTGATATCACCCGGTGAATGGCGCAATGTCACCGGGGAGTTTCACTACCATTAAATAATTCTGACACCCGCCCCGGCGGGTGTCTTCATAAGTTCCCAAGCCTCCCGCTTTAATATTTGTGTGATTCTAAGTAATTACGACGGACCGCCCTTTTGTAGTCACCAAAGTTATATAGCGCCGTATTGCTTGTTTTATAGCGCCATTTGCCCGCAATTTAGCGCCAAATTGCGGGCAAACGAGTTTTGCTATGTGACCCACAAACAGCAACAGCCAGCATGCATACGCATATCTGGCTGGCTGATTTGTGATCCCACGGAGAATCGAACTCCGATTTCCAGGATGAAAACCTGGCGTCCTAACCATTAGACGATGGGACCAACGTTGTGTCGCTAGGACAAAACTGGTTACTCAAAATTGAGTGCGCCTACTATACCAAACCACTCAGAAAAATCCAGTCATTTTGCGCCCGTAGTGGGTACGGTGGTATACTGGTGCACATGAACGAAAAAATTACTAAGAAGGTTGGGGAGGCCAGTGCGTTTGCCCAAGTGTTAGAAGCTACGTACCAGGCCAACGAAAAGGTTATGAAAGAGTTGTTGGGAGCAAAGGCGGGAGCCGTCGTCAAAGCAGCAGCGTCACAAAAAACCGCTTTGCAGTCACTGTGTGATGAAGCAGGAACAGTATCTATACTAAAACCAAAAGCAGAAAAGACCGCGGAAAAGATTACCAGGATGGGGGAGATGTATGTCGGCAACGACTGGGATGATGCTACTGAAGTCCTTGAGTGGATGAGTTTTTTTGTTGGCGGAGCAATTGTGCATTGGCAACTAATTGCTGGCGCTGGGGAAGCTATGGGTCACACGGCACTACAGCGCGTAGCTGATGCGGGTGTTGTGTACTATAAGGAATTGCTTGATCAGTTGAACATGACTGCAACGAGTATTGGTGCCGAGCGATCACACTAAGACTTTTCCCGTCTTATACACAGGGGTAATACCCACAGTTATACAAAAGATTTCCACAGACTTTTCCACATTTGGTCAAAATAGCCTTATTTAGCAATGTGTTGACCTAGCCATCAGATGGGGATACCCTAGTAGTAGACCGATATTCGTGGTGAGTATTTCAAACATACTAAGCTCGAGGCTACGAGCAAAGGGTATCGGTCAAGCTCTACGTTGTACAAAGCAAAAGCGCTCTGGAGGGGGCGCTTTTGTGTTTCTGAATATCTTAATATTAGATCTAAAAAAACAACGGTCCCAGCTCAGGAAGTGTTGTTGTGTTTTGTCCTGACTGCTTTTACTTTGCCTTGAGGGTCACGTAGATGTCCTCCAGGGCTTTGACGGCGTCACCAGCAGAGATGTTGTTTTGGTGGTATTTGATGTTGGTACAGTCTCCGGCCGCCCAGATGCCAGGAGTAGCCGTTTTTTGCGTCCAGGGGTCGATTTCGATGCGGCCGTAGTTGTCCAGGGCAACAGCGTCACCAACGTAGTCAGTGTTCGGAATCATGCCAATTTCCATAAAGATACCGGTGACTGGCAGTTCAACCATCCCTCCGTCTTTTTCATAGGTCAGTCCGGAAACGAATTTACCGCCACTCACAGTTATAATTTCAGCACCAGTAATGCCTGTCATGTTGGGATGAGCTAGGACTTTATCCACTGTTACCGGATCAGCTTTGTACGACTCGCCTCGGTTCAGGAGGGTGACACTCTTGGTGTACGCTAGTAGCTGAGCAGCAGTCTCGAACGCAGCATTGCCGCCACCAATGACTGCTACGTCTTGACCAGCGAAAATCGGTCCGTCACACGAGGCACAGTAGGTCAGTCCTTTGTGTTCGAGTTCGTCTGCACCAGGAACGTCGAGGCGACGACGTTTTGATCCAGTCGCAATGAGGACGGCTTTTGCTTCCGCTGACTCTTCGCCAAAGTGCACGCGGTGTCCAGCGTCAGTTTTTTCAATGTTAGTGACGTAGGTTTTTTCTTTGATGTCGACCCAACCATCGGCGTAGGCACGTAAATGACCCTCGAGGTCTTTGGCTAGCTGTGTCCCACTAATGTTAGCTGACCCAATCCAGTTTTGGATATCGGGTGAGACGGTACTTTGTCCACCCCATTCAGACGTAATAAAGAGGGTCTTGAGTTGCTTTCGTGAGGCGTAGACACCAGCGGCTGTACCAGCTGGTCCTCCTCCGATAATGATCAAATCGTACATGACAAACAGTATAAATAGTTAAGTTTCCCTAGGATACCATGGATAGCAGGTATGCAAAAAGCCGCATGACGCGGCTGTTTGATTCTTCAATAAAAATCTTTCGATACATTGGGGACTGCTCCCCTAAAATAATCCGGGGGATTATTTTAGGGGAGTGTAATACTCAGATTCTCATACCACCAGGAGAAGGAGCGCTTCCGGTTATAGATGGCTGGGTAGTACAGGAACAGGTCACGAAGCGCTAAGTATAATCATGCACTTCGCGCAGATTCTACTAAGTGTTCTCAATTCTACGAATTCGGTACAGGTTTCGTCCTTATGGACTACAACCTCTTGCAAAAGCACCCCGTGCTTTCTCACCCCGGCTCGCGGCTCAAAGTGCTAGGAGAGGCACTTCTCGCATCCGCTCCGCCTCGCCGTACCTTCAAAACTATTTTAGTTTTGACCTTCTCAAGAAGGCCGGTACGGCGCCCCAATCATCATCATCCATGTCATCGACTTGATCGACTGGTTTTGGGTCGCGCTTTGGAGGGGTGGGCTTTGTCGGTTCTGGTGTCGCTTTTTCTGACTCAGTCTTCCTGGCTGAAGAAGGTAGTGAGTTGAAGATTTTTCCTCGGCCAGTGTCAGCTGGAGTTTCGTCCATAACTGGTTCAGGTTTAGATTCGGTTCGAGCTGGGGCTTGTCTTGCAATGTACGAAGAGTTCATGTTATCGATAGTTTCTTCTGGAAAACCGGTAGCAATCACTGTAACTTTCAACTCGTTCTTCTTTAACTTGTCATCCTTGATGGCTCCAAAAATGACTCGAGCTTGTGGGTCAATGGCCTCGGTGATCACTCGAGCAGCTTCCTGGATTTCAAGCATCCCAAGATCTTCACCTCCAGCAATGGCAAACAATACACCCTTGGCTCCCGTGATTGAGACTTCAAGGAGGGGAGAGTTGATTGCTAGACGAGCAGCTTCTTCGGCTCGATTTTCACCGGAACTAATTCCGACTCCCATGAGGGCTGATCCGGCATTCTCCATAACAGAACGAATGTCAGCGAAGTCAACGTTAATGATACCTGGCATCGTGATCAAATCAGAGATACCTTCAACAGCTTGTTTCAAGATATTGTCACACATTGAAAAGGCATCCTTAACAGTTGTGTCCTTGTCGACGATTGCGAGTAATCGATCGTTTGGAATTGTAATCAGTGCATCTACTTCTTGCTTGAGCTCCTCAATACCTTCGAGGGCTAGACGCATCCGTTGCTGCCCTTCAAACAGAAACGGTTTAGTTACCACACCAACGGTGAGTGCTCCGCTTTCACGAGCAATTTTTGCAACTACTGGAGCTGCCCCTGTTCCTGTACCACCACCCATACCACCAGTGATAAAGATCATGTCAGATCCTTTGATAGCATTGTTGATTTCTTCTCGGGTTTCCTCAGCTGCCCGGCGTCCCATCTCTGGGTCACCGCCAGCTCCCAGTCCACGAGTCAGATTCTTGCCAATGTGAATTTTTTTCTTGGCTAGGGAGTTGTGTAGGTCTTGTGCATCACTGTTGATGGCGATAAATTCGACCCCTTTCACTTTTGATTCCATCATGTAGTTAACGGCGTTGTTACCTGAACCTCCGGCTCCAACCACTCGGATTCGTGCGAACGACTCCACGTCTGCTGTAATTTGTTCCATACGACTAGTTTCTATAATTGTAGATAGACACCCACCCATGCGCGTCTGTCTGTGATAATGCATATATAATACATGGGTATATAAAACCTGTCACCATCTTGATTAAATCGAGAATCGTGTGATTGTCATATCAAAAAAGTGTTTTAAAATATAGCTATTTTACAAGGGTGTTCTATGGGAGAAACTGACTGAACCAAGATACGATGGTGCGTCGACTTTTTTTCACTACACCAATTGCATTAGTTTCTTCGCTATCACTGGCGCCCCACATACAGAGTCCATACGCTACAGCCCAGGAAGAATCCTTTAATTTTGATGTTCGCCCAATGTCGAGCGTAGCGATACGAGCCGGCAGCTCGAGCTTTTTTTTAGCGGTTTCTACGACCATAGTGTTGCTTGCGCCACCGCCAGTAAGTACAATTCCAGCGGGTAGTAAGCCGTCTCGCTTGATCTTCTTCAGGTGGATATCAATCATGCCAAAAATAGTATTCAGCCGCTCTTCGATAATTTCATCTAGGCGTTTTTTAGAAAAGGTTGCACTACTCATACCACCTCGTTTGATTTTCTCAGCTTCTTCGAGAGGGATCCGTAGGCCCAGGGCGATGTCATTGGTGATGTCATTTGAGCCAACCGGAAAGATTTGCATCGAGATCGGTGTCATGTCCTCAAACACAACGATAGAGGTTGTTTCTGCTCCAATGTTAGCTAGAAGGCAGCCAGCGCGCTTCTGCGCTTTGTTTAGCATGACAAAGCTGGCGGCTAAGGGTGAGGCGATGACGTCCTCGACGTAGACTCCCAGTCCTTCAACTGCCGAGATGAGATCGTTTACATGTTGCTCATAGGTCGTTATAAATAGACTGTCTACCTCGAGCTTAGTGCCCTTATGACCCTGTGGTCGTCCGAGAACTTCTTGGCCATCGATACTGTACCGTAGTGGGATACTATGCAAGATGCGTCGATTAGGTAGTTGATCAACTACCCGTTCCTCACTGTCTTGCATTACTTTCTCGAGATCAGATGAAACAATTTCCGAATCAGCTCTGGCGGGAATGATTTCACCCCGGGCGTACATTTCTTCAAGTCCAATACTCCCAATGCCAACATGTGCCCGCTTGATTGTGACGCCAGAACTTTTTTCAGCTTGGGCGATAGCGCTCTTGATACTGCGAGCTACCTCCGCTTCGTGGATGATGTACCCATTCTTAAGCCCACGGCTCTCAGCCAAACCAGTACCAATTATTTCTGGCCGTGGAGCCTTTCCATCGGGCGAAGATTTTGGCATACGAGCAACCGCCACTTTTACATGGTAGGTTCCGACATCGATCCCTGTGATAATTTTTTCAGCCATACGGGTTACTTGAGCACAAAATGCTTAACCCATTTTTGCTCGTGCTTATCCATTGTATCCCCATGGTCGAGTCCTTTCAAATGTAAACAACCGTGGATAAATAGGAACCCAATGTAGCCTGCAACTGACAAATCAAATTTTGCCGCCTCACGCGCAGCGACTTGTGGGCAGATGAAAATTTCACCAGTTTGAGCATCAAGTGGGAAGGAGAGGACGTTGGGTGAGTACGTCTTGTTCCGGTAGGTTTTATTTAGTTTTGCAGCACGCGCTTTTCCGATGAACACCAGTGACAGCGCATAGCGCTTTCCAAGGATTGTATCAGCCATATCGGCGTACTGGTGACGCGGGTACGACTTCACTGTTGCCGTAATAGTAAGTGACATTACTTGTCATTATAGCAGAGGGTGCTCAAATGTATAAAATAAAGCCGCCACCTAAAACAGAGGGTGGCGGCATAGCTCCGGTTCAGGCAATATCACCCCGAATGAATGCGATGGTAATTGAGTCTTCTTGCAATTGGACCTCCTCATCGTTTTGAAGCTACTCCTTCAAGTGACCAGCGTATAGCGCTAGCCTGTCTGGTATTACCAAACTAACCAGTGGTGAACTGTCGCTCTCTGTCGGTGAGTTGCAGATTTTGATATTCAGAATTGCATCTCTGATATCTTTGTTGTAGTGACTATGGCTGTAGGCAATGATCGATTGTTTGATTCGCATTCCCAGCTGTGCTGAGGCATAGATTGTTCCGGCAATTATCATAAGGTACTTCCTCTTTTATTCAATCTTAGTATAGCGATAAACAAGTGCAGTGCAAACAAAAAACCGCCGGAGCGGTTTGTTTGTTATCGTCGTCCTCGTCCGCGGTGCTCTTGGATTTTTCCTTCTTTGACGAGCTTGTCGTAGTTTTCAGCTTTTTCTAGTTTTTCTAGTTTTGCTGCACGACGTACATTTTGACTCTTGATTCGAGTAAAGTATCGTCCTCCTCGGACTTTGGGTACGATTCCAGCTCCTTGCATTCGCTTGGTAAATCGACGAATAACATTCGCGCTAGACTCGTTGTTATTTTTTTCTACTTCAACATTAATTGCCATATATGCGCGCAACAATAGCATATCTACAGCGTAGTGCAAGGGAATATCCTTGCTTTTTGAGGGGTTTCTGTTTTACTGACAATGGATTGATTCTTGTAGAAAGGTGAGTCAGATGACTGAGCAATTCCCGCTTAAAATTCCGGCTGATCTACAGCCGTATGCTCGTGGTGAAGTACATCAGGAGCCTCAAAATATACTACATCCGCTTAAGCTGGTTAAACGGATGCGGCAATATCGAACGGCCTATATTCGTGGTTTATTGCGAAGTGATCCCAAACTAGCTTGGCAACTGCCTGACTTTCAGCTCATGATGGGGGCTGAAATTAAACGGGAAAGTCGGCGAGTGCTATTACCGCAGCTCTTTTTTGATTGGGATACCCTTGTTTCAGACATTCCAGTGTTTTTTTCTTGGTATGAGCGTGAGTACGGTCAGCTCCGCCGTGACTACGCTGATCGGGTCCATGCCGGGTTACGTCCAAAGAAAAAGCATTCATATTTGCACACAGATGCTATCCGCCAAGTATTTGTGGAGACGTTGACCGATGGTGGGCGTTTAGGAGAACTAGAGTGTGCCTGCCTGGGTGAACTGCGACGTGGTCATTATTGAACGGCAAAAAAGCCGCGACATCAGTCGTGGCTTTTTAGATTCTGCATACTAAGTGGCTTTATTTCATTGTTACAACACCGGTGCGTCGCTTCAGCTTTCGAATCAAGGTGTCTTGAGAGATGTATTCCTGATTACGGGCATTCATGTCGCGCAAAATGACGGTACCTTCGACGAACTCTTTTTGTCCAACGATGATGGTGTAATTCACACCGCGTTCCTCGGCATCTCGCAGCTGCGCTGATAGTGAATCGCTCGTCAGGTCGTGCAGGACTGGGATACCAGCAGCTTTGAGCGAGTCAACCAGGAGCAAGCTGCGCACCTTGGGTCCAAATCCTAGCTGTACAACGTACACAGATGGCTTTTGAGTTGGGGTGCGAGGGTTGCGAGCGGGTGCCTTACTGTTGTTGAGGGTGATTACTACACCAGCTGATGGCGTACGAGTTTCTGTGTTTCGTCCGGCAAATTCATCAAACCGTCCCCCTCGAGCGGTGATAGGAGCCGCTCCCTCCTCCGTGTTGATATCAAGGGCGAAAATGGCGTCTGAGTAGCACTCGTGGTGTCCGAGCATTTTTGAGTCGATCTCGTACGGGGTTTCACTCATGTCTAGGTACTCAATGATCTCTCGGAAGTGTTTTCGACTGCTGTCACTGAGGTACTCAAGTGGGTTAGGGCTACTGTAGGCCAAGTCATGTTCTTCATCAAGGAGACTTTGTAGCGCTAGTAGCGGGTGTTCCTTCATGGCTTCGCGGGCGTTTTCTGGCATGGTATCAATCCGTTTCCGTAAGTAGTTACCTAGTTCACGACTGTACCGTGTAACCGAATCGCTACACCCAAGGGAGTTGATCTTAACAGTGTGATCGCCGTATCCAAGGTCAGTTGCTACGCCCCGGGCAACCTGGATCAGAATGGCTTCAGCGATACTTTTTTCAACGTTAAAAATATGGAATGACACGGCTGATTCACCCGTGCGAGGAACCTGGTGAGTGTTAAACAGCAAGACTGGTTTCTCTTCAAGGGCGTGGAATTTCTCGTCGCAGTACGTAGCGATGGCTGAACTGAGTAGGCCTTGCTGCGCATCGATTCGCTTGTTGGTGCCAGTGACGGTATGGGGAGCTTTTTTATCGCACGCTTTACACTCGGGGGCTTTCTTGATTTGCTCAACTGTCTTGAAACCAAAATGTTCGGCTGTATTAGCGGCTACTTTAAGGAAATCAGTTGGTGTGTGTGTCATAAGCGAGAAATAATTTATTGAATTGTCCTATTGAATAATTGCTCCAGTGGTGTCGACTTTTCCTGGCAAGAAATCCATTTCTTGTGGTGGGTATAGTCGAGCCCAAGCTCGGCCAACAATGCGCTCTTTTTGGAGTACTCCCCAAACCCGCGAGTCCGAGCTTTGGTCACGGTTGTCACCCATCACAAAATACTCACGTGGTCCAAGCACCTCGGTCATAGGGGCTGCGATGGTCATAGATTTAATGTACGGCTCATCCAGAACGAGACCGTTTGGGTATTCGTTGTTTGTGATGATCACCTCAGCATCTTCGATAGTGACAGTGTCGCCAGGGAGGCCAATCACGCGTTTGATGAAGTATTTAGACGGATCACGCGGGTAGCGAAACACCACCACGTCCCCTCGGGCTGGTTCATTAAAGTAGTATGTAACCTGATCAACAATCAAATATTCTCCGCTGGCAAAAGTATCATCCATTGATGCGCCAGATACAATAAATGGCTGAGCGATAAACATCCGGATAGGAACAACAATCAAGATTGCCAAGAGAGCAAACCGAACAATCTCGGTTAATGGGTGTTCGGTTTTTTGCGCAGTTGGTTTTTTAGTTTCCACCACAACTTCAGCGTTATTGGTAACTGTGTCTGTTGTCTCTTCAAGATCAAGTGGATTACTCATACGTTACGACCATTATACTCGATTTTTACCTAGGCCACAAATTAAGGAAAAAAACGAGTGTAATGACTATTTTTTCTTTATGTCTCAATTCGCCCCTGACCTAGGGCGAATTGGTAGATGATGCGATCTGAGACTTTTATAAAGCTAATTACGAGCACCCAGGTCGGTACTACTAAGACTCAACGGCTTCGCTCCAAGTATCGTCACCACAAGAGTACTTCCATTTTCATAGTCGCATCCGCTTCTTGAAAATTGGTCGCGCACAGATGTTTCTCTATAGCAGTACCGACCTGGGTGTCCAGGGTGTAATAGTTTATACTGTACCTACTGTATGAAATACATCGTCCCCTTAGGAAATCCTGGCGATCGTTACAAAGATACCCGTCACAATGTCGGGTGGTTAGTGATGGATCATGTGATTGAGTCGCATGGCTGGTCGCGCTTGATCGAGGATAAAAAAATGAGTGGTAAGACAACCGGGGGGCGAGTAGGGGATGAACCAGTCGTAGTTCTTTACCCGGATACACATATGAATAATTCTGGAGTAGCGGTAGCGAAGCTGGTTCCCAAGTCAGAAATGACTGACCTCATAGTCTTGCACGATGAAATTGATCTCCCGTTTGGAGAAATAAAAATCAGTCACGGGCGCGGTGCTGGTGGAAACAATGGAGTCAAATCCATCATCGAAAAAACCGGATCAAAGGATTTTGTCCGCATTCGGATTGGGATAGCACCGACTAGTTTTTGGACCGGAAAAGTAAAGCGACCAGCCGGTGGCGGGCCGCTCGAGCGCTTTGTGCTCAAGCCGTTTACCCCGGCTGAGCGGAAACAGTTACCTGAAGTGTTTGCTAAAGTCGACGCGGCGCTGCAGACTATTGTAGAAAAGGGGGTAGAGGCCGCGATGAATCAATATAATTAAAAACCGCCCTCAACTTTTCTTGCGAAAAGAGAGAGCGGCTAGCCGTGAGTGGCTCGGTTCACCGTGGGTTGGTGACTGGTTAGAGCGAAGCGCTCTATTTCTTGGGCTTATGGTCGCGCCGGTCTTTCCAGCTCACCATCAGCAGTGGAACAAGTTCCCAGGCTAGCCATATCAATGCCGCAATACCTAGGATAATAGCAAAATCTTGCTGAGTCATTTCTGAGTCCTTTTATATCATGGTGGAGCCCCCACTCTGATATAACATTATTTGATCATATTTACACCAAAAGTCAATCAAAAAAGCGCATCCTGTGGATGCGCTTTTTTGATTATTTGGTTGCTACTACGCCGCTTTAGCTTCGTTGTATGACAGGGTCATTTTTTGTTCGCTTGGTTCAAAGAGGGTGATCTTGAACTTCTGAACTCCTCCAAGCGAAAGTGTGCTCTTGAGGTTTTCTTCCGTTTCAAATTCAGACACGTGGACCAGTCCAGCCACTCCTTCTTCGATTGATGCTAGCGCACCGTGCTTGTTGTACTTGATGACTACACCGTTAACGATGTCGCCCTTCTTGTACTTCTTGCTTGCTAGTACCCACGGATTCTCCTTGAGTTGCTTGATAGATAGTGAAATCTTGTCGTCTTTCACTTCGATCACCTTGACACTCACTTTGTCTCCAACTTTGTAGAGCGCTTTGGTGTCTTCAACTAGTCCCCAGTCGAGTTCAGAAATGTGCACTAGTCCTTCTAGTCCTGGTTCTAGTTTAACAAATACTCCAAAGTCTACTGCGCCAGTTACCTCACCTTCGATGACGTTTCCAACTTCGTACTTGTTAACCTTTTCTCCCTTTTCTTCTTTGTCTTGCAGACCCTTCTCAGAGAAGATCAACTTGTGTTCTTTCTGGTCGGCGGTGATCATTACGACTGATAGGTTCTTACCTACTAGTTCGTTTAAGGCGGTGAGAATCTTGTCCTTGTCTCCGTCTGAGACTCGTGGGTAGTTTTCTGTTGAAAGCTGTGAGGCTGGAAGGAAACCGTAGATGCCTTGCCATTCGATAATCAAACCACCTTTGTTTGCTTCCTTCACCTCTAGTGACAGGATCGCTCCTGACTTGACTGCTGCTTCAGCATCAGCCCAGATCAGCGCTTGACGTGCTTCTTTGAGGGAAAGTTCGATGTGACCCTCTTCATTTTCGCTCATCACTACTTTAGCCTCGATACTGTCGCCGACTCCTACTTTTCGCAAGATATCTCGGGCGTTCATGTATTCTCGTCCGTAGATGATACCGGTCCCGATTTGTGGGATGTCGATATAAACTCGGGCTCGTCCGATGGCTGATACTGTTCCGGCCACCACGTCGCCTTCACTTGGGAGTGTCTTCACCGCTTCGATGTAGCCACTCATGATGCCAGCTGGTGCTGGCGCAGCGGTTGCAGTAGCTGCAGCCGCCTTGTTTTCGTCAGATTTTCCAAATCCAAACATACTATTTATTGTTTTAAATCCGACGACACGCGTCCGCGCAACCATGTCTCGCTGGCCCACCTAACTTTTCAATAATTTGAAAACTTGGGAGGGCACGCCATTGTTCGTGAGCGCGGGGTTTAACGTGTGTCGCTAGAATTGATAATTACCAGCGGAGGTGGATGAAATATCACACCGAATGGGGAATAAAAAGGTTCTGGGTAGTCAGACGTCAAAATTTGGCCATAAACCAGCTAAAATTCATCACCATATCTCGATATGGTTCAAAATTTGATCAGATTTCTGTCACAAATTTTGTCGCCTTTTGTACTCCAGGATATTTCATCCACCTCCTTGGGGTGCGACAAATATAGCATGGAATAGGGGATTGTCGAGTGAATTAGGTATAGAAAAACCCGCGAACGGTTTGTTGCGGGTTGGGGTGCCCCTGGGGGTTAGCCAGGGGACTTTTATCGCGGCATATGCGGGCTATGTTGCCGCAATCATATGCGGAAAGAAACGTGGCGGTCGATAAACTTAGTCATATGAACCTCCTAATTTTATGAACGATGCATATATGATAGCACATATATAATATTTGTCAACTAATATGCTGCGTTCTTTTACAGATGCGGTATACTATTCCCACTATGGTTATTTCATATCACGGTGGGCAATCCTTTAAAGTTAGTTTTGGCGATACCACCCTCGCCTTTAATCCAGCTAGCAAAACTTCTAAATTAGCGGACGTTGCCAAGTATGGCGCTGATGCAGCCTTTGTCACTCTGTGGCACAAGGATTTTAACGGTGTTGATCAAGTAGCACACGGAGCAAAACAGCCATTTGTAGCAGATACTCCAGGAGAATTTGAAATCGGCTCAGTGGCAGCGCGTGGCTTTGGAGTGAAAACTGTCTATGATAAACAAGAAGCCTTCAACACGATCTTTCAGGTTCGACTCGAAGAGATGAACATGGTGTTTCTAGGGGCGATTTCCGATCCTGAAATTGATCCTAAAATCCTTAGCGAGCTGGGGGACATCGATATCTTATTTGTACCAATCGGCGGGGGAGATGTACTCGAGGTGCCGCAGGCAGCCAAACTCGCTAATAAGCTAGAAGCTAAACTAGTTATCCCAATGCATTATGATGATGCCGCCCTCAAAACCTTCCTGAAAGAAGAAAGTAAAGAGGGTCTCAAGCCAGTTGATAAATTAACTATTAAACGCAAAGACGTTTCGGTTATGGAAGGGGAAGTGGTTGTACTGGCTGGTTAATAGACAATACATGACATGTTGATCCGCTTCTTTAGTTCCATTCGAAAAAAACCGAAAGAAGTCCGGGATCAGTACGCTTTTTGGATCGCGCTCACTGTCACCGGCCTTATCGCGGTTCCCTGGTTTTTCGGCCTGCCGGGTCAACTAACGTCTAATCGGTCTGATGTTCAATCAGAACCAATTTTTTCCAGTTTTTTAAACGAAGCTGGGGGACGATTTTCAGAAGTAACCGAGTCAATCCAAGAAGCTCGTAATCCAGAACTGGAAACCTTAACTAGTAGCAGTAGCACCTCGACGGTCGAAGTTGATATGAGTTTTATTACCAGTGATCCAACCCCCGTAGTCGCCACGTCCAGTAGTGAGGCTCCGCCCCGAGAAGTGCGGATTGCCACCACGACCGCTTCTACCACCCAGTAAAATTGTGATATATTAACTTCAAACAAGGAGCGCCGCGACTATGTTGAACTTGGGTCGCAATTCTGGCTGTAGGTCCAGACAGAATTGCTGGGCTGCAAGATTTATTAAATTGTATTAATCCTGAATAACAGAAAGTATGCCGAAAAAGACAGTCAAGGAAGAGGGGGCTAAGCTACCTTCAGACAACATCATCCCACAGGGAATCGTAAACGAAATGGAGACAGCGTATCTTGATTACGCTATGTCGGTGATTACATCCCGAGCACTTCCCGATGTGCGCGATGGGCTAAAACCAGTGCACCGTCGTATCTTATATAGTATGAGACTCAATGGGCTTACTTCAACGGCTAAATTCAAAAAATCAGCGACAGTGGTGGGGGACGTTCTGGGATCATTTCACCCCCATGGTGACACGGCAGTGTATGAATCAATGGTCAAGCTGGCTCAAAATTTCACCACCCGGTATCCTCTCGTGATTGGCCAGGGAAACTTTGGTTCAATTGACGGTGACTCAGCGGCGGCGTATCGATACACCGAGGCAAAGATGTCTAAACTGTCAGAGGAGCTGTTGCGAGACCTAGAAAAAGACACCGTTGACTGGCGACCTAACTTTGACGGTACTAAAAAAGAACCAACTGTCCTACCGGCGGCGGCGCCTAATTTGCTTCTCATGGGAGGGCTTGGGATTGCGGTTGGTATGGCGACCAACATTCCGCCACATAACTTGCGCGAGCTGGTTGCTGCTACGCACCATTTGATTGACAACCCATCTGCCACAACCGACGATCTACTGCAGCATGTCCAGGGACCAGACTTTCCTATGGGTGCTATCGCCTACGATAAGAAAGCCATCGCCCAGGCCTATGCCAACGGTCGAGGTGGAGTGGTAGTTCGCGGCGAAGCTGAAATCGTTGAGGATAAACGGGGAGCCTTTGCGATCATCATCACTTCAATTCCGTACCGGGTAAACAAGGCGGACATGCAAGAAAAGATTGCCAATCTAGTGCGAGAGAAGAAAATCGAAGGTATTCGAGAGATGCGTGACGAGTCAACGGATGATATCCGGGTGGTGATTGAACTAAAATCCGGTGCCCAGCCTCAAACAGTTCTAAACAAACTATATAAACACACTCAGCTCGAAGACACCTTCCACTACAACATGGTGGCGCTGGTTGATGGCGTGCCACAAACCCTGTCTCTTAAGGCGATTCTGCAGGAATACATTAAACACCGTGAGGAAGTCATTAAACGTCGGACGCAGTACGATTTAAATAAAGCCAAGGACCGAGAGCATATCTTGCTTGGTCTGAAAAAAGCCCTCGATCACATCGACAAGATCATCAAACTGATCCGAGCTGCCAAAGACGTCCCGACTGCGCACGCAGCCTTGATGAAAGAATTCAAATTCTCAACCATCCAAGCACAAGCAATTCTCGACATGCGACTGCAGAAACTGGCCGGACTCGAGCGCAAGAAAATTGAGGATGAGTTGGCTGAAGTGCAAGCTCTGATCAAGAAGCTTGAAACGATTCTTGCCAGCAAAGCTAAAATGATGAAGATCGTTAAAGACGAAATGCAAGAAGTGGCCGACAAGTTCGGTGACGACAGGCGGACCAAAATCGTCAAAGGGGGCGTCAAGCAAATGAACCCTGAAGACCTCATTCCAGACGATGAGTCAGTCCTGGTGCTCACCAAGGGTGGATACGTCAAGCGTACTAACCCAGCCGAATACAAGGTTCAAAAGCGCGGCGGAGTCGGGGTGGTTGATCTCAACACCAAGGAGGAAGATATCGTGACCACTCTACTGACGACGTCGTCACATAGTGATTTGCTGTTTTTCACTGACGCTGGAAAAGTGTACCAGTCAAAAATGTACGAAATCCCAGAAGGTCGTCGTGCCACCAAGGGGAAATCAATCATGAACTTTTTACCCTTAACTGCTGAAGAGAAAGTGACTTCAGTACTAGCAGTCCGTAAAGAGGATTGGGAAGGAGACTGGAGTTTGATGATGGTTACAAGAGACGGTATCGCTAAAAAATCAGACGCCGCAGCATTCAGGGATGTACGTCGCTCAGGCTTGATCGCCATCACTCTCAAAGATGGTGACCGTTTGATCGCTGCGCAGTTTGTTGGGAAGGGCGACCAGGTGTCACTCATCACGCAACTCGGACAAGCTATTAGGTTCGAAGAATCCGATGTGCGACAAATGGGGCGGACGGCTACTGGTGTCACTGCTATGAAAATCAGTGCTAACGACCAAATTGTGTCAGCTGATGTCCTAAAGAAAGATTCTATCGACCGCGAAATATTGGTGGTAACTGAAAATGGATTCGGAAAAACAACTCCAGCCAAGGACTATAAAATCCAAAAGCGTGGTGGAAGTGGAATTAAAACGGTCAAAGTAACAGCCAAAACTGGACCTGTGGTACGAGGACTGATCATTACCGGTGAAGAGCGAGAGGAGGGCGAACTGGTAATTATGAGTAAAAAAGGGCAGGTAATCAAGCTGCCACTTAAGCAAGTCCCCGTCCTCAAGCGTGACACACAGGGAGTAAAGGTGATGAAGATGCGCGCCGGAGATAGTATCGCAAGCGTCGTGTTCGTCTAAGATACATAATAGTTACAGTACACAAAAGCAGCCCTTCGGCTGCTTTTGTGTGATGTATACTGTTAGATATGAGATTCGTCGTCCCGTCGGTTGTAGTATCACAGTTTCACTTGCGCGCAGGCGACACAGTGGCTGACTTCGGTGCTGGAAGTGGATATTTTATTGATGTGCTCAGTCAAGCGGTGGGTGCAACTGGTCGAGTGTACGCTCTTGAGATCCAGAAAATGCTGGTTGAGAAAGTCGGTGCCATGGCGCAATCACAAGGCCTCACTAATGTCGACACGAGGTGGTGTGACTTTGAAGTGGTTGGGGGAAGTCGCTTGCAAGCCGATGAATTGGATGCGGCTATTGTCGTTAATACCCTGTATCAAGTAGAAAATAAAGCAACATTCTTACATGAGGCATACCGTACGCTGCGCAGCGGTGGAAAGTTATTGGTAATTGATTGGACTGACACGGAAACTGGTATGGGTCCAAACGCCGAACACCTGATCACTCAAGCTGATTGTGTGGCTCTATGTGAGTCGTGTGGTTTTGTACTTGACCGCGATTTTCCAGCTGGTGAGCATCATTACGGGTTAGCCTTTAGAAAAGCCTAGCGTATGAAACTTCGACCGTTTGAATTAGCTTTAGTGATTATTTTTATTGTTCTCGGCCTTGCTGCCTTGGCGTTACTATCTGGCTATGATCGTGGCTCGAGCGCTCCTGATGGGCTGGCTGTTACTGGCCCGGTGCAGATTTGGGGGACCATGCCAGGCACGGGTATGACAGACATGATCGATTCTCTGTCTGAGCAGTACGAAGCGTACCAAAATGTATCCTATCGTTACATCGCTCCGGCGGAATTTGATCAGCGCTTGGTCAACGCTTTGGCTGACGGTGTCGGTCCAGATATTGTGTTGATGTCGCACGAACACCTAGTCGATATGCGTCGGCGGATCGCTCCATATAGTTACGACACAGTTCCTTTGCGTGATATACGTGATCTGTACGTCGAAGGCGCACAGGTGTTTGCTTTGAATGATGGTTTGTACGCTCTGCCAATTGCTGTGGACCCAATGGTTATGTACTGGAACCGGGACATTCTGGCGACCAAAGGTTTTTTAACTCCACCACGCACCTGGGAAGAGATGCTTAACGTGCAGTTCAATGCCTTGATCGAGCGTGATTTTAGTCGCAACATCAACCGGGCTGTGGTTGCGATGGGTGAATTTAGTAACGTGCGAAACGCGTTTGGGATTATGTCGATGCTGCTTATCCAAGGTGGTACAGCGGGGGTGGTTGATACTGAGCGTGGATATGAAATCAGATTGCAGCAGTCACTAGCAGGAGCCGGTAACCCGCTGCGTACCGTGGTTGATTTCTTTACTCGGTTTAGCCAGCCAGCCAATACATATTATTCCTGGAATCGGTCACTACCACAGGACCGTACCGCGTTTGTGAGCGAGGACCTAGCCTTTTACTTTGGTTACGCCAGTGAGGCGCGTGAAATCGAGCGACTCAATCCAAACCTCAATTTTGATATCGCTGAAGTTCCTCAGGGAGCGGCGTCTTCTGTCCGGCGGACCTACGGCCAGTTTTATGGTTTGTCACTCCTGCGCAGTACCGATAATGCCAGTGGGGCGTACTCCGTAATGGCACAGCTCAACAACCCAACCAGAGCAGCCGCTATTGCAGTCGACTCAGGTTTAGCTCCAGCCAGTCGCCAGGCTATTTCTGCTGGTACCAATGATACGTATGGCCGAGTGTCATTTGCTTCGGCTGGGATTGCCTACGGCTGGCTGAACCCCAACCTACAGCAGGCTGAGCAAACGTTTGCCACAATGACAGGTGATGTGAACGAAAACCGGCGCAGCCTTGATCAGTCGATTAGTGATGGATTAGAACGATTAGAGCAGTCGTATTAAGGTATAATCGTCTTATGAGAATGTTACAAGTAGCGTTACTAATTACCCCGATACTATTTTTGAGTATTTTTTCTGCCGTTGATGCACATGAGGTAAGAGGTCCTGACTGTAGGGAGGATTTGCCAAACTATCCAGCTTGTACTACTGCACATAGCCATGGTGGTCTCCAGTACTCTCTAGAAAGTCCTCTTAGTAGAGATATCATTACAATCGAAGGTTTGTTAACTACAATCCTCAATGTCTTACTTGTCCTCGCGGTACCAATTATCGTTTTCTTCCTGATCTTTGCTGGCTTTACCTACGTTACGGCTCAAGGAAATCCTGAAAAAATCAAGACCGCTACCCGGTCGCTGACCTACGCTATTATCGGTGGCGTACTTATCCTGGGTGGGGTGGCTATTTCAGAAATCATTGCCAGTGTAGTTCAGTCTTTTAGAACCTAAGTATGCCGGAGTCACAAACATTTGAAAATCCATTAGGAGGAGTTGGTACGCTGGACCAATTGTTTTTCGAAATCGTCAACGTCCTTCTCATTATCGCGGTCCCGATTATCGTCTTTTTTATCATCTTCGCTGGTTTTACTTATGTTACGGCGCAAGGAAACCCAGAGAAAGTAAAGCTAGCGTCCCGGTCACTCATGTATGGAATTATTGGCGGTGTTATCATTTTAGGGTCATCAGCCATTATGGTCATTATTCGTAATTTAGTTGAGGCTTTTTAAAAACTTTTATGGAAAACCCAGTCAACGGACAAGAAATTAATACTTACTCAGGACTCATTGGTCTCTTTATTGATTTTATCAACATTCTGATCCCAGCCATCTTTGCCATTATTTTCGTATATATGATTTGGAAAATCATCGATTCGTGGATACTGCACGCTGGTGATCCAGTCAAAGTCGCCGAGGGGCGAGTGTTCGCTGTGACGGCAGTGTTAGTATTGGTGGTGATGCTTAGTTTCTGGGGGATTATTGCTTTAGTCCGAACATCGTTCCTTGGTCTTTCTTAGATTCATAGTTCTATACAAAAAACATTTCTGTAGTATAATCTATTAATTATCGCTTAACGCTCAACCTATGTACAAGGTATTTACATTATTCATGGCAGCCCTCCTCCCAGGTGTTGCTGGTGCCCAAGGAATCGCTCAGTCGTCTGACGCTGGTCCGTTTCAGGACTTGCTGATCAACATCCTTGATTTCTCAAATGATGTTTTGATTCCGTTTATTATTGGGATTGGATTTCTCTTTTTTGTCTGGGGTATCTTCAAATACTTTATCTTTGGTGGCGCCAACGACGAAGCCAAAGAATCAGGCAAGAGTTTGATCATCTGGGCAACGATCGGGTTTGTCCTGATTATTATCTTCTGGGGAGTAGTCAACCTACTCTCAGAAAGTACCGGATTAGCTAACGGCGAACTGCAGAACATCCCGTCAATCGACGTTCCATAGAAGAGAAAACAGTGCACAAGTTACCTTGTGCACTGTTTTGTTCTACAGATATAATGAAAGAAGTATAAAAATATTAATAGAAATACATATGATGAACACACTAAAGTTATTTATTACCAGTACAGCATTATCGTTGTTGCCTTTTGTAGCTTCAGCACAAGATATTATTGATGACGATGGTGGGCAGTTTGGAACCTTGTTACGTAACATCCTTGGATTCACGAACGGAATCCTTATCCCATTCATCCTCGGAATCGGTTTCCTAGTATTTGTCTGGGGAATGTTCAAATTCTTTATCTATGGTGGAGCGGACGACGAAGCAAAAAGCAGTGGAAAGAGCCTAATGGTCTACGCGACACTAGGGTTTGTACTCATCATTGTTTTCTGGGGAGTAGTTAACTTGGTGGCGACCAGTACCGGTCTTGATGAGGGTACAGCTGCTGCAGCACCAACGTACGATCCTTTTATTCCTCTTCCATAACCATTTACTTTATGTTTGAAAAATTTACAAAACTAGCAGTTTCCGCATCACTTTTTGCACTACCGTTTGTAGTCAGTGCCCAAGGTTTAGCTCAAGATGCATCCGGTGGAGACTTCGGTGACCTGTTGGCTGATTTACTTGGTTTGACTAACAACCTCCTTATCCCATTCATCCTCGGAATCGGTTTCCTAGTATTTGTCTGGGGAATGTTCAAATTCTTTATCTATGGTGGAGCGGACGACGAAGCAAAAAGCAGTGGAAAGAGCCTAATGGTTTACGCGACACTAGGGTTTGTACTCATCATTGTTTTCTGGGGAGTAGTTAACTTGGTGGCGACCAGTACCGGTCTTGATCGTGATGGTGACGATGCTGGTCTTGGTAATATCAACAACGTTGAGTTGTAGTTAGTAACCTGCACACACAAAACAAAAGCGCCAGTTGGCGCTTTTGTTTTGTGTATTGATATAAAAAATTAGATTGCTGCCAGGTATACTGTATTCATATGGATTCATCTACCCAACTAGCATACGGTTTTGTTCAGCGTTTTAACGAAGTCATTTTATTCCCAACTATTGCGTTACTTTCAGCTGTTGCGTTATTGGTGTTTATGTACGGTTGTTTTCTGTACATCGTCCGTGCTGCTGACCCTGCAGCCAGAGCGCAAGGAGTAAAACACATCACCTGGGGTATCCTCGGTGTAGTGATCATGCTTTCTGCCTACACCATCATGAGTATTGCCGCTGGCACGTTTGGGTTGAATGATGAGTTGGATCGGGCTAATGATGGACAGATGGTTAATCCAATAGGAACCGGAGGTGCAAATGGTGGTGCTACAGGCGGAGGTGCAAATGGTGGTGCTCCAACTGGTGGAGTAAACGGAGGTGCTGTGAGGTGTGATCCAAGCGACCCTCGTTATCCTACTTGTTAATATAAAAACCGCAGCCGAACATAAAGTCCGCCTGCGGCACCTGTAAACAGGATTTGATTTAAGAACATTAGCACGCGTCTGGACGGTCTTTCCGTTCAAACAGTAACGTCGCTGTTCCACCTTCTGCGCCATAGAACAATTGCCATGGAGCACCGAGGTGACCAAAGGAAGCAATGTTGATCCCGTCTCTTGCCATTGTGGCTCGGACAGGTTCACTGGTGAAATCAGCCCGCGACCAGACAACCAGTCTTCCGGTGCCGCCAGCCTGTGTGTGACACAAGCTGTCGCCACTGAAATTGGTGATCGGGCCAACACGATTGTTCGCTCCAGGAGCGATCTGCATCCGTTCAAACTTACCGTAAGTTTGATCCTCAAACTCCGCTGTCGTGAGACGGGGGGGCGTAAGAGGCGGTGCCGGCCGCACGTTGCTGCTAGTCCGCAGCTGACTACGTAGACGGATCATTTCGTCCAGGTTGTATTTTATCAGCTTCACCCCTGTGTCTGGGTTGATGCAGAACTCACGTTCCAGCTCAGCGCATTCCGTTGGGGAGAGTGTTTTGAATACTTCCCCAGTTTCGGAATCCATCGACCAGTTAGTGTCAACAGTGGTGCTGTCTTGGCTAAACGCTGTCGGGGGATTGATGCTCTCAATCCAATTCCCGACAGGCTTATCAAGACCCAGTGCAAAACCAACGCCGACAATGATCACACCAAGGATGTACCAGCGTGAGATGGTCTGAACGACGTTTGTCTCGTACTGATATCTCCACCAGTGAACACCAGCAATGATGCTGCCGCCTGCTACTGGAACAACTGCCCACAATGGACCCATATGCCAAGGGAATGCTGCCATAGCGCCTGCAGCCAAAAGGCTCCAGAACACCAAGAACGGCATCACCGAACCATAGTAGGCCCGTAGTGCCTTAGGCACATCTTTCTGGGCAAGTCCTGCGATTGTCGTAGCTGTCGTTATGACAGGTAGAGACAAAACAGGGAGAAGCCAAAGTGCCAACAGAATAAAAATGATCATATTGAAGATCATTCCATTCCATTCAAACTGATGGTTGATGACATACATCGCTATCAGTGGTCCAAAGACCCTGAAGTAGAGCGAAAATGCACCAAACATCCAGACTTTACTTGTCCAGTTGGCAAAAGTTCTTGCACTTGTCGCGCGCGAACGTGGTCCTTGTGCGTCTTCCGCATCAGGGTTGATGCGGAAGGTGTTGCTGGGCGTTGGGCCGTATGACCCATCGCCGTTTGGTCTTAGTTCGATGTCTGCCATGAGAAGTCTCCTTAAAATTTAGGCGTAAATTTCGCCGCAAATCTAAAGGTCCAACGTTGCCATAGACCTTTACGCGATTCGCGAACTGTCTGTGGTGTGTTGCGGAGACTGGACGTTCTGCCCTGTCCCGCAGCACGATTACGTTTGAAAGCACCCCGCCATGATAAACGGGAGGCTTCGGCCTCTTCTAGGTCTGTTGTGAATTTAGCAAATGCACGATCTTTCTCATCGAGCCAATGCTTACCTTTCTTGCCTGCCAGAATCCCGACAAACCAGCCAGTTTTGAGCACTTTCCAGCTAAAGCCGCGAGCGGCTTTGAGCTTTTTCAGCGCTTCTGTATTGAACGGGCTAACTTTGTCTTTGAAGAAATATTTTATCTGTACCGAGTATGGCACCTCTGCTTCTCCAGGAACGTGTATCCCATCAGCCAACAATTCTTCATTCACTCTGTGGCAGGCTTTTTCCCAGCAGGCTTGTTTTTGTCTGCCTTTGATCGTGAGTAGCGTTTTACCTTTGGAACGAACTTCCGCCATGTAGTATCGGCGAATTGTCTTCGCCAAGGCTGTTAGATAGGCGATTGCAGCTTGTTCCCCATAGTCAATAGACATCTGTTTGATGATGACCCTCCAATCTTGTTGAAGGATGCGTCCACGCTCCCGTACATGACGTTCAGGGTGATGAAGCTGATAAGCTTCGTTTACCCAGTTACGCAAGTATAGTTGCAAAGACGTGCGGTCTTCATATTCTGGTGCAGTGCCAATTTTGGTAATGAAGTTTGCATAGCTCGCTTCATCTTCAGGCTTGCCTTCACCTCCTGGTGAATTATCTGCAGCCTTAGCCCAACCTGGTGCGTCTTCAGGGGGTTTATTTCCCTTTACGACAAACCAGAGGGTTGCCAAGTCCGTGATGTGGCTCAAACCGAATTCGAAAATTGATTTGAGAGCACCTTTTTTGTCTTCAGCCATAGCCGTATTCCTTCCTAAATTTTCAAAGAGCTGCTTTTGCAGCTCTGAATGAGTTGCAAAAGTGGGGCAGCTAGACCGCCCCTATTCACCAACTACAATAGCATGAAATTTGACAAAAGTCAATGTTGTGGCATGGATTTTAACACTTGTAGGTACGTCAGGTGCGTGAAAATGTTTTGCATTTTCTTCCACCTGACTGTATGCTTTTAGCCATGAATAGTGCGGTAGCAACAAAAAAAGACATCAGGCGTCCGGTACCCATCAGTCGAGCTGAAAAACGGCGTCTGGCTGAGGCTGATACGCGAGAGCGTGTCACGCTGTCTTTCTATCGTTACGTGCGTATTGCCGACCCTGAAGCGTTTAAAACGCTACTGGTGGAGAAATGGGGCTCTCTTGACTGTATGGGGAGGGTTTATGTCGCCGGTGAGGGGATTAACGCCCAAATGAACGTTCCTAAACAAAATTGGGACCGGTTTGATGCTTGGATTAAAGCACAGCCAGAACTGCGCGGTGTGCCGTACAAAATTGCGGTTGAGGAGGGGGAAGGACCTTCTTTTATAAAACTAAATGTACGGGTAAAGGATAAAATTGTTGCTGATGGTCTGGACGATGATTCGTTTGATGTTACTAACGTTGGTGCGTACCTCACAGCGTCTGAGATGAACGACTATATTGACGATCCAGATGCAATCGTGGTTGATATGCGCAATAGCTATGAATCAGAAGTCGGGCATTTTGAAGGGGCGATTTTGCCAGATGTAGAGACATTTCGGGATGAGTTGAAAGTGACACCAGAAACCCTACGGATTCACAAAAACAAGAAAATTGCGCTGTACTGCACTGGCGGGATTCGGTGTGAAAAAGCCAGTGCGTGGCTCAAACATAACGGTTATGAGAACGTTAAACACCTCAAAGGTGGCATTATCGACTACGCTCACCAAGTAGAGCAGCAAGGGCTACCTAATAAGTTCAAAGGCAAGAACTTTGTGTTTGATGAGCGCCTAGGTGAACGGGTAGGGAATGGGGTGATTTCTACGTGCCATATTTGTAAAAGCGAGCCAAGTGATACGCATCATCATTGCCCCAGTCCGATTTGTTATGGGTTGTTTATTGGCTGCGCCAAATGTATTGAGAAGCGCAATGGGTACTGTTCAAACAAATGTCGGGTGTTTGATAGCGTGCCAGAAAAACCAAAGAAAAAATTGACACGGTTGTTTAATGATCATATTCAAAGCAAGCGAGTGTTTAAGAAGGTGCGGTTGAGGTAGGGAGGGTGGACTTGATCCTTACAGGATCGGTACAGGTTATCGATATTTTCAAGTCCTCACGAAAAGTCTCCCAGACTTTTCTTCCTTGGCAAACGAAAAACCGCCGAAGCGGTTTTTTTTGTGCCCAGGAGAGGACTTGAACCTCCACAGATTGCTCTACTAGATCCTAAGTCTAGCGCGTCTACCAATTTCGCCACCTGGGCATATGCGATTGTGCCCGAGAGTATAACAGAGATTCTTTTGTGATGCTAGTACAAAGCGGTGGTAGCATCAGGAGATACTACCACCGCTTTGGACTCAATTGTTTTGAGAGGTTGGATTTTCTATGGTCACAAATCGCTAACTAGAATTTGTATTTCACACAAATTCTACTAAGCGTTCCCGACCCGGACTCAGCTGTTTTCTTTTTTAGGAAATAAAAGAAAACATGCTTCCGCCTCGCACAAAGGCACGGAACTGAAACTGTTCAGTTCCTAAAGTTCTTTGAACTTTACCTTTGTGCGCCTTCAAGGGCTCGAACCTTGGACCGTCTCCTTAAGAGGGAGCTGCTCTACCAACTGAGCTAAAGGCGCATGCGATGGCCATGAGTGTACAAGATTAACATTTTATTATCAAGTGTTGTGTACACTTGATAACATGAATAAAAGTGTTTCATTTTTAAACAATCAGTTTCAGAGGCTCTTTTTCAGTGTCTTTGTTGTTACCGGAGTCATCTTCGTTTCTGGTATGCAAAGTGCAACAGGCTACTGTACGGGTACGTTTGGTGTTAGCGCAAAGGTAGAATGTTCTGCAGTCATGGCAGGCGCCGAATCAGTATTGAGCTGGATCGCAATGAGTAGCTATTTTGCACTGCTACCAGTATTGATACCGATTTTAATGGTTTGGGGAATTATGGAGTTACTGTTCTGGTTGACTCAGAAAAATAGAAAGCCAGTAACTGCGATGCCACCTGCACCAAAGTTATAAAATGTGTCGGGAGCGGGAATCGAACCCGCACGAGTTGCCTCACAGCAGTTTAAGTGCTGCGTGTCTACCAATTCCACCATCCCGACATTGGTATACCCACTAAGTGAGTTTGAGTCCTGGGCGGGATTCGAACCCGCGCATGTCGGTTTTGCAAACCGAAGCGTTAACCACTTCGCCACCAGGACTTTATTATGCACAACCGTGTATAATTGAAACACTACTTTAGCATGTAACGTTGAGTTATGAAATACGACGCAATTAAAAAGTCCGCCATCTATACATTTATAATGGTCACCGTAGCAATGACACTGTTAGGTGTGATCGCTATTTGGTTTCCTGATTTAGAAGATGTGATTGGGAAAGCGTTTGCGACTGTCTTAGTTGTCGGATTTGGCTGTGTCACTATTGCTTACGCATCGAGCTTACTTGAAGAAAAACCAGAGCAACCAGAGAAAAAGGAAGCCTTGCCGTCGTTTGCTCCGCACCCAACTCCAGTGCCGCCAGCAAGTCAGATAGCAAAAAATTAATTTGTATATACAAAAAGATGAAATTGGAATCATTACGTACGAGTAAAAAAGCTCGCCTGTATATGATTGGAGGATTGTTCATTTTAGTTGCTGTGCTCGCATTTTTATTTGAAAGTCTGCGGTGGTGGATGTTGGGTGTTGGTATCTTGTTGTTAGCGGCGTTTGGTCTTGAGGCGACTGAAACCGATATTGACCTAGGGACGCTATATGACACCGGGTCAGTTGAAGAATCTCAAATCGAACGTGATTCAGAAGGGAATCTGGCTACTGACGCCGAAGGTGGGTTTCTGACGCGAGTATTTCGAGACATGGAAGGGAACGAAGTGCCCAAAGGGACTGCGGGTGCAAAATACGCTGACGAGTACAACTGTGATGATTTTGCTACTCAACGAGAGGCTCAACGATTCTTTGAGAATGCTGGCGGATTAGAAAACGATGTTAATCGACTCGATGGGAATAAGGATGGTGTGGCCTGCCAAGCCCTCCCAGCCTCTTAATTCTCCTAAAACTGGCACATCTGCATTGGTTTCAAAAATTTTCGCCTGCGCCGTACCACCTGTACGATTTAGTTGAAAATTTTCTCCAACCAACATATTTGCACTCAGTTTAAGAAGAATTAATGGTGATAAGACTAAAACAAAGACCGGCGCTAGCGCCGGTCTTTGTTTTAGTCTTTTTTGCTTTCTGCGGCTTTGTTTTCTTTAGCGATTTCTTTTACCAACTCATCCATGTGTTGCCGGTGCTTTTCGCCGGCGTCATACATAAATTCTAGGTGGGGGATGTGTTTCATCCGGCCGTGCTTTTTGAAATAGTCTCGCATGTGTTTGGCGTTGCGCTTGAGGAAGATCATCGCGTCGCCCTCTCGTCCATCGGGAATAGTGGTGACAAAAACGATCACACTCTTCCAATCTTTGCTGAGGTCTACCCGGGTCACGGTGATGAGTGGATTCGGGTTGGCTTCTTGCTGAATAAACCGAGCCGCCAGCTCAGTAATGATCCCTGCAAATCGCACGTGTTTGTCTGATCCGGCCATGTTAGGTAACTACTAGGTCAAACGGCTTGAGGTAATCCCCGGCGGTGATTTCAGTTTTAGTTTCTAGTTGCATACCAAATTCACCTTCGTTTACTTCTTTAACATCAGACTTTGCTTGCTGCAGGTTCTTGATTACTCCTTTTCCAATTTCGATATCGCGACGCAGGATCTGTACAGACTGTCCGAGTTTGATGACTCCTTCGTCTACGCGACCACCCATAACATGAGTGTTCTTTTGCATACTGAAATGCTTGAGGATTTTGACCAGCCCAGTTACGACCTCTTCTTTTTGACTAGGCGTTCGTTCTTGCAGTGCTTCGTTAAGCCAGTCTGCCAATTCATAGATAATGTCAAAGGTCTTGATTTCAACGTTGATCCGTTCAGCGACATCCTCTGCGGCACGGTCAACTTTGACGTTGAATCCAACTACGATTGCATTAGGAGTTGCGCCTACGTTTTGGACATCTTGGGTGGTGATGTCACCAACACCGGCACCAACTATTTTGACGATAATTCGATCCGTTTCAAATTTCTCGAGCTCGTGTTCGATGGCCTCAATGGTCCCCAGAGCATCTGCCTTGATTAAAACCGGTACCACAGGAAGCTTCGGTCGTCGTTTGATTGACTGGTCGACCGGAACAGCGTTGGCTGTTTCGGTGATTATCGCCTCCGCTTCTTTTTTACTAGAAACGGTTATAAAATCGGCGCCAGCTTCCGGGATGTCGTTAAATCCGACGATGCGAATCGGGGTAGAGAGGCTAGCCTCGCGAATATTTTTACCTTCGGCATCTTCCATGATTCGCACTGGGGAGTAGGCTGTGCCTGATACAACAAAGTCACCACTTTTGAGTGTACCTTCTGTCACAATCAATGTTGCTGTATTTCCTCGTTTTGGGTCAGCGAGCCCCTCGATCACTTTGCCTTTGGCTGGAGCAGTTGTATCACCAGTTAGTTCCGCTAAGTCAGCTGTCAGGATCACTAGGTCGAGTAGTTCGTCGATCCCGGTCCCTTCCTTGGCACTAATCCCAACCCATGGGATATCGCCACCCATACCCTCGATATAGATTTCGTTTTCAATGAGGCTGGCTTGGGTCTTTTGCAGGTTCGCTCCTGGTTTATCGATTTTGTTAATCGCTACGACGTAGGGAATGCCGGCTGCTTTAATAGATTCGAGAGCTTCTAGCGTCTGAGGTTTAACACCATCTTCCGCTGACACCATGAGAATCGCGACGTCAGCTACGTCAGCTCCCCGCAGGCGCATCTTTTGGAAGGCTGAGTGGCCTGGAGTGTCTAGGAATGTAATTTGTTCATCAGCACCTTCACTAGTTGTGTGAGGCACTACATAGGCTGAAAGGTGTTGCGTGATGCCGCCAGCTTCACTGGCAACCACGTTACTTTTTCGGATAGTGTCGAGTAGGGTCGATTTCCCGTGGTCAATATGACCCATAACCACCACGACTGGTGGTCGCTTAATTACGTTTGGAGCTGCTTGTTTTGATTTTTTGGCCATGATATTGATTACATTACGAGGAAACGCTTACGAAGAGTCGTCAAGATTCCTTAAGTACGGCGAGTATACCAGAAAAGACTTGGTTTTTAAAGGGTTTATGGTATAGAGTAGGGAAATATGAAAGCAGATCGAGTATATCTAGATTGGGCGGCAGCTACGCCGTTACTGCCAGCGGCAAAATTTGCTATGGAACCGTACCTGACGGAGTGTTTCGGCAACCCAAGTGCAATCCATGCGGAGGGACAACTGTGTCGCAACGCAGTCGAGGAGGCTCGGGCTACCGTGGCTGCTGCAGTTCAGGTTCGGCCAGAGTTCATCACGTTCACTAGTGGTGGAACCGAAGGGAACAATCTGGCTATTTTTGGTGTAGTTGAGTCGCTTGCTCAGTCAGGGCGATCGTATGAGTCGATGACTGTGATCACAACCAAGATCGAGCACCCGTCAGTTGGTGAGACTTGTGCTGCGTTGAAGCGCCGTGGAGTTGGTGTGCGATATGCGCAGGTGACCGAAACTGGGAAAGTGGATTTGGAGCACTTACGGACATTACTTGATGAGTCAATCGTACTTTTCTCAACCGCCTTGATCAACAGTGAAATTGGTACAATCCAGCCAGCGCACGCTATCCGCAAGATTCTCAAGACAGCGGAAGAGCAGTATGGAACAGTGATGCTGTTTCATCTCGACGCTGCGCAAGCTCCACTATGGGTGAACTGTCAGTTCGATAGTCTGTCATCTGACTTTGTTACGCTTGATGCGGCCAAATGCAGTGGACCAAAAGGGGTTGGAGCGCTCATCAGAAGCAGGCGGACCAACCTCAGTCCGGTTGTGTACGGCGGTGGACAGGAAAGTGGATTGCGACCTGGAACTGAAAATGTGGCAGGGATTGTTGGAGCGGCAGTGGCTTTAAGCGAAGCACAGGATAACTACCAAACTCGATCTGAGTCCGTGTCAGCAATTCGAGATCAAGCGATCGAACTTATTCAGACTGAGCTTCCGCAGGTTTTAATAAATGGTGCGATAGCAGATGGGCGGGTGGCAAACAATATAAATATTTCAATTCCTGGACTCGATACCGAATTCGCCGCTGTAGTGCTTGATAAACATGGGTTCGCCGTATCAACTAAATCAGCCTGTAGTGGGGCAGGCGGGGGAGCCAGCACTGTGGTCCAGGAAACCACCGCCGACCCCGCCCGTGCCGCCTCAACTCTCCGTATCACCCTCGGCCCAGATACGACACGAGAACAACTCCAGTCATTAACAGCAGTGTTGAAGCAACATGTGAAGCAAATGAGTCAGTATTAATTCCTTTCATAGTTAGCGTGTCAGCCCGCTCCCTTTACTCAGACTAATTTTTGTTGCAATATAGAGGAATACGGGGCGTACTACTAATATGACTGATTTTGCTGCATAACTAACCCGACTGATTGCTGTTATTCCCGTATAATGAGACTAATACACTAGAAACATGCCTGATTTTCACAACTTCACAACTAAAGCCAAAGAAGCCATTAGAAAGGCGCACGAACTCGCGATTGAGCGGGGTCAAAACCACGTCAGCCCAATCCACTTGCTGACAGCTCTTTCGATGCAAGATGAGTCGGCGGTGATTGCAATCCTGGATCGGCTTGATATCGACATTATCGCGTTTACCGACCTGCTCCTTGAGGCGCTTGAGATGCCTGATATGACCAGTAACGTATCACAATCATACCAGTTGTACCTGACCCCAGAACTAGCCAAAGCTCTAGAGTTTTCAGGCAAATTTGCCGAATCACTCGGTGATAGCTATGTCGGGGTTGAACACTTGTTTGTGGCCGCGCTCGAAAACCCGGGTCCTGCCATCGAAATCATGCAGCGAACCGGAGTCAAGAAAAAAATGGTTGAAAACACTATCACTGAACTGCGCGAAAACGACATTAGTGATGCAACTGCTCCAAAAACCTATCGCTCACTTGCTAAATACACCCGGAACCTGACTAAGATGGCGATGGAAAACAAGATTGACCCAGTGATCGGTCGGGATGTTGAGATTTCTCGAGTGGTCCAGATTCTGTCGCGACGAACTAAAAATAACCCGGTCCTGATCGGAAACGCCGGAACCGGAAAGACCGCCATCGCCGAAGGACTTGCGCAGCAAATTGCTCTGGGACAAGTACCGGCTAGCGTTAAAGACAAGGAAATTCTTTCGCTTGACCTAGGACTTCTCGTCGCGGGGACTAAATTCCGAGGCGAGTTTGAAGAACGTCTTAAGGCTGTCATGAAAGAAGTGGAGGGTGCAAATGGACGGATTATCTTGTTTATCGACGAGCTACATACCATTGTTGGTGCGGGACAGGCTGACGGTTCAATGGACGCCAGCAACATGATTAAGCCAGCCCTCGCTCGTGGGGAAATGCGGGTGATTGGTGCCACTACTCTACAAGAATACCAAAAGTATATTGAGAAAGACCCAGCTCTTACACGGCGCTTTCAGCCGGTGTATGTCAATGAACCTAGTCACGATGACGCGGTGGCGATTCTGCGTGGATTGGCCGAGAAATATGAACTATTTCACGGGGTACGCATCACTGACGACGCCATCTTGTCGGCTGTTGATTTATCAAGCCGGTACATCACTGACCGGTTCCTGCCGGATAAAGCGGTCGATTTGATCGACGAGGCTGCCTCAGCCCTTAAGATCTCGCTAGAAAACAAGCCTGATGAACTGGTTGAAACTGATCGTCAGATTCGCCGACTCGAGATTGAACGCGAGGCTCTCAACAAAGAACTTGAAATTGCTAAAGATAAAACTAAGGTCAAGACCCGCCTGAAAGAAATTGAGGCGGAGATTGGTGAATTTAAAGAAACTACATCCAACCTGGAAACCAAGTGGAATAACGAACGAGAAGCACTTGATCAGATTGGCTTGTATAAAAAGCAACTCGAAGAATTACGAATGGATGCAGACAACGCCGAAGCGGCCGCTGATTTAACCAAAGCGGCAGAGATTCGCTACGACACAATCCCTGGGATTGAGCGCGACCTCTTGGTCAAGCAAAACCGGCTCAAGAAACTGCAGCGCACACGGAAACTACTGCGCGAAGAGGTGACTGAAGAAGACATTGCTAGCGTGGTTGCTCGTTGGACAGGAATTCCAGTATCACGGATGCTCGAAGCCGAGGTGCAAAAGCTGGCCCGGATGGATGAAGAGCTCAAGGAGAAAGTAGTTGGTCAAGACCATGCTATCGAACTGGTTGCAAACGCCATCAAACGAGCGCGGGCCGGTATTTCAGATCCCAACCGCCCGATTGGTTCATTCTTGTTCTTAGGACCAACTGGAGTTGGAAAAACCGAGCTCACCAAAGCCCTAGCAGAATTCATGTTTAATGACCCTGAGGCGTTGCTTCGAATCGACATGTCTGAATACATGGAAAGCCACAGTGTGTCAAAAATGATCGGTTCACCTCCAGGATATGTCGGACACGATGATCATGGTGGTTTAACTGAACAAGTCCGCCGCCGACCATACAGTGTGATTTTGCTCGATGAGATTGAAAAAGCCAACCCAGAGGTGTTCAATATCCTCTTGCAGGTACTGGATTCAGGACACCTCACTGACGCCAAAGGGCGCAAGGTAAACTTTAAAAACACTGTCATCATCATGACGTCAAACATTGGAGCTGAGCACATCGACCGCATGTCGACGTTTGGCTTTGCTGATGACCATGGCGACGCGGCCCAATTCGTCCAGGCCAAAGACAAAGTGATGGATAGTTTGAAGGCACACTTCCGCCCAGAATTCCTCAACCGACTGGATGAAATCATTACCTTCGACCTACTCACCCCGGAAGTCATTGCGGACATCGTAAAAATCCAGGTAGCAGACGTGGTTGAGCGGCTCGAGAAGAAAGAAATCAAACTGACCCTTAGTCAAGAAGTTTACGATTATTTGGCTAAAGAAGGGTACGACGCTCGCTATGGCGCCCGCCCACTCAAGCGGTTGATTCAAAGCAAGATCCTCACCCCAGTTGCTAACAACATGGTAGGAGAGGGAATGGTCCAAGGTGGAACCGTTAAAGTGACAATGAAGAAAGGAGAACTTGATTTTGACATCAAAAAGAAGGGAAGGACTAACTTGAAAAAGAAGCCGGTAGCAAAGACTGTAACAAAGAAGAAGGTGGCAGTAGCAGCCTAAAGTAAAACAAAACAGCCTAAAAGGGCTGTTTTGTTTTATTTGTGCACTGGGATGCAAGAAGTTAGAACTGCAATCATAGAAAGTGATTACAATTTCTTACCGAGTTTTGTACGTAATGAAGTTACTGTATAGCTTCAAGAAGTTTTTTATAGCTTTCTTCAATTTCACCCACAACGCTAGTGATTGATTTCGTATTTATGCGTTCCTTCATCACATTTGCCATATATTCATAGCGATTCACGAGCATCGCTCTATCGGCTTCCGTAAGTTTTCGAGAACCTTCTTCACCCCAGCACCCACGTTCGAGTAAGCGATTCACAGCATCTTCTTTTTCAATTTCAATATATATTTCGTGCAATGACGCACCGCACTCTTTTGCGATATTTTCAAATGCTTCAATTTGCGTACTGTCTGAAAGTAAGTAGGGAAGTATTACATCGTGTCCAGCTTTTAGGTGGTTTTCAATAATTGATTGAGTATGTCCGAAAATCATACTTCTTGCTTCATCCTCATTCTTACGCCATTGACCTATCATTACAATGATTTGATCACCTTCAACAGCCATTGTGAGTGGATGTTCATCAATGTATCGTTTTGCCAATGTTGTCTTACCGCTAGATGCAAAACCATAAAGAATTATCAGTTTAGGGTTTTTCATATATAGAAAGTATATCAGGTTCGAACTTGCAATTCGCCCTAAAGAAAAAGTCCTTATAAATAGGGACGATTTCGTGTGTGCACTGGGATGCAAGAAGTTAGAACTGCAATCATAGAAAGTGATTACAATTTCTTACCGAGTTTTGTACAGAGGGAAGGGATGTTTGCGTAAAAGAAAACCGCCTGACCCGAAAGAAGGCCAGGGGCTTTCTTGGGTTGGCGGTTCAGAACGGCCGTTTGAAGGGATCGAATCCCACTGAGAACACAGTAGGTCGCCCGAACATATCTTGTTTTGCAAAGGGTTCCATCCAGCGAGGTTTGCCAGAATCCCCGGGCGACCTTGCGTGCAGAACTTCCCTCAGCGTGGGCGGTGCGTCTTCAGGCCTTTGACCGAGAAATTTCGATTTGCCAGTTTCATCACTTGCCATGTTGTACCTCCTTCAGGTTTTGGTCGCTAAAATAGCAATACACTATAAATAGTGTATTGTCAAGGTTTGTGCACTGGAATGCAAGAAGTTAGAACTGCGATTATTGAAAGTGAATATAATTTTTTACCGAGCTTTATCTTGAAAGAAGAAGTATTTCAGTAAAAGACGAAAGCCACCGAAGCGACATTTCGCTGGTGGCTTGTTTGTGTCACCAAGTTTTGGTGACACACGAGTTTGTCGTAACTGTTCCGTTGACTTCACTGTAGCGACAGTCAACGGAGCTGCCAGAACAGGCGGCCATAGTGGTGAGGATAATCGCGCAAAGAACTAGTTTCATTATTCTTCTCCTGATTTGTTGCTAAATACAATAGTATATAATAAATATTATGTCAAGTTCTAACCTTGCATCCCGCTCTAAAGAAATAGTCCCTATAAATAGGGACGATTTCGTGTGTGCGCCGGACAAGATTCGAACTTGTGAAGGCTGAGCCAGCAGATTTACAGTCTGCCCCGTTTGACCGCTTCGGTACCGACGCGTGTATTTCACCTAAAACGTCTGTTCTAGGTTGCACCAAAATACCACATAGCTACCAAATTACCAAGCGCACTATGCTAGGATTATAGTAATGAATAGCAGGCAGTGGTTTTTCTCTGGAGTAGCATTCTTGTTACAAATTCCTTTTTTTGCATATGGTGCGGGTTTAGTCCCATGTGGCGGAACTGGAGAGCCGGCGTGTCAGACATGTCATGCGCTAAGTCTAATTAATAGTGTAAATAGTTGGTTGGTGGGGATCCTGAGTATAGCCGCAGCGATTATGTTTGTAATTGCTGGGTTTAAAATCGTGACGGCGCAAGGTAACCCAAGTACGATAAAAAGTGCCAAAGACATGATTGTGAATGTGGCGATTGGATTTACGATTATTCTTGCTGCGTGGCTCTTGATTGATTTACTTATGAGAACCTTGATGGATGACTCAAGTGGGCAAATCGGCCCCTGGAACACCATTGCTTGTGTTGCCCAACCTGTGGCAATCACACTGGCTGATATTGTAGAGATACAACAAGCCGGGGGAAGTATTGGGATGGCTGCAGGTGGTGCGTCGCTGCAAGAAGCTTGCGCCCCAACACCGGCAGGAAACGTCAATTGTGATGCTCTGATTGCTGCATGTGAAGGTGGCTCTGGAACGTCAGAGGTTAATACTGATAGCCCTGAGAATCATTATGTAACATGTACGTATGCACCCACGAATTATGGAGGAGAATGTACAATTGTGACAAATGCAAGCAATCCTTGTCATGAATCAAACCTCACTATGTTCGGTTCTCGGGCAGCTGAAGCGTCAATCATTTGTAACAAAGAGAGTGGAGGTTCACCTGTGCGGTCTGGTTCAGATCTATGTTGTGGTCCTGGAGGTAATTGTAGTGGTGCCCCTTCATTTTCAGGTGGTTATTTTCAGATAAATGTTCTGGCTCATGCGAATAGAATTCCAGGCTGCACGCCAGGTGCTTTTTACGAAAGAAACGGTACTGCCGGTATTCAAGGAGATTGCGTGCGAAGGAATGGAGAGGGGATTTGTACTGGTTGGTCGTGCACGATCACTGATCGAAATATGTATAATACATGTATGAGAGTAACAACTAATTCGGCGTTAAATTTTGAAATAGCTGAAGAGTTATTTAATGGTCGTGGGCAGCGTTTCAATGATTGGAGTTGGTCGGCCCGACGGTGTGGAATTCCTCTGTAATCTATATGCAATCAAACGGTCGAACACATCTTCTCATAGTTCTAATTTTCCTCTTGGTCATATTCATTGTGTGGTTCTTGCTTGGTGCACGGGTTATTCAAACGGAACCTGCTGCCATTGAAGAAGAGTCTGGTTCCTTGGACGTTGTGTCACAGCAAATTTCGCCAATCACATTTAATGCTGAAACGTCACCTACTATATTGGTGAGTACAAAATCAGGCGGAACTTTTCCAGTTTCTAACTTTCTCGCAAGTCCGGCAACAGAACAACTAGATGATAATATTTTCCTGATTGCAGAAGAGCAAAGTCTTGATGGTTCGTTATATCAGATTTTCTTTAATCGAGCTGGAGGCATAAACGTTACACTTGCCGATCCAAATCTGGTGTTTGCTCGGCAACAGGCAGAAACAGAACTCAAGGAATTAATTTCTGATTCGGAGATACAATTATGCGCCTTAGCAATCAGTGTAATTGTTCCAGGATGGCTCAGTCAACAGCTAGGAGTCGATTATTCAGGCGTTGATTATGGATTGAGTTTTTGTCCAGCCAGTTTAGACTTTGATCAAATATGAAATCTATAATTTTTACCTTCTTTTTTTTAGTAGTTAGTATTTTGCCAGAGACCGCTTCCGCCCAAGGAATTTTTGGTGGCGTCTGTAATGGCATCAACTGTTCTGCTTGTGACATTGCGGTAATTGCAAACTCGTTTATTTCTTGGCTGATTGGAGCGGTGATGGTTTTGTTTGCGGTGTTGATGGTGATTGCTGGGTTTGGACTGGTCACTTCGCAAGGGAATCCAGATGCACTCAATACGGCCAAGAGTAAATTCACCAATGCTATCATCGGTTTAATTATAGTTCTGTCAGCTTGGATACTGGTCGACACCCTGATGAGAGGGTTGTTGGTCAATAGTGATAATGCTGACGTGTCGGGATACTTGGCTTGGTCAGAGATTCAGTGTATGACGCAAAGTGTGTCCTATGTGGCAAGTAGTACGGTGGCAATCAATGTCATAGACGCTTATGCTGACAGTGATGCTGCTAACTCGATTAGTTCTGGTGGTGCATTCGCCCTACAATACAGTACTTTTGACAGTGCTAACGACTGTCGGCTGCAAACTAGCCGCTCTTTCAGTACTCTCACTAACTGTATCCAAGCTGAAGCCTCTGTACCAGCGAATTCATTTGTAACTTCTGCGTGTGATACTTCTACCTATGGTACTCCTCCAAATTGGGTGGTTCGTCCGCTGTGTGCAGCAGCCGTGCCCGACAGCGTTGTTGCTGATCCAACCGCTGATGGTCAGTTCAGCTACCAGAGTGGAATCCAAGCCCAACGTCAGCATGCTTCACCAGCCCTAGAAGCTTTGCTGTCATGTATGGAGCAGATTGTGCCAGGAAATGTGGGTGAGATATCGTCGATCTCAGATGGGCGGATTGTCAGTGGTCAGTACTCATTCGCGTACTGCAGGTCTCGAGGAAATTCTGGAGCTAGTGAAGGACGCTGTGCCCATACCATCAATTCCCGTCACTATGGTGGAGATGGATCAAGGGGTGATAGATCGTGGGCGGTGGATTTTGGTGATCAGTGGAACAACACAATTTTGTGTGCAGCAGCAAATCAGTGCGGTAATATTGCTGATTGCGGAATTCATGGTGGTAACCATACGCATATTTCTATTAGTTATTAAACAATATAGTCGAGAAATCAAAAATCACCTTGACGCAGTCAAGGTGATTTTTGATTTATTTGCGGGCCCACGAGGAATCGATTGTTACGCAATCAGTATACCTTTTGGACAGATTATTTCGCTTTGCTCATAATCGTAACTCAAAAGCTTTTCGATTCCTCGTGAACCTCTCAAAATTAACAAAAACCAACACTTGCGCGTTGATTTTTGTATTTTGCGGGCCCACGAGGAATCGAACCTCGGCCAACGGTTTTGGAAACCGGCATTCTACCGCTAAACTATAGGCCCTTAAAATATCTGGGAGATATTTTAAGTTGAGTGAAATGATCACTCC
>Ga0075467_10000006_pt1 | contig 132147 bp, 111 predicted proteins | sample DEB08_DNA_9_FD_75067 | JGI IMG/M metagenome (GOLD analysis project Ga0075467, IMG submission 75067) | Aqueous microbial communities from the Delaware River and Bay under freshwater to marine salinity gradient to study organic matter... | ecosystem: Environmental > Aquatic > Marine > Coastal ... | reverse complement strand
ATTGAGTCCTTTTACGACCTTCCAGGTATGTCGCTGACACGATATTTTGTTGGGGAGATAATGCGGATATTTGTCTAAATTTTCAGGATTCGTTTACCGAGATAGAGTTTTTCTTGTTGATGTTAACTTTATTTAGAATGCTTTGACGTAACCTCGATAGTTCCACTTCGATTTAGATTGAGCAGGTAACAATGTTTTTGAGGTTTCTTCGGAATATCGGCGGCAATTTTGCCATAGCTTTTTCATTGCTCACAGTTCCACTGATGGGTGCAGCCGGCCTGGTCGTTGATTATTCGTCCATGCATTTTGCAAAGTCTCATTTACAGGATGTAGCGGATGCAGCAGCGCTTGCTGCCGCTAAGGAATTGGCACTGTCTACTACGACAAAATCTGAAGTGGTCGGGGTGGCAGAAAACTACGTCGCTGCTGATTTTGATACACAAAATAATGGAACTCAATACGTCAAGGTCTTGACGACTCTCGCAGATGATCGTTCTGAAGTTACTGTGGATTTGGACTATTATTGGCAACCGTTTTTTGCGCATTACATGAACAGTGATGTTCTTCCGATCCGTGTAAGCGCCACAGCGAGACAGGCCGGTAGCGAACCAATGTGCGTGCTTGCACTTAAGCCGACGTCTAAAGATGGGTTAAACATGCGCGGCAAAGGCTCACTTAATACTGAAGGCTGTACTGTCCATGTGAACTCAACAGATAAAGACGCGATACACCTGAACAAAAGTTCCACCATGAGTGCGCTCAACATCTACACAGCCGGCGGCTACAATGGTGTAGATACCAGTTTCTCTCCTGTTCCGATCGTCGACAGCCCCGCCGCAGAAGATCCACTTGCTGATCGTATTTCACCTAAAGCTGGCTCCTGTACAGAGAATGATTTGAAGATCCACGACAAGAAAAAGAAAGTGAAACTTATCCCGGGTACTTATTGCGGGGGCATTGATGCCTCTGGCAAAGTCGATATTTTACTCAAACCAGGCGTATATATCTTCAAGGATGGCCCGCTCAGCCTTGGTGGTGCTGGCAAATTCAAGGGTGACAATGTCTCGCTGGTCTTTGAAGGCGATCTGTCCACAATGGATATTGGCCCCTCGATGGCAATCAGCCTAAAGGCGGCAAGGTCAGGTGCTACTGCTGGCATTCTCATTTTTGAGGATCGAAATGCAAAACTAGGTCGTACCTTCACGATCCGGAGCAAGAATGCCGAACAGATGGAGGGGGTCATCTATTTGCCCAACGGCAAGCTCTTTGTCGACAAGGCAAGCCGTGTTGGCCAGGCTTCAAATTGGAGTGCCATCATCGCTCGTGAAATCGAAATCGGCGATGGACCCCAAATCCAAATCAACTCAGATTACGGCAACTCTAATGTGCCAGTTCCCGAAGGTATCAGGGGAACCAGCGGCTATGTCTATCTGACGAACTAGAGTGAAAGAAAAGTTTAGAGATATGTCGTTACTCGCGGGATATTTTAGATATCAGGATCGTAGCTTTCAAAATAATGGAAATCGAACCAGACTACGTCGAATGGATAAACAAATGTCAGTACAGGAAGAAGAGGACATTCAGCGTTTCGAACGACCACGCCGCAACAAGGCGCTGAAAAAGGCGTTAATTGCCTTCAATCACCAACATAGTACGCGCCCCTGCGTTCTAAGGGAAATTAGTGAAACCGGCGCATTGTTGGAGTTAGATGATGCCACAAACCTGCCTATGAACTTCATACTGCATGTGGAGCTCGATGGCTTCAAGGTACCCTGCAAATGGATCAGGAAGATTGAAAGCTGTATTGCGGTTCAATTTACGGAACCAAGGGAGCCAACAAAACTTATCCGCAAGCAATCTGTAAAACCTTCTTTTGACCGACTGACGATGTTGATGGAAAGAGAACAGGAATTGAAGAAGATTATGGCCCAACAGCGAGCGGAGCAAGCCAGCGATATCGAAGCCAATACTAAAGAACAATATCGTACGCCAAACCGGGTGAAAGGTATAACATTCGGAAAGCGCCGATAGGACGGCAAAGTCGTCCAATACCCTTACTGCAGAGAACTTAAAGAGTTAAGGGGATTAGCTCCTAGCTGGCTTTGCGGGAGATGTCTCAGGGGAAACACTTGAACTCAAGCTATCCTTTTCAATCTAGAAGGTGACCGCAGATCAATGTCCACTTTCGAGTTGATCAAACGGTTTGGTTGATTTACATGAACGCCTGTTCACCGACTTGTTGTAACGAACAGTTCAGCGCTTTGGTTCAGAAAAGCTGCCCATCTGGGTTCCCGTACAAGATGGTCATGTATGAATTGATCATGTCATCCCCAGCTGTTTCCGATCGGGGCCAATATCATCGGGCCGCGAGTGTATATAGGTGGTGAGCTGCTCCTGAACCTCGCTGCCCCTCAGGATCATCAAAAAGTTTTTTCATTTCATTCGGATCATTTTCGAGATCGTAAAGCTCTCCAGCACCACTGATCAGATCGACTATCAGCTTGTGGGTGCGTGTTCTCACTGTGTGCAGGCTCAATTTGACCCCGGCTCTTGTAGGCAGCAACTCCCATTCATTGTAAGCAAAATCCCGAGTTGCTTCATCTGTCTCAAGCAGAGGGTTGTCTTCACCGAGTATCATGCTGTTGGCGCAATCAGCGGCGGCTTCATGATACGCAAGGGTGCCTGGAAATCAACCTATAGCGTTTTGTACAATAATTGAGAGGTCAAGAATCTGCGGAGGCTGGCAGATAATGTCTGCTTTGGCTATCAAAACCGATACGCACCTTGGCTAATACAAGGATGAGACCATTGACCGACATTTCATTGTTAAGCTGATCAGAGGTTTGGCTTAATTCAAAAAGGATTCCGCTCTGCCAAAAATTATTTGGTTTTGGATAACGTCTTTGCTTTGAATTGGGACTCTAGCTTTGCGCCATATTTACATTTATATTTTTTGAATATTTAACGCTTAGCTGCGGCTAGTTCGAAAGAGTGTCTACCATGGAAAATGCAAAAATCGCCTTACGCAAAAACGATGCGATTTCCCACGGTGTTGGGATGATGACGCAGATTTATGTGGATCGTGCTGAAAACTCTGAAGTTTGGGATGTTGAGGGTCGGCGCTATATTGATTTTGCGTCTGGTATTGCGGTTGTGAATACAGGTCACCGCCATCCAAAGGTTATTGAGGCCGTCAAAGCACAAATCGACCGGTTTACTCATACTTGCCATCAGGTTTTGCCATACGAGAATTATGTAAGCCTAGCAGAGCGTTTGAATGCGATTGTTCCAGGTGATTTTGACAAAAAGACCGTGTTTGTAACGACCGGTGCTGAGGCTGTTGAAAACGCCATTAAGATTGCTCGTGCGGCGACAGGACGAAACGCCATTATTGCTTTTTCTGGAGGATTTCACGGGCGTACCTTTATGGGCATGTCGCTGACCGGAAAAGTCGTTCCCTACAAGGTCGGCTTTGGCTCCATGTTGACAGACGTGTTTCACGCGCCTTTCCCGGTACCTTTGCACGACGTTTCAACGGAGCAATCGCTCGCTGCGTTGGAAACCCTTTTCAAAGCCGATGTGGATCCTGCGCGGGTTGCCGCAATCATTTTGGAGCCTGTGCAAGGTGAGGGCGGTTTTTACGAAGTACCGAAAGAGTTTCTAGTGGCATTGCGGGCGCTTTGCGACAAGCATGGTATGTTGCTGATTGCAGATGAAGTGCAAAGCGGGTTTGCTCGAACGGGTAAGATGTTTGCCATGGAGCATTATGGCATTTCTGCAGACATTACTACGATGGCAAAAAGCCTGGCGGGTGGCTTCCCACTTGCGGCGGTAACGGGACGGGCAGATATCATGGACGCACCCAAGCCCGGCGGATTGGGCGGAACCTATGGTGGCAGCCCCTTGGGCATTGCGGCGGCTCATGCGGTTCTGGATGTGATTGAAGAAGAGAAACTTTGTGATCGGGCAAACATGCTGGGTGCGCGCTTGAAACAAAGGCTGGAAGGTATGCGATCTGCGATTCCGGAAATCGTTGATATTCGAGGACCTGGATTTATGAACGCAGTTGAGTTCAATAAAGCAGAGACCAAAACCCCTAGTCCGGATTTTGCTAATTTGGTCAAGGCTCATGCGTTGGAACGAGGGCTCATCCTTTTGACTTGCGGTGTCTATGGCAATGTTATCCGCTTCCTTTCGCCAATCACCATTCAGGATGATGTGTTCAACGAAGCTTTGGACATTCTCGAAGAATCCATGAAAGCCGCTCGAAAAGGCTAAGTCTTCAAAGCAATAGACGGAGCTTTGGAGAACGGCAATTCGGGTTAGCTAAATCGGGAAATTGCTTAGTTAGTATTGTTGATTCTGCATAATAAACCTTGGCTTGGTCTTGTGCTGATTGACTTGGTGTCTAGTAATGGTAATTCGCAGTTTCCGAGACCTGCCTAAAAGCTTTCATTCTTTACAAAACGGGTTTTGCTTAATTCTCCAGGCCGTTTTGCTAATTCCAAACATTGACAGGGATTTATTTTGCCATGGCTGAAAATGCTAAAGCGCCACAAGAAATAATTGAACAATCTGTTCAAGAACAGTTTGAATCATTCCTGAGGAACAATGATCCCTTAGCGATGAAAGATTTGTTGGATTCGCTTAGTCTGAGTGAAGGCTTGCGTGAGATCCTTAACTTTTCGGCGGATGATCGTGATCAGATTTTCCACATGTTGCCTGCAGATACTGCGGCTGACTTGATCCGAGAAGCACCGAACGAGGTTGCGGTTGAGTTGCTTGAGCGGCTTGATTCAGATGTTGCAGCGCATATCGTTGAAGAACTGGATTCAGATATTCAGGCTGACGTTATCGGTGAAATGGACGACGATGATGCCGAGGCGATCTTGTCTGAAATGGACAAAGAAGAAGCCGATGATGTTCGCCGTTTGGTAACCTATGACGATGACACCGCTGGTGGCATCATGGTCGCAGAGTCTTTTACGTTCAAAAAAGTTGATACAGTTGGAGCTGTTTTAAAACGGCTGGCGAGTGATGAGGAGGACTTTGAACGTTATAGAGGCCAGCACCCTTATATCGTCGATAGAGTTGGGAAGCCGGTTGGTGTTGTCTCGCTACGCGGTCTTTTGACAGCAAAAAAATCCAGCCTTTTGACCGAAATAATGGTCAAGCCGATGACGGTCAATGTCAACGCGCGTCTTGATGAATTACGCGATGTGTTTGATGAGCATCCGTTCCTAGGCGTTCCCGTTGTAGATGAGCGCGGCAAACTTGCAGGTGTCGTATCGCGTTCGGCGGTCGATGAGGCCGTCCTTGAAAGGGCAGAAAGCGAAAGCTTGAGATTACAGGGTATCGTGAGCGAAGAAGTACGCTCGATGCCATTGATCATTCGTTCAAGGCGCAGGTTAGCATGGCTATCAGCAAATATCGTTTTGAATATTATCGCCGCAAGCGTGATATCCGCCTATGAGGCAACATTGGCTGCAGTCATCGCTATCGCTGTGTTCTTGCCCATGGTCTCTGACATGAGCGGATGCTCTGGCAATCAAGCTGTCGCCGTCACAATGCGCGAATTGTCTCTTGGCCTGGTGCGCCCAGTAGATGCATTTAGGGTATGGTTGAAGGAAGTTTCAGTCGGTTTAATCAACGGGGTTGTTTTGGGCATACTCATTGGTGCAGTTGCGTGGATTTGGAAAGGTAATCTTTATCTTGGGATTGTGATCGGCCTGGCCCTGAGCATCAATACAGTGATAGCTGTTTCGATTGGCGGGGTTGTTCCGTTGCTGCTGAAACGATTTGGCCAAGACCCTGCCGTTGCCAGTGGACCATTGTTAACAACCATAACCGATATGGCTGGATTCTTTTTGGTCTTGAGCTTAGCGACGTTGTTTATGCCGTTGTTAATTTAATACTAGTGCAAAGTACAAACGCAGACTTCAGCCAATTTACGGGCGCTTTTTTATACGTCCAATTGGTTGGAAATATTTTGTTTTATCAGGTCTTTGTAGACCGCTTGTATCCGCGCCATGATCTGTCTTTCACCTGTCCCAATTGATTTTCCGTCGATTTCAGCAACTGGCGTTTGGGCGCCAAATGTTCCGGTTAAAAAAGCCTCATCTGCCCCATAGGCTTCGTATAAAGAAAAGTTCTTTTCAAAAACTGGGATTGCGTTGTCCTTGCAGATATCAATCACTTTTTGCCGCGTGACACCGTTCATGCAGTAGTCGCCTGTGGAAGTCCAAACTTCGCCGCGCCGGACAATAAAGAAATTACAGGCATTGGTGGTGTTCACAAAACCATGGGGATCCAGCATAAGCCCTTCATCAGCGCCCGCTTGTTCTGCCTGCAAACAAGCGATAACGCAATTGAGCTTGGAATGGCTGTTATATTTGGCATCCTGGCTCATGGGCAAGCCGCGCACTTGGGGTACAGTTGCTAATCGGATGCCTTTTTTCTGCAAAGTTTCAACGGGCTTTGAATGTTCCATAATGATTACCATGGTCGGACCCGATTGACTCAGCGATGGGTGTTGGAACGGTTTTACTTTGACGCCCCTTGTCAGCATCAGCCGGCAATGAACGTCGTTTGTCATGCCATTGGCTTTGGCAGTTTTAGTCAGCGCATCCAGCACGCCAGCTTTATCCATTCCCACATCCAGTGAAACTGCCTTGCAGGAATTGAAAAACCGATCCATGTGTTCGTCAAAGAAGGCCCACTTACCCTCATAAAGGCGCATGCCTTCCCACATGCCATCGCCCAGCATGAAGCCACTATCATAGACTGAAATTTTTGCCTCTTCGCGGGGAACTATTTCACCATTCACATAGATTTTTATATCCAGGTTTCTGGTGTCTTCGTCCGCTGCGTGGGTCGTGTGGCTAGATTCTGTTTTTGAAGGGCTCATGATGATGACGTTCAACCTGTGAAGGGAAATGAAGTCTCATATTAAACAACAAGGAGCCATCGTCCAGAGGTTATCTGGTGACATTGGTCGACCCTAAGCGGCGTTGCTTTGCCTTGCATAGGTTGGATTTGACATCCAGCCCATTGGATTTGCGAATAGTTCGTTGACATCCGCCACCGGCATGGGCTTTGCAAACAAATAGCCTTGCGCTTGGTCAATGCCCCTGCTTTTCACATATTGTAAAACATCGTGGGTCTCGATGCCTTCTGCAACAATGCGCAGTCCTAACTGGCGCGCTAGCGAAATACTCGTTCGAACGGTTTCAGCTGAAAACGCGTCAGTCAAAACATTGCCAATAAAGGATTGGTCGATTTTCAATTCGGTATAAGGAAACATTTTCAAATTTGCGATGCTCGCAGCACCCGTTCCAAAATCATCTATCGATAAATCAAAGCCCATGATCCGAAGGCGAGACAAGACTTCCACAGTTATGTGATCAAAATCGATGAATCCATTTTCGGTGATTTCGATGCAAATATTCTTACTGCTGACACCAGCTTTATTCAGGCGACTTATTAATGTTTCCGGCAAAGTTTCATCGCGGATCATTTGAGGTGGTAAATTGAAAGCAATTTTTTTGTCTTTCCAGGCCGCGCCTCCCTGGGCTAAGTCGTTCACCAGATGATCAAAGATTTTGATCGAGATAGCCTGGATAGACCCGTCTGCTTCGGCAATAGGGATAAAGGCGGCAGGCGATATCAAGCCCAGTTCAGGATGTTGCCAACGAGCCAAGGCCTCAGCGCCAACGATTTTCCCACTTAGTAGATCAACTTTTGGTTGGTAAAACGGGATAAACTCATCGTTTGCAATTCCATTCAAAATTGCTTCGCTGCTCATGACGTCGCTGGATCGGGGGCCATTGTGATTGGTATCTTCTTTTCTTGTTGCAAGAAGTCGATCAAGTGCTTGTTTGGTAAGCGGTTTACGGATTTGACCAGCAATGTTCAATCCATACATTTTTCCAAGACTTGCAGCACTTTCCAATAGAACATGCTCATGACCCGATATAATTATTATTTGTCCTTTAAATCCGAGATCACCCAAATGTTTTAGGAACACATAACCATCCATGTTTGGCATGCGCAGATCAGTAAAAATGACATCGGTTTCATGAACAGATGAAGCCAAAAGATCCAAGGCTTTTTGCCCATCGCTGGCTGATGTGATTTTTGATATACGAAGACTAGACAAATATGCCGTTAAAATAGCAATTTGGGTAGGATCGTCATCGATCAAAAGAACATTATGGTTTTCGTTCATTATATTATTCCTTGGGGCTGTCTGTCAGCATACCCATCGAAAATGAAATCCGGCTTATCAAGATCATTAAAATTGTTATGAAACTGCTTTGATTTCTTCTGGATGATTTGTTTCCAGATATTCCATAACTTTCAAGAATTCCTGTTCTGCGCAGGTGAACTCAACAAGATAATTTTGACTGCTGTTGATTTTTTCAAGATTTAACAAGCTCTCGGCAAGATGCCCGGCGCCGATGTTAAAGGCCATGGATTTCAAAGAATGGGCGTTGTCAGAAACAGCGCCGCGATCATCGCGCTCAAATGCGCTGCGTATTTCCTGGAAAACTGCAGGAGCACCAGCTGTAAAGAGCAGCTTGAGCTGCATGTAAGTTGCAGGGAACGTATCTCCTGCGATTTCCTTCAAATTGGTCATCAACTGATCATCGAATATATCGTCTGGCTGGTCTTGGGGCTCTATGGCGCAAGTTGCGAGGATAGTGTCTGGTTCAACTGTATCTTGGTGCTCGCGATCCATCCATTTTTCGAGCTTGGCAGCCATGGTGGCCATGGTGAATGGCTTAACCAAAATGTCATCCATGCCACTGGTTTTTGCGTCTTCCGCAATATGGCTAACCAGATGAGCGCTTAGGGCAATGATGGTCGCTTTGGAAGATGATAATGGGTTGTCGGAGGCACGAAGTTTTGCCGTTGCTTGAAAGCCATCCATTTCCGGCATGCTGCAATCCATGAAAATGATATCATAGGTTTTTGATTGCCCAAGATTAAGCGCTTCAAGGCCGTTTGAGGCAAAATCAGGACTGATACCGAATTGTTCAAGGGCCTGTTCAGTAACATGACGGTTCACCGAACTATCATCAGCCACAAGAACCTTAGCGCCGTGATAGTTTGGATAGCTCGAAATGTCATGATTGTTGTCAGAGTTATGATTTTTATTGACGGTGGCTTTTACACCACCGCTGCTCAATTGCTCGCTAACCGACCGTGATGAAAGGGGCTGATTGATGAAATCGTGGATCGCAGTCATTGTTAAAAGACCGTCGATACCCGTGTCACCCATCTTCGTGATTGCTATGCGCTTTTGGTCTTCGCGCGCGAAAAAGTTCGAACGGAAGAACTCCAGAGGCGCAACAACCAAATCAAAGTTGTCGTGAAAACGCGGGTCATTATTGGGTTCGTCCATAACAGTAATGTCAAATTGAGCGCCAACCAATTCCTGCTCGACAATTTGTCTGGTGATTGTGTCTGGCAAAAGAATCAAGGCTTTTTTTCCAAACTCAACCAGCTTGTTAGGTGCCTGCATATCCCAACCCGTTAGAGGTTTAGCGTTCAAAGGAATGATCACATTGAAAGTAGAGCCTTGACCCAATTCGCTTTCAGCCCAGATTTCTCCACCCATGGCTTCTACCAGTTTTTTACAAATCGCCAGACCCAATCCAGTTCCCCCGAATTTGCGGGTGGTGGATTGATCTGCCTGCGAGAAGTTATCAAAAATGGCGCTCAATTTATCCGTTGGAATACCAATGCCGGTGTCTGTGACTTTGATCGTTAGGCTTTGTAGACCATCTTTTTCGAGCGTATCCAGATACACAACGATCTGTCCGTCTTGGGTAAACTTAAGCGCGTTGTTCACCAAATTGGAGATAACCTGATTTAAGCGGGTAGGGTCAGCCAGAATTTGTGAGGGAACAGATTTTCCAACCTTTACGGCTATGTCCAAGCCCTTTTCATCAGCTGCTTGCCAAAAGAGGTTTAAAACATCTTCCGCAAGTGCGATCGGGTCGGTGTCTACTTTTTCGATCTCCAGGTGGCCTGCTTGGATTTTGGAATAATCCAAGATGTCGTTGATGATGGTCAACAGGCCATTGCCAGATTTACGAACGATTTCTGCGTAGCGACGTTGTTTGGGCAAAAGATCGGATGTTGCAAGAAGTTCGGCCATCACAAGCATGCCGTTCATAGGCGTTCTGATTTCATGGCTCATAGTTGCAAGAAATTCCGACTTGGCGCGGTTTGCTACTTCTGCTTCGTTCTTCGCCAGTTCCAAAGCCTTGGTTCTGTCGATCACTTTTTCTTCTAGGTTTGCCTGATAGTCCCGCAAAGCGGTATCGCGCTTTTTGATGCCATGGACCAGATTTTGAAATGACTTGGACAATATTCCAATTTCGCCCCTGGTATACTCGGGAAGATCAAACTCTAATTTTCCAGTTGCGCTTATGAGGGTCATTTCTTTCGACAGAAGGTGCAGAGGCTTGGTGATTGCGCCAACGAGTTTTTTTGAAAGAAACACGGAGAATAATGCCAGAATAAGCGCCATGGCAAAGTTGCTGAGCATATTCTTGATAAGGCCAATGTTCAGATTAGAAATATCATTGAGAAGATGAATTTCGCCTATCTGGTTTCCAGAATTGATAATTGGTTCGGTTACCCAAATGGTATCAGCTCCCAATAAGTCAAACCCAGATTTTTTTTCAATATCTAAGGATTCTCTTAGAAGGTAGTTACCGAAACCCATTTGCACAAATACTGAGCCATCATTGTCATAGACTGCCACATGATGAAAACTTTCAAGCTTGCCGATGGCGGTCAACGCTTGGCCAACGGCTCTCTTGTCTTGCAAGGCGAGAGGTTCTGATGTCGTTGCTGCGAAAATTTTTGCAGTTCCGCTAATCAAGTTGATTTGCTGATCTAATTCGCGCGTAAAATTGTTCCAAGACAATAGACCGGAAATTGCAAAAATCGCAAAAAAAGTAATGATGCCAAATGGCATCATTATTCGAAAGGCTAACCTTTCGCTTCGCGGAAGCTTTTGGAGATCTTGAATTTGCAACGCACTGACCCTGTTAGTTTTAAAAAGTATGTCACCTTGGTAATAATATTTCGTAAATCGCCGAAGGTTTCATTGGAGTTGGTTGCAGCTGGTTATTTTACCAAGATTGGCTCTGTTCCCATAAGGCCATTGGGTACAGGAACTTTGGTTTTTGTGTAATCGGCGTTCAAGGTCAGCGTTGGCCCAGCTTGCAACCAAAGCCTACCGGTAATAATCGCAGTATAGGCAGAGGCGTCCGCTACTGGAGCGTCAGCATCAACCAACAAAATGCTGCGAGAAAGATAGATTGTTCCCAACAGATTTCGCGCATTGTTACTGGATATTTTATGCAGGCGAACATCATCAGGCAGTTTGCTCAAGAAAAATGGATTAAAATTAAAACTATAGGGTACATCCCGATCTTCATAAAACAGAAGGCCCGCTAGGGAGCCTGACTCCATCGCAGCAAGATCGATTGTTGTATCTTTTTGGAAATCGAAGGTTGATTTTGATCCAGTCAGAAAAAAGCTAACTGCATTTCCAGTTAAGGAAACTGTATCAGCAACAACAAGTGGTCCGTCCTTAATTACATATAGACCATTTTGCAGGGTAACATTTGCATTGCCAGAGATCGTTAAACCATTGCAGTAAACTCCTGGTTTTAAATCTGTATTTTTAGTAACAACCAAAGCATCATAGGTACACCCTCCATAATCGGGGGCTGCGCGATCACCCAGTGGATCCTCAATTTTCGGACAATCGGTAATTGGTGCTGGTGAAAAACTGTTTTGCCTAAATTGCATAATGCCACCAGCTGAGCAAATTGACTGTGCAGTTAGTACCGCGTCTCCATCTGCCCTTAACCCCTATTTTGAAACAGAGTTGCTGTAGACGGAGCAGCCGTCGGCTAGGATTTTTGCTTTTTTCTCAAGATGAAGGCTAGCTTGGGCAAACTTTTCAGGCTGCATCAATCCAATGATACAGGTCAAAGAATCCCCAGCCATTTTTGCTGAAGAGGATACTTTGATGGGCGTGACACGCTTGTCGAAAAGTTGAGCAAAAATTGGCGCCCAAGTATAGGCAACTTCAACTTTGATTTCCCCTTTGTCGGGATCTGGTGTGCTGGTCACCAATAAACCAGCTTTGGAATCGACTTCTGCATTATTTCCATAAAAAGCTGCGTATACATAAGATTTAGCGATACCTTGGGTTTGGGCAGATTTGGCTTGGGTTGTTCCCGCAAGGCTCATTTCTTTTACGCTTGCAAGTGCAGCAGCATCGGCTGCTTGCTGAAGTTTTTCCTCCTGCTGATAGAACATGAAATAGTCGACTGTTACGCCGCCAACTCCCATGAGCATGGGTGCAACAAGTGCGGCAATCATTGCAAAATTGCCACCTGTGTTTTTCCAAAATTTTCTATACAATTGAGGCCACCTGTATTTAACGCACGCAGAAAAAATCGTTTATTTCTGCCAAGTTACGCCAAAAATGTTAAAACTCTTGACGGTTGCAGCTTGAAAATTTGCGCCGGAATACAACGAAATTTTTACCAAGTATATTAATCGCTTCGGGATAAGGCTTAATTTGGCTACTCTCTCATTTTGGATATTGGACTTTAAATTATGACTTCTGAAACCCGGACAGTTCAATATGATGCAATTATTCTGGGTGCAGGAGGCGCAGGGTTAATGTGCGCCGCTGTTGCGGGACAAAGAGGGTCGCGCGTTTTGGTTTTAGACCATGCTGATGAACCTGGAAAAAAGATTTTGATTTCCGGTGGTGGGCGTTGCAACTTCACGAATATCCGTACAAGTCCGGAAAACTTTATTTCTGCCAATCCGCATTTTGCTAAATCTGCCCTTGGACGTTATCAGCCAGAAGATTTTATAAAGCTGGTTGATAGCTACAAAATCGCCTGGCACGAGAAAACACTTGGCCAATTGTTCTGTGATAACAGCGCTAAAAATATCGTCTCCATGTTATTGTCTGAATGCGCAAAAGGGCACGTACAGATCGAGTTGGGTATGACCATCACCAAGGTAGAAAAAGCTGATGGCGTATTTTCTGTTTCAGCCAGTGGGAAGACCTTCCATACATCTGCTTTGGTTGTTGCCACAGGCGGTCCATCCATTCCCAAAATGGGCGCAACCGGATTTGCATTTGAATTAGCGCGTCAATTTGATCTCAAAATTGTTGAACCAAAACCCGCTTTGGTTCCCTTTACCTTGGGGCCTAGCGAGGCATTATTCAAAGAATTATCTGGTGTCGCCGCCGAAGTTGAAGTGCAATGTGGTAAAACACGCTTCAAAGAAGCCGCTTTGTTTACCCATAAAGGATTGTCAGGTCCTGCAATGCTGCAGATATCATCTTATTGGACGCATGGGCAAACTATCGAAGTAAACTTTCTCCCATCGCTCAAAGGTGATTGGCTTTTGCAAGCAAAGCGAGAAAAGCCGAAAAATCATATGCGTTCACTTCTTGGTGCGCATCTTCCGGCACGTTTGGCAGAAACGCTGGCAGAAAAAATTCATATCGAAGGTGAATTGGCGAACACTCCCGATAGAAAACTAGAAGGTGCGGGCTCCAGACTTTCGCGTTGGCAATTTGTGCCCAATGGTACTGAGGGGTATGCTAAAGCTGAAGTGACCAAAGGTGGGGTCAGTACCGCCGAGTTATCCTCTAAAACAATGGAAGCATCTAAGGTTCCGGGTTTTTATGTTATTGGAGAAGCTGTTGATGTTACCGGATGGCTTGGTGGCTATAATTTTCAGTGGGCGTGGGCCAGTGGATCAGCTGCTGGCAATGCAATTGCAGAAACATGTGCTTGATTTGAACGGTCTATCAGTCTGTGTATGAATGGTAATTTTGGCAACTAACCAATTGCGCTATGCTGATCTGTGACCTATCCCTCACCTTTAAAACTTAAACGGAGACTGGCTATGCAAGCGATCATCGCACCATCGATATTATCGGCTGACTTTTCGCAGCTTGGTGAGGAGATTGAGCATGTTGTTGAGGCAGGCGCTGACTGGATTCACATTGATGTTATGGACGGGCATTTTGTACCCAATATTACATTTGGTCCGCCAATCATCAAAGCAGTTAGAGATAGAACGGACAAAGTGTTTGACTGCCATTTGATGATTGAGCCCTGTGATCCATATTTGGCGGCATTTGCGGATGCTGGCTGTGATATTATTACGGTGCATGCAGAAGCCACGAAGCATTTGGATCGCTCTCTTCAGGCCATTCGTGATCTAGGCAAAAAAGCAGGCGTTGCCCTCAACCCTTCAACGCCAATCAATGTGATAGAACATGTTTTGGACCGGTTGGATCTTGTTTGTCTCATGACTGTCAATCCGGGCTTTGGTGGACAGAAATTTATCCACGCAGTTGTTGAAAAAGTAGCGCAGGTAAAGGCTCTAATTGGTGATCGGCCAATTGAGATAGAGATTGACGGCGGTGTTACGCCCGAAACGGCACCGTTGGTCATGAAAGCGGGGGCGTCTGTTTTGGTGGCAGGATCTGCGGTATTCAAGGGTGGAAATCAAAAAGCCTATGAAGATAATATCACGGCAATCAAACAATCAATAGAAGGTCTTTGATTTAGAGTTTAACCAATCATTCGCGGCAGTTCAGCAAAGCTAAACACAATGTCACATTTCATAAAACTTTTAGAAAATGCTCTGAAATCAGGCAATACGGCTGACCCTGTGTTTCGTGAGGGAGTTTACAAAGGCGCTCTTCGTGCTTTTGATAAAATGTCAGACCAGCGACCTGATAGAGCTGAGTTTCGTAAATTGCATGGTCCCCAGCTAGTCGAGGCGATTTCTCGTGTTGAACAAAAATATGTTATGTTTGACGAAGACGAAAATACTGAATTTCATAGTGATGCAAGTGGACCTTTGAAATCAACTTCTAGCGATCAGCTTAATCCGAAGTTCGATGTCGGGGATAATAGTGGAGCAGAGCCGCCGACTGCAGAATTTGAAGATGATTTTTTTCTGAATGAAAAAGACCGGGCCATCAAATCACGCAGCAAGGGCCAGATTTCCAATAAGCTAATGATTTTACTAGTGGGGGGAATGTTTGTGATCTTTCTGGGGCTGTTAGTCTGGTTATTCTTGTAATGGGCTAGTCTATTTGGCTACACCTGCTTGCACGTGTTCTTGATTTCTGCAAAACAATTGCTCGGCTTGCTCCCAATTTAAGAACGCATTGCTTTGAAGTTCGGCTTTGCTCAGCTTATGGTGACATCACTAAAGAATTGTATTTGTTTAAAAGTATGCAAAGGTTATCTAAACATAATGAAAAGACTAACCCATCTTCAAAAACTTGAAGCTGAGAGCATTCACATCATGCGTGAAGTAGCTGCTGAAGCTGAAAATCCGGTGATGTTGTATTCAATTGGCAAGGATAGTGCAGTCATGCTGCATCTTGCTTTGAAAGCATTTTACCCTTCAAAACTGCCTTTTCCTTTGCTGCATGTGGATACAACTTGGAAGTTTCGCGAGATGATTTCCTTTAGGGACAATCTGGCGAAAGAGATTGATGCTGACCTTATTGTTCACAAGAATGAAGAAGGTATCGTACAGGGTATCGGTCCGTTCACCCATGGCTCGGCTATGCACACCGATATCATGAAAACCGAAGCGTTGAAGCAGGCACTTAGCAAACACAAATTTGATGTTGCCTTTGGCGGCGCGCGCCGTGATGAGGAGAAGTCTCGGGCAAAAGAACGTATTTTTTCATTCAGGTCAGCCGATCATCGCTGGGACCCAAAAAACCAAAGGCCTGAACTTTGGAAACTTTATAATACAAGAAAAGCACCGGATGAATCGATCCGGGTATTTCCGATATCCAATTGGACGGAATTGGATATCTGGCAATATATCCATTTGGAAAAAATCCCGCTTGTACCGCTATATTTTTCTGCGATGCGCCCGATCGTGGAGCGGGATGGAACTCTGATTATGGTCGATGATGACCGCATGCCGATGAAGCCTAATGAAAAACCTGAAATGAAAATGGTCCGGTTTAGGACATTGGGGTGCTATCCATTGACGGGTGCGGTGGAAAGTGAAGCCACGACATTACCACAAATTATCCAAGAGATGCTTTTGACAACAAGTTCTGAACGTCAGGGCCGAATGATTGATCATGATCAATCAGCCTCGATGGAAAAGAAGAAGCAGGAGGGGTACTTCTAATGGCCCACCAATCCGATCTTATTGAAAGTGATATCGAAGCTTATTTGAAGTCTCACGAAGAGAAGTCGCTTTTGCGTTTTATTACATGCGGCAGCGTTGACGATGGCAAGTCCACGCTAATTGGTCGGATGTTGTATGAATCCAAAATGATTTTTGAAGATCAGCTTGCTGCTCTTGAAACAGATTCAAAGAAAGTGGGCACACAAGGGCAAGATCTGGATTTTGCTCTTCTAGTGGATGGTCTTGCTTCAGAACGTGAACAGGGCATAACAATTGATGTTGCCTATCGTTATTTCTCGACGGATAAGCGGAAATTCATTGTTGCTGATACCCCAGGTCATGAACAATATACCCGCAATATGGCTACTGGTGCTTCAACAGCTGATTTGGCTATTATTCTTATCGATGCCCGCAAAGGCATTTTGACCCAGACGAAACGCCACTCGTTTATTGCTTCTTTGCTGGGCATTCGAAATGTTGTTCTGGCCATCAATAAGATGGATCTCGTTGACTATGATAAAGCAGTCTTTGACCAGATTGTTTTAGACTATCAAGCTTTTGCAACGCATTTGCGAGAAGATGGGGTAGTGCCCTTTGAAATTGTTCCCATTCCGCTATCAGCGTTAAAAGGTGACAATATCATTGAGCAAAGTCCGAAAATGCCATGGTATAAAGGTCAAACACTCTTGGCGCATCTTGAAGATGTGCCAGTGCAACAAGCCGACATCGAAAAACCTTTCCGCATGCCTGTTCAATGGGTCAATCGGCCTAACCTCGATTTTCGAGGATTTAGTGGCCAAATTTCATCTGGTTCCATCAAAGTTGGCGAGATAATAAAAATACTGCCATCGGCGAAACAAAGCGTGGTCAAATCGATCGTTACGCTTGATGGTAATTTGGATCAGGCAATCGCAGGGCAATCGGTCACGATTTGCTTGGAAGATGAGATTGATATTTCACGCGGTGACGTTTTTTGTGAGGCTGGAAAGCCTGCGGAAGTTGCCAATCAATTTGAGGCAACGATTTTGTGGATGGCTGAAGAACCGATGCTACCTGGCCGTTCATACTTGATGAAAACCGGAGCGCAAAATGCGCGAGCCACGATCACAGTTCCCAAGTTTAAGGTGAATGTAAACACGATTGAGCGTCTCCCTGCTACCAAACTTGAGTTGAATGAGATTGGTGAATGCAATATCGCCGTGGACAGAAAAATTGTTTTTGATGCCTATGACGATAACAAAGATATGGGCAGTTTCATTCTGATAGATCGTTTGACGAATGCAACGGTAGGCATGGGCATGCTGCGATTTGCCTTGCGGCGCGCGTCAAATATTCATTGGCAAGCTACGGATGTTTCCAAGTCAACTCGCTCTGCAATGAAAACCCAAAAACCTGCGGTGCTTTGGTTCACAGGCCTTTCTGGATCTGGAAAATCGACCATTGCAAACTTGCTGGAAAAGAAACTGACAGCAATGGGTAAGCACACTTACTTGTTGGATGGAGACAATGTGCGCCATGGTCTGAACAAGGACTTGGGCTTTACCGATGCTGACCGCGTTGAAAATATTCGAAGGGTTACAGAAGTTTCTAAATTGATGGTCGATGCCGGACTTATTACGTTGGTATCGTTCATTTCGCCTTTCCGTTCAGAGCGCCAAATGGCGAGAGCTGCCATGGAAGATGGTGAGTTTCTGGAAATCTTTGTAGACACACCACTGGAAGTTGCAGAGTCCCGAGATGTTAAGGGGCTTTACAAGAAGGCTCGTGCTGGCGAGATCAAAAACTTTACAGGTATTGATTCGCCCTATGAACCGCCAAAAAACGCTGAAATCGGTGTTAACACAGCTGAAATGAGTGCGGAGACAGCTGCAGATCATATTTTGCTGACCTTGGAAGAACGTGGCATTTTGATCTAAAAGGTTGCATTGTAAGGTAGTTACAAGAGAAATTTTGTTTCACCGCCTTTGCGACCTTGAAATTGCAGCAAATAGCAGGTCAACTGCGACAATATTATTGAAACTAGCCAATTGAGGTAAATTATGAAGCCGTTATTGATACTTGTGGGTGCAGACAAAGGTGGCGTTGGCAAAACGACGACCTCCCGCGCATTGCTGGATTTTCTTGCGCGCCGGAACGTTTTGGCGCGTGCGTTTGATACAGAAAACCCGCGTGGTACCTTGCATCGCTTTTATCCTAACATTGCCGAGATTATTGATCTTTCCAGAGTTCGTGATCAAATGAAGGTGTTGGATACGATGCAGTCTGCTGCCGTAAAAGTCACGGTTGTTGATCTCAAGGCGGGTAATCTTTCATCAGCGCTGGATACGTTTGAAAAAATTGGTGTGCTGGAAGCTGCGCGTAGTGGCGAGTTCGACTTGGCTCTATTCCATGTTGTGGGTCCATCTATCGCATCTTTGGATGAAATGGGCGAAGTCGCAAAATATACTAAAGGCCTTTCTTATATCGTTGCCCGCAATTTCATCAATGAAACGAATTTCTTTGAGTGGGACGAGAAAACCTTCAAAAAGTATTTTGCCGGTCTTTCCAATGCTCGTGAAATCGAGATTCCGAAACTTAATGAGATGGCCTATGAGCAGGTCGATTTGGCTGGTGTAACTTTTACTGATTTCATCGCCAACAAGACACCTAAAGGACAAGATGCTGAATATTCATTCGTATTGCGCGGCTATGTACGTAAAAGGATTAGTGATTTGAATGACGAGTTCGAAAAGCTTGAATTAATCAAATCTTTGTTGGCGCCGCAACAGTCTAGCAGCGATCCATCTGGAAGCGATGAAAACAACGCTTAGATGCGGTTGGTTTCAAACCGGTTTTAATCCGATTGAAGAGAGAACAGGGGGGCTGCTATCGCCAATTCTCTAGCAATTATTTGCTCTGATGAAGCGCGCAATGGCAAGACCCTGTTTGCTCGGCTTTTGACAGATTTACTCTCTCTGTCTGGAGCGGAAAGCTTTAGGGTTTTTGATACTGATTTTCCTAACGGGGATCTGGCTGGTTATTTTCCGGCTAGCAGTCGGGTTTTGGACTTTTCAAAAACGGGTGGTCAGGTTGAAATCTTTGATACTATTCTTTCAGAGACTCACTTTGATTATGTGGTCGATCTTGAAGCTAATTTGTTGCAGGGTTTTTTCAAAATCTACTCTGATATCGGATTTGAACAGGCTGCAGCGGAGGCAAATCTAAGGGTATCAGTTTACTTTATTCTCGACCGCAAAGTCAGCTCCGTCAGCACTGCTCTAACCATATCCAAGTCTTGTAAACATGCAGAATTTATCCCGGTCAGAAATGAAGCTATGGGTAATATTCTAACGGTTCCACAAGCTGCAAATGTTTACGGACAAATTAGGCACCATCGGGACATTCAATTGCCGCGGTTGTCCGTAAATGCGCTGAATTATTTAGATCAACCAGATTTTTCTTTTGCCAATTTTTTGGCTCGCAATGGTGATGGCGTTCCGTTGGAGTTGAAAATCGAGATTTGGTCATTTCTCGAAACTGTCTATAACCAACGCCAATCTGGTGATATGAACTGATAGGGTTGTTTTAACTTGTTCGCACATTGGCCAACTGCTGGATTTTCTGTATCCAATTTCTAAAGCACTTTATTATTTGAAATCTCGGTTGTGATCAGCAGCAGGGAACATGCCAAAATATTCCAAGGTTTGATAATGGTCTCGAATGTAACACTTAATGGGCTCGCCAAGGATTTGGCCGAACGCGAAGCAAGCGGCAAGCCCATACGCATAGGCCTGGTTGGTACCGGAGAAATGGGTACAGATATCTTTACAGGTATCGCGCAAATGGATGGAATATCAATTGGTTCTGTTTGTGAGCGAACTGCTGGAAAAGCGGCAATCGCTGCCAATATTGCTTATGGAGAAGATGGGCACACACAGGCTGTTTCCAACCACGATCAAATGTCAGCGGCCATTGAAATGGGTAAAATTGCGGTAACCCAAGATATGGATCTCGCGCTTTCTCATGGTTTAATTGATGTGGTGATCGATGCTACTGGCATTCCGGAAGCTGGCGCAGATATTGGAATGCGGGCAATCGGTTTCGGCAAGCATTTGGTCATGATGAATGTTGAATGTGATGTATGTATCGGACCCTATCTTCACCATGCCGCCCAAAAAGCTGGCGTTCTTTACACATTGGGTGCGGGAGATGAGCCATCTTCGACGATGGAAATCATCGAATTTGTGACTGCGATGGGGCATGAGGTGGTTTGCGCCGGGAAGGGTAAAAACAACCCGCTGAATTATGACGCAGTTCCCGATGATTTCAGGGAAGAAGCGGAGCGGCGCAATATGAATGTGCGCATGCTTGTGGAATTCGTTGATGGGTCCAAGTCGATGGTGGAAATGGCGGCAATCGCAAATGCTACTGGTCTTGTGCCAGATATACCTGGCATGCACGGTCCGAAAGCAACCGTTAGCGAACTTGCGACAACACTTATTCCGAGAGAAGATGGCGGCGTTTTGTCGAAGGTTGGTTGTGTTGATTACTCTGTAGGCAAAGGTGTTTCTCCTGGAATTTTTGTAATCGTTAAAGCGAAACATCCACGCATTCATGAGCGGTTTGCTGATTTGAAAATGGGGCCGGGGCCGTATTATGCCTTTCATAGGCCTTATCATTTGACCTCGCTTGAAGTCCCATTATCTGCTGCACGAGCCGTGCTATACGGACGGCAGGATATGGTGCCTATGGCAAAGCCGGTTGCAGAAGTTTGCGCCGTTGCAAAGAAAGATCTCAGGGTAGGCGAGGTGCTCGATTCCGTTGGTGAATATTGCTATCGTTCATGGACAATGACCGTTCAAGAAGCGCGATCCAACTCTGCCATCCCTTGCGGATTATTGGAAAAGGCAGTTGTGAAAGCACCGATCCGAAAGGGTGATTTACTTACCACTCAGAATATCTCCATCGAAAAGAACTCGAAGATTGCAATTCTAAGAGCTAAACAGGATGTTTTGACTGCCCCATTATGATCATCTAATTGTCTTACAAAGGTCGCTGTCGCGAGGTTATTGGTAGCAATCAAAACGCAAACTTCATGTGGTGATTTGTTGTATTTTATCTATCTGACCTAGGGTGGAAAAGTAGGCCAGTAACAGTTAAAGATGTTGCGATATAATTTTCATTTGTACGGATATTGTTACATTGAGTGCTAGACCTGACACACCGCTACTAGATCAAGTTGAATATCCTTCGGATCTTCGCAAACTGAATGAGAACCAATTGGTTCAGTTTGCCGCAGAACTTCGCGCTGAAATGATTGATGTTGTTTCTGAAACTGGAGGCCATCTGGGCGCTGGCCTTGGGGTGGTCGAACTGACAGTTGCGATCCATTATATCTTCGATACTCCAAATGATCGATTGATCTGGGATGTGGGCCATCAATGTTATCCTCACAAGATTATAACAGGGAGGAGGGCACGCATCCGCACTCTTCGCCAAGAAGGCGGCTTGTCGGGTTTTACCAAGCGAGACGAAAGCGAATATGACCCATTTGGTGCGGCGCATTCTTCTACGTCTATTTCTGCCGGCCTTGGGATGGCAGTCGCCCGTGACATGAAGAATGGCAGCAATAATATTATTTCTGTCATCGGTGACGGCTCGATGTCTGCGGGAATGGCATATGAGGCGATGAACAATGCTGGTGCGCGCGACGCACGTCTGATCGTCATTCTTAATGACAATGACATGTCGATTGCGCCGCCCACTGGTGCCATGAGTGCCTATCTCGCAAGGCTGGCGACGGGTCGCAGTTACATGGGTTTTCGCGAGCTCGGTAAAAAAATGACTGCTTATCTCGGTAAGCGTATCGACCGGGCTATTACGCGAGCGGTTGAACATGCACGCGGCTATGTGACCGGCGGAACGATGTTTGAGGAGCTCGGCTTTTATCATATTGGACCGATTGATGGGCATGACCTGGCGACTTTGATTCCAGTGCTGCGCAATGTGCGCGATAACGCAGAAGGTCCGGTTCTCATTCATGCTGTAACCCGGAAGGGCAAAGGCTACGCGCCCGCGGAAGCTGCCAGTGATAAATATCATGGCGTCTCGAAATTTGATGTAATCACTGGCGCTCAATCCAAGCCTCCGGCCAATGCGCCCAGCTATACCAAAGTGTTTGGCCAAAGCCTTGTTCAAGAAGCCGAGCGGGACGACAAAATTGTTGGCATTACGGCCGCCATGCCGGATGGAACGGGTATTGATATTTTTGGCAAAGCCTTTCCTGATCGGGTGTTTGATGTGGGCATTGCCGAACAGCATGCGGTAACCTTCGCTGCAGGTCTTGCCACCGAAGGCTATAAACCGTTTGTCGCGATTTATTCGACCTTCCTTCAGCGCGCCTATGACCAAGTTGTCCATGATGTGGCAATCCAGAATTTGCCAGTCCGTTTTCCAATTGACCGCGCTGGATATGTGGGCGCGGATGGGGCGACCCATTGTGGTGCATTTGACATTACCTATTTGGCGACCTTGCCAAATTTCGTCGTCATGGCGGCCAGCGACGAAGCCGAGCTGAAGCATATGGTTGCAACTGCCGCTGCTTATAATGACGGGCCGATTTCGTTCCGTTATCCGCGTGGTGATGGTGTGGGCGTTGAACTGCCAGAGCGTGGTGAAGTTCTGGAAATCGGAAAAGGTCGTATCGTCAAGCAAGGAACAAAAATCGCGTTGCTGTCTTTTGGAACGCGCCTGTCTGAATGCATGCTGGCGGCTGAAACGCTGGATAGTGCGGGCTTGTCAACAACGGTTGCCGATGCTCGTTTTGCCAAGCCTTTGGACGAAGACATGATTGCCCGTTTGGCCCAAGACCATGAGGTGTTGATCACGGTGGAAGAGGGCGCTATCGGCGGTTTTGGTTCTCACGTGTTGAGCTATCTTGCCCAGGCTGGTTTGCTTGATAACGGCCTTCGCGTGCGGCCGATTTTCCTCAAGGACGAATTCACCGATCAGGCCAAGCCAGAGGTGATGTATCATAATTCTAATCTGGACAGTGAGGGCATTGTGCGCACGGTTTTTGATGCACTTGGCAAAGCAGGTGTTGAGAAATTGTTTCGGGCTTAGAACTTTTTATTTTCAAGAAAAGAGGCTGTTATGCGTTCAATTGTCCTGTCGACTGTAATCACAACGGCTGCATTTTTATTTTCAACACTTTCTAGTTTGGCAGATGGAGATCACAAGCTGCTTGGAAAAGAAGGGGCCGCAAACCTCCCGCTGTTTGACGCGCATATTCATTACAAAGAGCCAGCCTGGGGACAATATCCCGTCAATAGCATCATCGAATTGATGGATCGAAATGGTGTGGCTATGGGACTTGTTTCCTCCACGCCTGATGAAGGAACCATCATGCTTTGGGAATATGCACCGAACCGCATCGTTCCTGAGTTGCGCCCCTATCACGGCGCTGCTGGCTCATCTAATTGGACTAAAGCGGACGGCATGGAAGATTATCTGCTCAAGCGACTTGAGGACTATCCCCATGAAGGGATTGGTGAATTTCACATTCATAATCTCGATACGTCTGACGAACCGTTGTTTCGCAAAGTGATAGACATGGCGAAGGCACGGGACATTTTTGATTCATGTCCATTCAGGTCCTGAGCCAATCCGTTGGCTGTATGGTCTGGACAAAGATGTGAAAATTATTTGGGCCCATGCAGGGTTGGGCGAAACAGCAGAAACTGTATACGCGTTGATGGACGAGTATAAAGCGCTCTATGCAGATACTTCGCTTCGGGACTCGAACATTCTTAATAGTGATGTTGGCCTGAACAAAGAATGGCAAAAAATCCTGATCGATTTTCAAGATCGTCTGATGGTCGGCAGCGATACCTGGGTTAATAGCCAGTGGGATCGTTACGATGATATCATTGCATCCCAGCGCGAATGGTTGGCACTTTTGCCCAAAGATGTTGCCGAAAAAATCGCCTACAAAAATGCGGAAAAGCTTTTCAACCGCACCATTAGCATGGAGCAGATCGGGACGCGGTGAAATTGTCCTGTACCAGTGGGATCAAACAATTGATTAATAGCAGCTTTGCGGACTTTGTGACCATGTAATGCATGTCGAAAAAAGATAGAAATTCCATAAATTCAATTATACGACGGGCATAGTCACCACAGCTCCGACTTGTTCAAAGCCTCAACACAGCGGCACGCTCCCACCAGTGGCTTTAATGTCTCTTTCGGTTAAAGCCTGCGCTAGCCATCCTTCTGGATAGCTCAACTTTTGGGGTGCTTTGGCAATATCTTCCGTAATTTGCTGAAAGCCTGTCTTGGAATAATAGTTTGGGTCGCCACAGGTCATGGCTATATCAACCCCTTTACCGCGCAACTCGTTCAAGCCAAAAGATATCAATTTTTGCCCGATTCCTTTGCTCTGTTGATTTGACTTTACGGCAACTGGGGACAAGATATACACGGTTCGACTATCTTGCGCATATTCTAGGCGTGAGAAAAAGATGCACCCTAAGAGCGCGTTGCCTTCATATGCTGAGTAGACAAACAGGTCGTCAGACGACGTTTTCTCCATCATCTCATTCACGAAACTGCCGATAGTTTGGCCTTCATCAGTCCCTTCAGATGCAGTGAAGGTCTTTAAGAAAAGCTCATAAATGTCGTGTTCGCAACCTGTGTAGCCTGATGTAAAATTCAAAAACAATCTCCGTTAGAAAGTAAGATTATAGCAAGTCATTATTGACGCAAAAACCAACCTTTTTGCAACGGATTTCGTGAGCCAAACAAATCAACGATTTAGATGTCGCAAAAATTGGGTGCAAAAATTATATCAAGGTCTTAAATGGCCTCCAAGCAGCCATTCAAAGTCGCATAATTTGTTTATTATGGAACCAAATAGGACTTTCGGGGAAACTTACGCTTAGCCATTACAACTCCTTCTCCATTGCTTCCAGCAATCGAAATCTGAGTTTGCCCGTATTGCCTTTAAGAGAAATGACAAAACGCACTAATCCGTGATTTTTTGTAACGGCAAATCCTGCCAAGGTTTTCACATCTGACAGGGTTCCGGTTTTATAGCCTGAACCCTTTCTGGTTTTTTTCAAGAGTTCCGCATGAGGGGCGAATTGATGCAGGAGCTTGGCGAGGCCATCTGCGGTAAATTTGTTATCTCGACTGATGCCGGAGCCTTCAACCAGTGTGATGCCATTGCTCAAACCATGCTTGGCGAAGAGTTCACTAGCGACTTCGAGAGATTTCTCGAGGCTGACTTGGCCACCTTTGCGGTTTGCGCCAATTTCCAGAAAGACCTGATTGGTGATGTAATTATTCGATCCCAATAACATTGCCGTTAAAAGCTCGGTTAGATCGCGGGATTGGCGGTGGATGTAAACAGGTTCCAGATCTGCAGGCAGTTTGCCGATGGTTATGGAGCCCTCATTGTTGCCGCCCGCTTTCGCGATAAGCGCTGCCAGAAGTTCTCCTGCATAAAGAGCGCTTAATTCTGGTTTTTCCTGTGAAAGGCTGATGCGGCCGCGTCCGTTTGGTCCGCGTTTAATAAACTGGCTGATTGCCAGAGGGGTGATGGGCGTTTGTTTTTCAGCCGAGCGGACGTTCTTGCCTTTGCGAATGGCATGAATGGTATTGAAATTGACTGCGAAGGCAGAATTGAGCGCATCATAGGCTTCATCTGTCGCTTCGATGCCGGGAATTTTAATGTCGTCGGGGTAATAACTCGTATCGATCACAATGCCCGTGAAGGCTTGTTTGCTGGTCGCCTCCAAGAGCTTGGGCGCGAGCAATTCCAACTCTTCGGAAATCAAAAACGGATCGCCGCTGCCTCGCACATATAACACCCGTTTGTCGTCTAAATAAAATTTAGTTTCAAAACGGTGGTCTTTGCCCAGAACCTCCATGGCCAACCATGCCGTTGCGATTTTGGCGACGGATGCAGGAATAAAGGTTTTGTCAGCGTTTTGGGAAACCAGCGGTTTGCCATTTTCATCAAGAATCAGAACAAGGCCATTGGGCGCGAGGGCTTTTACTCTGTCTTTTATGTCGGCTTGCGCGACGCTCGGCTGAGTCAAGAAAAGGCAGATAAGAGCTAAGATACGGAACTGCATGACAACTCCCAAATTGGTTTCAAGTCACGCGAACTGATCATTTGAATCAGCAGGCTTTAGAACCATACCAGAATATTCAGCCAATTAAACTTTTCAAATCGAAGGCCGCATCGCTTGCCTGATCAGGAGTGATATCGCGACCCAACTCCAAGATTTTTTTACCGAACATATAGGCCTTGCTGTCATTGATTGCATCAACGGCAATGAATTTGCCTTTTTGGAAATACCAGACTGATTGGCCGCCTTCGCGCGAGCCGGGGCGAATAACCGTTTGGTCATAACCCAGATTTAGTCCGGCGATTTGAAGTTTCATGTCATATTGATCGGACCAGAACCAGGGATACGGGAGATAAGGCGCAGTTTCCCCGACTATCACTTTTGCCGCATGCTCGGCTTGGTCAATGGCGTTTTGTACTGATTCAAGGCGAATTCGGTTGCCGCGATATTCAAAGCTTGCCACATCGCCAGCCGCGTGAATATCTGGATGGGAGGTGCGGGTAAGATCATCCACCTCGATGCCGTTGCCGCAGACAAGGCCTGCTTCTTTGGCAATCTCCATATTTGGCAAGACGCCGATGCCAACTAGAACGAGATCAACGTTAAGGGCAGGGCCCTCTTGAAATAACGCCTTAGAAACGCGGCCATGGTCACCTTCAAGTGATTTTAACGAAACGCCTTCCATGATCTCAACGCCATGGCTTTTGTGTTTGGCGCGAACAAAGTCAGATGTTTCTTTCGCTGCAACGCGTTGCAAAATTCGGTCTGCCATTTCAATGACGCGAACTTTCATTCCTTTTGTGGAAAGGACTGCAGCTGCTTCAAGGCCGATATAGCCGCCACCGATAATCAAGGCCTGTTTGCCCTCTGTAATTTCAGCGCCAATCGCATCGGCATCTTTTAGGTCCCGAAGTGAATAAACGCCCTTGAGACTACCCCCCCCTAACGCTTCTGGCAATTGGCGGGGTCGTGACCCTGTCGCGATCATCAGTTTGTCGAATGAAAGTGTTTCGCCATTAGCAGTCAGTTGTTTGTTGGCGAGATCGATTTTCTCAACGGATTTTGATGTCAGACATTCAATGCGGTTCTCTTCATACCAATCATCAGGTCGCAATAGCAGGCGCTCGGCGTCCATCTCACCTGTCATATATTTCTTGGAAAGCGGTGGGCGTTGATAAGGAAGGCTAGGCTCCTCGCCAATCAAGGTGATTTTGGCGGTCTCATCCAGTTGACGCATTTTTGCTGCAAAAGCGATGGCTGTCTGTCCTGCTCCGACAATAAGAATAGTTTGGCTCATGAGGTATTCGTCCTGATTGCGCAGATTTTCTAATTTGGTCTATTGCTTGTAGCTCAAGGCTTCCATATCAAAAAGCGACAAAATGCCAAATTAGGAAACATGATTTTGACAAGCGCGGTTAAACCAACTGAAATTAGAGTTTCAAAAGATAAAAAACTTTTGACAGTATCTTTTGCCGATGGTCAGAAATTTGAAGTGGAGGCAGAATTGCTGCGCGTGCGCTCGCCTTCGGCTGAAGTGCAGGGCCATTCGCCAGATCAACGTCAATTGGTGTTTGGTAAGCGCAATGTGGGCATTATGAAAATTCACCCGATTGGCAACTATGCTATTCGCATTGAATTTGACGACATGCATAATACTGGAATTTTCTCCTGGGAGTTTTTGCGCGAATTGGGCGAAAGCAGAGTGGATGAATGGGCGGCCTATGAAAGTGAATTGAAAGAGGCCGGCAAGAAAAGAGACCGATAGTTGATGAAATCAGTTTCGAAATGACCCTGACAAACCCACCAAAAACAAAAGCGCTTATGTTTCAAGGCACCGGCTCGGATGTTGGTAAGACGGTTTTGGTTGCCGGACTTTGCCGCGTGTTTAAAAAACGCGGTATGAAGGTAGTTCCTTTCAAGCCACAGAATATGTCGAATAATGCCGCCGTTGCGGACCTGGATGCTGATGGTACTGGCGGCGGTGAAATGGGCCGCGCCCAATGGCTACAGGCATTGGCATGTGGCATTGCACCATCGGTGCATATGAATCCAGTGCTGTTGAAACCCCAATCTCATACGGGAAGTCAGGTTATTGTCCAGGGGAAAATGACGGGTTCCGCCAAGGTGCGGGAATATTTCACGTTAAAGCCAAAGCTGATGGAAGCGGTGTTGGAGAGTTATCGCAAAATTGCAACGGACGCCGATCTGGTTCTGGTTGAAGGGGCAGGATCTCCCGCCGAGATTAATCTGCGCAAAGGCGACATTGCCAATATGGGCTTTGCCACAAAGGCCAATGTTCCAGTTGTGCTTGTGGGTGATATTGACCGTGGCGGCGTTATAGCATCCATTGTTGGCAGCCATACGATCTTACCCAGTGAAGATCGCGATATGATTGTAGGTTATCTCATAAACAAGTTTCGGGGTGATGTTTCCCTGTTTGATGATGGACTGAAAGCGATAACGGATTTTACCAAGTGGCCGAGCTTTGGCGTTTTACCTTGGCTTGATGCTGTTCAGCGTTTACCTGCGGAAGATAGTGTTGCGTTGGATCATCTAACGGTTAACTCCGCCAGACAAGGAGTAAAGATCGTAATTCCTGTCCTTGGGAAAATTGCTAATTTTGATGATCTTGATCCTTTGAAGAATGAACCCGATATTGATCTGGTTTTTGCTCGAAAGGGTTCGCCATTACCCAATGATGCCGCGCTGGTGATCCTGCCAGGTTCCAAATCCACGATTGCTGACATGGCAGAATTTCGCGAAAATGGTTGGGAGGCGGATTTACAAAGGCATGTCCAACGAGGCGGCGAAGTGCTTGGCATTTGCGGCGGGTATCAGATGCTGGGTAAGAAGATCCGCGATCCTGATGGCATTGAAGGCGATGTGCGGGAAATTAGGGGACTTGGTCTTTTGGATATGGATACCGTTCTGGAAGGCGAAAAGATTACCCGCAATTCCAATCCGATATTTATCGATGGGGCTATTCCCTTGGAGGGATATGAAATTCATATCGGACGCACAAAAGGGCCGGATTGCGAACACCCGATGATACGCTCGGAAAACGGATTTGATGGAGCTGTTTCACAAAATGGAAAAGTTTCGGGCTGTTATCTCCACGGTTTGTTTAGTTCTGATGCATTTCGAGCGGAATATCTGAAAAGATTCGGTATTTCAGGTGGCGGAACGAATTATCGCGAAAGTGTCGAAAAGGCGGTGGATGAACTGGCTGAACACATGGAAAAACACCTTGATGTGGATGGTTTACTCAAAATTGCCCGCCCAATTCGCTTTTGATGTCACATTTGGTGTTGGCCCTGTCGCAATTTGATTGACGCTAATTGGTTTCACGCGCTAAGGATGATGTACCAAATGGTTCCCGGTATGGCCAAAGGCCACGGGATCAAAAGGGAACAGGAAGAGACGGACCCATTTAGGGCGTTTTGAACCTGGCCGACCCCGCGACTGTATTGCGGCAAGGATTTTCCGATAACCACTGGATGAAAATTCCGGGAAGGTGCGAAAATCTGACCGAGCCGTGAGCCAGGAGACCTGCCAATTGGACCGGAATGGAATATTCCATATGACCGGAAGCTAATTTTGGGCCAACACGGAGGTTGTCATGCTCGCAACTAAAACTACTTCTGCAGCGCTGTCGCTGTCAATTTCACAACGCATCATTACTGCTGGTTTCGCCGGATTGCTCGGCTTCTCCATGCTTTATGTGGCTGCGTTTGCCAATTCAGACATTTTGCACAATGCGGCTCATGACACACGTCATGCCATTGTAGCTCCCTGCCACTAAGCATTTAGCGATGTTAGTCCGGGTTTTACTCGCCGCGATTTTCGCGGGCGTGATTGCTGGCCTATTTTCAACTGCTGTTCAGTCCCATCGTGTGATCCCTCTAATTTTAGAGGCAGAGCGCTATGAAGGAGATGGAGCGGCGGATGGTCATTCCCATGGCACCGCAGAAAGTGGCCAAGCAGGGGATGAAAAGACCAGCGAGCAGATAGTTGAAGAAACAGAAAGCTGGGCACCTACTGATGGCGGCGAACGTTTGTTTTATACAGGCCTTGCTAATATTGCTGTTGGGGTGGCCTATGCACTGCTGCTGACTGCGGCGGTTTTAGCTTTGAACCAAACTATGACCTTGCGTTCAGGCTTGGCTTGGGGTGCTGCTGGTTTTGTTGTTTTCGTTCTGGCACCAAATTTTGGTTTGCCGCCTGAATTACCTGGCATGCAAGCGGGCGATTTGCAGGCGCGGCAAATCTGGTGGTTTGCAACGGTTATTTTGACTGCGATCGGACTTGGTTTGTTTGCTTTTAAACAGGGTTTGGTTTGGGCTTTGCTGGGTGTGGCTTTGATCATAGCGCCGCATCTTTATGGAGCGCCGCAACCTCTTTCTCATGAATCGCTGGTGCCTGCTAATCTGGCGGCTGACTTTGTGATGGCGACTTTGGTTTCCTCGCTTTTGTTCTGGCTGTTTCTGGGTGCTGCATTGGGCTATGGTTTTGAAAAGGCCATGAAGCAGGAAGAAGCATCATCATGAGCAATGTGACATTGCCTATAGGACCAAGTTTGGTATTGGGCGGCGCGCGATCAGGCAAAAGCCTTTTTGCAGAGAACCTCATTTTGAACTCGGGTTTAAAGCCAGTTTACATTGCCACTGGACGGGCCTTTGACGAAGAAATGAGTGAGCGCATTTCAATCCACAAAGACAGGCGCGGTAAAAACTGGGAGACGGTTGAAGAGCCGCTGGCTCTTGGCGATGCATTGCTGCAAGCAGCTCATCCCGGCCGTGCGATCCTTGTTGACTGCCTGACCCTTTGGGTAACCAATTTGATGATGGCTGGTGCGAATATTGATACCGAATGCGACGGGTTGATCGCAGCGCTAAATGATCTTCATGTGCCTATAGTATTAGTGTCGAATGAAGTTGGACTTGTAATAGTTCCAGAATCGAAGATGGGTCGTGAGTTCAGGGATTATGCCGGTGCTGTTAATCAGAGAGTTGCCAAAGCCAGTAAAAATGCATGGTTCGTAGTAGCTGGGCTGCCAATGGTGCTCAAGAGCAGAATCTAAAAATAAATACACGCAAGAGCATTGCATCCGCAGTCGGCTCAATTGGAGAAGTATATCGAATGGCAAATGCTGAAATTGGTAAAATTCCTGCAACGGTTATCACAGGATTTTTAGGTGCAGGAAAAACGACGCTTATCCGCAATTTGTTGCAAACAGCAAATGGTAAGCGCATCGCTTTGATCATCAATGAGTTTGGAGATCTGGGTGTTGATGGTGAAGTGCTTAAAGGTTGCGGTGTTGAAACTTGCACAGAGGACGACATTGTCGAACTCACCAATGGCTGCATTTGTTGTACGGTTGCAGATGATTTTATTCCGACCATGAAGGCGCTTTTGGATCGTGAAAACAGGCCGGGTCATATTGTGATCGAGACTTCTGGTCTCGCTCTGCCGCAGCCTTTGGTCAATGCTTTTAACTGGCCGGAAATTCGCGAGCGGGTAACTGTCGATGGCGTTGTCACCGTGGTTGATAGCCGGGCAGTTGCTGATGGCCATTTTGCCCATGATCATGACAAGGTCAATGCGCAACTGGCCGCTGATGATGCGCTTGACCATGAAAGCCCATTGGAAGAATTGTTTGAAGATCAAATCAATTGTGCTGACATGATCATTCTAAATAAATCTGATTTGGTTGATGAAGCCGCTCTTACAAAAATTCAACAGGATATTGAAAGTAAAATCAAACGCTCTGTGAAAGTTGTTCGTGCTGCCAACGGATCGCTACCAGCGTCCGTTCTTTTGGGACTTGAAGCTGCAACCGAGGGTGAAGTTCAAAATCGTAAATCTCATCACGAAATGGAGCATGAAGCCTTTCATGCCGAGCATGGCGATGAAGCTGGAGATCATCCTGAGCATCTCCATCACCATGAACATGACCATGACGAGTTTGAAAGCTTTGTTGTTGACGGTCCTGCCGTTTCAAATCGCAAGGCGTTGATTTCGGCATTGCATCGGGTGATCGAAGATCATGGAATTTTGCGTTTAAAAGGATTTGTAGCCATCAGTGAAAAGCTGATGCGTTTGCAGATCCAAGCTGTTGGTAATCGCATTGATCACCATTTTGATCGGGATTGGCAGGCCGAAGAAACGCAGAGTTCGCGCCTTGTGGTTATCGGTCTTGAAGGCTTGAAGCGTGACGAGATAACGAAAGCCATTCAGGCAGCCCTTGCCTAATGCATCTTCTACTCGCCCAAAAAGGTTCTATCAATGAAAGCGAAGAGGCCATTGATCTTGGCCAAAGCGCTGGGGATATCATCTTTTTGTCGGCCGCGGATACGGAACTTGCTTCCTTAAGCGATGCTCAAAAGGTTTTCGGAGCAGACGCGCCGAGTTTGCGTCTCGCAAATTTGATGCAACTTTCCCATCCTATGTCCATCGATGTTTATGCAACGTCCATGTTGCAAAAAGCGAAGCTGGTGGTTGTGAGAGCCTTAGGGGGTAAAGGCTATTGGAACTATGGCGTTGAGACTTTTTTTGCCATGGCAAGTGAGCTGGGTATCCAGCTCGCTTTCCTTCCAGGGGATGATAAGCCTGATCCCATTTTGCAAGAGTATTCCACGCTTCCCGAAGAAGATTGCCAGCAGTTATGGTCTTATCTTCTGGAAGGAGGCCCGCAAAACTGTGAACGGTTTTTATCCTACTGCCATTATTTGATAGGTGATGGAGACCTGCCTCAAGGGGCAGTTCCTTTGTTGAAAGCCGGATTGTGGTTTCCCAAAAGAGGGCTGATCAGCTTTGATGCCTTGACTGAAAATTGGAAAAAAAACGCACCCATTGTGGCCATCAATTTCTATCGCGCGCTGGTTCAGTCCGGTGGATTGCAACCCATTGAGGCTATGGTTGATGCGCTGATCGCCAGAGGGCTTAATCCACTGCCGATTTTCATTTCTTCTTTGAAAGACACGGTCAGTGTTGCCACTGTACGAGAGGTTTTTGAACGAGCAAACCCAAGTGTTGTTTTGAACACTACTGGATTTTCTGTCTCCTCCCCGACAGGTGAGCACCAATCGACCGTCTTGGATGAAGGCGGTGCCGTCGTGCTTCAAATGGTTTTGGCGGGCGGTAGTCGCGAAGCTTGGGAGGGCTCCAGCCAAGGTCTGTCATCAAGAGATTTAGCGATGAATGTCGCCCTGCCGGAGGTTGACGGGCGGGTTTTGACCAGAGCATTGGCGTTTAAAAATGCGGACGCTTTTGACGAGCGCGTTGAAGCCAATATTGTCCGACATATAGCCGAGCCGGATCGGGTAGAGTTTATCGCAGATTTGGCGGCCAATTGGGCCAAGCTCAGAAAAACCAAACCCAATGCGCGCAAGGTTGCCATTGTGTTGGCCAATTACCCAAACCGCGATGGACGACTTGGCAATGGTGTTGGTCTTGATACACCTGCCGGTACGGTAAATGTAATGCAGGCATTGCGTGACAGTGGATATCATTTGCATGATTTCCCAGACAACGGCGATGCACTGATCTGTTATTTGCAGGATGGTCCGACCAATGCCGGCAATGACGGCAGAGTTATTCGCGTTAAAATGCGTTTGTCGGACTATCAGACATTTTTTGATGCTTTGCCTGAAAAGATTCGCAACGAAGTTACTGGCAAATGGGGTGCGCCTTCAGCTGATCCCTATTTCCTGGAAGATGGATTTGCGCTACCGCTGGCAGAGTTTGGCAATGTTGTTGTGGGTCTCCAACCAGCGCGCGGGTATAATATTGATCCAACAGAGACCTATCATTCACCTGATCTGGTTCCTCCCCATGGCTATCTGGCGTTTTATGCTTGGCTTCGCAATCTCTATCATTCTCATGCCATTATCCATATGGGCAAGCATGGGAATCTGGAGTGGCTCCCTGGCAAAGCGTTGGCTTTGTCCGCCACTTGTTATCCCGAGGCAATTCTCGGTCCCGTGCCACATCTTTATCCGTTTATCGTCAATGATCCGGGCGAGGGCAGTCAGGCAAAAAGGCGTACATCAGCTGTTATCATCGACCATTTGACACCCCCACTTACCAGAGCAGAAAGCTATGGTCCGTTGCGTGATCTTGAAGCATTGGTGGATGAATATTACGAGGCCAGCGGCAATGACCCTCGAAGACTGGTCTTGCTTAAGAAACAGATTTTGGAGTTGATCGCTGATATCGGTCTGGATCAGGACGCTGGCATCAAAGAGGGCGACGGCGAAGACGCCAAACTTGAAAAACTTGACGGCTATCTTTGCGAATTGAAGGAAATGCAAATCCGCGATGGGCTGCATATCTTTGGAGAAGCGCCGAAAGATCGGCTGTTGACGGATCTGGTTGTGGCTTTGGTTCGGGTGCCGCGTGGCGATGGCAAGGGTTTCAATCAAAGTTTGCAAAGAGCAATTGCTACGGATATTTTCGACGCAAATGGTTTGGCTGATCAACCTGCTTTTGATCCTCTGGATTGTGATATGGCGGCCGTGTGGAGTGGAGCAAAGCCTGAATTGTTAGCTTCGGTTTCTGATGATCTTTGGCGCACAAATGGCGATACGGTCGAGCGTATTGAATTGTTAGCTGCAAAATTTGTTGGCAGGGAGAACGAGATCCCTGAAGGTTGGACGGAAACACAGTCTGTGATGGCCTATGTTCATCAAAAACTGCTGCCGGATGTTGTTGGATGTGGTTCGGGCGAAATTGGAGGCTTGCTAAAAGGACTGGATGGTCGATTTGTGCAGCCGGGCCCTTCAGGCGCACCGACACGGGGCCTAAACGATGTGTTGCCAACAGGGAAAAACTTCTTTTCAGTCGATAGCAGAGCAGTGCCAACTCCAACGGCTTGGGAGCTGGGGAAGAAATCTGCAGAACTGCTGATTACCCGCTACAGGCAGGATAATGGCGAATGGCCAACTTCCTTTGGGTTATCTGCCTGGGGCACTTCCAACATGCGCACGGGCGGCGATGATATCGCTCAAGCCATGGCACTGATTGGAGCCAAGCCCGTTTGGGATAATATGTCGAGGCGTGTAACCGGTTATGAAGTCATCACGCTTGCTCAATTGAGCAGACCGCGCATTGATGTAACCTTGCGCATATCCGGGTTTTTCCGCGATGCATTTCCAGCGCAGATTGAGTTATTTGATAAGGCCGTTCGGGCTATCGGTGCTCTAGATGAAAGCGCAAAAGAAAATCCAATTGCTGCCCGCATGGCGAGGGAAAAAGCAGATTTAATTGCTGCGGGACTTGATCCAAAATTAGCGGCCAGCAGAGCAGGTTTTCGGATCTTCGGCTCCAAGCCCGGCGCCTATGGGGCAGGGTTACAGGCTCTTATTGATGAAAAGGGTTGGGATAAGAAAGGCGATTTGGCTGAGGCATATCTGGCTTGGGGTGGTTATGCCTATGGAGCCAATGATGAGGGAACAGAAGAGCGCGAGACATTTGTCAAACGCTTGAAGGGTGTTGAGGCCGTTGTTCATAATCAGGACAATCGCGAGCATGACTTACTTGATAGCGATGACTATTATCAATTTGAAGGCGGGATGACCGCTGCCATTGAGCATGTGTCCGGTTTGCGTCCCAGCATTTATCATAATGATCATTCGCGGCCAGAAAAGCCTGTTATCCGTGCCCTGGAAGAAGAGATTGCCAGAGTTGTCCGCGCAAGGGTGGTGAACCCGAAATGGATTGATGGGGTGAAGCGTCACGGTTACAAAGGTGCATTCGAGATGGCGGCAACACTTGATTATCTTTTTGCCTTTTCCGCGACAACTGGCGCTGTCCGCAATCATCATTTTGAATTGGTGTATGAGGCTTATTTGGGTGATCCTGATACCTTGGAATTTCTACGCGACAAAAACCCTGCAGCTTTAAAAGAAATGGCTGAACGGTTTTTGGAGGCAGAAGAAAGAGAATTGTGGACACCGCGTTCCAATTCAGCGAAGTTTCAATTGGAAGCTTTGGCAAAGGGGAAAGTGCAATGAGCGTCAAACCATTATTGACGCTCTGGGTTTGGCGCGGTGGCGACCTAGCTCAAAAAGGTAATTATTGAATTAGACCCGACTATATGAAGGAAAAACCATGGCCGAAAAATCTGAACGCCTGAAAAATATGAGCGAAGAAGAGCTTAATGCCCGCCATGCGGACAAGATGAAAAAGAAGAAAGCTGCCCGCGATAAAATCATCGCGACCAAGACCATCGAAAAAGGTTTGGTCATGGTTCACACAGGCAAAGGCAAGGGCAAGTCTACGGCCGCTTTTGGGGTGGTGTTTAGAGCCATCGGCAATGGCATGCGCGTAGGCGTCGTTCAATTTGTCAAAGGCAAATGGGAGACGGGCGAGCGCAAGGTTCTCGAAGCATTTCCTGACCAAGTTGAATTTGCCACAATGGGCGAAGGATTTACCTGGGAAACCCAAGACCGCGCACGCGACATTGAAGCTGCACAAGGTGCTTGGGAAAAAGCCAAGGCCATGATCATGGACGAGAATATTCAGGTTGTTCTTCTAGACGAACTGAACATTGTGCTGCGTTATGACTATCTGCCTGTTGAAGATATTATAGCGTTTTTGAAAACCAAGCCTGAAATGAAACATGTGATTATTACGGGTAGAAACGCCAAAGATGAATTGATCGAATTTGCGGATTTGGTGACAGAAATGGAAATGATCAAACATCCGTTCCGCTCTGGCGTTAAAGCGCAAAAGGGTATCGAGTTTTAAGGGGCAGAGAATTTATTAAACTGCTTATTGGGTGATTTTTAGCTAGGCTGCTGAAAAACTACGATTTGAATTGAATGGAGGGGACGATGTCATCAGGAATTCTAGACGGCTTAAGCCGTTTGCTGGGCGGTAATCCGTCAGCGCAAAAAGTATCAGAAGATCTTCAACTGACCTCTGAGCTCATCTTGCTTGTGCGTGTAATGTTTGCCGACGGCACTTTGAAACCTGCAGAAATGGATATGTTCAAGCGGCTTTGCACGGAAGCGTTTGGTCTTGATGAACAGGACATTCCTGGGATTTTGGAATATTTGAAAGATTTTGGCTATGAGACCTCTGCATGGGATGCGGCATCCATGTTTGCTAATCATGATGTGGAACGCAAAAAGACACTGCTTGTTCATCTTATGACTGTGGCAAAGGCCGACAATCATTTGGATATCAGCGAGGCAGAGCTGATCCGTAAAACGGCGAAGGTTTTGGGCTTGAGCGCGGAAGATATTGCTGCAACTGGTAAAAGTTAGTTTGCTGTTCAAGAGTTAGTCATAGCTGGTCGTATTTAGCCTTTAATCAGTCGGGAATCTGTTTGACCTTCTGCTTTAGCGCAGATAGTTTGCGGCTTGAATGATGGTGCCTTATTGATCTCTGCGGTTAGAGGTTAGTCACAAGAGGCTGAAACCAATTTCGGTGCGGTGGACCCAAATAGGGAACCAAGTCCGAAGCTGTCAGTGAAGTGTGAGCTATTGCTTGCATCTTTTGCTTTCTAACAGGTTTTGTTTTTGTGCCGGTGCCAAAATGGGGAAATTCCCAAAACGCCGGAGAAAAGCCTTGCGACTGATATTTTCATTTTTTCTAATCCTGATTTCCAGTGTTTCTGCTCATGCCCATCTTGGTCATCTGGGTGAATTAGCTGGCCATTCGCATTGGATTGCTTTGGGAGCAGGTACTGTTGCCGCCGCAATCGCTGCTGCATTGGGCAAGCGGAAAATGGACAAAGAAAAAGAAGAAGCAATCGAAGATGCGGACGAACAGCCTGAAGCTGAAACCGCTGGAGCATAGACCATGATTTTGAAAAATTTGGATAACGAAACCGGAATCATGATCTGCGGTCATGGCAGCCGTAACCAGAATGCTGCCAAGCAATTTGCTACGCTTTCGGAAGGGTTGAAAGCGCGTTATCCCGATGCTGCCATTGAATACGGATATCTTGAGTTTTGTAATCCGGTTATCCACGCTGGCCTTGACGCCTTGAAAGCAAAAGGCATAAAGCGCGTTCTTGCGGTACCCGGCATGTTGTTTGCTGCTGGTCATGCGAAGAACGATATTCCATCTGTACTGAATACTTATCAGGCCGCAAACCCAGATATGGCGATTGAATATGGCCGTGAACTGGGTGTGGATTTGAAGATGATCCGTGCGGCTTCGGAGCGGATTGAGGCTGCAATCGGAACTTCTGAAAAAGATATTGCGCGCCATGAAACATTGTTGATGGTGGTTGGCCGGGGCTCATCTGACCCTGACGCCAACTCAAATGTTTCCAAGGTTATGCGTATGCTTTGGGAAGGTATGGGTTTTGGTTGGGCAGAAACTTGTTATTCTGGCGTAACGTTTCCGCTAGTAGAGCCGGGGCTCGAGCATGCTGCAAAACTTGGCTATAAGCGCATGGTTGTGTTTCCGTATTTTCTTTTCACAGGTGTGTTGGTCAAACGCATTTACTCTTTTACCGATGAAGTGGCTGCGCGCCATCCTGAAATTGAATTTATAAAAGCCGATTATCTCAACGATCACCCACTGGTGTTGGACACGTTCGAAGATCGCCTTCTTGAAATTATGGAAGGGCGGGCAGTGATGAACTGTCAAATGTGCAAATATCGTGAGCAGGTTTTGGGCTTTGAAGCGGAAATAGGATTGCCGCAGGAAAGCCATCACCATCATGTGGAAGGGATCGGCGGCGGCTTGGAAAACTGTCCATGTAAAGGCGATTGTGATGCCTCTTGCCGCGACGAGGATTTTTGCAAAAAACATGATTTGCCTTGGACGCCACTGCATACCCATGACAGCCATGATCATGATCATTCCCACGAAGATGGGCATAGCCATGACCATGACCAATCTCATAGCCATGGCAAATCAGATCACGGGCACCATCACCACCCTTATCCGCAAGCAGATCATCCCCATGGTCCGCTATCGATGAAGAAGAAGTAGGCGATGGCGCTCGATTATATTCGAGATCCGGCTGAAATTTACCGTCAGTCTTTTGCTACTGTGGAGCGGGAGGCAGATCTGTCAAAATTATCGGCAGAAATGGGTAAAGTTGCAACGCGGCTCATTCATTCCTGCGGCATGGTTGATATATTAAACGATTTGGCATTTTCTGAGAATGCAGCGCTGGCGGGCATTGAAGCTCTTAAGTCAGGTGCGGCAGTTTACTGTGACGTTGAAATGGTAAAAGCAGGTGTGATTGAGCGCAATCTTCCCTCGCCATCGCGTCTGGTTTGTACGTTGAATGATCGGCGTGCTGGCCATCACGGCAAAGAAAGTAACAATACAAGAAGTGCGGCTGGTGTTGATTATTGGGATGATCTTGCAGGCTCAATCTGCGTGATAGGTAATGCCCCGACCGCATTGTTTCGTCTTTTGGAAAGACTAGATGACGGTGCATCAAAGCCAGCTCTGATCATCGGTATCCCAGTCGGGTTTATCGGTGCAGTTGAATCAAAGGTAGAACTTGCGAAAGATCCGCGTGGCTGTGATTTTATTACAGTGCATGGCCGACGCGGCGGCAGCGCCATGGCGTCTTCTGTGGTCAATGCTTTGGCATTTCTTGCTGCAGGTAAATCCTGATGAACGAATGCTGGTTGGATATCATTGGCATTGGTGAAGATGGTATAGGCGGATTGTCTGCCGAAAGCTTAGTGATCCTTGAAAGAGCCGAAGTCATTCTAGGTGGTGATCGGCATCATACTCTAACCGAAACCATCAAAGCTGAGCGGATAGCTTGGCCGTCTCCGTTTGATGCGATGATTGATGTTATAAAAAGCTATCGTGGAAAACGGTTCGTAATTTTGGTAACGGGTGATCCACTTTGGTACTCTGTCGGCGCGCGCATTCTCAAGTATATACCAGCGGAAGAAATTCGGTTTCATCCGCAGTTGTCTGCATTTCAATGGGCGGCAAGCCGAATGGGATGGAGCATGGCAGATTGCGAACAGGTGACGGTTCATGGAAGGCCGGTTGAGCAGATAATTCCTCATTTTGCTCCCGGTATTCGTTTGCTTGTTTTAACCAAGGATAAGACCAGCCCAAGGGACATCGCAAAGCTGTTGGTAGATCGTGGCTTTGAAAAAAGTAGATTAACTGTTTTGGCTGCCTTGGGTGGGCCAGATGAACAACGGTTTGAGGGGTCGGCTGAAAATTGGTCACAGGAGGTGCCGGATTTTCATGTGCTAGCTGTCGAGTGTATTGCGGGGCCTAACGCCAAGTACTTTTCGCGCACGGGCGGTTTGCCTGATGATGCTTTCGAGCATGATGGGCAGATGACGAAACGGGTAGTTCGCGCGGCAACAATCTCTGCCTTGCAACCTTATCCTGATGCGTTGTTGTGGGATATCGGCTCTGGGTGCGGTTCCATTGCAATTGAATGGATGCGCGCGGCGCGTGGTGCTGAGGCAATTGGTATTGAGCCTGATGAAAAACGCCGTGAGATGTCCAAACACAATGCAATTTCTTTGGGTGCTCCAAGGTTTAGTATAGTTGATCAGGATGCTCCTGAAGGTTTGGAAGCCCTGCCCATTCCTGACGCCATTTTCATCGGTGGTGGGCTGACTGACGAAGGCGTTTTTGATGCTGCCTGGACAGCGTTACGTTCTGGCGGGCGTTTGGTTGCGAATGCTGTCACGTTGGAAAGCGAGGCAATGCTGGTTCGACTTCACAAAGATTTGGGTGGGACATTGGATAGAATTTTTGCCAGCCAAGCAATTGCAGTTGGGCGGTATCATGGCATGAAGCCGTTTATGACCGTTACCCAATGGACAGTGGTGAAATCATGAGCGGCATACTTTATGGAATAGGCGTCGGGCCAGGCGATCCTGAATTGTTGACTCTAAAGGCGCACCGGATTTTGACTGCGGCCAAGGTGATTGCTTATCCAGCGCCTGATAATGGAGACAGTTTTGCCCGTTCGATCGTGGAACAATATTTAAAGCCTGAGCAATTGGAAGTTCCGATTGTCATTCCCATGCGGGTAGAACGTTTTCCAGCTCAAAATATTTATGATGCTTCAGCGAAAGAAATTGCTGTGCATTTGGATGCAGGCGAAGATGTGATTGTTTTATGTGAGGGTGATCCGTTTTTCTATGGATCTTTTATGTATTTGTTTGAAAGGCTATCGCCGGATTACAAAGTTGAAATTGTACCAGGTATTTCCTCTTTGATGGCGTCGGCTGCCATGTTGCAAAGACCCCTTGCAGCGCGCAATGATGTGTTGAGCGTCATCCCGGGACCATTGCCAGACGATCAGATATTGGCACAATTGCATGCTGCTGATGCCATAGCCATTATCAAGGTTGGGCGTCATTTTTCCCGGATTAGAAATTTGATCGAGAAAGCTGGCTTGACCGGAAGCGCCGGATATTTGGAGCGCGTTACATTGGGTAATCAAAAAGTTTTACCGCTCGCTGATGTGGGAGAGGAAAAAGCGCCGTATTTTTCGATCATCCTGATTTACAAAGGTGCTGAGGACTGGATTGCGTCTGCTTCCATGCCCGCCTCAGCAGCGAAAATTTGATATGAGCCAAGTTCTCAAACTTTTTGTTTTGACCGATGCCGGAGCGCATTTGGCTCAAAAGCTGAACAGCTCTCTGGATTGCAAGGTCATTGGGTTGGCCAGCCGTGTCACTTCGGCGGATATCGCAGTGGCTTCTATTGGTGACGCGATCCGTTCTGCGTTTTCTAACGGGGAGCCAATTATTGCGGTAATGGCAAGCGGTGCATTGATCCGCATTTTAGCGCCTTTGCTTGAAGATAAGATGGCTGAGCCGCCAGTGCTTGCTCTTTCAGAGGATGGGAAATCGGTGGTTCCACTTTTGGGTGGGCATCATGGGGCAAACGATCTTGCGCGAAAGATTGCGGAAATTCTTGAAGGTCATGCTGCGGTAACTACAGCAGGGGATCTGCGATTTGGGATCGCGCTTGATCAGCCTCCTGAGGGATATGTTCTTTCAAATCCTGAGAATGCCAAAGCAGTGATGGCCGCATTATTGTCAGGTGAAGAGGCCCAATTGATCGGGCGATGTGAATGGTTATCCTTGAGTAAGATACAGTTTTCAGACCGAGGCAAAGTGCGCCTGATTGTGAGTGAAGACGTCAAAACTGCTGGCCCCTTGGATCTTGTATATCATCCCAAGATACTGGTTTTGGGGATGGGTTGTGAGCGTCACGCTACTACCGCTGAAGCATTGGCTCATGTTCGCCAAGTGTTGGAGACGGCCAAACTTTCCCATCATTCGCTGGCTGCTATTGCCTCTATAGATTTGAAAATGGATGAAACAGCAATTCATGAAGTTGCCAATCATTTTGGTGTACCTGCGATTTTTTATCCCGCTGAACGGCTTGAAGCTGAGACGTCAAGATTAAAAAACCCTTCAGAAATTGTTTTTGCTGAGGTTGGCTGTCATGGCGTAGCTGAAGGCGCGGCGCTAGCTGCTGTTGGCAAGGATGGAACATTATTGGTTCCCAAACAAAAATCAAAACGTGTAACTGCGGCCATTGGGTTAATGAGCCAGCAGTTGGAAACTCCTTTAACTGAAAGCATGATGATGAGCGATACAGGTCAAAAACGTGGCAAACTGTTTGTAGTGGGCATTGGTCCAGGCCAAGAAGGATGGCGCTCGCCGGAAGTTTCCAAAATGGTGGGCGGTTCAACGGATCTGGTCGGTTACTCGCTTTACCTTGATCTGATCTCTGATATTTCAAAAGGTAAAATACGCCATGATTTTGATCTTGGAAAAGAAGAAGATCGTGTGCGCCATGCCATGGAATTGGCAGGTACCGGCAAAGATGTTTCGCTTGTCTGTTCAGGCGATGCAGGCATTTATGCCATGGCAACGCTGGTTTTTGAATTGTTGCAAAATGGTGGTTTGAGCGATGCGGCGCAACGCATTGAGATTGCTGTTTCTCCGGGAATTTCAGCTTTGCAAGCAGCAGCGGCCCGGGCAGGGGCGCCTCTGGGTCACGATTTTTGCACAATCTCATTGTCAGATTTGTTGACACCGTGGGAAGCCATTCAAATGCGAGTGAAGGCAGCGGCAGAAGGCGATTTCGTGATTGCTTTTTATAACCCTGTTTCAAAACGCAGACGCACTCAATTGGCCTATGCGCGTGATGTATTATTGCAGCACCGCCCAGCTGACACGCCAGTTATTTTGGCAACTGATTTGGGTCGTCCTGCTGAAAAGGTTCGCGTGGTCCCTTTGAGCGAGTTGAATATTGATGATGTGGATATGCTGACAGTTGTTGTTGTTGGGTCATCGGAAACCCGCACCGTCAAGACGGGAGATGGAAAGACCTGGGTCTATACACCGCGTGGCTATGCAGCCAAAGAAGGCACGCGCATTGGGGCTGTCACAGGAGAAAAAGCATGACCGTTTATTTCATCGGCGCAGGCCCCGGAGCGCCTGATCTGATTACTGTTCGCGGGCTGCGTTTGGTGGAGCGTTGCCCCGTTTGTCTTTACGCAGGCTCATTAGTTCCTGAGCAGATTGTGGAAGCTGCGCCTGAAGACGCGTTGGTCATGGACACAGCGCCGATGCATCTTGATTATATTATAGCGGAAATTCAAAAGGCTCATGCAAAAGGGCAGGATGTTGCCCGTGTGCATTCGGGAGATCCTGCGATTTATGGTGCTACGGCTGAACAAATGCGCAGACTGGATAAGCTTGATATTCCCTATGAAGTGGTGCCCGGTGTGCCTGCTTTTGCTGGCGTTGCTGCGAAGTTGAAAACCGAACTTACTCTGCCTGAAATCGCGCAAACGGTGATTATTACGCGCACGGGTATGAAAGCGTCCTCTATGCCTGAGCATGAAACGCTGGAAATTTTGGGCCAGTCTCGGGCGACTTTAGCCATCCATCTTTCTATCAGAAATCTCGATTATATCCGTCGAACTTTAGAACCTTATTACGGTGCGGACTGCCCGGTTGTGATTGCCTATCGGGCTACTTGGCCTGACGAGTTATACATCAAGACGACGCTTGCTGGGATGAAAGAGGAAGTTCGCGCAAACAAGATAACCCGCACAGCCTTGATCATGGTTGGCAAAGTATTGGGCGATGTGGAATTTCGTGATAGTGATCTTTATAATCCTGATTATGCGCATGTTCTACGTAACAAAGGCAAAAAGAAAGCTGCGGTATGAAAACGGTTTTGATCACTGGTGCATCGGGCGGAATTGGTCAGGCGCTATGCACGTATTTCGCTGATCGTGGCATGCGTGTTCTGGCCCATGCGAGAAATGAAGAAAAGGCAAAGTCCGTTGCTGGTCCGTCACACACGCCCATCTGGGGAGACGTGACCATGGACGATGATGTTGCTTCCATTGCTAAACAGGTAAAGGCAGCAGGCGGTGTTGACTGGATTGTTCACAATGCTGGCCTTCTTTCCAGAACTTTGGAAAAGGGCAGCCACGGCCTTGGTATGCAGGCTGAAGTCAATGTGCTTGCGCCCTATGCGATCACAAAAGCGTTGATAGGCGAATTACAAAAAAGCGATGATCCGAAAGTTTTTGTGATTTCATCAACCGCTTCAATGTTTGCCTTTAACTCCCGTTATGAAACATTGGCCGAACCCAATGGGACAAGCTTGTTCGGCCAATATGCGCTAAGCAAATCTGCAGCCAATGCCGTTGTTGTGAACACGGCACAGCAATGGCCGGATGTATTTTTTGCGGGTACGGAGCCGGGCTTTGTAAAAACGAAGATGACGGCTGGAAATCCATCCATGCCTTTCGTCATGTCTAAACTGGCAGGTATGATCGGTGCGAGCACACAGGCTGCAGCCAAAAGATGTTTTGATTTTTTTTCTTGAAGGGAACCATGTGAGCGGCGTTGTTGTACACGGTCGAAGCGTTCAAAGCGCTACTAAATCCAAATGGGTAACTACTGAGGCACAAGCCTCGCTGGTCAAATTATTCGAAAAAGGCGGTGTCAGACTGACGTAAAGCTTCTGATACTCTTTGAGATGTTTACCCCACAAAATATGATTTTTGGTGATCGCATTCCGGTCATTTTCTTTCGCTAGGTCGAGAGCATATTTTATCGGAGGGTTTCATGGTTCGTATTTTCACACTCGCATTACTAGCTTCGACCAGTATCAGCAGTTCATTTGCCGCAGATCTCGATTTCAAAAGCTCCATTGATAGGGTTACGGTTTACCCGCAAGGGGCAAGCGTTACCCGACTGACCACGGGGCAAGTGCCTGCTGGTGACCATGTCATTATCCTCAAAGACCTGCCGGGAAATATTCAAGCTGAATCCGTTCGTGTTCTTGGCAAGGCGGATGGCTCTCTTAAACAGAACTCCGTTGATATCCGCCAAATGGCAATCAAGGAGGACGCGCAGCCAGAAGAGCGCATTCGATTGGAACGGCAAATTGAAACGCTTCAAGATGAAGTGGAACGGATCAATCGAGCTTTTTCAGATAACCAGATCCAGCGTGATATGTTGCAGGCAATTGCGGCAAAGGCATTAACACCCAGTTCTGGAAATGGTGCTTTGGTTGTTTCAGGAGAAGGTATGACCGGATTGCTGGAAAGTGCTGCAGCGAAACTCGACGCATTAGCACAAAGTGAGATGGACATGCGTGGTCGCCAAAGAGCGATTGGACGTGAAATTTCTGATTTGCAAAATCAAATCAATGAAATGTCATCTCGTAACAATGTGCAAACAGTAGTGATGATCAATGTCAGCGCTGATAGCGAAATCAATTCAGAATTCACCATTGAGTATAAAATTGAAGAGGCGGGTTGGCGTCCGGTTTATGATGCCAGTTTAAAACTTGGAAAAGGTGCAGATGATGCCGGGCTTCAGTTGGAACGACGCGCCTTGGTGACACAATATAGCGCTGAAAGTTGGGATAATGTGTCTTTGTCGTTATCAACAGCGCGCCCGTCCTCTGCGACTGCTGCATCTACTCTTAACCCGTTTTTTCTGGATAAATTGCCGGATTTACAAACAATGGCCTCTGATCAGGTTCGCATGGCACCAAGTTCAGCAGGACAATTGTTGAGCAAGAGAGGCATCGACAAAAGACAGCGGTTAGAAGCGGAGCTTTTGCAAGAAGTTGCAGCACCTGAAGTTGCTGTTGAAATGGCAGGGTTTCAGGCGATTTTCCAAATGCCGGGAAAAGCCTCGATTGCCAATAATGGCGAGAGTAAAACGCTGACCATTGATAGTTATTCTTTGTCTGTAGATTTGCATGTGCTTTCTGTTCCACGGATTGATCCGTCAGCCTTTCTTGTCGCCGGATTTACCTTTGACGGTGAAACGCCTTTATTGCCTGGCGAAGTGATGCTTAACCGCGATGGAGCGTTTATTGGCAAAGGGCGATTGCCCTTGTTGAATGCTGGCGAGAAGCATGAACTTGGCTTTGGTGTTGATGATCTTGTGACCGTTGAGCGCGTTGAAACAGCTAAGGAAAAAGGCCAGAGCGGTTTTGTTTCGACGGTAAATACGGATGAGCGCAAGTATAAGACAACGGTCAAAAACCTGCATGACTTTGCGATTGAAACAAGAATAATTGACCGGATACCTGTCTCAAACCATGAGGATATTACTGTTGAGATGGATAGCGCCAGCACAAAACCAACGGATACCAATCTTGAGGATCAAAGAGGCGTGTTGCGCTGGGCTAATGTAATAGATGGTAAGGGTGAGACTGTCATTGATTTTGGATATAGGGTCAGCTGGCCGAAAGACATGAAGATCAATCCTGTTCAATAAACTTTCTTCCGGAAAGCAAATCTATCTGTTTTCATCGATTTACGATGATGACTGGTAATTGGAGCGCACTGGCGGCTTGGATTTTGGCATAAGCGCCTTGTCCGCCGGAGTTTCTACAAACAATGTGGGTGAGGTTGTTTTGTGTTAGAACGCTTTGCTCGATTTGCCAATCTGTAGAAGGTTTACCAAGCAAGATTTCATGGTTGGGAAGTTTTAAAGGCTTTGTTGGTGGGTCCACCATCCTGACCAGGTAAAAAACGTCAGAGCGGGCCGCAAAGATATCAATATATTGGCTGCCAAGCGCTAATAAGACCCTCGCGCCGGAAGGTATGGCGTGGAGCGCTTCCCCTAGCGTTGCAACCTCTTGCCACAGATCATCTTCTTTTTTTTCCCAAGGTTTTCGAGTGCGAATTTCAAATTGAACGCTCGTGAGTTTCGCGGCTTCAACGGCGTTTTTGGATATCTGCTTTGCAAAGGGATGGGTAGCATCTATGAGGTGTTCGACCTTTTCCAACATTAAATATTCAGCCAAACCCTGAGCGCCACCAAACCCGCCGATGCGGGTTTTGCCTGTAATTGGAAGCGGTTCTTTGGTTCTTCCTGCAAGTGAAGTCGTGACATCGTGGCCATCAGAAACAAGCTCTTTGGCCAGTTCCGCTGCTTCTTTTGTACCGCCCAAGATAAGTATTTTTTTGGCCATGAGACTACAGTTCCAAAGTTCCAACACGCGCTAACAACTCGCCTTTGCGATCGAAAATCATCACTTCTACATTCACAGGGGAATCGTGCAGTGTTTTCAATGCGGTCGCTCTAGCCATGGATGCGATATGCTCTGCGATTGGAATTTTGTCTTTTATCATCTCCAACACTTCCATGGCCGTATTAGCGCTACGGATGGCATCAGCGGTCTCTTTGTCCAACTCCAGTTTTTCTGCTTCATCAGAAAGCCAATCAAGGTCGACCTGACTTCGACCTGAATGAAGGTCTAACGAGCCTTGGGCAAGTTTGGTGAATTTCGCAAACCCTCCGGCCAAAGTAAGGTTCTTAATGGGATTATCGCGGAGATATTTCAAAAGACCGCCAGCGAAGTCGCCCATATCCAGCAATGCTTCATCGGGTAGGTCATAGAATTTACGAGCGGCATCTTCTGAGGTTGAGCCAGTAGCGCCCAGCGCGTGGGAAATATCATTGGCCCTGCAAACATCAATGCCGCGCATGATGGAATGTATCCAGGCTGAGCAGGAAAACGGGTGGACCACGCCGGTTGTCCCAAGAATTGAGATGCCGCCGATAATGCCAAGACGCGGGTTCCAAGTGCGTTCCGCGATCTTTTCGCCGCCAGGAACTGAAATGGTAACCTCAATGTCTGGTTCGATCTTGTGTTCTTTGCAAAGGGCCAAAACTTCAGCGCTCATCATTGAGCGTGGCACTGGATTGATGGCTGGTTCGTCAATTCCAATTGGCAGGCCTGCTTTTGTGACGAGACCAACGCCTTCGCCACCATTAAAACAGATACCAGTCCCCTTTTTTCCGAAACGGACGGTTGAGACAATCATCGCACCATGGGTAACATCCGGGTCATCACCTGCATCTTTGATGATAGCTGCACTAGCATATGTGTCGCTTAAATCTTCTTTTGCCAAAGCGAATGCAGGTCTTTCGCCTTTTGGTAGAGTGATTGTCACCGGATCAGGAAATTCTTGCGTTAAAAGAGCCGTGAGGGCAGCTTTTGTTGCTGCTGTGGCGCAAGCGCCCGTTGTCCATCCACGGCGCAAAACTGTGGCTTCTTTACCATTGTCCGATTTCGGTTTTTCTGATCTTGTTACCTTGCTCATAAGCGTCTTATAAGCGACGTGATTGCGAAGGCCAATCAAGATGATCTATGGTGAAACATATTTTATTGTTTGATTGTATTAAATGGAGTGAATGTGTGACGTCAGCATCGACCAACAAAGATGCGTTTTTGCCGGGAACGGTTTGGCTCGTAGGGGCCGGACCGGGTGATCCGGGTCTTTTGACGTTGCATGCGGCCCGTGCGATTTCAGAAGCGGACGTGATTGTCTATGACGCTTTGGTCAATGATAGCATTCTATCTATGGCGCGCGACGTTGTTGAATTGCGCTTTGCTGGAAAACGCGGCGGTAAACCGTCTCCCAAACAACGCGATATTTCCCTTACCTTGGTCGAATATGCGCGCGCTGGCAAAAAGGTGCTGCGTTTGAAGGGTGGGGATCCATTTGTATTTGGCCGTGGCGGTGAAGAAGCACTTACTCTTGTTGAACATGGAATTGCGTTTCGCATTGTTCCCGGAATTTCAGCAGGAATTGGTGGGCTGGCATATGCGGGAATTCCAGTGACCCACCGCGATGTCAATCATAATGTAACCTTCCTGACGGGCCATGATGCCAGCGGTCTCGTGCCTGATGGGGTGGATTGGGAAAGCGTTGCCAAGGGTTCGCCTGTCATTGTCATGTATATGGCCATGAAGCACTGGGACAATATTGCTGCGCGTTTGATGGCTTGCGGTCGTGATGGTTCAACACCCGTTGCATTCGTTTGTGACGCGACGACTGACAAACAGAGTGTTTTAGAAACAACCCTGGCAACCTCTGTGGCCGATCTTGCTGAAGCTGGCTTGAAGCCTCCGGCGATTATCGTCGTGGGCGATGCCGTTCGATTGCGCAAAGGTTTGGACTGGCGCGGTGCGCTAGATGGAAAAGTCCTAACGGTTGATCCATTGCAGTTGCGCGGCCAAAGGGATGCCGGATAATGTCCTGGGGGGCTCAACGGCAACCTCGAAAATTGGGGCTGATGATTGCGGCACCGTCTTCTGGAAGCGGAAAAACGCTTGTTACGCTCGCTTTGCTTCGTGCCTTGAAGAACAAGGGGTACGATATTGGGGCCGCTAAAGCTGGACCCGATTATATTGATCCTGCTTTCCATGAACTTGCATGTGGCTCACCCTCCATAAATCTTGACCCTTGGGCGATGAAGCCGGAGCGTTTACAACAACTCGTATTGTCTGGTGACAATCCTGCTTTGCTGGTTGAAGCGATGATGGGGCTTTATGATGGCGCTGCTGATGGTACAGGTTCAGCCGCTGACTTGGCTGAAACTCTAAATTTGCCAGTTTTGCTGGTCATAAATGCGGCCAAACAATCACAATCAATAGCTGCGCTGGTTCGAGGGTTTCGGGACCATCGGGAGAAAATAAATCTAGCGGGCGTTATTCTCAACCAAGTGGGCAGTTCGCGCCATGAGGCAATGTTGCGAAATGCGCTTGGTGAAATCGGCGTTGCTGTTTTGGGCGCAATCCCAAGATCCGAAAGTCTTGTTTTGCCTGAGCGCCATCTGGGCTTGGTTCAGGCGGGGGAGATCGCGGACATAGATGCGTTCATTGAGCGAGCTGCTGAACTTGTTGGAAACTCCTGTGATCTTGATGCAATTTATCATCTGTTTGGCGCAATGGATTTAACCATTCACGGGACTACTTCTTCGCAAGTAATTTTGCCTTTGGGGCAACGCATTGCGATTGCAAAAGATCAGGCATTTTCATTTATCTATCCGCATTTGATCCAAGACTGGAAACGGTCAGGCGCGGAACTATCGTTCTTTTCGCCTTTGGCAAATGAAGCGCCGCGAGAGGATGCTGATGCGGTCTATTTGCCAGGTGGCTATCCTGAATTACATGGCGACGTGTTAGCGCTCGCGACAGGCTTTCAATCCGGTATGGAAAAGGCAGCAACGACTGGAAAACGCATCTATGGAGAATGCGGTGGTTACATGGTGCTAGGCGAGGGCATGATTGATCGGGAGGGTAAGCGCCATAAAATGCTTGGGCTACTTGGTCTCGAGACCAGCTTTGAAAAGCGCAAGCTTCACCTTGGGTATCGTGCGGCAAAGGCACTGACTGGACCTGTCCAAGATATGCAATTTGCATCCCATGAGTTTCACTATACGACAGTGCTAAAAGAAACGGGGCAATCACTTTTTTCTGTGGTGGATGCTTTGGGCGAAAACAAACGTGATACTGGCCTATGCAATGGATCTGTCTTTGGTTCCTATATGCATCTGATTGACCGGAGAGTGACATGAGCAATACGGTCTATCATGGCGGCAGACTTGATCTGGCAATCAAGGAATATGGCGGGAAGCGGAAGGATTGGCTCGATTTATCAACGGGTATAAACCCAAATGCTTATCCGGCGCCGATGTTAGATGCCGATATTTGGCAACGCCTTCCAGACGGACAGGATTTGGATGATCTGTTGCGGGCGGCAAAACACTATTATCGAGTGCCTGATGGGGCGGGTATCGTTGCCGCAGGTGGAACGCAGGCTTTGATAGAGCTTTTGCCACATGTTTTGGTCTCTAAGCGGGTGGCAATTGTTTCGCCAACCTATGGGGAGCATGCTCATACCTGGCGCAAGGGCGGCGCACATATTGAGACTATAAAAAAAGGTGAAGCCATTCCGCGGTTAAGTAATGCACTGCTGGTGGTAAATCCCAACAACCCTGATGCGAATGTTTATTCTCCAAAAGAGCTAGTCACTCTGGCTAAGGATATGAGCCAACATAATGGCTATTTGATTGTTGATGAAGCCTTTTGCGATCCTACGCCTGAAAACAGTATCATTCCAGAATTACCTAAAAATGTGATTGTCTATCGTTCGTTTGGAAAGTTTTTTGGTCTTGCTGGTCTAAGACTTGGTTTTCTTGTGGGTCCCAGTTCTGTTGTGCAACAACTGGAAAATATGCTTGGGCCTTGGTGTGTATCAGGCCCTGCGTTGGAAATTGGGCGAGTTGCATTTGGTGATGAAACCTGGATCAAAGCGACAAGGACACACCTAGAAGCGATGGCAAAAAGCCAAGCGGAAATGATGGCGGGTAACAGTCTTGATATTTGCGGTATCAATCCGCTTTTCATCTATGGAGGACATGAAAAAGCTTCCTCCGTTTTCAGACGGCTTGCTGAAAATAAAATTCTTGTTCGCCCTTTTCCAGAAATTCCAAACCGCTTGCGTTTTGGACTTTGCAAAGATGAGCAGGCGCTTTCACGACTGGATAAAGCTCTAAAATCCGTAGTTGATGAGGTTTAATCGAATTGGAAATCACTCTCTTCATTTTGTTTTTTGCGTTGATTGCAGATTGGTATTTTGGTGAGCCGGATATTTTGTGGTCTCGCTTTCCACATCCTGTTGTGGTGTTTGGAAAAGCGATTAAAGCCTGCGAAAAATGGTTTAATCAGCAAACGGACAAGGATGCGATGCAATACCGCAAAGGTGCGTTTGTCATTTCTGGGTTGATATTATTATCCATTCTCGCGGGTTTTGCGTTTCATTGGCTTTTCTTCCTCTTCGGGTTTTTTGGTTGGCTGCTCGAAGGGTTTGTTGTTTTCACTCTTTTGGCACAGCGCAGTTTGATGGATCATGTCGGTGCAGTGGCAAACGGCCTTCGAGCGGATGGTATTGAGGGTGGTCGGCTGGCTGTTTCCATGATCGTTGGGCGTAACCCAGATGTCCTTGATCAATCTTCGGTTTGTCGAGCCGGGATAGAATCGCTAGCGGAAAATTTCTCTGATGGCGTGGTAGCACCTGCCTTTTGGTATGCGGTATTCGGACTGCCGGGTTTGCTGGCCTACAAGATGATTAACACGGCGGATTCGATGATCGGCTATCACAATGAGCGCTATGAGTATTTTGGTAAAGTTGCTGCTCAAATTGATGATCTGGCTAACTGGGTTCCGGCCCGAATATCAGCCTTTTTAATTGCTGGTGGCACATTTGTATTGAAGGGGCCGCTAGCTGCTCGAATATCTCTGACCACAGCATTTCGCGATAGTGGGCTGCATCGCTCACCCAATGCCGGATGGCCTGAATCTGCCATGGCTGGAGCCGCAGGGCTAGCTTTAGGTGGGCCTCGGATTTACCCGCAAGAGGTGGTTCAACAGGCTTATCTCAATGCAAGTGGTAAGCGTGAATTAGTCCCAACAGACATCGATGAAGCCATTGATATTATTTCGGCATCGTTTTTTGTTGGAACTGGTTTTGTTGCTGTGATTTGGCTATTTTTCTAATAATTCAGGCAAAATCAACAGTTAGCTATTTCCAGTCAGGATGTAAAAGTCTGATCGGTTCAGAATATGCAGGGACTTCAGCAAAGGCTTCCTTGAATGAAATGCCATGCCAGTCTATTTGGGTCGCGCGGATAGGTCCTGCATGGCAAACAATGGCAGTTTGAAAAGCATCATCGTCCATTACTTCCTCAATGGCAGCGCTGACGCGGCGTTGGACATCGATAAAGGCCTCTCCGCCAGGGGTAGGGTTATTGATCGGATCTTCAAGCCATTTCTCACTCAAAGAACGATCAATGTCGGCCCAAGCGATACCCTCCCATTCTCCCATATGCATTTCCCAAAGTCGCTCATCAAAGCGAACCTCAACCTGATCACGCTCGCCCAGAGTTAGGGCCAGTTTCCTGCAACGAAGGGCAGGGCTGGCAATAATGCGGGTAATCCTAGGGGTATTTTCCATGGCAAGAGAAATCTGTTTATGGCCGATTTCTGCGATATCAAGATCCGTGCGCCCATAGCAAATTCCAGGATCAATTTCCGGTTTGGGATGGCGAAGAAAGATCATGTCCAAAATACCAATAATGTTAGAAGCGCGGCAATTTCAGCGCATTGCTCCATGGAACCAAGGCCATCGCCTGTATAGCCATCTAAGCGCTTCTCAAGATATTTCAAGAATGCCCAGGCAGCAGCAAAACCAACCAGACATGCGAATAATCCCGCAAACCACCCCAGCGCGAAAGCCAGCAAAGCAGTGATGAGAAAGATGAACCAGAAGTCCTGTTCTTCGATGCCATTAGACACGCTTTTACCCAAGCCGCTTTCTCTAGCGTATGAGGAATATGCCAAGGCAATAGTGATGGCAGCTCTGCCGGTCATATGAGCAATAACAAGCGCAAGGGCACCGTCTAGTAGACTGAAACTTGCAAGTCCGGTCCAGCGCAAACCAATGGTGACAATCAAAGCGCATGCGCCATATGCTCCGATACGGCTATCGCGCATGATTTCTAGGGCACGGTCTTTTGTGAAGCCTCCGCCCAAGCCATCTGCACAATCGGAAAAGCCATCCTCGTGAAGGGCACCCGTTAATAGCAGGCCGCAGAGAATTGTTAATCCTGCCGCTGATAGGGGGGGGAGAAATAATGCAAATACTAACCAAACCAACGCGCATATCAAGCCAATGGTTAGCCCAGCCAATGGAAAGGCGATAGCGGCGCTGGCTAAGTTGGTGTCAGAGCTTTTTGAAAATGATATCGGGAGCCGCGTGAAAAATCGAAGGGCAAACCAGTATTTGTCGCCCAGTTTTTCCAATACACTCTCCAATTCAGGTTGGTATGTAAATAACCAAATTATTCTTTGCCAGAAACTCCGGCACTTTCAAAGGTCGCCATTTCATTTAGCATTGCACAAGCATTTCGCAACAGCGGGAATGCTAGCAAAGTTCCCGTTCCTTCGCCCAAACGCAAATCAAGATCCATCAAGGGTTCGATGCCGATTGCGTCCATCATTGCGCGATGGCCCGGTTCTTTTGAACGATGAGAAAAGACGGTGTAGATTGCAGCTTCGGGCCTTGCACGTAATGCGCATAAAGCTGAAGCGCTGGCTATGAAACCATCCACCATCACAACTGCGCCAGCGCTTGCTGCGCCAATCAGTGCACCCGCCATGCAGGCAATTTCCAGTCCGCCAAATGCGCAGAGTGCTTGTTCTGGGCTTAACTTTCCATGGCGACGAGCAGCTACTTTGGTCAGTATGTCTGCTTTGCGATTAACACCTGCTGCATCAAGTCCTGCGCCAGGTCCCGTGAGGGTATCAATTGATAACCCTTCAAGCTTATGGGCGAGCAAAGTGGCGCTGGAGGTGTTGCCGATGCCCATCTCGCCAAGGAGGATCACTTTAGCCCCGTTAGTCACCGCATCTTGAGCTAGTTTCGCCCCAAACGCTAACGCTTTTGACACTTCCTCAGATGTCATGGCATCTTCTGCCATAGCATTGCGGGTGCCTTTGCGAATATTGGCCCGAACCAGATCTTTGTGGTCCGGCAAATCACCGATTACACCTGCGTCGACGACCGTAATATTAACGCCATTGGTGCGGGCAAAAACATTAGCTGCAGCGCCACCAGACAGAAAGTTTAATACCATCTGGGTAGTCACTTCGCTTGGCCAAGCGGAAACACCTTCTGCAGTAAGACCATGGTCGCCAGCGAAAATAAACAGGCGTGCTGGGTCAGCCACTGGGTTCGACGTGTTTTGGCAAAGGGACATTGTAAGCGCCAATTCCTCAATCCTGCCCAAAGAGCCTGGAGGTTTGGTCTTGATATCAATTGCCGCAATGGTCTTGGCTTTGAGCGCTTCGTCAAAAGGGCGAATAGTAAGATTTGAAAGCATCATATTTCCCGAAAACTATATTCCTTTGCCCATACGATTTGTGAAACGAATAGCCAAGTCTGAATGCGGCAAATCGTGAACAAATTTTGCCTCGAAGGTTTTTTGCTTGCTGTGATTGCTCCATTATGTGACACGCGATGATGTTTTCCTTTCTTGGGTCACATCGCAAAAGGCGAAACTGGTTTGGTATTTTCATGAATAAATCCTCGCAGCCGTTATTAGAGCAAAGCGTTCCGCTGATTTTCGTTGTTTTGTGGTCTACGGGATATATTGGCGCCAAGCTTGGTTTGCCTTATGCAGAGCCGTTCACTTTTTTAGCCATGCGCATGGCGATCACATTTTGCGTTCTTGCCCCAATAGTTCTGATTTTCGTTAAGAAATGGCCAAGCAAGTTGGTTTTGGGTCATTCAGTTGTTACGGGCGCTATGATCCATGCAGGGTATTTGGGACCGATATTCTTCGCTATAGGCAATGGCATGTCCGCCGGTGTTTCAGCCATGATTGTTGCTTTGCAACCGCTCACAACAGCTTTCGTTGCGCGGGTGATGATTGGTGAACGTGTTACCACCCGCCAGACGATTTCTTTGTTTGCAGCACTGTTTGGTGTGTTGTTGATTATTTCTCCGCGCTTTACTGAAAGCGGGAGCGGTGAGGGGATTACCCTGCTAAATGTATCTTGTGTCTGTTTTGCTGTTTTGGCGATCAGCATTGGTTCGGTCTACCAAAAGAAATATGTGACCAAGACGGATTTGAGGCTTGGCGCTGCGGCCCAATATCTGGGTGCGCTTGTGCCACTTGGCATTATGTCCTTTTTCTTTGAGACCAGAGAAGTGGTTTGGAGTGGAGAATTTATCTTTGCGCTTTTTTGGCTGGTCTTCGTATTGTCAATTGGCGCAGTGACCTTACTGATGATCTTGATACAACGCGGTAGCGCAGCGCAAACGGCTTCCCTGTTTTTCCTTGTTCCGGTCTCAACGGCTATTATTGCCTTCTTCATGTTTGATGAAAGACTGACTATCCTGCAGCTTATGGGCATGGTGATTGTTGTCGTTGCGGTCGCAAAGGCCACCAAAAAGACAAAAAAATAGCCCCGCCTTTTTCAAAGCGGGGCTGTGTTTATCTGTTGCTTTCGCGTTTGGTTATGAACCAACCCTTAGCAGATCTGGGATAGCTTCCAGAATTTTCCTGGCGATTACTTTAACGGCCTCACTGTTACCCGTTGAAAGACTTCCACCATAATAGACTTTGTCCCATGTATCCATGGTGTTGAAACCAGAGCCTGAACTTGGACCAAAATGGAGCATCATGCGATAATCCGTATCAATGACCGGGCGTCCACTTGAGTTAGCTGCCACGCCATGGGTATCTGATGGATCGCCATTTGGAATTGAGCCATTCCAGAGGCTTTCAAATGTATTCCATGATGTCGGCGTTGTTGCTGACAGATATTGACGGCTCAAGTTTAGATCATTGATCGGCGCATCTGACCAGAACACAACAACCGGAATTGGTGTAATCTTGGTGTATGATGCTGATGGGATTGTATCGTTTTCACGAATGATCACATCACCTGGTTCAACTTTAAAATACTCTTTTGCTTCAGCAGACTGGTTGTCATACCAATTTGAGCGAATGGCTTCGTTCATGCAGGCACCCGCTGCCTCCGGCCAGTTTGCACCGCCTGATGCGGAAGTGCTGCCGAGGAAAGTGGTTAATTCTGTGTTTTTGTCGGCCTGTGTAACGCCAGTTGAGCCATTTGGATCCAGATCAATAAAGTCAGGATACATGTTCAAGCCATGGTTGATTGGCATTGTTGGTGGCACAGGTGGGTCGCCAGCATAAGTGCCGCCGCCAGAACCACTGCTTCCAGATGATGCATAGCTTGAACCTTCGTACCATTCTACCAGATCGTCAATGGACTCAAAGTACGCATAATTATTTCTGCTCAGCTTTATGCGCTTATGCGTTTTTGGCTTCCAGCTCCGGTTAGATTTTTTCCATCGGCTACCGTTTTTATAGTACCAGTTGCCGTCTTCCCATTCTTCGATAAACTCTTCGAGTTGTTCGTCTACCGCTGATGAGCCATCGTCACCGCCGGCCATGGCCTCTTCGTATGCTGCTAAATCCTCAAGATAGTCATCATAGTCGTCTTCATAATCGGCAATGGCGTTTTGGTATGTGCGACCTTCTTCCCAATCTCGGTAAAAGATTGGACGAACGCGAATTTTAACTTTTTCGCTCTGAGGTCCAACGCCTAATTCTTCGCGAAGGTCGCCATTGAAAGCCATTGCTTTGTTTTTAACGGCGGTCAATGTGTTCTGCATAGAACCGGTCGCATCGATACACATAACAATGTCGATGACATAATTGTTCGGCTGAACTTTCAAGTTGATGATCATCTCGCGGGTGGAGATCATCTCGCTGGTGCCAAATGCCTTCATTACAGCAGTATCGTATATCATCGTCACACGAACTTTGGTGTTATTGTCCGCTTCGATATACTCAAGCGTATATTGATCGCTGGTCAACTCATAACCGCCTGCGGCAAAATTGGCCTCAAAGAACGGTTTGAAGACAGTGTCCAGTTCTGCAACGATCTCTGCATTGGTCATGTCGTAATCGCCATCAGCTGCGTAATCTTGCTCGCGCATGTATACAACGTGCTTTGATGCGGCCAACATGGCAGCTTCCGTCGCAATATACATTCGGGTATCCATGCGTTTGTAACCTGCATAGTCGACCGCCATTGCTGCTGCGCCTATGACTGGAGCTGCTGTGAGGGCAAAAATAATAGCGAAGTTTCCGCCTTTATCGTTCAAAAATGATTTTACGATGTTTTTCATGACCCTGCTTCCACAATAGGTTTTTCTTATTCTTGGGATCGCAATATAAAAGAAAGATATTACGCTACTGTTTTGCACAGCATGATGTTTTTAGCTTTCGAATTTACCAAATGTTAATTCGATACCGAAGGTGTTTACATTGGTGAGAATTAGAAATTTGGTTTTAATATTAGATGTTTATCGTCATAATATTGAGACGGCTTACAACCAAAACATTCAAAATCAGGTGTCTGCTAAGGGGCAGTTTCATTTTTTATGTCTGTTTGTGTGAGAAAAAACCCTGCGCTATTGGCGCAGGGTTTTGGTTTTTCGATCTAAGAACCAACTCTCAGAAGATCTGGAACAGCTTCCAAGATTTTCTTGGCAATAACCTTTACAGCCTGGTTGTTGCCGGTTGACAGACTGCCGCCATAGTAGACCTTGTCCCAGCTATACAGGGTTGAGAAGCCTGAAATATTGTGGGGTCCAAAGTGGATCATCATCCGATATCTGGTGTCGATGATGGGTCTTGTACTTGGACTTTTAGCAACGCCTCGTGATGATTGCGGATCGCTGTTAGGTATCACAGAACCCCATAGATTTTGAAAATTGGTGTAAGACACCGGTGTGGTTGGTGAAATGTAATCCCGGCTTTTCTGTAAGCTATTGATCGCAGCATCTGACCAAAACACTACAACTGGGATGTTGGAGATTTTGGTATATGATTCCAACGGTACCTGGTCCAATTCTGAAACGATTTTATCACCAGACTTCACCTTAAAATACTCTTTCGCTTCATTTGACTGGATATCATACCAGTTTGAGCGAATGGCTTCATTGAGGCATGCTCCTGCTGCTTCCGGCAAATCTGCACCACCTGATGCATTGGTGCTACCCAAGAAGGTTGTTAGAATAGTATTCTGGTCCGCTTTGGTGTTGCCCGAAGAAAAGTTCGGATCAAGGTCGATGAAATCGCCGTAGTCATTCAATGCATGATTGATCGGTTTAGTAGGCGGCGTTGGGGCGTTTGCTGGATTAGGTGGCACAAAAACGATGTCCGTTGCCATTTTTTCATCAACCCAATCGTTCAGCAAAGCTATGCTTGTGAAGTATTCCCATTTGTTATTGTATTTTATGCGTTTGTGCGTTTTCGCGTGTGTAGACTTTGTTGACTTGGTCCATTTCGTTCCATTCTGGAAATACCAAACACTCGAATTCCAGGAGTTTTGCAAATTGGTGCGCAGGGTTGCCCAGTTTGTGCCGGATATACTTTCTTCACGACCTTCTTCCCATTCAGCATATTCTTCAAGATAGTCTTCATATGCTGCATCATAAGCAACCATTGCTGTATTGTAAGTGCGACCATCTTCCCAGTCGCGATAAAACATCGGACGAACACGGATCTTGATTTTGGTACTATCAAGGCCAACACCAAGTTCTTCGCGCAGGTTTTCATTGAATTTCATTGCGCTGTTTTTAACTGCGGTCAAAGTGTTCTGCATCGAGCCTGTGGCATCGATACACATAACGATGTCGATCACATAATTGTTCGGTTGAACCTTCAAGTTGATGATCATCTCACGGCTTGAATACATTTGGTTTTTCCCAAAAGCCGACATCACGGCCGTATCGTATTTCATAGTAACAAGAACTTTGGTGTTGTTCTCGGCCTCGATATATTCGAGCGTATATTGGTCAGGTTTTAACTCGTAACCGCCGGCAGAAAAGTTTGCTTCAAAGAAGGGTTTGAAAATTTTATCGATCTCTGTAACCAGTTGGGCATTGGTCATATCGTAGTCGCCATCGGCGGCATAATCGATCTCCCGAAGGCGTACGAGCTCTTTTGATGCTGCCAACATAGCGGCTTCCGTAGCGAGCTGCATGCGCCCGTCCATGCGTTTATATGCTGCATAGTCTGCGGCCATGCCAATTGACATTGCGACGGGTGCTAGGACCAAACCGAAAATAATAGCAAAGTTACCGCCGTTGTTTTTCAGAAATGATTTTACGATATTTTTCATGTTGGTGTTTCCGGTAGGGATGAACTGGACCGGAAATTAGCAACAAAGATTTACGCAATTACACAAAGCATCTTGAAACACTACATTTGGAAATTTACCTATTTCTAATCATTGGAATTACAGAAGTTGTCCAGTGAAATTTTCACACACTTATTACGCGTATTATGTCGTTTTTCGCGTATGTTTTGTTTCTTTTATTCATAATGCGACATGTCGTTTTTTGAGACATGCGTTACCAATTATTAACCATGCATTTCGATATTTTTACAAAGGTTCGGGGCTAAAAATCAGTTTAGGCGTTTAGTCGTTCGAAAAAAAAAGGGCGTTTGTGTGATCAGCACAAACGCCCTTGCAGCAGGAAAATTGTTTGGGACGCTGTCCCTGCTGGAAACTTGCTTATAAACCTAACTTATCTGGCCAAGGCGCTTAAGCGGCGCTGGTTATTCTCTAATTCTTTAATGGATGCATCCACTCCGGCGAGTTGTCCGCCAATATTTATGGCACCCAATTTTGCCTGGAAGGCTGCATAGGTGACCTCTGGTCGATCAGACGCACCTATTTTTGTGGCTGTCTCATTCGCGGTGGACAGTGCCGACACCAGATTGCTTCTCGCGGAGCGAAGGCCTGCAAGTGCTTTCCCGATGGAAGAGGCAGCAAAGCCCGACTGCCAAATGGGGCCAGCATTCTCTTCGCCCAGTGCATCCATGCGCGCAGCTTCGGCGGCATCTTCATAGCGGGAGCGGCGGTTTGAGAGCGCTCCGAGGCGCACACCCAATTTTACTTTTGCGAAATAGTCATCGCTTGATGAACCGCCAGTTTCGAGATCGTCATAGCGGTATCCCGCTTGAACGCTGATATCAAACGCCTCGATGGTGCGAATATCGCGATCAATGCGTTGAAGATCTGCGGTTGCTTGATAAAGGCGTTGGTTGCTGCCGGCAATCACTGTTTCATCAATAGCAGGGATGTCTTTGCGTTTGTCCGCTTCTGATTTAGCCAAGTTCATTTCTGAAATAATTTTGTCACGTCGTGCTGAAACTTCGTTGGACTGCTGTAGTGTTAGAACACCAGCAGCGGTCAATGCGTTTGCTTCATTGACCAATGCATTCATTCTATCCACCCGAGACGACAAATAGGAATAGGTTGCATAATTTGATGCAAACTTTGTGCTTTCATCGACAAGGCGCATGGTCACTTCAATTGATTTGCCAGCAGCATGAGCCATACATCTTGCGTCTGCGGATTGACGGATTAATTCTGCCTTTTTGAAATCAAGTACATTAATCCCTAGGTTAAATGAGCCATTGCCATCTTGGTCTGTGCTTGCAGATAAAGAGGGCGATGCCACTATCTCCGCATTTGCAGCAGCGTCGTTCTTTAAATAATTGCACCATGAGGAATTTTCATTTGGCGCATAGGTAGCTTTGGATTTGCTCACTATGTTCTTATCGACAGTTCCCACTTTGATGGTGTCGGTAGATTTTTGCGCAGAGATTGTTTGCTTTGCAACTTGACTAGTCTGTGTTGTCTCACTCTTTTTGGTCAAAGCAAGCCCATTGCCAAAGACAGAGCCAGTGGTCTGGTTGCAACCAGTTAGAAATGTGGTTGCCATGAAAGCCATTGCGAGAAAAGCGCGTGACTTAGAAGAAGAATGGCGGACGTCCAACATGGATAATGTCTTTCTTGGCTGCTGTAGGATCGGTTAGTATTGCTTCTACGAATTGCCCACGAATTGGCTTTCCAAAGAAGGGATGAGTTGTGGTGATTTCACCGCTGATAGCATCGCCTGTGGCACCCACATTTGAGCACCAAAATAAAGCGAGTGCGCAGGAGTAAATCGGCTCCCCTTTTGTGTAGGCATAGATGTTGTCGTAAGGCACAAAGAGAACAGTTACTGGCTTGTCCAATGCGGCAATCATTGGTGAGGCGTTCAAGTTTGCAATACCTCTGTTGACTACGGTCAGGCTGTCTTCCAGTGCTGGAATTGACTTTTGTGTTGAGTTGATCAGAGACTTTGCTGTCGAACGGATCTGACGCACTTCAATGATCTGGTTCGTTAGCGGCACATAGGCAGTTTGGCCTGTGCCTGAAAAAACCGCATCTTCATCGGTCATTTGACGTTTCAAACTGTCCAAATAGTCGACAGACTGATTCATCGTTTTAGTCATTGTTTTCTTGACGGTAATTTGTTCGCGCAGGTCAGCCACCTGGCGTTCGATTTGTGCGATATTCAGCATAGTTGACTGATACACATTTCTTGTTATCAGCCTGTTGGCAAAATCGGACTTCAGATTTTTCACGCTCGCTTTACGATCATTGGCGCTACCGAAGCCTTCAACGACCTGTTCCAATATCTCCGTTTCAGAAGCCAAATTTTCAAACCGGTCTTTGTGATTTGCGATTTCCTGGTCGATGATGCCGGTAGTAATTTCTGCTAACATGTTGGCACGCAAAAGAGCTGAGCGGCCTTCTTCAGCTTTGTTTTTTGCTTTAGATAATTGCTGGCTGATCAGGTTACGTTTTACCTGCAATTCATTGATTTCTGCTTCTGCCTTACGAACCATTTCGTGGCCAGTTTGCAGTTGCAGCGGGCTGGACCAATCTCCTGAAGTCAGAAAAAATGCAATCGTGATGCCGTAGCTGATGAAGGCTACAAAAAGTGCTGCCAATATGGTCAACGCAACATTCTTGTAAAGCATTGAGATCAGCGGTGTGAGACCTGGAATGAAGTTTGCAATGCTAACGATAGCGCGAATGAATAGCGGAGCTTCTTCTTCCGTTTCGAAGTTATCAGGCTTAATTTCATCTGCTTTTGAAACTTGTTCAAGAACTTCTGCATCATCGTCAGAGCGGCGCGAATATTCGTTGTCACTTTCGTCTAGTTTTCTGCTGTCTTTAATTTCAATGCCAAGCGAGTTTGCAATTTCAATCGGATTATAAGGAGGCGTGATTACCTGACCGATCCCAGGGATTGCTGCGATCGTTTGCGAGGAATTAGGACCTGCCAATACGGTCAAGCGACCAATTGATTTTAACATGGCAAGGCGAGGGATGGTGAGCGTCAATGCGCCATCTGTGCGGTTGTCAATCAGTACATGATCGAAATGGCCATTGTTTAGCATCTCAATCGCTTCAGCTGCAGTTTCAGCGTGAGAAATTTCAGAATTACCCTTCAAACGCACAAGCGCGGCTACAAAGGCACTGGCTTGTGGGCCCATCACCAATATGCGGCTTTTCGCAGTTTGTGGTTGCAGAACAGCTGACATTATTTTGCCACCGCTGCCGATTTAACGGCTTTCTTTTTTGCTGAACCGCGTGTTTCCCAAGATGTTGTTGCAAGTGTTGCAAGACCCAATGGTGTCATTGTCAGATAAAGGACAGGGAACACGAAAGCCATTGCCATGAACCAAACACCGTCGGTACGAGCCATTTCAGGTAACTTGTGCTTGTTCAATTCGTAAGCAACGCCAAAAGTTGCAGCCAGAAGGCCGTGCAGCATCATAGGGATCATAAAGCCCAGGCGCATGAACTCTGCGAACAATACCATTGGGTAAAACATCAACAGCATGCCCATGGAAAGGTAATGGATTAGCACATAAATGTTGAATTTGTTGACGTTAGGAATAGCCGTGATCAAATCGATCAGGTTCGAACGTCTCCAACGCAATTGCTGTGAAAAGTAATTACCCAGTGTTGATGGTGCTTTAGTAAAGCAATGGGCATCAAAGGTTAGGCGGGTTCTGTAGCCGCGCTCAACCAGCTTGCGCGTCAAGAAGCGATCTTCGCCATATTTAACTTCTTCGCCAAGAAAGCGGCGATCAGCGACATCTTCATCGACAGCTTCCAATGCTTCGCGCTTATAAAGTGTCAAACAGCCGGAAAGGCACATGACATGTGAGAATGTGTTTTCAACATTTTTCAAAAATTGATAGCCGACCCAATATTTCACTGCCTGCATTTTGGTCAGCCAATTGGTGTCTGCGTTTGAAACGAACACACATCCGCCAACAGCATCGACACCTGTGGAATGCATGTGACGCACAAGGCGGCGAAGCGCTTTGCGATCAACGATCACATCGGAGTCGACAGACATGATCAAGGGGCTGCTAATTGTCAGGACGGCTCTCTTGATGCCAAGACGCTTTCCCATATTATGCGGGTTACGATCTACGCGCATCCAAGGGAAGAGTTGTTCTGCTTGCTTTAGATAGTCATAGGTCCCGTCTGTGGATACATCATCCACGAACACGACTTTTAATTTATCTGATGGGTAATCAAGGGCGGCAAAGCTGCGCGCTGTATCAATGACGGTAGGACCCTCATTATATACTGGCACAACAATCGTTACTTCCGGCCATACGACAGGGTCCTGGCCAAAGCCATTCTGTGTGCGGCGGTCCAGCATTCTGGCCAACGATCCGAACAGATATCTATTCGTAAATATGATGATGACTAAAATGGCGAAAAGCCACTCAGCCGCATTTGCCCCAAACATTTTTCTCGGTTCCAATCATGCGTTTGTTCTTTTTTTATCTGCATGACTGACACGGATTTATTCCGTTATCAGCGTCCCATGAGCCAACTTAAAGGAGGGACATAAAGATTGCCCTAAGGAGATTGGTTACTGATTTGTGAAATGAAACAGGGTAAATAATTCGCGAATTTAAGTAAAATTAACCAGCAATATCAGAAGGATATATTAATCATACTTCCTAACCTGATTTTTTCAATTGGTGTGCGATTGTCCCTCACGAGCCGATGCAAAAGCGGCCGTATATAATAAGCAGGGGTATATATAATGAATTTGGGCGTTCGCGAAACGCAGCACTTTGAAGTCATCGAGGCTGCAAAACTACCTAATCCGCAAAATGCGATTGTAAGTGTCATCGGACTTGGCTATGTGGGCGTTCCATTGATGGTTGGCTTTGCCGAGTATGCAAGAACCATCGGTTTTGACATCGATAATGATAAAATATCGAAGCTGCAGTCAGGCGTTGATCCTAGTGAGCAATGCAGTAAAGACGAACTTTCTAAAACGAATATGGAATATACATCAAATTTGGCCGAATTGACTGAGGCTGATGTTTTGGTGGTGTGTGTGCCAACACCTGTGATGCAGGGCAATAAGCCTGACTACCGTCCGCTATTGGCTGCAAGCAAATCGGTTGCGCAGAATATGAAGCGCGGTTGTGTCGTGGTTTATGAAAGCACAGTTGATCCGGGCACGACTGAAAACAAGTGCATTCCTGTATTGGAAAAAGAGTCTGGCATGCGCGAGGGCGTAGATTTTTATGTCGGCTATTCTCCAGAGCGTGTCAGCCCAGGGGAACATGCACGCCGTGTTACGGATATTAAGAAGATAGTTTCAGGCTCATCGCCTGAAGTAGCTGACTTTCTTGAAGTTCTTTATGGTCGGGTCGTAAAAGCCGGCTTGTTTAAAGCAACATCGATCAAAGTTGCAGAAGCTGCCAAGATCCTTGAGAACACTCAGCGCGATGTAAATATCGCACTCATCAACGAGATGATGCAGCTGTTTGATTCTATGGGTATCAAGGTTTCAGATGTGGTTGCCGCTGCTGGTTCTAAGTGGAACTTCCATACGTATTTTCCTGGCCTTGTTGGCGGACATTGTATTTCAGTTGATCCATTCTTCCTGCTGAATGCAGGGCGTAGTCATGGCCTTGCTATGGAGATGGTTGCTTCAGCCCGGGCTGTTAACGAGCGCACAGCGCATTTTATCTCTGATAAATTACATGAAATGCTGGCGCCTGAAGCGCATAATTTGCAAGGTAAGAGAGTTCTTGTTCTTGGCCGTGCATTTAAAGACAATTGCCCTGATACGCGCAATTCCAAGTCTTTTGCGGTTATAGATTCATTGTGGACACGCGGTGCGGATGTTTACTCCTATGATCCCATTGCAGACAATAGCCATTTTGAAGGCGGCCGTGGGGCGATTGTGATTGATGAACTCATGGAACATGGCCAGTTTGATGCGGTTGTCGTGACAGCGAAGCATGATTGTTTTGCTGAAGAGATTGATCTCTTCAAATTGGCAGCCATTGCGCCGCGTGGCGCACCAATTGTTGATCTTCGTAAGTTGTTTGATGGTGACGCAGCGAGCATGCACTTTAATTATTGGACGCCGTAAGCGTTCCAAAAATTGAATTAGATTATTAAAGCCCGGCAGTGATGCCGGGTTTTTTGTTGGGGGGGGATCCCTGCTTTGAACCCATTTTGGGCAATCGTTAGGTCTGCGGGTGTCCTTTCGACTGTTTGCCGTCGTCACAAATTTCATACCAGCCGGGCTTTTCATCAACGAATTCATGAAGACTGTTTTCAACTGCTAATTCAGTATCGATGGTATTAGCTGCAATTGGAAAGCTATCCATGTCGGAAAGGATTTCGCCAAGCGATGTGCCACATATCTTACAGAAACTTCTTTCATATTTGTATGGTGCTTGTGGCTGGAACACTTCAATATGCTCTTTACCTTGAATCCATTTCAGGTCTTCTTTTTTGACAAATACAATAGTGCTGGCGCCTACTTTGCGGCATCTTGAGCAATGGCATGTTCCCATCATAGACGGTTGTTTCGAAAGTTCGAACTTCACTGCCCCACAGCAACAACTTCCTTTGATCATGTTGTATTTTCCTTTTTAAATAATGGATCTAAATAGAACAATACAGGAACATTCTAATTTGCGCAATTTCCATTTATGTGAAAAATCAGTCGTGTCTGAACCTGAATTAATCTAGTTCCTCCTGCTCTTTTCATAGGGGTGGTGTCGTACATCTAGTGGACGCATGACCATTCATGAATTATTACAAACCAAAAAAAGGCGCCATCGCGAGATAGCGCCTTCTTTTATTTTTGGTTCAGTCTTGATCAGAAAATAAAGTCATCTGCAACAAAGTCAGATATTTCCAAGCCTTCAAACAAAATTGTTCCGGTAAGTGTTGTGAGCAAGGTTCCGTCGACTGTGTCTACCATATTGGCCAGAACGTCTGAAAAATCGTCCAAGCCAGTGTTGTCCTTGACCCAGATGCGGTCGGTGCGTCCAGCACCTGCCCAGAAGTCAGTGATAACGTCATTGCCTTCATCTGCATTGTGGAACAGGAACACATCTGCTCCGCTGCCACCAGTCAATATATCATTACCGCTTTCACCGAGGATGTAGTCGTTTCCGCCGCCGCCATTGATGGTATCATTTCCATCATGTCCAACAAGGCGGTTTACGCCATCATCACCTGTGATGGTATCGTCGAACTGGGAACCGTAAACATATTCTATCCCAATATAGGTGTCCCCATCAGCTTCACCGGCAGAACCGACACCGGTTGACAGATCGACTACTACGCTTGCATCCGCATAAGTATAGTCTGCAACGTCGTTGTTGCCATTTCCGCCATCAAGAACATCTTCACCAGCGCCGCCAACAAGATAATCCTTGCCATTGCCGCCGCGAAGGATGTCGTCTCCAGCCCCACCATTAAGGCGGTTTGTGCCATCGTCGCCGGTAAGTTTGTCGTCGAAATCTGAACCCATTATGTTTTCGATGCCGGTAAGGGTATCGCCATGGGCATCTCCGCCCAAGCCAACGCCTTTTCCAAGGTGAACTGTTACGCCTTCGCCTGACCAACCATAATCAGCGGTGTCTGTGCCACTGCCACCGATTAGGGTATCAGCGCCACGACCACCGATCAGAGTGTCATCACCGCCACCGCCGTTAAGAGTATCATCACCCAATCGGCCAACAAGGCGGTTAACACTATCATCGCCAGTTAAATTGTCATCATACATTGAGCCATAAAGAAATTCGATATTCAAAAGCGTGTCGCCTTCTGCGTGACCACCTGTGTTGACGTTGGTTTGTAGATTAACAGTTACGCCTGCATCAGATGACACATAATCTGCAGCGTCATTTTCACCCGCGCCGCCGTCGATGGCGTCGGCGCCAGCGCCGCCTTCGATATCGTCCCAGCCATTGCCTGCATTGATGGTATCGTCTCCGTCACCGCCATTGATCGTATCGTTTCCATCTTGACCAAAGAGAAAATCATCTCCTTTCAAGCCGTTGATGGTATCGTTTCCGCTACCGCCGGTTAATGTATCTGGCTTATTTTGATTATTAGATCCGTTGAGAATAAGGTCGTCGGATACAGTTCCGTTACTGTTGCCGTTTCCATTCCCTTTATTGTTATTTTTCGCCATTTTTACCCCTGCTAGTTTCATTATCAGTGTTGAGACATTTTGGTTCACCTCCAAATTATCACAGGGATATATGTGTAAGTGTTAACAGGTGCTAGGATTTGGTGTGTTTTGGTTTCATCGCAAATAGATGATGAGAGACCACGCAAAATCTTGATTCAAGTTTTATCTAATTTGGGAATAGGCAAAGAAAAAGCCGATCTAATTGATCGGCTTGTGACTTCTTTGAGATGCTTTGCTTATTACGAACGAGCTACCTTTGACAGAAGATGAAGGTTTCCCTGGACTTCTTCCAAACCGGGATTTGCAGATTGCGCTCTGTTGAAATAGCTGCGAGCTTTTTTGTAATCGCCGCGCAACAGATGTGAATAGCCAAGATTGTTTAAAACGCGCGGGTCATTCCCCTTTAGATCGACGAGCGCTTTATAGGCACGGTCGGCTTTCTCAAAATTTCCGAGCTGATCATAAGAGGCTGCAAGGCCAGCCCAGGCTGATACATTGTCTGTGCGGTTGGAAACGGCTTCACGAAAATATTTTTCAGACAGACCGTAATTCTGGTTTGAAAAGTTTTCTTTCCCAAGTGCCAGCAATCTGGCTGAGCTGTCGCCCTTCATGCTTACATGATCTGATTGAGGGGAGTGCGTGATAATGCCATCACGGCCATAGACTGTCGGTCCAGAATTGTCTTTAACATCTGAATGGGTTGATGATGCTGTGCTTGTGCAGCCGCCCAAAGGTAATGCAATGAGTGTCGCGACAGCGATTGCTTTTAAGAAAGACATGGTGATAGTCCCTGTTGTTTTTTATTATTTTTATTAGGGGTAATCTAGCAGACTGTTCTTAACAGCCGTTTTAAGAACTAGCTAAAAACGTCTGTTTTTTCTCAACTTGTTTGTATTGTTAGCAAATGACTTTTTTTCAACGCTAACAGAGTATGAATGCCTACGACGCTTTGCGGTTACGTTCGCGATATATCACGCTAATTCCGGCGCCCACGATTATGATAGAGCCCAATATTGTTTTGGAATCTGGGATCTCCCCCAACAAAACCCAGGAGAATAAAAACGCTGCGATTAGTCGTGAATATCGATAGGGCGCAACGATTGAAATCTCTCCAATCCGCATTGCGTTTGTAAGGGCGTAATATCCTATCATGCCCGAACTGGCGGAGACGACTGCTATAAAAAAGGTATTGATCGGGATTTGAAAAAACGAATTGGCCTCTGTGAATCTATGGAGCAAATAGCCTGCAGGAATTAGTGTTATGCAAACAAAAGTTATGATCGGCAGGGTAGATAGATGCTTAGGCAATTTGCGGGTGAAAATGTCACGCGCTGATAGGCCTACAACAGCAAACAAAACCAAAATGGCTGCTGGATCAAACCCATCGCTGCTGGGACGCAAGATAATAAGCACCCCAATGAAACCAACAAAAATGGCGCTCCAACGGTATATGCCAACGCGTTCATTAAGGAAGATTACCGCTGCAAATGTGACGACCAGTGGTTGGACTTGAAGGATCGCCGAAGCTTCGCCAACTGGCATCAATGTCAATGCTGAAACAAAACATAAGGCTGCCAGTATGTCACTGGAAGTTCGAAGCAAAACAAAACGATTTTTGATCACTTCGAGGGTAAGACGTTCTTTTCGCCGCACCATCAAGATCTGGAAAAACAACATTCCGATGACGCCCTGCATAACAAGCATTTGTCCTGCACTTGCGCCGCCATCAGGGCTAAGAGAGGCAACACGAATTAGTGCATCTGCCAGTGCAAAGGCAGTCATGGCAAATACCATCAGCAAAATGGCTGAAAGGTTTGAATTTGTTATTGGTTTAGGGAAGGCCAATTGGAACGCCTTTTTGAAAGCTGGACCATGGCTTTAGCAAGGGCAGGAGGTGGTGGCAATCAATCAAATAACAAACGGTCTACTGGGTCATCATCCGAACAGCGGTTGGAATTACAGCAACACCGATTACGATTGGCAAGATGAACCCTGTAACGGGAATAGAAAGTTTGGCAGGCAGAGCATAGGCTTTTTCTTCAGCTGCCATCATACGTTTATGGCGCATTTCGTCACTGTAAACACGCAATGCATCCGATACACTTGTTCCAAGTTCTTTGGATTGCTGGATCATGGTTGCAAAGCCCTGAACTTCGTCGAGCCCAACGCGATCACCAAATGCGCGAAGGGATTCGTCCAATGGTTTACCGGCACGAATTTCGATTGCTGCTAATGAAAGCTGCTCGCTCAATACTGGATGGGTTCTGGCAATTTCATGAGCAATACGTTCGATGGACGCTTCGGTTGTTAGCCCCGCTTCTGCGGACACAACCATCAAGTCCATTACATCAGGGAACCCGCTGCGGTTTTCTAACTGTCGCTTTTTGATTTTCCCATTCAGATTAAAATTCGGGAGGAAATATCCGCCAGAACCTACCAATAGCATCAACAAAATCTTGCTGGTCAGCACTTTATCTGGTGTGATGAATATTGAATAGAGCCCGGCCAAGATGAATAGGCCGATACCACAGGCGAAACGTGCGGCCAGGAAATACCCAAGTGCGCTTGGGTGTGAATATCCAGCTTGGATGAGTTTTAACTGAATTTTGCGTTTTTCAGCAGGATCGTTTGCTGAATAATATTTATCAGTTTTGCTCGCCAATTTGCCAGCCACCTTTGAAGCGGCTGCTCCCGTCAAAGGTTTGCCATCCAGCGCCAATCGGCTGCCAGGCGTCTTAATCTCAAGACGGTTGCGAACTTCCGTGCGCGCTTGTGCCTCTTGTTTCGATTGCCAGAAGTAAAACATCAGGCCAAACAAAACCAAACTAGAGAAGACAGACAATAAGAGTATTGCGTCGAAGGATGGAAGGAACTCTGACATATTTATACCTTGAAACTAATCATCTTAAGGATGAGAAGATTGCCCATGACCAACCAGAATGCGAGGCCTGCAAACATGTACCAAGCCAATGGTTCATGCCAAATGCCACCATAGTAGTTTGGCATCAACAACAACAAAACTAAGAACAGAATGATTGGCATGGCTGATAGGAAAATCGCCGACATGCGACCCTCAGCCGAAATAGCACGAATCTTGGCCTTCATTTTCAACCTATCGCGGATCACACCCGATAGACTATCGAGGATTTCACGCAGATTGCCACCGGTTGTTGATTGAATGGAAACTGACGAAACCAGTAATGGAAGGTCGGGATGGCCAACGCGATCGTATAAAGAGAGGAGCGCGGTTACCAAATCGGAGCCATAAGTCACTTCATCGACAACCATGCCGAACTCGGTACCGATTGGATCAGGCATCTCTCGTCCGACCATGCTCAAAGCGACGGGCACTGGGTGGCCGGCCTTTAATGATCGAGTGATTAGCTCAATTGCTTCAGGCAGTTGTTTCCCAAATTGATTGAGCTTCTTATTCTTGCGCATATTCAGCCAAATCAATGGCGCTACAAACGCAGTAAAGGGAAGCGCCATAAGAGGCGTGAGGATGGATTTTGTTAGAACAAGAAGAACGAAAGTAATGGCAAAGAGATACGCGGCATAATAAAGGCCAAATTTCTTTAAGCCGATTGTCAAACCAGCCTGCACAATCAACTGATTCAATTTGCGCAATGGCAATACCATTCCGCCATCTTCATTCATGCCGCGCTCTTTGCGAAGCTGCACAAGGATGTCGTGTTTCGTGCCTTTATCGTCTTCAGAAATACGCATGCGTCTATTGATGCGTGATTTCGTGTCAGTGTTGCGGGTCAGCAGCAAATATGCAGCTTCCGCAAGCAGAACGACACATAAGACGATTGATATTGAGAATATGACAGCTGGGCTGAAATTCATCTTACATATATCCTATTGCAGCTTCACGCCGGGCTCGAAATATTCACCAGGAATATTAATACCCATTGAAATGAGATGCTCAAGGAAGCGTGGACGGATACCCGTTGCCTCAAAGTGCCCTAAGATCTTGCCTTCTTCGGTCATGCCAGTTTTGCGGTATTTGAAAATTTCCTGCATCTGGATGATGTCGCCTTCCATGCCTGTAACTTCAGCAATACTGGTGATTTTACGCTGACCATCTGACAGACGTGTAAGCTGCACTATGAGATGGATAGCGCCTGAAATTTGACTGCGAATGGACTGAACAGTCATCGGCATTCCGGTCATTCCGAGCATTTGCTCCATACGGGAAATCGCATCGCGAGGCGTATTCGAGTGAATGGTAGCCATAGACCCTTCATGGCCTGTGTTCATAGCTTGTAACATATCAAAACATTCTTCGCCGCGAACCTCGCCCAGTATTACGCGGTCAGGGCGCATACGGAGGGCGTTTTTCACCAGATCGCGCTGTTTGATTTCGCCAGACCCTTCGTTGTTGGCTGGCCGTGTTTCCATACGACCCACATGCGGAATATGCAGCGCCAATTCAGCCGCATCTTCGATGGTGATGATGCGTTCCTTTTCATCGATAAAGGCTGACAACGCATTAAGCATCGTCGTTTTACCCGTACCCGTGCCGCCTGAAATAATCGTTGTCATCCGTGAATGGACAGCATGTTGCAGCAGCTCGGCCATTTGACTGGTAAGAGCGTTAAATTCAACGAGTTTTGAAAGGCTAAGTTTATTCTTAGAAAACTTTCTGATCGATACCAAAGGTCCATCAATCGCGATAGGGCGGATGGCGGCGTTAAAGCGGGAACCATCTGCCATGCGCGCATCGCACATGGGATTTGACTCATCGATACGTCTTCCAACCGCAGCAACGATCTTGTTCACAATTCGCAATAGATGGGCTTCATCCTGAAAAGGGATATTGATCCGCTGCAGCACGCCTTTGATCTCGGCGTAACAGTTGTTTGGTCCGTTGATCAGAAGATCGGAAATATCCGGGTTTCTCATCAAAGGCTCTAGGGGACCAAGACCCGTCAATTCATCTACAACAGTACCGACAAATTCTTCCAACTCAGCATTGTTCAATGCCAAGCGTTCTTGGTTTACATAATCCGAAACAAATTTATGGACTTCGCCAATCAGTTGATCGCGCGGTAGCTTTTCCAATGCTGCAAGGTTGAACTCATCCAACATTTTGCGGTGTAGTTTGGTTTTTGCTTCCAGCACTTTTTGGCGAGCAGGAGTAGGAGACGGATTTAAATCAGTTTCCACTGGTGCCGGTTGCGCTTTAGCAGGCGCCGGCTTTTCAGGCGCTTGGGTCGACGACTTATCAGATTTGGTTTCAACATTTTCGGGTGCTGGCGCGTCTGAGAAGATGTCATCGTCAAAATGAGCAGGTTGCAAGGCTGAAAATCTATTGGCCATGGTGTTTTCCTCAGCTTGCTTTTTTGGTTAGAAGTTTTTTGCCGAATGCCAAGAGGCCGTTTTCACGCTTGGTAATGATGTTTTCGTCAATTTCTTCCAGATGAAGAATAGTTGAAAGCGCCCGCGTTACATTATTGTCGGGTTCCAACTCGCTTAGTTGCACGCCGCGGTCCACCGCATTTCGTACCAGGGAATAATTGTTTGGAATGGAGCCTACCAAAGTTGCACCAAGTGCTGCTTCCACATCACTGGCATTCAGGCCAGCAACATTTTTCCGGTTGTCCATACGATTTACGATAACCTTAGGGTCCAGTTGTTGACCCGCTTTGGCTGTAATAGCCTCAATCATCCGCTTTGAATGGCGAACCGAGGGAACTGTCATATCTGCTACGACGAATACTCTGTTTGATCCTAGCAAGACTGTTTCGGTCCAAGGGAACCAGATTCTTGGTACGTCGATGATGACATAGTCAAAATAGGCAGAAACCAGATCTAACAGGCGAACCACAAGCGCTGGTTTAAATGAGCGCATTTCTGAGGGTTGGTTTGGAGCGGCAATCAGAGATAGGCCGCTTGAATGTTTTGAAAGCATCACATCCAGCAATTGGCGATCGAGGCGCTCAGGCGCATTTTCGATCTCGGAAATATGAAACCGTGGCTCGATGTCGAGATATTCTGCGCATGAACCATGCTGGAAATTCAGATCAACCACACAGGTGGAACGTCCAAATTTGCGTCCGTAACGGTTCAAGATTGCTGCTGCTTCCAGCGCCAAGGTTGTTGTTCCAACGCCGCCGGATGCTGGCATGAAGGATAGGAACTGCGGATCGATCTGGCTGTCCGATCCGGTCGTTTTCATAACATTATTAATGCTGCGCACGAACTCCGACGTTTGCATCGGCTTCACAAGAAAGTCGGCAACTTTTAACTGGATCAGTATCCGGGCAGCTGCTGGGCTGAAATTACTCGAAACCACGATGATGGACATTTGAGTGCCAACCATGCGCTTGATTTTCTGAAGTTGTTCAAAATCTGAAACATTGGTCGCGTCAATATCCAGAATTAAGGCTTCGCAATCATATTCACGAACTTCACCTGCCAGCGCGCTGATTTCTTTTTCAATAACCCGAAAGGTTTGCTCATCGCTGGATGCAATGGCGCCCTTAGCCATATTAATGAATTCCTGATCTGTTGAGATCAGAAAGACAGACTTGGTTTTGCTTTTGTTTTCAGGGCTTGCCATTGTTTTTCCCAGATGAAAGTTGTGATGTCTTAAGTGATTGAAAAACCAGTGCTCACTGGTAGCTTACATTTATTGTGCGGCCGGGGCCGCCGTGGCAGGGGAAACCCCAGTTTTGGACGCTTCGCTTGCACCAGAATTGTATTTCTTGATCACTGCTTTTTGGCGCTCTGCGCTTGTTTCGATATCTGTATCGTAGACATAGCTTGGCCATGGATCGATGGTCTGATTTGAAGCGTTTACAGCTACAGCATCGCCCACATTAGGTGAGATAAAGTCGCTGCGGACAAGGTTTTCCTGACAGCCACTAAGCACCAATACCAAAGAAAGTGTTGTGAGTTTTTTCATGTTCTTTTCCGTTCTTTGGCGATTAAAAATCAAGGATGTGACCGGCTGGTAGAATGCCGTTTTCTGTTTCAGCGACCACACGCATATTTGCCCGACTGATTTCAGCTTTTCCGTCTAAAAACAGATCTACTTCATTGGGCGCAGTTGTTGCGTCTAGCGGCGAGGCAATTTTTGTTCCAGGCGCCAAGGGTTTTACCAAACGCGGAGTGACGATGATTACGAGATCGGTTTCCTGTTTTTTGTAAGAACTGGAGCGGAAGAGGGGTCCAAGTATTGGGAGATCACCCAACCACGGAAATTTACGAACGTCATAATTGCCTGTTGATTGCAAAAGGCCAGCCATTACGAAACTTTGGCCATCGCGCAATTCCACGGTCGTTTGAGCGCGACGGACAACAAGGCCGGGAATGAGCACATCGTTATATTTCACGCCTGAGGTGTTATCGATTGCGCTCACTTCAGGCGCGATCCGCATATTGATCAAGCCATTGTCCAGCACTGTCGGTGTGAATTCGAGGCCAACGCCGAATTTCTTGAATTCGACCGTTACCTGACCATCGCCCGAAGCGATTGGAACTGGAAATTCACCACCTGCCAAGAAGCTTGCTGTATCACCAGAAAGGGCAACCAGAGTTGGTTCTGCCAAGCGACGGGCAACACCTTTTGCTTCAAGTGCTTGAATAAGCACATCAACTTCCAATCCATGGGAGATCAGATTTCCAATGAACTGGCCGAATGGCAAACTTCCGCTTAACAAGGCTCCGCCAGTTGTTGCGCCTGAAACACGGCCTTTGCCGCCGCTTAGGCCGATGCCCAATTCTTTTGTTTTGTTGCGCTGAGCCTCGATAAAGCGGACTTCAAGCTGAACTTGCGTTGAAGACTGAACAAGCATGGAGTCGACTGCGTCAGCATCAAAACTCTCAACGATTTTCCGTGCTTTGGCTGCTGCTTGCGGTGATTTTGCCTTGCCGGAAATGACCACACTACCATTTTGCGATTCAGCTTTTACTTCGGATCCGCCCAAAGCAGTTTTCAAGGACTTGTTCAGTTTATCTGTATCTGCGCCGATTTCTACATCCAATGATCCGATCAATTCTCGATCTTGGTTAAACAAGGCAATGCCAGTTGTTCCTTTGCTTGATCCAACAATATAGAAAGACTGGTCGGTCAATGGTGTGACAATAGCCAGATTAGGATCGCCAACTACGATCTCGCTGAAGGGAACATCCGTCCTAAAGGTCGTCGGCTTTGCGGTAGGAATACGAATTGAGCGGGTCTTGGTGGATGACGCGATCTGGATAATGCTGTCAGCCATCGCAGAAGTGGATGTGAATGGAAGCGGTGACAAGATTAAGCCTGCTCCCACGACTGCTGCCATTATCCAATTTGTTGCCAAACTGCGGAATGCACGTTTCTTATTATTGTTTTTATGTGTCATTTCGATTTCCCCAAACGGAACTGATATTTATTGAATTGGCTGCGCTTTGATCTGCTGCTGAATAGGCACTGTTTGAACTTTGACGTCCTCGCCGCGAACAACTTTGATGGATGTTCGTTTGGCGACCTCTTCTTTTGGCGTTAGGAAAGACAGGAAGCCGTCATCACCATCTTGCTCTTCGCCCTCGAAGCCTTCACCTTCATCAGAAGATCCGCCCGTCAAAGAAAGAGCCGAAATACCGCTTGACGCTGTGTCGCCCGCGCCGCGAAGGATCAAGGACAGTTTTCCAACATCACGCGAAAGAGCCAAGCGTTGGGCTCCAGTAGCATCGGTTTCCAAAGTTACGGATTTGGCAACTTTTGCTCCATCAGAGCGGCTATCGGCTTGCTGATCGACGGAAAGAACTTTGACATTTTCCATAATGATGTTTGCGGTTTGCTCACCGCTTTTGCGATCTCTCTGTGTGAACACGATGTCGACCCGGTCGCCTGGCTGAACAAATCCGCCAACGCCTTTGACCGTATCAACGCCGATAGTAACTGCGCGCATGCCGTCAGCGATAAGCCCGGCCAATCCGGCGCGCCCGTCTTCACCTGTCAGTTTCAACGCCATCAATGGTTCATTAGCCTCAATTGACTTGATGGCTTTTCTCTCACCATTGCCCAGGGCAGCCTCGATTGTTGCGTAGGTGCCTTCAGGCAATGCTTCTTTTGGCCAAGGAACGATTTTCAATGTTTCCGCAGAAATTGGTTCACCGAATTTCAGCGGCGCTGTTGTCACAACAATAGGTGTTAGAGAGGCCGAGTTAAGCGCGTTGCCGTTCTCGATTTGGTTCAAGCGTGCTTGTGCCTGACTATCCAGATATTGATTGCCCGCGAAATAGGACGTTGCTCCGAACGTCACAGCTAGACCTGCCATGATGGCTAGTTTTGTACTCACCTTGTGCCCCCTGCAAAGAGATTTATTTGGATCAACTTACCGCAAAACAGTGAACGCAACCCTTAACCTCGGCGAAGATTTGTATAAAATTTTTGGTAAAATGCTCTGTTTTGGGAGACGTGGTAAACAAAAGGTTTGTACTTACCTTTGGGAATAAATCCTGCTTCTCTTCCAATTTTTGTGGCGAGTCGTTAGGTTCGCCAACTGATTCTAAAACTGGTTATGTTTTTCACGGGGAAGATTATGGACGCACTTTTTTCATTAGAAAATTTATTCACCCTTCTTATGCTATTGGCGCTTCAAGCGGTGCTCGGATTTGACAATCTTCTGTACATCTCGATTGAGTCAAAAAGGGCTCCAGCAGAACATCAACGCAAGGTTCGCCAATGGGGCATTGGTCTTGCTGTGGCGCTGCGCATCGTGTTGCTGTTTGTTTTGATGCAGGCCATTCAGTTTTTTCAGGACAGTCTCTTTAAGGTCGAACTTTTTGGATTGTTTGAGGGTGATTTTAACGGCCATGCGCTAATTGTGTTGTTTGGCGGCATCTTTATTATCTACACTGCCCTTAAAGAAATCTCCCACATGCTGGCGATCCATGATCTTGGAGAAACCGAACTGGGTGGATCAGGTGGAACAAAATCTGTTGGAGCAGTGGTGACCGCGATTGTCTTGATGAATGTGGTTTTCTCTTTCGATTCAATTTTATCGGCCCTTGCTCTAACAGACGTTTTCCTGGTGATGGCAACGGCGATTATTCTTTCTGGAATATTGATGATTGTTTTGGCAGACCATGTGGCGGAATTTTTGAAGAAAAACCGATTATATGAAGTGCTTGGCCTTTTCGTGCTTCTGGTCGTAGGTATTCTTCTGCTGTCAGAAGGCGGTCATTTGGCGCATATCAAACTGGCTGGATATGCAGTGGAGCCAATGGCGAAATCCACTTTCTACTTTGTCATCATCGTAATGGTGGCTGTTGAAGTGGTGCAGACTCGATATCAAAAGCGGTTGAGCGCCATGCGGGCCCACGAGATCAATAATCCGGCTGTAAAGGTAATTGAATAGGTAAAAAGGTTTGGGGAAATACTTCCAGGGTTCATCCGGCAATTTTTCGTTCGTTTTTTGTCTGGACTTGTTACCCCCAACGCCCATCCAGCCATTTGATCAAATTTGCTGTTTCTTCATCACGGTTTAACTCGTTGAGCGTTTCGTGGCGTGTGTCTGGCAAAGTTTTGACAGTCACATCGCTCATGCCGAGTTTTTTCATACGGGATGCCAATCGCAATAAAGACTTTGCATGCATGCTGGATGGGTCAGCTTGGCCGCCAACAAGATGCATCGGCAGATCTTTGCGTATTTTAACGAGGTTTGCGTCTTTGCTTCCAGCTTGAATAGCTTCGATAACGTTGAGCCAGATACCAACAGAAACTGGGAATCCGCATAGAGGATCAGCGACATATTTATTCACTTCGGCTTCATCGCGCGATAGCCAGTCGAAGTCAGTGCGGTTTGGTTTGAATTTTTTGTTCCAGTCTTCGAAGGTTAGTTTGTTTGCCAACAAGCTTGGCACATCCGATCCTTTTAGAGCGCGTTCAATCTTGATGAGGCCTTTTAGGACGGACACTAGTGGCCCGCCATCAATGTTGAAGTTCCAGAGCGCCGCTGCGTCAATCGTTTCAGAATGCCGGATGCAATAACTGCTTCCCAATATAGCGCCCATGGAATGGCCGAAATAAATCACGGGTAAGTCGGGACTCGCTTTTCTGATTTCGCCATTGACGAAAAGCATGTCTTGCAGGACTTTTTCAAAACCATCTTTATTCGAAAAAGTGCCAAGCGGCGCGTCCGGAGCTGTGGTAAATCCATGGCCGCGATGATCATGGGCATACACATGGTATCCTGCGTTTGCCAGTTGAATTGCGAAACGCTCGTAACGGGCGCTGTGCTCCGCCATACCATGAGAAATCATCACGCAGGCTTTTGGCTTACTCGAAGCCCGCAAGTGTCTGACGCAAAGAAGCGAACCTGTGGAACTTTTCCAAGTTTGTTGCGTGGAAAATGACGATGCGTGGCTCATGGGATCGGACTTTCATTTTTACGACATTGGAATGCATGGGGGCATTGCCCCAAGCCAGACATTCCCTTACACAGGCGCTAAATCAACTAAACACTATATGGATTATACGCTCAATGGCACGTCAGTTTATTTATCACATGCAGGGCCTTTCTAAGGCTTATGGCGCGAAAAAAGTTCTCGATAATGTTCATCTGTCTTTTTACCCAGATGCGAAGATCGGTGTTTTGGGTCCCAATGGTGCGGGTAAATCGACAGTGCTGCGCGTCATGGCTGGCCTTGATAAAGAGTTTACCGGAGAGGCTTGGTTGGCTGAAGGCGCAACTTGCGGATATCTTCCACAAGAGCCAAAATTGGACACGTCCAAGACCGTCGTTGAAAACGTCATGGAAGGCGTTGCGGTAAAGAAAGCCATTCTCGACCGTTACAACGAATTGATGATGAATTATTCAGACGAAACGGCTGAAGAAGGCGCCAAGCTTCAGGATGAGATTGATAGCCAGAATTTGTGGGATCTAGATAGCCAGGTTGAAATGGCGATGGATGCCTTGCGTTGTCCTCCGGGCGATTCAACCGTTGAGAAATTGTCCGGCGGTGAAATTCGCCGTGTGGCGCTTTGCAAATTGCTGCTTTCTAAACCTGATCTACTATTGCTTGATGAGCCGACCAACCATTTGGATGCGGAAACCATTGCATGGCTTGAAAAGCATTTGCGGGAGTATGAAGGGTCTGTGGTGATGATTACCCACGACCGTTATTTCCTGGATAATGTGACTGGCTGGATTTTGGAGCTCGACCGTGGTCGCGGCATTCCTTATGAGGGCAATTACACGGCCTATCTTGATGCCAAAGCAAAACGCATGGCCCAGGAAGGCCGCGAAGAGGCTGCCAAGCAAAAATCGATTTCCCGCGAAAGCGAATGGATGGCCGCCTCCCCCAAAGCGCGTCAGACAAAATCAAAAGCGCGTATCAAGGCCTATGATGAATTGGTTAAATCAGCCAATGACCGCAGACCCGGCGATGCGCAGATCGTTATTCCGGTTGGTGAGCGTTTGGGTAATGTTGTCATTGATGCGGAAGGTATTTCAAAATCATATGGTGAAAAACTGCTGATAGATAATCTGGAATTCAAATTGCCTCCGGGCGGTATCGTCGGTGTGATCGGTCCCAACGGGGCGGGTAAAACCACTTTGTTTCGGATGATTACTGGGCAAGAACAACCTGATAGCGGCAAAGTTACAATCGGCGAAACAGTTGACTTATCTTACGTTGATCAAAGCCGTGATGCGCTCGCAGGTGACAAGACTGTCTGGGAAGAGATTTCCGGTGGCAATGACATCATCAAGCTTGGCAAGCATGAGATGAATTCTCGCGCCTATTGTTCATCGTTCAACTTCAAAGGTGGCGATCAGCAACAAAAAGTAGGCACGCTTTCCGGCGGACAGCGCAATCGCGTTCACATGGCCAAGCTCTTGAAAGAGGGCGGAAATGTTCTGCTTCTCGATGAGCCAACAAACGATTTGGATACGGAAACCCTTGCGGCGCTCGAAGAAGCGCTTGAGAACTTTGCTGGTTGCGCGGTTGTCATTTCCCACGATCGTATGTTCCTCGATCGTCTGGCAACCCATATTCTAGCCTTTGAAGGCGATAGCCATGTGGAATGGTTTGAAGGCAATTTTGACGAATATGAGCAAGACAAAATCCGCCGCCTTGGCCCTGAAAGCGTGAACCCGAAACGGGTCACGTATAAGAGGCTTACGAGGTAGTGGGGGGGTGAGTTTGGATGACCAGCACAGATGTTACAGCCTTCGATATCCATTTATTTGCATTTAAGAGATCATGTCATAATTGGTTTGTAGATGGAAAGGGCCTGAATTTTAAAGAGTTTAGAAATAAAGCGAATGACCATTTTGCAAATTTATATGATGGTCAAAATGATGAATTCCTAAAAGCAATATTTGATTGGTTTGTCGATAAAGAAATTTTTGGATTAATATCAAACAAGTTTGCACCCGAAATTTACGTTTACAATCAAGCAAAGAACAGAAGTCTGTCTATTGGCGGAGAGTTTGCGAAGCAATTTTCTTAAGTCAGAACGGCTGTAGACGATAAGTATGCGGATGTGTGGCTATTTACTGCGATGAAGAATTCGCTTTGGGACACGCCACATATCGACAGCGGGAAACAAAATGGGCCTGAAGAATTGCATTTTGAAAATGTTTGGCAGCCTCTTTCAATTGACCGAGGCGACGAAAAATATATTCAAGCAGTTGAAGCAACCGAAGAAGCAATCAAGACCATCGAGCAAGACAATGGCTTTGCAGCGACTGAGCCGGATGAGCGAAATGCCGTATTATACACTGCAAAAGGAACTCTTGATGCATTGAAAGAGGGTACTCCTTCCAAAGATCAAATTGACAGTGGAATTCTTCGCCCGCTTAAATATCTTTCAAAGAAATTTGCTGATACTGCAATAGGCATTGCTGCTAAAAAGGCCGTCGAAGCAATCATCGCATGGTTTGCGGTTCTTCTTTGAAATTGTGAGGAGTTTAAATGACAACCTATCTCATCACGGGCGTTTATCGCGGTATTGGTTTTGAACTGGCGAAACAGGCAATTGCCAATGGTGACAAGGTTGTTGGGTCGGTTCGTCAACAAGACCATGGCGATGCGGTTTCCAAGCAATTGGGATCAGACTTTACACCCTTGATATTTGATGTGACGGATGCTTCAGCTGTTGCGCAAGCCGCCAAGCTTTTTGATGGAGCAATTGATGTATTGATCAACAATGCAGGGATTATTGGTCCACAAATCCAATCACCTTTGGCAATGGATTTTGAGGGATTTGCACAAACGCTGGCCATCAACACTTTAGCGCCGCTCACGGTGTCTCAGGCGTTTCTGCCTCATCTGAAGAAAAGCGCAAATCCACGGATTATTTCTATATCGTCGAAGATGGGAAGTATGGCGCATCAAACCTCTGACCGTATTGCTTATAGAGCATCAAAAGCTGCCTTGAACAAAGTGATGCAAGGCTTGGCGACTGATCTTCGAGGTGAGGGGGTAACTGTCATATCCATGCATCCTGGCTGGGTGCGCACGGATATGGGAGGCGGTTCGGCGGATATAAGCCCGGCAGAAAGCGCCGCTGGAATTTTGAAAGTCGCCAGCGCTTTAGGTATTACAAAAACGGGCTGTTTCATCAATTACGATGGGTCGAGAATTGACTGGTAATTGACTTATGTTGAGCGTGGTCGAATAACGATTGTGCCAGTTCGGTAGAATTATCGTTCAAATTGTTGGCTAAATGAAGATGTTTTGCTGCATTTCAATTTAAAAGCGAAATTTCAGAAAATTGATTCGGTTTGATTGCGCAACCATTAAGGGTGTTACTTAACGTAATATACCTATGATTCATATTTTTGAGTCTTTTGAGCAACACAATTGACGTGTGCGTCAATAAAATCCCCATTTGGTCTAAAAAACGAGTCGAGGTGCGTGACCTAACCCTTTCGAATCATTTACTGATTCTTAACTTTTAACGGGGGTTGAATGCGGCGGCAGGGGCGATTGTGCCATCTCCTACTTTTGTTCACGTCAATTTTGGCGAAATCTGGCTATGCGCGAGCGTGGACAGCAGGTGATAAATATTGCCGTGATTTTGTTGAATTAAATGCCTGCACTCAAGCCCTTACCTGCAAACATGTTTTTGCAAGTGTGGTCAAAATACTCCCCAAAACTGTTTCATTAGCGATTAACTTTTTCTTCGCCTTTCTGTTTTTGGCGCTTGGTCCCGCTCTCGCGCTGAACAACTTTCCCGGAACGACGATTAGTGGAAGTGGCAGTCTCACTGCATCGAATGTTGGCGCTACGGGCCAAACAGGAGAACCAACAACATTTGGCGGCGGTTCGCTGAATTCCATGTGGTATAGTTGGACCGCGCCATCCAACGGTAATTTTGCCGTCGAAACCTGTGGTGGCTCTACAAGCTTCGATACAACGCTGCAAACATTTACTGGCAGCGCCGTGAACGCCCTAAGCTCTGTTGCTTCCAATGATGATGCATGCGGACTTCAAAGTAGTAATTCAGTTACTGTCACCTCAGGAACCGTCTATCGCATTCAGGTAGATGGCTATGGCAGCAATACTGGAACTTTTACATTGACTTGGGCATTTACTCCAGTAACGCCTCCTGTGCCGCCTGCGCCAACCGGCGTGCAAATCTGTTCAGATTTGACGGGCGCTTGGACTGGTGCATCTGCAACATCTGGCGGAATTGGAGTCACACGAGGCGTGTCAGCGTCAGGTGGCGGCAGTTGGAGTGGCTCAACAACTGATACGATGAATAACATTGCAGCGTTCAGTGCAACCGCGGTCCAAGGTAATGCATCGAAAGTGGATACTTTCAACTGGACAGGTCCAACGTCCTCAAGTGGAAATCTTGGAAATTATACCATAACATTTGCCAAGCCTGTGACAAATCCGGTCATTCATATTGACCGGGTTGGTGGGACTGCTGCTTCCGGTACTTCAAATACTTCAAAATGGACACTGACTTCCGGAGGTACTTTGTTTCGGTTGGCTGGTGTTGGTCATTTCGAAACCTATTCCGACAATACGTTTCTGCGCACTTTAGGCGTCTCCACAATAGGAACGCAGTCAAGCACAAACGGAAGTACCGGAACGGCCGCTGGCTCCGTTATGATTTCGGGCACCCACAGTTCCGTAACTTTTCAGGTCTCTGGGCTAGAAAGCAACAATGTTGCTGGAGGGGATGCATTCGAAGTGGTCGCCTGCGCGCCGCAAGCGGATTTGTCTCTAGCCAAGTCGGTAAACAACTCAACACCCACAGTTGGCTCAAATGTGATTTATACCGTGACCCTCAGTAATAGCGGAGCGGATGCTGCGCCGGGGGTTGTTGTCACAGATGTGCTTCCGGCTGGTTTGACCTTTGTATCAGCCACTCCAAGTCAAGGCTCTGCTTCCAACTCTGATGGGACTGTTACCTGGAACGCAGGCTCAGTAGCGGTTGGTGGCGCAGCCCCCACCTTACAGATTGAAGCGACAGTCACCGCGACGGGAACAATTACAAATACCGCTCAAGTCACGGCATCAACTTACGTCGACCCTGACTCCAACCCCAATGATGGTGCGGGGGATGATTTTGCGAGTGTGCCGATTACGGCTTCGGCGCCTTCAGGGGGAACAGGCTCGCCTCAATGCGTTGGGACCAATCTGCTTTCCAATAACGGATTTGAAATTCCAGTTACGGCTTCCACCACCTATCAAATTGTATCACCTAACATTCCATCATGGACGACAACGGATTCTGGAATTGAAATTTGGGATTCTGGATTCAATGGTGTGGCTTCTCATACGGGTGGACAGTTTGCTGAATTAAACGCTTACATAGCTGGCACTTTGACAAACAGTTCTGCAGTCGTTCAGCCCCGTGCTGAACTTAATGTTTATTGGGCACATCGTGGTCGTGGCGGCACAGATACGGGCGCGTTGTTGATTTCAGACAGTGGTGGTGGATCCACCGCAGCGCCAAATTTTTCTACCGGGACATCTGCTTGGAGTGAGTATGGTCAGACCCATGTCGTGAGTGATACTGGAACAAGCGCAACACTTGATTTTACTGCCTTGTCTACAGGCAGTGGCAGTATCTCAGTCGGTAATTTTCTTGACACCGTCGAAATCTGTCAGACTTATATCACCATCACCAAAGCGTTTGCATCAAAGGCTGATGTGGATAGTAGCGGTACTGATACCGTGGGCGACACGGTGACCTATACGTTCACTGTTTCTAACCCTGCCGGAAATAATTCCGGACTTACAAGCGTACAAATCGTTGATGAACAAATTGGAACATTCGCAGCGGTTCCAGTTTCTGGCGATGACGGGGATAATATTCTCGAGCCTGGTGAGACTTGGACAGTAAACGGAACATACACTCTTGTTCAGGCGGATCTTGATGCTGAACAGGTTGTGAATATTGCTTATGCCCAAGGTGATACTGGCGATAATGTTATTCGATCCGATGATGCTACTGAAACGGTTGCGTTGGCTCCAGCGCCATCTCTTACGATCGTAAAGTCTTTCAGTCTCACCAAAGGCGTTGGTAATACTGAGCCTGAGGCGCAAGCAGGCGACACGATTGTCTACACCTATGTTGTTACGAATAATGGCAACCAGACGATCAGCAATGTGGAGGTAGATGACAGCGGTCATACGGGCGCTGGAACTTGGATTGATCCGACACATGCTGGAACAATTACAACCGATAATGGGGTCAGTGGAGACTCACCAGACAGTAATGGCGATGCCACGATATGGGGAACGTTGGCGCCCCTTGATGTCGTTACATTTTCCTCGAGTTATGTGGTCGTTCAGGCCGACATAGATGGGCAGATGTGATGATAAGCATGTATCAAAACTTATTTGCTCAAGCGACATTTATAGGTGGGTTTAACCAGCCAAATTATACTCTTTATGATTCAGGCGTACCAAATATACATGGAATAGTTGTATATTACCCAGCGGAATGCGTCTTTAGCGATATATTTGCCTTCTTGATTTTGATCGAATCAGATACCATTAACGTGTTGCAAACAGGTATGTTTATGGTTCTGAAAAACGGGGAAATCAGGGCTTTCTATAGTTCCGAGAGGGGATATGGAGAGGCCGCGCTCAAGAATATTGCCAAACTGATGAATGCGTTACGTGATACTTCAGGCACGGTTCCCGCGTCTACCGTTCTGATCCTATTGATTTTACTATTTTCCGTGGAAAAAGCTTCCGCCCAATGGGTTAACTCAGATTTTTCTGCTGGTTCTACCGGATGGACGTCTACGGCACCTGCAAACAGCTCGCTTACTTATTCAGGTGGCCAGTTGATCGCTGTGTCGAAAGACAATGGTGGTGGGCTGCAAAGAGCAATTGCCAGCCAGTCGCTGACCTCTACGGATCCCGGCTTTTTCACCTATTCGTTGGTTGGTTGGACTACGGCTGATTATGGCCAATATGACTTCCCGACTGTTCAGATTGGCGGGACATATTATTACATAACATCGACAGGGACGCTTCAAACCGGATGGTCAGGAGCGGCTATCGACAATGACGATGCTGCTGGATTTATAGGGCCAATCTCAGGGCGGCAGGTTCTTACGAGCGTCAACGGGTTGTTCGGCGTTGGTGTTGCTGCGTTAGACAGTTGTTGTGGTCCAGGTACGGCCCGTTGGGACGATGTCGACGTTCAGGAGTTGACTCAATCGCCGGGTGCGCAAACAACGCCGTTCAATACCGCTTTGACTCTGTCTGGTTCAAATGCTCCTCAGGTCGCCACGAATTCAGGTGCTGCGACTATGACGATCACCCTGTCCGTGACAAACGGCATTTTGAACCTTGGGTCCACCGCGGGTATAACAATTACATCTGGTTCAAATGGTTCCGCGACGATGACCTTCACTGGGTCGCCAACCAATATTAACAACGCCCTGAATAATCTGCAGTACACGCCAACGTCAGGTTATAGCGGGGCTTCTACTCTGACGTTTTTTGCCAATGGTGGAGGAGCAAGTGACACCGACACGATTGCAATCACTGTTGGCGCGCCGAGCTCTTCTTTTACGATATCCAAGACCACCCCAACCACCAATGTTACGGCTGCAGGATCTCCAATTAACTATACGGTCACTGTAACCAACAATGGAACTGGTAGTCTTACCGGAATCACAATTAGCGATAATGTGGTTCAAGGAGCGTCGTCAACGGCATTGACCCCCGGGGCTCCAGCTGGGGACGGTGGGGTTTCAGGTGTGATGGAAGCTGGCGAGATCTGGGTTTACACCATTTCGCATACAGTGACACAGGCACAAATGGATGATGGTGGCAATCTTGTTAACACAGCCACTTTTGATAGCGCTCAAACAACGCCACAATCTGCTTCAGCAACTACTACGATTACCACCAATCCTTCTTTGACACTTGTTAAATCGTCGAGCGCTTCGGGGTTCATAACTGACAATATCCTAGAGGCTCCAGCTGGAACGGTTGTGACCTACACCTACACTGTTACCAATAATGGCAATCAAACCATAGACAATGTCGAAATCGATGACAGTGGCCATACGGGCCTTGGTCCTTGGGTTGATCCAACCCATGCAGGTTCGGCCATTGATAACGGTTTGCCCGGCGGCTCAGCTGACACCAATGCAGATCCGACGATCTGGGGCGAACTTGGCCCCCAAGACGTGATCGTCTTTTCAACTACCTACACAATCACGCAAGCGGATATTGATGCCCAATGACCATGGAAAGAAAACGTAACATGGTCACTGAAGGCCAATTTGACCAAGCGCAAAAACCGCCCGGCTGGCGGCGAAGGTTTCTTTCTCCAAATGGACGAGGGAGCCCGGGAGAGACCCGATCGCGACATCGAACGCGAATGAGGTTTTACCGAAAAACAGCTCCAGCCGATGATTCAGGTGATTCATCGACAATTCGAAGAAACAGACCTGAAGCAGTCAGATACGAATTTAAAGGAATACGAAGATGAAAAAGCAAAACGAACTCAAGACCCACAAACTCACAATTGAAAACACAAAAAGCTCCAGGGGGGAGAAAATTATGACACGCATGATTATTCAAAATGGTATCACACGCTCATTGGGAGCGTCGCTGGTGGTATTGGCTTTGGTGGCCACACCAATCACGGTTGCTGATGCGGCAACGCCTTTCTCTATTGACAACACCGCTACTGTTAACGGTACGGACCCTGCTAGTAATCCGGTCACCGATGACTCACTTCCGGTCGAAGTTGATCTTGAGAATACCAATAATGTTCTGACGATCACCAAAAGCGTCGATTTTGCGGTCGCTACCAGCGATGATGCGGATAATGAAGGGGATGAGGGTGAAGACGTTGTTTATACCTACACGGTTACCAATGGCGGCAACACCACGCTAACAGGTGTAAGTATCAATGATACCCATGAAGGTACCGGAACTTTCACCGCGCCTGCTTTTGATAGCTGGACCACACAAGCTGGTTCACCAGCTGCTTCGGGTTCTTCGATCACTATGGCTCCGGGTGCAGTGGCTGTATTCACGACTACTTATACCATCACTGCTGCTGACATTAATACACTAGGCGGAACCAGCACGCTTAGCCTTGATAATGACGGAAATCTTGACAACTCGGCGCATGCGGAAGGCAGTTTTGGAGCAACTTTTGTCTCATCTGTTACACCGGGAACAGCGTCTGTTCCGCTTGATGCGGACGCATCTCTGGATGTTCTTAAGTTGGCATATGAAGGCACTCCAATACCAGGTGATATTGCAGGTTCAGGTCTTGGGTCGCTAACAGCTGCCGGAACCGAACGTCCAGAAGGTACGCTCATCACTTACGTTTATACCGTTACTAATAATGGTGATGTGCCGGTTACCACTGTTGGCCTAACAGATGCTCACGTGGCGCAGGGAACACTAGGAACTATTACTTATAACTCCCTTGCCAACACATCCGGTAACTCGGTTTACACAGCGGGTAATACTGTCGACATCCTGTATCCAGGTGACGTGGCTTACTTCACCGCAACCTACACCATCCTACAAGCAGATATCGACGCACAATAACCGCGCCGGGAAAGGAAATATAAATGAGCAATTTATCGAATAAATCAAAGCTCACCTTTTTCGGGGTGAAGCGTCTAACAGGTGGAGTTGGCAGTCTGCCAGCTGCCACCAACTTAAATCAACAACCTGAAAGGGGCAGGGAAATGAACAACCAGAACTCGAGTATTTTTCGATCTTTGACACAGAGCCGTTTGGCTGTGTCATTCATCGCTTTGGGAACTGTATCGGGGATGGCGTCGCCGGCGTTTGCGACGATCAACAACACGGTTACCGTAACAGGTACGCCGCCTGTTGGTCCTAACATTACTGAAACAGCTGATGAAGAAGTATCTTTAGAAGCAGCTACACCTTCGCTTCTGGTTACGAAATCCGCCAATACGGCAGGTCCAGTCAATGACGGTGATATCATCACCTATACCTTCACGGCAGAAAACACAGGTAACCAGACGCTCACAGCTGTTTCCATGGCCGATCCTCATGATGCGGGTGCATCTGGTTCGCTATCGACCATCAGTTTTGCTGTTGCATCGTTGACTGATGTTGATTCAGGCGGCGGCACCAATGCCAACGGTGTTACCACGGGCGATTCTACCGATAACAGTCTGGACAGTGTTTGGGATACATTGGCACCGGGTGATACGATCACTTGGACAGCCACTTATACGGTCACCAATGCTGACTTTGTCAATGCTGTGGGCGGCGATGGTACAATCGACAATACCGCGACAGGTTCTGCTACTGCTCCAGTTGGTGTGGCTGACGCTATCACCGATGATAGTGATCCGGTTTCAATCCCTGTTACAGCAGTTGTTGCAACCCTTGCGGTCACGAAAATTGCGACACCTGATTCAGGTTATGGCGTGGGTGATACGATCACCTATAATTATGTTGTAACCAATACCGGTAACGTGCCGATGACCAATGTAGGCCTAGTGGATGATGTTACCGCAGGTTCGGGTTCTGATCCGGTTCCAACGCTTGAAACGCTAAATAACACCAGTGGCAATTCTGCGGACGACGGTCTGGATGAAGTGGTCAACACACTTGCGCCAGGCGATACCGCTGAGTTCGAGGGTACGTATGTCGTAACCCAGTCTGATGTGGATACACTTCAATAAGCTGCGGCTTGAACCGAAAAAGGTGAGGGCGGCTTAATGCAGCTTTGGCAAAAACAGAAGGGGACGGGCATGGCCCGCTGGAGACGTAAGTCTCCGGCGATGCTGTTGCTTGCTCTACTTTTGTCTTTTGCTCAGGTGCAATTCGCCCTTGCCGCAATTGTCAATGAAGTGACGGCTAATGGTACTTTTGATGGTAATGTTTACACAGCCACAGCAACCGAAAGTGTTGCAGTAGAGCCTGCGGCTCCTTCGTTGAATGTGCAGAAGATTGGTATATTGAATGATGATGTGTTGCCGACAGGTATCTCTGCGGGAGACACGATAAGTTATGAAATTACTGCCGAAAATAACGGCAATACCACGCTAACGAATGTCGTTGCGAATGATCCACTATTGCCGGGAGCAGCATTGGTGTTTGATCTTGCAAGCGATGTAGACAGCGATGGTGAATTGGATGTTGGTGAAACTTGGCGCTGGACAGGTTCATATGCGCTTGATCAGGTCATAGACATTGATACCGCTGGTGGCGGCGACAATGATGTCGATAACACCGTAACAATTATTGCCGATGAGCTAGCGTTGCCTGTGACAGCAAGTGATGAAGTGCCATTAGTGCCAACTGCTGAGCTGACGCTCACGAAAAACGGCGTATATAATGATACCGTATTGCCAGCTGGCCAAAACGCAGGCGACACAGTCGATTATACCGTGCTTGTTAGAAATACAGGTAATGTCACCATTAATGTCACCGGCGTTAACGACCCGTTGGTTGCATTGACATGGGATGGAATTGATTTGGGTTCAGACGGTGTGCTTTCGCCGGGTGAAATCTGGACATATGAAGGTACTTATATCCTTCAACAAAGCGATTTCGATACCAATGGCGGTGGAGATGGAACACTCGATAACATTGTTACGGTTTCTACCGATGAGCTACCAGACCAAGATGCAACCCACGCGCTGCCGTTAGATTCGGAGTCGTCGATGACGATTGATAAAACTGCTGACATCTCAGCAGTAAATGTTCCTGGCGATCTGATCACCTACACAGTCACTGCAACAAATACCGGCAATACCGCTTTGACGAATGTCACTGTGAATAACCCAATGTTGACGCTTGATACCGAAATTTGCCCAGTTCTTGCTCCGAGCGCAACTTGTGTGTTGACGGGAACCTATCCGGTCAGCGGGCCTGATATTTCTGCTGGAACGGTTCAAAATACAGCTGGTGTTACAAGTGATGAAGGTATCAACGAAACCGTAATTCTGGATACACCGCTAGTTGCTACGCCGAATATCGCATTGGCTAAATCAGTTGCACCAACCTTTGTGACGACTGCAGGAACTCCTGTTGCTTATACCGTGATCGTTTCAAACACAGGTAATGTGCCTTTGACAGGCGTCGTTGTCAGTGATCCTTTGCTTGCCCTTGATTGTGGTGCTGGTTCGTCAACGATAGCGACTTTGAACCCGGGTAGCCCGGTTACCTGCACAGGTACTTATCCAATTGATCAAGGTGACATTGACGCTGGCCCGACATTGATCAACACAGCTACCGTCAATGATGATGGAACATATGGCGTTACGGCCAATGATACAGCAACGGTAACCTTTGCTCAGACGCCTTCAATGACGGTAGTAAAATCTGGCGTCTTGAATGACGATGACGGTGTGCCGGGTGTCAGCGAAAACGATACGATTGCTTACAGTGTAATAGTTACAAATACGGGCAATCTTTCCCTAACCAATATCGTTCCAAATGATCCGTTGGTTACATTGGCTTACTTCGACGGCGATCTTGATCTCGACAATGAAATTGATCCAGGTGAAGTATGGGAATTCACGGGCTCTTATCCGCTAACGCAGATTGATGTTGATAGTCTTGGTGGTGGCGATGGTAATATTGAAAACACTGTTGCGATCGAATCTGATCAGTTGCCGAATCAAATTGGCAACACTGATGTTCCGCTGAATATCAATCCGTCTATGGAAGTTGTTAAAACAGGCGTTCTTAACGATGATGATGGCGATGCTGGGCTGACAGAGGGCGACACGGTTACCTACTCTGTTGTAGTCACCAATACTGGTAATGTTCGTCTCACCAATGTTGTCGCCAGCGATCCATTGGTTACGCTGACACTGGTCAGTGGTGATCTGAACTCTGATAATCGTCTCGACACAAATGAAATCTGGACTTTCACTGGTACAACAATCATCACGCAGGTTGACCTTGATACACTTGGCGGCGGCGATGGCGATATTGATAACACGGTCACTATTTCAACCGATCAGTTGCCGGATCAAGATGCCAGCCATGAACTGCCGCTTGCGCCGGTGTCTTCGATTACGATTGAGAAAGTTGCGACCACGCCTGTTCGTCTGTTCCCGACTGTTTATGAATTTGACTATGAACTAACAATTACGAACACAGGCGCAGTTACTCAAACCAATATCCGCGTGGAAGATGATATTGCAGCTGCTATTGCGCCTGCCACATTGTTGAACAACCCGTTGGTTACAGTGTCTGGTTTCAGTGGCACTGGTGGTTTGGATGGCGCTTATAATGGTGTCAGCAACATCGACATCCTCACTGGTGATGTTCAACTTGCGCCGGGCGCATCTGGTCAAATTGTCACTACGTTGCGCATCGATACGGGCGGACAAAGCACCAATGGTTTGAACACTGCCTTTGTGGATAGCGATCAAGTATCGACACCTATCGCCTCAAACGATCCGACCTTAACGCCGGGTGATCCTAGCGATGTGAACCCAACGCCGATTGATTTGCCTGACACTGACGGTGATGGTTCGCCGGACGCAGATGAAGATGTGACTGCGGATCGCGATGGCGATGGTAGTGCAAACTCCGATGATTATGATCCAACGGGTTATTTCTACTGTCAGGCTGATGGACGCATCCTTTCCGGCGGTCGTATCCGTTTAGACAATCTGACTTCTGGTGGCTCACAGACTGGTATCGGGTCATCTAATGGTATCGTAATTCTAAGAGATGGTAACGACGGTCGTTATCAGTTCTATGTGACACAAGAAGGCACTTTCAGGCTTGCGTTTGAAACACTGCCAACAGATGGCATATTGAGCACTACGTTGCTGGATTCAGGAACGCTTGATGTCAGCACGCCGCCAGACAATCCGCGTGTGATAGGTTCAGGGGAGTTTGGATCAACCGGCATTCTGGATGATTTCACTGAAGCAACGAACCCGTATTACACATTGTTTGAATTTGAACAGGGCGATCCGGCTGTATTCAACAACAACATCCCGATGCAGTTCTGCGGATCTCCACTGCTAGCAGCTGACAAGTCAGTTGAGAGCGGTCCAGACTTGCAGCCTGATTTGAGCTATGATGTTACGTATCGCATGACGATGAGTTCAACAGGCAATGAGTATGTTGAAAATGTTCAAATGGTGGACGATCTTGATGCTGTATTTGGTGCGGGTAACTACTCAATCACTTCACGTGTTTTGGATAGCGCTCCAGTAGACTTTACGGGTGCGATTGATCCTTTCTTTGATGGTAGCGGCAATACGGCGCTTCTAACCAGCGGTAGCACTTTGCAGCCGGGTGAGAGTGTCACGGTGTTGCTGTCAGTAAATGTCAATGTTGCCAGCGGCGTATTCTCTAACGTGCTGTCAGTTAATGGTACGACGCCATTTGATGGAAGTCCTGTGCCGCCTGCAAGCGATGACGCCGATATTAATATTACCGCTCCAAGTGACTTGCTGTTGGTTGAAAAAACCGCATTGCCGGGAAGTGCTCCATTGGGCGCGCCAGTGGCCTATACAATCAAAGTGACGAATATTGGTCCAGCAGATTTCCTAGCTGTCGATATTGTCGATCTCATTCCAAATGGAATGACCTATATTACTGATAGCGCCCGCGTGGATGGAGTTGCCCAAGAACCGATCATTGATCCTGCGAAGGCATCGGGACGTGAATTGGTATGGAACCCGATTAATATTGCTACTGGTGGTAGCGTGACCATCACACTCACCTTGGTGATAAATGCTTCTGCAGGGGCTCAGGAATTTATCAATAACGCCTATGTGCGCAATCCAATAACCGGAGAACGGATCTCGAATATCGCGAAAGCGGAAGTTCGCTTGGAAATCGAGCCTGTATTCCAGTGCTCTGATATTATTGGCCGCGTCTTTGATGACTTTGATAAAGATGGTTATGCCGATGATGGCGAACCAGGCTTGCCAGGCGTTCGTTTAGCAACACCGCGCGGGCTGCTGATCACAACAGATAAATTTGGTAGATACTCCATTGCGTGTGGTGCGATCCCTGATGAAGACATTGGATCGAACTTTATCCTGAAATTGGACACCAGAACGCTGCCAACTGGCTATCGGGTAACCAGCGAAAACCCGCGGGTTGTTCGCTTGACCAGAGGCAAACTGACGAAGCTGAATTTTGCAGCGGCTAATCTGCGGATTGTGCGTTTGGAACTGTCAGATGCGTCATTCAAACCAGGCACAACAATCTTGAATCAAGAGACACTGAATACTCTTGGTGGATTACTCTTACTGTTGGACGAGGAGCCTTCAGTCTTGAGAATTATCTATCAAGGTAACGGTGGGTTAAATGAAACCGGCCAAAGCCGACTGCAAACGATCGAGGATCTGATCAGTCGTGCATGGAGCCAACTAGAAAGAAGTAACGAGCTGAAAATAGAGACAAAACTGTTCAATTGATTTTCTTTGGGAAATCGGAAAGTAACTAAATATTAACCATAAATGGGCTTTTATTACCCATGGTTAATGAAGCGCCGAATCATGACACGTAGACGGGGCGCATTCGGCTATAGATTGTCCAAGATCGGGTTGAAGACATTTGTTTTCAGCGCTTTTTTTGCTATCTTAGCCACACAAAGTGTATTTGCAGATGACTTATCTGCATTGCTCGCTGCTGAGCAAAAAGCAGACGCGCAGTCTATTTCTGGCTCTAAAGCAGCTTTGTCTATCAGCGTTGATGGTGAGACTATTGTTGGTTCAACAAGCCGCGATGATCATAACCGAATGGTGGATGTTGATCTTGAATCAGTTGATATTCAGGTCAAATTTGATGGGCTTGACGCTGAGAAAAGCTTGAGTGTTTCAACCCTTCCTGAAAAACGTGTCCATGCACCAGGCATTCCCATTCGTTTTCAAGGATACAGCAATTATCCTGATTGGATCAGCCGCGCTGAGCTGATTATTACGCCCAAAGGTGCGCGCAAGGCCGGAAGCCTTTTGAGTCCTTCTGAGGTGGTGATCCCGGTTGCAGCTGATGGCACAGTAGAATGGTATCCCGAGCTTGGGCTAGAAGGCGATTTGGCTTACTCCTATCGTGTCTATGATAGCAGGGGTCGCTATGATGAAACCGATCCGTGGCCATTGCTATTGAGCGAAAATGCCGACGCATTACCAGAGTTTTCACTTCGCGGCGAAAAAGATGGGCGCGGATTGATTGAAGTTCGCCCTGCATCAGCAAATCCGGGCGCCGACAAAAATCATATTGCTGTTTCAAACATTCCGATCCACGGCGGCTCTGTAACAGTATATGGCAAAAACTTACCTAAAGATTTTAAAGTTAATGTTCTTGGCCGTCCGGCTCCCGTATCAAGTAACAACGAATTTATTCTTCAAACCATTCTGCCGCCCGGTGAGCATGTTGTAGATGTGCAGGTCAAAGATGAAAGCGGACAGCATGGCGTTGAATTTCAACGCGACGTAAATATTCCAGACAATGAATGGTTTTATGTTGGTATTGCTGACCTAACCATCGGCAAGCGCACAGGAAAAGACAGCGAGAAACTGGCTCCTGTTAAATCTGGTGAATATGACGATGTGTATCAAAAAGGACGTTTGGCATTTTACCTCAAAGGAAAAGTAAAAGGCCGCTATATCATTACCGCTTCCATGGATACCACTGAAGAGGATCTTGATCAGATTTTCTCAAACATGGATGCGAAAGATCCAAGACAGCTTTTACGCCGTCTTGATCCTGATGATTACTATCCCGTCTATGGCGATGATTCCATTTTGAAAGAAGATGCCCCGACTTCGGGGAAATTTTACGTTCGGATCGACAAAGGCAATAGTCATGTGATGTGGGGCAATTTCAAAACCCGCATTGATGGCGTTGAATTGGCTAGATATGAGCGTGGCCTGTATGGCGCGAAGGTAAATCTGGAAACCGAAACCACGACCAAATATGGCGACCCAACAGCCACTATTCAGGGTTTTGCTGCACAGCCCGGAACATTGCCACAAAGGGATTCGTTCAAAGGAACTGGTGGTTCTGTTTACTTTCTCAAAAGACAAGATATCAATCAGGGCTCTGAGCAAATATCTATCGAAATACGTGATGCCTCGACAGGTCTTGTTGTCGAGCGGCAATTGCTGGCTGAAGGTTCTGACTATTCAATTGATTATGTTCAAGGCGTGATCATTTTGAATAACCCGCTATCATCAACAACCATTTCGTCCTCAGCAGTATTGCCTTCTGCTTTGGCCAGTTATGAGCAGTTTTTGGGCGCTAATTATGAATATACCCCAACGATTGGGGATGTTGATGGCTATAGCTATGGTGGACGCGGCGAAGCATGGCTTGCTGACTATCTTCGTGTCGGTGTGACGGGATATCAGGAAAACACAGGCGAATCTGATCAAACGCTTGTTGGCGCTGACGTGACTTTGCGCTTTTCAGAAAAAAGCTATTTCCAGTTTGAATGGGCACAAAGTGAAGGCGATACATTTGCAACTGTGACTTCAACTGATGGTGGTATGATTTTCAATCCGGTTTCCGGCGATGGCGTGAATGGAGCTGCAGAAGCTTGGCGCGCGCGTTTACTCCTTGACATGGACGAACTTACTTATGGCGCGATGCAAGGTACAATGGGCGTTGGCTATGAGGAACGTGAAAAAGGGTTTAATGGGCCAGGGCGATATACGGCTACAGATGAAACTATCATCGACGCTCATATAAACCTAAAGCCTACAGATGCAATTTCAATTCTGGCACGTTTTGATCAACGCGAAAGCGGTGATGGCGTCAGCAAGCGCGAGGCTTCCGCTGAAATTGAAAACAAGCACAATGATTTCGTCACTACCAAGATTGGCCTGAGCCATTCAGACACCTCAAATATTGCATCTTCGATCGATGGCGAAGGTTCGCGCACAGATGTAGGCGGTCGCGTGACGTTTTATGGCGAAGGCAATGACAATGTATACGTATTTGGCCAGGCAACAGTACAGCGTGACAAAACCCGTTCGCGCAATGACCGTATCGGTGTTGGATTTGAACATGATTTGACTGACAAACTGCGTGCTGAAGCACAAGTGTCTTACGGCACTAGCGGCGTTGGTTTGATTGGCGGGTTGTCTTACGAGCCGACTGCAGGAGATAAATATTATGTGGGTTACCGGATGTTGCCAGATATCTCTGGTGGCGACCTAATCGATTATGACCCGTTTGGACGCGACAATGGTACTTTGATTGCGGGTGTTAGAAAGAAGATGGGTGAGAATGTCTCGGCCTGGACAGAACATAACTTTGATATGATGGGTACAAGCCAGGGCTTGTTGCAAAGCTATGGTGTAGAGTTCACTCCTGATCCGATCTGGACCATTACTACTGGCGTTGAAGTTGGGACGGTAGAAGATGAAGATAGCGGAAATTTTGAGCGCATAGCGCCTTCTCTAGCTGTTTCCTACAAAGAAGATGGCAAGTCTTTCAGAACCCGCCTTGAAGCGCGCTTTGAAGATGGAAAAGGCAATGACCGTGACCGTGTAACTTGGTTGGGTCAGGCAAATCTTGGTCTTCAATACAATGATAATTGGCGTTTCCTCGCCAAGGTCGATGCGGTAATTTCTGAATCCGATCAAGCAGCTGTGCTAGACGCAGACTATATTGAGGCAAGTGTTGGCTGGGCCTACCGCCCAATTGACAATGACCGGTTCAACGCTCTGTTCAAATATACCTATTTGCATGATTTGCCTGCACCTGAACAAATCGATGGCGATAATACCAGTTATGGCCCCAAGCAAAGAAGCCACATTGCTTCTGCAGATTTTATCTATGACTTGAACGAGAAATGGTCGATTGGCGCCAAATACGGCATACGCTATGGCCAGATCTCTGCCAGCCGCGAAGAAGATGACTTTGTGCAAAGTACAGCTCAATTAGGCATTGTTCGGCTTGACTACCATGTGGTCAAAAATTGGGATATTTTGCTGGAAGCCAGAGCGCTTTGGTTGAGCGATCTTGAGCAGGTCAACTATGGTGCGCTTGCAGGGGTTTATCGCCATATCGGAGATAACTTAAAAATTGGCGTTGGCTATAATTTTGGCAAGTTCTCTGATGATTTGCGTGATGTTACACTTGACGATGAAGGTGTATTCGTGAACGTGATTGGTAAATTCTAAAATCATGCTCACAAGGGCGTGTTGTAATCAGGCGCCTCTATGAACGAAAATTCTGAAGCTACTCTTTTTGATCGCTATGCAGCGTTTCGTCATGTGCCTTATCAGCGCTATTGGATTTCGCGATTTTTAAATACATTTTCAGCGCAGGTTGTTTCTGTAGCTGTCGGTTGGCAGATTTATGATATCAGTCGTGACCCGTTTCATCTTGGCTTGGTAGGCCTAACTCAATTTTTGCCATCGCTACTTTTGGTACTTATCACTGGAGCCGTGGCCGATCGATTTGGCCGCCGCTTCATCATGGCGTTCACTGATTTCATTGAAGCTGGCTGTGTCTTTGCACTTTTATATTTGGTTTATACGGGCGTCGATATAGTCTGGCCGTTTTTCCCAATTCTCACAGTATTTGGAATTGCCCGAGCGTTTAACGGGCCGGCTACGTTGGCGCTTACTGCCAATTTGGTCCCACCAGAAGACTTTGCAAATGCAGTTGCTTGGAATTCCTCCGCTTGGCAAACAGCGTCTATTGTCGGTCCGGTATTTGGTGGCTTGCTGTATGGCGTATCGCCTGCGACAGCCTATACGGTTGGCGCTGTTATGTTGTTTGCTTCCGGCTTTTTGGCGATGATTATCCCAAAACCAAGTCAACGAGCCGAACGCGAAAAGGTCAACCTCACATCCCTTTTAGCTGGGTTCAAATATATTTATCATGAGAAAATTGTGTTCGGCGCAATCTCTCTCGATTTGTTTGCAGTCTTAATGGGCGGGGCGGTGGCGCTATTGCCGGTTTATGCCCGCGATGTTTTGGAACTTGGCCCTTGGGGCTTGGGTCTATTGCGAGCTGCTCCGGGAATTGGCGCGGTTGTGCTGGCTGTTTGGTTGACAGGTAAACCGATACAAAAACACGCTGGGTTGATTATGCTGATTTGCGTTGGTTTCTTCGGCTTTTTCACAATCGTATTTGGCGCATCCACTCTGGTTTGGTTGTCTATTCTAGCCTTGGCCCTTTTAGGTGCCGCCGACATGATCAGTGTTTATATCCGCGAAACTTTGATCCAACTTTGGACACCTGATAAATTACGTGGCCGGGTCAATGCGGTGAATATGATGTTTGTCGGGGCTTCCAATGAATTGGGAGAATTTAGAGCAGGAACGATGGCTGCCTTTATAGGAGTGGTTCCTGCGGTGGTTATTGGCGGTGCTGGCGCCATGGGTGTGGCCGTCTTGTGGGCCTTCTTGTTCCCGCAACTTTTAAAGGCCCAACATCTTAAGGGGCGAGACTAAGTATCTTCCAAAAAATTACGGGGTTGAAAGCAAGTCTAGTTTGACTATTATCTGCCGCGCCGGGTTATGAATCAAAATTTGAAAGAGGAACGCATGCTGAATTTGAAATCAACTACCAACGCTTTGTTTGCACTGGCCATGACAGCTGCAACATTTGTTGCTGCACCAAAAGCACAAGCTGAAGAAGTTTATGTTATTCGCGGCGCCTTCAATGTCTTTTCAGCTGGTATGAACCAGATGACAAATAAGATGCGGGCAAGAGGCGTTAATGCTCGTGCCTATTCTAATGGTGCTTGGTCTGGTCTTGCTGATGATATTATCAAACGTAGCAAGCAGGGTCGGGTTTCTTATCCGATTATCATTCTTGGTCATTCTGTTGGCGGACAAGAAGCACCTAGCATGTCGAACAAACTTTCTGCGGCTGGCGTTCCTGTGAAATTGGTAATTGGTTTTGATCCGGGCTTTGCAGCGCCGCCAAGATTCACTGCCGGTTCACCACGGGTAGTAAACTTTTGGATCCGCGGTGGCGGACGCGGTAATCCTTATAAATCAGGTGGCAGCTTTTCAGGCTCAATCCAAAATATCGATATCCGTTCCTTCACCAATGCTGACCATGTAGGCATCGACAAAGATGCTGGCGTCCAGTCTCGTGCGCTTGCTTTGGTCTATGGCGCAGTTGGTGGCTAAGCTTCTTTGAATATTCAAAACAAAGCCGGGCTAGAAATTGCCCGGCTTTTTTTATTTCTGAATTGATTATCCAGCGCTCAACCCGCCATCCAGCGCCAGACTTTGGCCCGTGTAGAAACTATTCTCATCATCACATGCCCATAGCATGGCTTGAACAATCTCATTGATCTCACCCATGCGTGCCATCGGTATATTTGAAATCAGCCTCGCTTCCGCTTTTTCAGGCCCATGAGGCGAAACAGCGATCGGTTTTGTTACCATATTGGTTCGGGTAAATGCAGGGCAAATTGCGTTGATGCGTACGCCTTTTCTGGCATATTCCATTGCTGCCGCCTTGGTCAGGCCAACGACCGCATGTTTGGCTGCACCATACACAGACATGGTTGGCGCGCCGACAAGACCAGCCACAGAGGCCGTATTCAAGATGCAGCTCTTAATGCCTTGCTCTTCAAACTGTTTGCGCATTTGTGGCAGTTGGGCGCGCATGGCAAAAATAACGCCCAAAATGTCTACTTCTAAAACGCGCTTGGATTCATCAGCGCCCATATCCTCTAAACGCTTTTGATCATGGGCAATGCCTGCATTGTTCAGAGCAATATCCAGCTTACCATGGGTCTCAATGGCAAGATTGACCAATGCTGCATGTGTTTCTTCACGGACAACATCCCCTGCATAATAAACCGCTTTGTTGCCTAGTTTGGCCATCGCTTCGCGGGTGGGCTCCAGAGCTTGGTCATTATAATCCGTTAGCACCAGATGGGCACCAGCTTGGGCAAAACGTTCCGCTGCTGCAAGGCCCAGTCCACCGCCTGCACCTGAAATTAATACAGTCTTTCCAGTAAAATCATATTTCGCCATTGCGCTCTCCCTTTCCATGGTTTTAGCTGGCTTTACTATGATTTGTCACGGCCTTGGAGCAGTGAATTCCAATATTTTAAGATGAGGACTTTCTTGATGCGGTTTTCTGAAATGAGTGCAGCGGATATTGGGCGGGAAATTAATTCAGGTCGCGCTGATCCGATAAGTGTCGCGGAAGCGTTTCTGGATGCCATAAATGGCTACGCTGCCAGCGAGGAAATTTATGCGCGCATTACGCCAGACAGAGCTTTAAAAGAAGCGGGCGAGGCAAGGAAACGAGCACAATCGGGCACGCGTAAGGGTCCATTTGATGGCGTTCCAGTTTCCTGGAAAGATCTTTATGACACCAAAGATGTTGGAACAGAAAGCGGCGCGGCCCTTTTGAAGGGACGCGTTCCGGATAAAGACGCTGTTGTGTTGAAAAATGCCACTGATGCGGGATCTGTTTGTATTGGCAAAACCCACCAAACTGAATTTGCTTTTTCCGGTCTTGGGTTAAATCCCAATACAGCAACACCGCCAAACCTATCAATGCCTGGTCATGCGCCTGGAGGGTCCTCGTCGGGCGCAGCAGCCTCTGTAGCATGTGGTCTAGCTCCAATAGCGATCGGCAGTGATACGGGCGGCTCTGTGCGTATCCCGGCGGCTTGGAATTCGCTTGTTGGCATGAAAACAACACACGGTCTTTTGTCACTGGAAAATGTGCTGGCGCTTTGTTCCGGGTTTGACACAGTTGGGCCTTTGGCTAAGTCTGTGGAAGATGCGGCTCTCATGATTGAGATGATGGGGGGATGCAATACAGATCTGGCTGCTCGCCCTAAGCCATCTGATTTGCGCTTTGCTATTGTTGAAATCATGGCTCTTGAGGGCTGTGACACTGTTCAAATGGCAGCCTTTGATCAGACAGTCGCCAATCTCACTAAGGCGGGCGTAAAGATTGAGCGGATTAGTGCTCCAGAATTTTCTAATGCTTCGAAATTGGGTCCGGAATTGTTTCCCCATGAGGCTTGGCAATCCTGGGGTGAGTTGATCGAAGCTAATCCGGGCAAGACCTATGGTCCCGTCGAGAAGCGTTTTTTGCAGGGAAAGCATGTTAGCAAGGAGCAATATGACAATGCTTGGGGTGCATTGCGGAAAATTCGTTCTTCTTTCTTTGATCGAATTTCAGGTTTTGATGGGGTTCTAATGCCAACTGTACCAATACAGCCGCCTTTGGTTGAAGCTCTCTTAGCGGATGAGGAACTGTTCACATCGGCTAATCTGCTGGCTTTGCGCAATACCAGATTTGTGAATTTGCTAGGAAGTTGTGCGATTACTTTGCCGACAGCGACCTATGCAGCAGGGCTGCAAATTATGGGCAAGCCAAATGAAGACAGCCGCGTAATGCAGATAGGATGTGCTTTGGAAAATATCGCATCGGCTTAGGTAAGATCAAAGGTTAGCTTTAAAGGCTTTGCCTGCGATATAAGTCTCAGCGACCGCTCTGTCATCACCCATGATTAGCAAAGCGAAAAGCACATCGTGTAAATCCTTCGAAAGGGCATGACGAGCTGCCATGTTTGGTGTTGCCTGTGGGTCTAAAACTACCAAGTCTGCCATTTTACCGACTTCCAGACTGCCGATTTCATGGCCTATACCTAACAAATTTGCATTGCCAAGCGTTGCCATGTGAAACGCTTCAAAAGCAGTGATCCGCGATCCTACCAATTGAGATACTGTATAGGTATCGCGCATGGTTTGCAGGGTTGAAAAACTGGTGCCGCCGCCGATGTCACAGCCCAAACCGACCTTTATTCCATTAGCATAGGATGCAGTCTCTCGCAGTTTAAACAAGCCTGAACCGAGGAAATTATTTGATGTTGGGCAATGAACAATAGCAGAGCCAGCTTCTGATAAGCGTGACAACTCACGTTCGCTTAAATGAATGCCATGGGCGAACAAGCTGTTCTCAGTCAAAAGGCCATAGTGATCATATACATCAGTATAGTCCTTTGCCTTTGGAAATCGGCTGGCGACGAATTCTATTTCACCGTGGTTTTCAGAAAGATGGGTTTGCAGAAGCAGGTCCGGATTTTCTTTAACCAGCGCTCCGGTTGCTTCCAATTGGGCTTCGCTTGATGTCACAGCAAAGCGTGGGCTGACCGCATATTTCAAACGACCTTTTTCATGCCATTTTTTGATGAGATCAGTTGACTGTTGATAGGCAGTTTCTGGCTTGTCACATAGGCCAGACGGAGCATGGCAATCCATCAGGGTTTTACCAGATGCCATTGCCATATTACGCGATTGTGCTTCCTCAAACAGTGCATCAAGAGCAATAGGATGGATGGTAGAAAACGCCAGGCAAGAAGTGATGCCGTTTCGGGCAAGTTCATCGAGAAATAATTTTGCCGCTGGCCCGGCAACCGCAACCTCTGAAAATCTTTGCTCTTCGATGAATGTATAACGGTTCAGCCAATCGAGTAGATCTTTGCCATAGGCAGCGATCATTCTATATTGCGGAAAGTGAAGATGCGCATCGATAAATCCTGGCAAGATTAGTTTATCGCCATGATCTGTTTCTGGTAAACCGCGATGGGTTTGCGGCAAATCAGAAAAATCACCAAGCCAAACAATCTTACCCAGATCATCAACCACCAATGCGCCTTTTTCGATATGCAGCATGTCGCTTGGGTGTTCGCCAGAAGGGGCGCTGTTGAAGCTGAGAAGTTGGCCGCGAATTACCTGCATTGGATTTCCTATTGATATATTCGCCAAAGATAAGATGGATAACAAAGTTTCTTCGGGCTTCACAAACTGAAAAATGTTGTTACCGTTGGTGGGATAAACCAAACAGAACGGTGCGTAAATGCGGAACAAACTTGTTTTTTTGAGAAACGGCAAACGGCAAGAAATCTCGAATTTTTCACCTGATGAAACCTTGCTTGATTACCTGCGCTTGATTGAGCGTAAGACAGGCACAAAAGAGGGATGCAATGAGGGGGATTGCGGCGCATGCACGGTTTCGCTCGGACGCATTAGAAATGGCGCTCTTTCATATGAGCCGGTGAATGCCTGTATTTTACTGCTCGGGCAAATTGACGGGGCTGACCTAATCACCGTCGATGATCTTGCAGAGAATAGCAAACTTCATTCTGTTCAAAAGGCGATGGTTGATCATCATGGTGCCCAATGCGGCTTTTGCACGCCGGGGTTTGTGATGACCTTGTTTAGTATGCACCATTCTGGCGAGAAGGTTACGCGAAATTCCATCAATGATTGGCTAGCTGGAAATTTGTGTCGGTGTACTGGCTATCGTCCGATAGCGGATGCGGCAATGGCAAGTGTATCGCAAAAGCCGAATGATGCTTTGATGAAACGCTGGGATGAAACGGAAAAGGCGCTGAAGAAGCTACAAGGCAATGAAGATCTTGTGGTTATGGATGGTGAGAATGTGTTTGGCGCTCCTGGAACGATAGATCATCTTGCTGAAGCCTGTGTGCGCTATCCAGAAGCTACAATCGTTTCGGGCGCTACTGATGTTGGACTATGGATTACCAAGCAATTGCGTGCACAAAAGCAGATCATTTGGACAGGAAGAGCCAAAGGGTTTGACAGCATAAAATCCAGTGCCAAACAATTGGTCATAGGGGCAGGGGCCACCTACCGCGATGCCTATGATGCACTTAGCCAGCTTGATTCAGATATCGAAGAAGTTTTCCGTCGGCTGGGGTCACGCCATGTGAGGGCAAGCGGAACGATTGGTGGGAATATTGCCAATGGTTCTCCTATAGGCGATTCACCGCCAATCTTGATTGCGCTGGGTGCATCGCTTGAATTGCGCCATGACAAAAAGACACGGACTTTGCCTCTGGAAGATTTCTTCATTGAATATGGCAAGCAGGATCGCAAAGTTGGGGAACTGGTTGCAAAAATTATTGTGCCGAAACCCAAGAAAAACGAATATGTTCGCGCCTTCAAAATTTCAAAGCGGTTTGATCAGGACATTTCTGCTCTGTTGTTCGCTTTGAAAGTGACTGTTCAAAGAGGCCGAATTGTTTCTGCCAGACTTGCCTGTGGCGGTATGGCGGGGACGCCAAAACGTGCAAAGCAGTGTGAAGCCAAATTGCTTGGGATTGTACTTGCAGATGAGACAAGTTGGGAGGGCGCAATTGCTGCCCTGACAAAAGACTATGCGCCTTTATCGGATATGCGGGCCAGCGCGGAGTATCGCATGAAAACGGCTCAAAATCTGCTGCGTAAAGCGCTCATTGAAATCGCTGATGAGACGGCAGGAAAACCCCGCGCTCAGACAAGGGTTTCCGGTTTCAGGGAGGCTGCAGAATGAAGGTCTCAAATCGTATAAAACTTGAAACGGTTGGCAAGGCACTCACCCATGATAGCGCAGTGCTTCATGTGTCCGGCACGGCGACTTATGTGGACGATATTTTAGAGCCGGAAGGCTGTTTGCACATAGCGCCCGGGCTTTCATCCATTGCCAAAGGTAAAATCAAATCCATGGACTTGGAAGCAGTCCGCAAGGCTCCGGGCGTAGTTCGGGTGCTGACCGCCAAAGATATACCTGGCGTCAATGACTGCAGCCCTTCGATTGGCGGCGACCCCATTCTTGCGGAGAAGAATATTCTGTTTCACGGTCAGGTTCTTTTCGCAGTCGTTGCAACATCGAGAAAAGCCGCGCGCCATGCAGCCAAGCTTGCAGTTATAGAAACGGTTGAACAAAAGCCTATTGTTCGCGTCGAACAAGGTTTGAGGGCGAAAAAGAAAGTGCTTGATCCGCTTACGTTCAAGCGCGGTGATGCGAAGAAAGCGATTAGCAAAGCCGAACACAAACTTTCTGGCGAGATGCATATTGGCGGGCAGGAGCATTTCTATCTGGAAGGCCAGGTCTCGCTCGCTGTTCCAGGGGAAGCTGGTGCACTTAAAGTTCATTGTTCGACCCAGCACCCGACGGAAGTTCAGCATCTGATCGCAAAAATGTTGAAGCAATCGGATGCGGCAATTACCTGTGAATGCCGCCGTATGGGTGGGGGGTTTGGCGGCAAAGAAAGCCAGGCGGCCCAATGGGCATGCCTTGCTGCGCTTGCTACTCATCTTACTGGTAATCCATGCAAAATGCGTCTCGACCGTGATGCAGATATGGTTTCCACAGGTAAGCGCCATGACTTTGCGGTCGCCTATGAAGTTGGCTTTGATGACAAGGGTGTCTTATCGGCAGTTGATGTGGATTTTGCATCGCGTTGCGGTTATTCAGCTGATTTATCGTTGGGGGTTAATGACCGCACGATGTTTCATTCGGACAATTCCTATTACTTTCCTGAATGCCGCATTCATTCACAACGGGTTTTCACCAACACCGTTTCCAACACGGCCTTTCGTGGATTTGGTGGGCCGCAGGGCATGGTTTTTGCCGAGCGGATGATGGATCAGATTGCCATTAAACTAGATGAGGACCCGCTGGAAATACGGCAGCGAAATTTCTATGCAAAAGGCAAAGACGTAACGCCTTATGGCATGCAAGTTACCGATAATATTCTCAATGAAATAGTCGATGAGTTGGAGCGAACCAGCCAATACCAAAAGCGGCGAAAAGAGATCGCGAAATTCAACGCGGCCAACAAATATGTGAAGCGTGGCATCGCGCTCAATCCGGTCAAATTCGGTATTGCGTTTACATTGAAACATCTCAATCAGGCCGGTGCGCTGGTTCATGTTTATACGGATGGTTCTATTCAGGTGAACCATGGCGGCACGGAAATGGGGCAGGGGCTTTACCAAAAAGTAGCGCAAGTTGTTGCTGAAGAGTTTGGCGTTGAAATTACGAAGGTACGCATTACCGCGACGACAACGGACAAGGTTCCTAACACAACACCAACAGCCGCATCGTCCGGTTCAGATTTGAATGGCATGGCTGCGAAAAAAGCTGCTGTAACCATCAGAGAGCGGATGATCGAAGTTGCAGCAAAATTATATCAGGCAAAGCCTTCAGCTATAAGGTTTGCAGGCGGTATGGTTCACATTGGGAAACGCAGAATCGCTTTTGCTGAACTTGCCAAGACTTGTTTCCTTGAGCGCGTGCAATTGTCAGCCACAGGCTTTTACGCAACGCCCGATATTACCTGGGAACGGGATAAATTAAGCGGTAATCCGTTTTTATATTTTGCCTATGGCGCTTCATGCAGTGAGGTGATCATCGATACTTTGACTGGCGAGATGAAATTACTGCGCAATGATATTTTGCATGATGTTGGGGCATCGCTAAACCCTGCGCTGGATATCGGGCAGATCGAAGGCGGCTTTGTGCAGGGTATGGGTTGGTTGACGAACGAAGAGCTGGTCTATGACGAAAAGGGCCGCTTACGCACCCATGCACCATCCACTTATAAAATCCCGACTTGCTCGGATATACCTGAAGATTTTCGCGTGGCTTTGTATAAATCTGGCGGAGAAGCGGGTGCCAACCAAGCCAAAACAATTTATCGTTCTAAAGCAGTAGGCGAGCCACCCGTTATGTTGGCGACTTCGGTGTTCTCGGCAATCACCCATGCCATCGCTTCCATCAAGCCGGGCATGATGCCCAAGCTTGATGCGCCTGCTACGCCGGAGGCGATATTAAAAGCGGTTGAGGGGATGGGGTGAAGATAAGTAGCCAAGTAGCATGGAAATAGATTTTGAATTGGCATTGTTTGCTATTCTAGTTTGTGTGGTGATTTATTCACTTGTCACGCAGGCTATTTCACGAACTTTTTTGACGTTACCGATTGTTTTTGTCTCACTCGGGTATCTGGCATCAGAACCCATCAGCATGCTGAGCGATCATGGAACTCTTCGGAGCTATGCCAAATATCTAGCAGAAATCACATTGATCCTAATTCTTTTCGCTGATGCCAGTCATGTCCGTTTTGCTAAGCTCAAAGAAACTTTTCAGTTACCATTGCGAATGTTGGTACTGGGTATGCCTATGACAATTGGACTTGGAACATTAATAGTATTTCTGATATCTCCTGAAGGCGGTTTCGCTATGGCTTTGCTGACCGCTGCTGTGTTGACCCCGACCGATGCAGCGTTGGGGCAAAGTGTCGTATCAAACCCAAAGGTTCCAATTTACCTTAGCCAGACGATAAATGTTGAAAGCGGACTGAATGATGGATTGGCGCTTCCATTTGTTTTGCTTGGAGCTGTTTTAGCCTCTTCGGTGTTAGGTGCTGAAGGTGCAAATGAGATAGCGTTTGCAGCATTATTGCAGATCGTCTTAGGGCCTCTGGCAGGAATTACGATTGGATGGTGTATCGCCCGTAGCTTGGATTATTGCCAAAGCAAAAATTGGATGCATGAAAGCGCTGAAGGCGTGGTATTTGTTACCTCGGCATTCACTTGCTATCTCGGCGCTGAATTAATTGGAGGCAATGGGTTTATCGCGGCATTTGCGGGTGGGGTTGTTTTTGGCAACACCTATAAACAGGATTTGAGATTCATCACAGAGTTTATGGAAGGGACAGGCCAAATTCTTACCATGACCGCTTTCATCGTATTTGGCGCTATTATGTTGCCAGATGGCCTGATTCATGTTTCGGGAAAAGCGCTGATTATTGCGCTTTTGTTTCTAACGATAATTCGAATGCTGCCGATTTGGCTGTCGTTGTTTGGTACCAGGTTAAAACAAAAGGAAAAGTTGTTTCTTGGCTGGTTCGGCCCTAGAGGGCTTGCATCAATTCTCTTTACTCTGATTGTAATGGCGGATTTTGATTTCCCCAACGAAGAAGAGTTTTTAGCCTGTGTTTCCATGACAGTGTTTTTGTCAGTCGTACTTCACGGGGTCAGTTCAAATCCTTTAGCCAAAAGAATTGGCAAACATTCAACCTATGTGCATTGCATCTACCTCTGCCTGATCACAAAGTGCTTCGTTGTCGTTTCGATGATGTGCTAGAAACCGCGATAGCTATCAGCGATCATGAAGCTATGGCCTTTGGTGAAGGCAACTAAGTCGCCTGCTTCGCTGATCAACTCACCTTTTCCATCAGGGCTTTCAAAGCGCATATGGGTTTTATGCATTGGGGCGCCGCTAAAACGGGTTGTAAAACTTCAGCTATGAATTGGGTAATAGCTTGCGCTTTGCGCTCAGCACTGTTGATCCTTCCTTATTGGAAGCAGCGTATATCTATAAGACCAGTTGGATTGAAATCTTAGGCCCTTGAACAAGCAAAAAAATCACATTTTCCTTTTGAAACTGGAATGCACCCTTGCTCCCCTTGATTTCCGTGTTTAGTTTGGCGCAGCTTATTATTACCGGGAGAAACTCATGAAAACACGTGCCGCTGTAGCCTTTGAGGCAGGAAAACCATTGGAAATTGTCGAGGTCGATCTGGAAGGTCCACAGGCTGGTGAAGTTCTTGTAGAGATCAAGGCGACTGGAATCTGTCATACAGATGAATTTACCCGCTCAGGCGCAGACCCCGAAGGCGCGTTTCCTGCAATTTTGGGCCATGAAGGCGCTGGTGTTGTTTTAGAGGTTGGCGCAGGCGTAACATCGCTGAAGCCCGGCGATCATGTTATCCCACTTTATACGCCAGAATGCCGTGAATGCGAATATTGCCTCAATCCGAAGACAAATCTTTGTCAGGCGATCCGCACGACACAGGGGCAGGGTTTGATGCCGAATGGTACGTCGCGCTTTTCTTACAAGGGTGAGAAAATCCTGCATTATATGGGCTGCTCAACTTTTGCCAATCACACGGTTTTGCCTGAAATTGCTTTGGCGAAAGTCAACAAGGCAGCGCCATTCGATAAGATTTGCTATATCGGCTGTGGTGTGACGACAGGTATTGGCGCTGTTATCAATACTGCCAAAGTAGAAGTTGGTTCCAATGTAGTTGTGTTCGGCCTCGGTGGTATTGGCCTCAACGTTATTCAGGGCGCGCGCCTTGCTGGTGCCAATATGATTGTTGGCGTTGATATGAACAATGACAAAGAAGAGTGGGGCCGCAAGTTCGGAATGACCCATTTTGTCAATCCAAATGATCATGGCGATAATCTGGTCAATCATTTGGTTGAGCTTACGAATGGTGGAGCGGATTATTCCTTTGAATGTATTGGCAATGTGAAAGTCATGCGTCAGGCGCTGGAATGCTGCCACAAGGGTTGGGGTGAATCGATCATTATCGGCGTTGCTGGTGCAGGTCAGGAAATATCTACTCGTCCGTTCCAATTGGTTACAGGACGCTCTTGGCGCGGCACTGCCTTTGGCGGCGCGAGAGGGCGGACGGATGTTCCAAAGATTGTCGACTGGTATATGGATGGCAAGATTGATATTGATCCAATGATCACCCATACACTGAAACTAGAAGACATCAATAAGGGTTTTGATCTCATGCACGAAGGCAAGAGCATCAGAAGCGTGGTAGTGTTTTAAGTGTATCTATGCGAGGGTTGCTTATTCTCGAAAATTCGCATTTGAAACAGGGAGGCGATGACATGCCCACCAGAGCTAGCATTTTTGATCTATCCGCCGATTCAGACACGTTGGGAAACAGGATTTCCCGCGCAATGGAAGCAAGCAGCATAAGTGCTTCTGAAGTTGCCAAGACATTAGGTGTCAAGAAATCAACAGTAGAGGCATGGGAGAGTGATCGTTCAGCGCCGCGGGCCCACCATCTAATGAGAGTTGCCGGCATGATCGGCGTTAGTCCAAGCTGGTTGCTCGGTGGAGTTGGCGAAGCGCCGGATGTAGATGGGATTTCTGATGAGGTTCGTCTAATTCGAAAGCAACTTGTTCAGATAAAAGCCATGCGAGATCAAACGACTGAGGCGATTGAAAACATCGAAATAGCTCTTGATAGACTTGTGAAAAAAGAAGCGACCTAATCTAAATATGGCTACTATTTACGTTGATGCAGATGCCTGTCCGGTAAAACCTGAAGTGCTGAAGGTTGCCGAGCGTTGCTCGTTGCCTGTGGTAATGGTTGCCAATACGGGGCTTAGACCTTCGCGCGATCCAATGGTGAAGATGATCACGGTATCTGGCGCTTTTGATGCGGCTGATGACTGGATTGTTGATAATGCGGTTGCTGGCGATATTGCCATTACGGCGGATGTTCCGCTGGCTGTGCGCCTTGTGGAAAAAGGCGTTCATGTGACTGGGCCAACAGGCAAGCTTTTCACGCCTGAGACGATTGGTGTTCAATCGGGCATGCGGGATTTCAATCAGCACTTGCGTGAGGCAGGTGAGATCAAAGGGTATAATGCGCCATTCAGTGCGCGTGATAGATCTAATTTTTTGCAAGCCATGGATAAACTGGTGCGTTTGGCGCAGCAACAAGGATGACTAACATGAAAACAGTTTCTACCAGTAAATCCCATGGGGGTATTCAGGGCGTTTATTCCCATGATTCAAAATCCACTAACTGCGAGATGACATTTGCTGTTTTTGTGCCACCGCAGGCAGAAACGCAAAAGTGTCCGATGCTGTGGTATTTGTCTGGGCTTACTTGTAATCATGCCAATGTCATGGACAAAGGCGAATATCGTCGCGCCGCTGCTAAGCACGGCATTATTATGGTTTGTCCCGATACCAGCCCACGTGGTGAAGGTGTTGCGGATGAGCCGGATAACTGGCAGTTCGGTTCAGGCGCGGGATTTTATGTTGATGCGACGCAAGCGCCTTATGCGAAAAACTATCAGATGTATTCTTACCTGATAGAAGAATTGCCAAAACTGATAGGTGAACAGTTCAACGCGGATATGAGTAATCAAGGCATTACCGGACATTCTATGGGTGGACATGGGGCTTTAACCATTGCTCTTAATAATCCAGACAGATTTAAAAGCTGTTCGGCTTTTGCCCCTATCTGCCAGCCATCCCAATCGGCTTGGTCAGCAGCCTCGTTTGAAAAATATCTTGGACCAGATCATACGAGCTGGCGTCAATATGATGCTAGTCTGTTGATTGAAGACGGTGCTAAGTTTCCTGAGTTTTTGGTTGATCAAGGACTTGCTGACAGTTTTCTGGAAGAGGGCTTGCGCCCTAAGGTTTTGGAAGCTGCTTGCGCAAAAGCTGGCATTGCGCTGACCATGAGGATGCAAGAGGGATATGACCATTCTTACAACTTCATTTCCACGTTTATGGAAGATCACATTGCCTGGCATGCTAAGCGGCTAAGTTGAGCTTAAACATTCGCGTTTGTTCACATTGACGTAAACGTAACTCTGCATGTAAAAGAGATTATGAAATTGTGCGTTTATTTTTGAAATTGCACAGATACAATTCCTATATGCGTAATACTAAGATTTAAGCCAGACTTCGGGAGGATATAATGGCAACGAAACCGACACCGTCCAAGACGGTTAAAAAAACAGCAGTCACCAAAAAGGCATCAGCAAAGCCGGCAGCGAAAAAAGCGAAACCAAAAACATCGGCAAAGTCTCCTTATGATGCGAAGCCATGGTTGGCCTCTTATCCAAAAGGCGTTCCGACTGATATTGGTCCTTTGAAATATAATTCTGTGGCTGCATTGTTGGAAGACAGCTGCAAGCGGTTTGGCTCAAAACCTGCCTTTACCTGCATGGGTAAAACCATCAGCTTTTCAGAACTTCACGATCAATCTTCCATCGTTGGTGCCTGGTTAACAGCTCACGGCCTTTCCAAAGGCGATCGTGTTGCGATCATGATGCCAAATATTTTGCAGTATCCTGCGGTTATGATGGGCATTTTGCGGGCGGGCTGCACAGTGGTCAATGTGAACCCGCTTTATACGCCTCGCGAGTTGGAGCATCAGCTAAAAGACAGTGGCGCAAAAGCAATTTTCATTCTCGAAAATTTTGCCAATACGCTCCAACAAGTGATTGCTAAAACCGATGTGAAGCATGTTGTCGTGACAGCCATGGGCGATCAGATGGGTGGCCTAAAAGGCGCCATCGTTAATCTTGTGGTTCGCAAGGTTAAGAAGATGGTTCCGGCTTGGTCTTTGCCGGGCCATACAGCTTACAAGGCTGTTATCAATGGCAATGGCGGTTCGTTTTCTACGGTTGAAACGGGCCATGATGATCTGGCATTTTTGCAATATACGGGTGGCACAACGGGCGTTTCAAAAGGTGCTGCGTTGAGCAACTCAAACGTGCTGTCAAATGCCGAGCAAAACACCCATTGGGTGGAAGTGGCTTATCGCGAAAGTGGTCGCCCTGATAACCTGACATATATCTGCGCTTTGCCGCTCTATCATATTTTCGCGCTGACTGTGAACGCGATTATGGGTATGGAGCAGGGTGCACATAACATCTTGATTCCTAATCCAAGAGATATTCCTGGTTTTGTCAAAGAGCTTGGCAAATATGAGTTTCATGCATTCCCAGGTTTGAATACTTTGTTTAATGCGTTGTTGAACAATGAGGAATTCAGGAAATTGAATTTCAAACCGCTGACCTTGACCCTTGGCGGTGGCATGGCAGTTCAACGTCCGGTGGCCGAAAAATGGCAAGCGCTGACAGGATGCAGTATTTCTGAGGGGTATGGCCTATCAGAAACCTCTCCTGTTGCGACGTCCAATCCGTTTGATGCGAAGTCATTTTCAGGAACAATCGGGGTTCCAATTCCAGGAACGTCTATTGCTATCCGCGATGATGACGGCAAAGACTTGCCGCTGGGCGAAGTCGGTGAGATTTGCATCAAGGGACCGCAGGTGATGGTCGGTTATTGGAACCGTCCTGACGAGACTGCCAAGGTTATGGCAAAAGATGGCTTCTTCAAATCTGGCGATATGGGCTTCATGGATGAGCGCGGTTTCACGAAGATTGTTGACCGCAAGAAGGACATGATTCTTGTTTCTGGCTTTAATGTTTATCCAAATGAAATCGAGGAAGTAGCGGCTTCTCACGAGGGTATTTTGGAAGCGGCGGCTGTTGCTGCCCCTGACGAGCATTCAGGCGAAGTGGTTAAATTGTTCGTGGTGAAAACGGATCAATCGCTGACAGAACAGGATGTGAAGGACTGGTGTGCTAAAGGGCTAACCAATTACAAGCGTCCCAAATATGTGATCTTCAAAGATGAGTTGCCGAAAACCAATGTCGGTAAAATTCTTCGTCGTGAACTACGCGATTAAGTTAGCAGGTCTGTTTTGACCGTCTATGTTGATGATGCCATTTGGGTCTGGAAAGGGCGCAAATGGTGTCATTTAATGGCGGATGATATCGATGAATTGCATGGCTTTTCCTTTCGGCTTGGTCTGCAATTGTCATCATACCAAGGTCCGCCAAAAACGACCGCGCCCCATTATGATATAACCGGATTTGAGCGTGATAGGGCTTTGCGCTTGGGTGCAGTGGCTGCTGAACGCAAAGAGATTGTTGAATTGTTCAGAAGGGTTCGGGTGCCCAGAGCAAGTTTGCATAAGCACCAAAAAGATTTACACCCGAAACTTCCAATGAAAAGGCCCGGATAAACCGGACCTTTAAGTTTGGGCGATTGGCCAAAGGCTCAATTCAAAATTACTCGGCGGCTTCCATTGCTTTTTCTTCAGCTGTGATTGCGGGCGGGTTCTTGAATTGCGCCAGCAGTGTTGCCTTGTTCTTTTCAGCTTTTTCAACAGCCGTTTCTTTGACCACGCCATAACCCCTAATTTCATCAGGGTAACGTGCCAATGCCGTGGCGAAACGATGATTATCCGCATTTAAGTTTGGCAGAAGGCTTTCGATCATGGCCTGATAATCGCTGATCAAGCGCCGTTCCATTTTGCGCTCTGCTGAATAACCAAACACGTCAAATGTACCGCCGCGAAAGCGTTTCATCTTTGCCAACAGCTTGAAGACGGGCATCATATATTGACCGTATTCTTTTTTGCGCGGGCGACCATTTGGTAACGGCTTGCCCGAGAAGATCGGAGGCGCAAGGTTGAAGGTCAGTTTGAGATCGCCATCGAATGTCTTCTTCAAATGTTTCTCAAAACTTCCATCGGTATAGAGACGTGCAACTTCATACTCGTCCTTGTAAGCCATGAGTTTGAAATAGAACCGGATGACCGCATTGGTCAGGTCACGTTTCTTTCCAAGCTTGGCTTCCGCTTGCTGCACCTTTTCTACCAGTGAACGGTAGCGCGCCGCATAGGCGGCATCTTGATAGCCAGCAAGAAACTCCGCACGGCGCTCAATGAGCTGTTCAAGGGTTACAGGTTCGCCCGGAGCACCATTGGCTTCATTGAGGAGGCGAATGGCTTCATCAGGTTTGACCGCGATACGGCGGCCCCAGTTGAAGGCTAGTTTGTTGGATGCAACTGCCACACCGTTCAATTCTATGGCTTGCATTAATGCATCCACCCCTACGGGCAATGCGCCCATTTGGCTGGCATAACCTAGCATCATGACATTGGTTGCAATCGCATCACCGCAGACAAGTTCTGCAAATTTGGTGAAGTCAACTTTCTCAGGGTTTTTAGCGATTCCCTTGGCGATGGTGTCGATGACCGCCGTCTCACGAAAATCGAAATCGCGGTTGAACACAAAGGTAGAAACAGGTGTCAAATGCGTGTTTAGGACCGCCTTGGTACGCTGGACAGAATAGAGATTGATCGGACCTTTGTCTGAGGCAACCACTGTATCGGCTGCCATCAACAAGTCTGCTTCGCCCGGAGGGATTTGAGCGGACGACACCATATCTGGTGAAGTAGAAATTCTGACATGAGATAAAACAGCCCCGCCTTTTTGGGCAAGGCCAGACACGTCTTGAATGAGGGCAGCTTTGTTTTCCATATGGGCGGCCATGCCGAGAATAGCGCCAATAGTGAGAACGCCTGTTCCGCCAACGCCCGTTATTGCTACGTTGTAGCTATCATCAGCAAGATCAACGATTTTCGGGTCGGGCAATTTTTCGTCCGAAAGCGGCGGTAGCGTTGGTTTCTTTAATTGTGCGCCTTCTACTGTTACGAACGATGGGCAGAAGCCTTTGACGCAGGAAAAGTCTTTATTGCAGGAGGACTGGTTGATCTGACGCTTACGCCCAAATTCAGTTTCCAGCGGTTCGATGGAAATACAGTTGGACTGAACGGAGCAATCACCACAGCCTTCGCAAACCAAAGGATTGATGATCACGCGTTTGTTTGGATCGACCATGGTGCCGCGTTTGCGACGGCGTCGTTTTTCGGTTGCGCAGGTCTGATCGTAAATGATCGCGGTGCAGCCGGGTACTTCGCGCAGATGTTTTTGAACAGTTTCCAATTCATCTCGATGGCGAATTTGGATGCCTTTTGGAAGATCTAGTCCGCTGTATTTTTCGATTTCATCTGAGACCAACCAAAGTTCTTTGACGCCCTCAGCTTTTAACTGGGCAGCAAGTTCCGGTACAGTGAGCGAGCCATCAATCTTCTGGCCGCCTGTCATGGCAACAGCATCGTTATAGAGCAGTTTATAGGTAATATTGGCTTTTGAGGCGACGGCTTGTCGGATCGCCATTACGCCCGAATGGAAATAGGTGCCATCGCCCAAGTTGACGAAGACATGCTTTTCATCGGTGAACGGAGAAGTCCCGACCCATGGCACGCCTTCGCCGCCCATATGGGTATAGGTCTCAGTGTTGCGGTCCATCCAAAGGCTCATGAAATGACAGCCAATGCCTGCGAAAGCACGGCTTCCATCAGGAACTTTCGTCGATGTGTTGTGCGGACAACCCGAGCAGAAATGGGCGGTTCTTGCAACGGGAGCCAGATGGCTGACTTTCTTAGCATGGCGTTCGTTATAATATTCCAGCTTTTCAGTGATGCGTTTTTCCAAATCAGCAGGAAGATCGAATGCCAGCAAGCGGGTAGCTATAACACGAAGGGCAACGCCTGAGGTAATGTCCTCATTCATCTTCAGGATGTGGTTGTCTTTGTGGTCGAACTTCCCAACGATGCGGGGACGCACATCAGCGCGCCAGTTGAACAATTGCTGCTTGATCTGGTGCTCAATAACCTCACGACGCTCTTCGATAACCAGAACTTCTTCCAGCCCCTCGGAGAAATGACGAATACCTTCCGGCTCCAATGGCCAAGGCATACGGACTTTGTATAGTCGCAGCCCAATCTTATCAGCTGTCTTTTCATCAATCCCAAGATGGCGCAAAGCCTCGCGCACATTTTCATAAGCCTTGCCAGAAGAGACAATGCCGATCCGTGGCTTGCGTGAATCGATTACCAATTGGTCAATTTTGTTGGCTCGCGCAAATGCGATGGCTGCATAACCTTTGTATTCCTGCAATCGCTCGTCTTGCGCCAGGATAGCATCGGGCCAACGAATGTTCAGCCCGCCATCGGGCATTTCAAAGTCATTGGGCAGCACGAATTGACGATGTTCGCCAGCCAGATCAACAACGCCTGTTGTTTCGATGGTATCGGAAATCACCTTGAAGCCGACCCAAGCGCCAGCATAGCGTGACATAGCAATGCCGAGCAGACCCAGTTCGGTGAATTCTTGAACGCTTGAAGGAAATAGCATCGGCATGATCGCCGACATGAAGGCATGGTCAGACTGATGGGCAACGGTTGAGGACTTGGCGCTGTGGTCATCACCGGCGATGGCCAGTACGCCGCCATTTGGCGATGTGCCGAAGGAGTTGGCGTGTTTGAATACATCACCGCAGCGGTCTACGCCCGGACCTTTGCCATACCACATGCCCATAATGCCATCTTTTTTGGCGCCTGGCGAAAGGTTAAGTTGCTGGGAACCCCATACGGCTGTTGCGGCGAGATCTTCGTTTACGCCGGGCTGAAAGACAATGTCATGATCTTTGAGATGCTTGCGTGCTGCGGTTAGTGCAAAGTCGAAACCGCCGACGGGCGAGCCGCGATAACCGGAGATAAATGCTCCGGTGTTTAAACCCGCCAATTTATCGCGGCGCATTTGAACCATGGGCAAACGAACGAGCGCCTGTGTCCCGTTCATGAAGACTTTGCCTTCGGTGGCGGTGTATTTATCTTCGAGGGTGATGGCTGTCTCTGGATCGAACCCGGTTTTGTTCACGCCCATAGTCTCGTTCTCCTCGCTTGACGGAACGGGCATCAACACTGCCATCGAATCCGAAAAATCTTTTCCCAAACAACAGTATGGCGCAAAATTTGTGAAACCCAAATTTAATTTTCTTGCTTCTGACCCATAAGAATAGGATGTGCTGCTTATTTGTTGAAGAATGATAGGATGAAAAACTCTTTTCTACAACATCCCGTTCTCGTTGCTACTGTTTTTAAAGCGTCTTTAGATCGGAAGTAGCGTGGAGTTTTTGATTTCGTTTAAAGCAAAGTGTGAGTTCATCACGCCCACATTTGGCAGTTTTAGCAGTTTGCCCTTGATGGTTCGCTCATAGGCACGGACGGAAGGCACGACCACACGAAGCAGATAATCAAACTCGCCGCTCATCGTATAACATTGCAAGATTTCGGGAATATCAGCCGTTGCGTACTCGAATGCAGTCAGCACTTCGGCAGAATGGGTGTCAAGGCGCACAAACACAAAGATAGAAACATCTAGTTCGGCCTTTTCAGGGTCTATCAGCCAGACCCGACCTTTTAGCAATCCAATATCCTGCATTTTTCGGATACGCCGCCAGCACGGGGTATGAGACAGGCCGACCCGCTCACCGATATCCTGAATGTTGATTTCGGGCTCAGTTTGCAGAATACGCAAGATTTTTAGGTCGATTTCATCAAGACTGGATTGTTTCATGAAATCAGTCTAACGAAATATGAGATGTTTTGGAAGAGATGCTTTAGACGGAAGATCATACCCTTTAGCACACTACTCTTCAGATTCGTCTTCCCGATCCCGTTCATATTGTTTCGCATTGGGTATGGGTTGCAGCCATTTCTCGCGGCGGATGGTCCAAAGTTCGTAGGTTGGCTTAAACTGATCCGGAGCATCAAACGAACCCAAATTGACTTCAATCTCGACATCAGAGCGGCCAAACAGTGGTGAGCCGCACCGCGGACAAAAATACCGCCCGTCATACTCGTTAGTTTCGCCGAGAATAACGACTGCATCAGCCGGGAAAATTGCTGAGGCATGAAACAAGGCACCATGATATTTCCGGCAATCCATACAATGGCACATGCCCACTCGGTTTGGCTGTCCTGATGCCTTGATCATGACATTCCCGCATCGGCAACTGCCTTTGTGTTGGTCCATATCGGTTTTCCAAATCTGTCATGCTTTTGAAAAGATTACAGGGAAGGGCGAAGTGTGTCTATTAGTGCAATTCTCAATCAAGGTCAGCCGCCTTGCGCAGCGCGGCATTTATCCGGTCTTGCCAGCCAATGCCTTCTTCTTGAAAATGGGCTAAAACATCGTTGTCGATCTTAAGAGAAATGGTTTCTTTTCCTAATGGAATTGCAGACCTTACTTGCGTTACCGGCGCTTCTTCCGGTTTTGTGGTGGCCGCTTTGAACAAAGCCTCGGCTTTATCAATGGCGCTGGTGGGCCGGCGGGGTGGATGGGCCATGTTTGGGTTTCCTGTCTCGTTGTATTAGCAAACAAAAATGAATTGCGGGATGAACGCATATAGCGATGAGGTCTAATTATCAAATGGGCATGGAAAGGACACATTAATCCAATAGCGAAAGGCTTGTAGTGATTTATTTGCCATCAGCAAAGATTGCTGGTTGGATGTCGCTTAAAAGAGGAGTTGTGCATGAGATATCTTTTCAAAACCTTCGTAGCGATGTTGTTCGTTTGCATCTTGTTCGCCATACCTGCGCAAGCTCAGCAAGTCGCAGGCAAGATTGAACGCCAAAATGGCACAGCAAATCGAAGTGCCGATGGCACCGTGAGCGAATTGACATTGGGCAGCCAGGTCTTTGTTGGTGATGATATCCGAACTGGTCCTGGTGGTCGGCTTTTGATCCTTTTCGAGGATGAGTCAAAGCTGACTTTGGGTGAGAATGCCCAGATTACCATTGATCAACTCATCTATAATCCGGGTGGCGATTCACTCCAGGCACTGGAGATAGTGGTTGGAGTATTTCGCTTTGTATCCGGCCAAATTGCTAAGGAATCATCCAGCAATGTTGCTTTTACGACACCGGTAGCGACCATGGGCATTCGCGGAACTGAATTTCTTGGTGGGGAACTGACTGTTGGAATGCCAGTTGGCCAACCACATTATGGCTTTCAGATTAGAGAAGGGGCAATCGAGGTGATTTCTCCGGGCGGTTCAGTGGTGCTTGACGAGCCGGGCGAAGGCACGTTTTTGCCTCTCAGCCGGGTTACTGCGCCAACACCCGTCCGCCAATGGACTGCTGAAGAAGCGGCTGAAGCAGATGATGCGGTGGCGTTCTAGCGGTATCACGTGTTTTTTTTCATAGCTGTCTCTTTGGTCGCATATGAGTGCAGCTTAGCTATTTTAGCCGATAGAGCTTTGCCTATTTAATCCACCTGAATTCCGTGTGCATCCAGAAGTGCTTGCATTTTCGCAATCTTAGATCGCAATCCTTCGGTTGCTTTGGCAACGTCTTCCATCGGGTAGCGCTCTGTAATATATTTTGGGCAGTTCCATTCGAAAGCCTCGATCTTTAGCTGGACAATGCGTTCGATAGGGGCGACATAGTTTGGGTGAGAGAGTTTTGCCACAAGACTGGTGTCAGGGTTTTCAACGACGTTAGCATGGGCCAGGAGTTTGATGCGGCGGCGTAACGTATAGTCCATCAAGATGATTGAAACACGCTGGTCTGCGACTACATTACCCGTTGAGATATATTGGTGGTTGCCGGAAAAGTCTGCAAAGGCGAGGCAGTTGCCTCCAATTGATTTCAGAAAACCTTTTGGTCCACCTCGATCTTGCACATAAGGCCAACCAGAAGTGCTGATGGATGCCATGTAAAAACTGTCTTGAGCGGCGATAAACGCAAGCTCATCAGAACCAAGGTCCGCGTTATGAGTGCCTTGTAAATGCTCATGGCGCTCATACATGGCTCTAGAGCCAATTTGCGTTTGGAGGGATTTCACATCCTCGGTAAATAGTATCTCATGATAGCGGTTCGGCATTGAAAAAGCCTTTTGGAAATTGAAACTGGCGCTGGTTCGGACTATACCCTGCGCTTTTGAAAGAAGAAATCAAACAAAGTTTATCCTATGTCTCGCTATCTCGTTGCAGCTTTATACAAATTTGTCCGGCTTGAAGACTTTGCCGACATTCAGCCGAAATTGCTGACCGTCTGCAAAGATAATGATGTGATGGGTACGATCCTTTTGGCGCGGGAAGGCATCAATGGCACGATAGCCGGGCCGAATAGCGGTGTGCATGCAGTCCTTGCATGGATACGCAATGACACAAGAATTGCTGATCTTGAACATAAAGAAAGCTGGGCGGACGGTGAGAACCCGTTTCACAGAATGAAAGTTCGTCTCAAGAAAGAGATCGTGACGATTGGTATTCCTGAAGTCGATCCGAATGATGATGTGGGTCAATATGTTGACCCGCAAGACTGGAACGATTTGATCAATGATCCTGATGTGGTGCTGATCGATACGCGTAATGATTATGAAGTTTCCATTGGCACGTTCAAAGGTGCAGTTGATCCCAAAACCGTGACCTTTCGCGAATTCCCGAAGTGGGTGCGTGAGCAGGAGCGGCTTCACAACAAACCGAAGATTGCAATGTTCTGCACGGGCGGAATTCGTTGTGAAAAGGCATCTTCCTTTATGATCAAGGAAGGCTTTGACGAGGTGTTTCATCTAAAGGGCGGTATCTTGAAATACCTAGAAACCGTGCCGGAAGAAAAGAGCCTTTGGGAAGGAGAGTGTTTTGTTTTTGATAATCGCGTTTCCGTGGGCCATGGGTTGAAGCCGGGGCCTTATGATTTGTGCCATGCCTGCCGCCATCCGATCAGCGATGAAGACAAGAAGTCTGAGCAATATGTTGAGGGCATTTCCTGTCCGAATTGTCATGATACGATGAGCGATGAGCAGCGCCATCGTTTTTCTGAGCGGCAAAAACAGATTGCTTTGGCAAAGGCTCGCGGCCTTGATCATATTGCCGCTGATCAGGAAGCCCAGCGTGAAGCCAAGCGCGCAGCGCGGGCTGAGCAGATTGCCAAGAGCAATGCTGGGGCGGGGGAATAGGCGGAAAAAATGGCAGAACTTCCGATCATCTATTCCTTTCGCCGTTGCCCCTATGCGATGCGGGCAAGGTTGGCGATAGCTGCCAGCGGGCAACAGGTGGAGCTGCGTGAAGTTGTTCTGCGCGACAAGCCAGAAGAAATGCTCATAGCAAGCCCAAAGGCAACCGTTCCGGTTTTAATTTTGCCGGATGGAAGCGTGCATGAAGAAAGCCTTGATGTAATTGACTGGGCTTTGGGGCAAAATGATCGCGAGAATTGGCTTGGTTTTTCTGCTGATCAGCTGGATGAAATGCGCGGTTTAATCAGAACCTTGGACGGTCCGTTCAAAGCCTCGCTTGATCGATACAAGTATGAAAACCGTTTTGATGGCGTTTCTGCCAGAGCAGAACGTGACAAAGGTTCTGAATTTGTTCGCGAGCTTGATCAAATGCTGACAGGAAAAACCTATCTCTATGGTGAGACATTCTCGTTGGCCGATGGTGCAATCTTGCCCTTTATTCGCCAGTTTGCCCATGTGGATAAAGAATGGTTTTGGGCGCAAGATTGGCCAAATGTTTTGCGCTGGTTAGAAGCATTTCTAGTATCAGATCGCTTTGCCTCCATCATGAAGAAATATCCAAAATGGCAGGCAGGTGATGCGTCGACGGTTTTTCCGGGTGATTGAACCAAAATATAACTTCTCGATGGATTGAAGATTTTTGGATCAGTACAATCTATGGGTAGTGAAATTTGTGTTTTATGATTCGGTATGGATAGATTTTTTGGCAAGTCGGTTTTTCAAAAAGGCAGCATTGGGTTCTGCTCTTATTTGTGTAGTTGCGTTGAGCAGTTGCACCTCTTCGCCAGTTGACGTTTTGGATATTCGCTCATCAGTCACGAACCCCCGATATGGCGACAATGACCCTCATGAGTGGAAAAGCAAAAAGCCTTGGGACTACCCGGTTCACGGTATTGATGTATCAAAATATCAAAATGATATTGATTGGGCTCAGGCGAAGCGCTCGGGTATTTCCTTCGCTTTTATCAAAGCGACTGAGGGCGGCGACAGGCTGGATGATCGCTTCAAGCAAAACTGGGAAGGCGCGAGACGGGCAGGGGTGGTGCGAGGAGCCTATCATTTTTACTATTTCTGCCGCCCAGCTTTTGAGCAGGCAGCATGGTTTATTTCCAAAGTTCCGAAAGAAAGAGGTTCCTTGCCGCCGGTTTTGGACATGGAATGGAACCACAAGTCTCCCAGCTGCAAGTTCAGACCGGAGCCTGATGCGGTGCGCCGCGAAATGGGTGTTTTTCTCAATCGCATAAAGAGCCATTACGGCAAGAAGCCGATTGTTTATACAACGGTTGATTTTTACCATGAGAATGATCTTGGACATATCAAGAATATTGATTTCTGGTTGCGCTCGGTAGCCGATGAGCCATCTAACATTTATCCAGATCAGAAATGGGTCTTCTGGCAATATACGGGAACAGGTGTTGTGCCTGGTATTAAAGGCGATACGGATATCAATGCGTTTTACGGCTCGGTCAATCAGTGGAAAGATTGGGTAAAGGATCGCACGAAGTAACTGCTTATTTATCGCGCTCTTTCATGATGAAGCCCAAAAAGTTCAGCAATATTTGGGCGCCGAGAAAAGAAGTCACACCTGCGTGATCGTGGTCTGGGGAGACTTCCACAAGATCAATGCCGATCACATCGCCTTGCTTCGAAATATGTTGTAGCAGTTCCAAAACTTCATAATAGCCAAAGCCACCATGGGACGGTGTTCCGGTTCCAGGCGCGATGGATGGATCAAAGCCGTCGATATCTATGGTCACATAATAGCGCTGGCGTTTTCCTTCGGTACTGGCAGGAATTCGGGCGGCTACGGCTTCAACTCCTAATTTGCGAAATTGCCGAACAGACAAAATGTCCGAACCCATTTTGCGGGCATCTTCATAGCCTTCTTTTGCGGTTGAAGAGACGTTGCGAATGCCGATTTGAGATAGGCCGGTAACATAGTCTTTTTCTGCTGCACGGCGCATTGGGTTGCCGTGGCCATTGCGAACGCCGTGGCGTTCATCGACGAAATCGAGATGTGCATCTATTTGAATGAGGTGAAACGGTTCCTGGTCACTGAAGGCATTAATGCAGGGAATATTGATGGAATGATCGCCGCCAAGGGTAACGGGGATTGCGCCAGAAGCTAGTGCTTTTCTGACAGCCAACTCTATGTTTTCGTGGCTTTTTTCTGTGTTTGTATGGACAATATCTGCGTCGCCCATATCAACGATTTTTACAGAACCGGGCAAATAGATTTCGTCGTCTTCATGATCATATGCGCCAGCATGGCCAAAAGAAAACAACGTAGAAGCTTCACGGATACCGCGTGGCCCAAACCGCGCTCCTGCACGATATTGAGTGCCGAAGTCAAACGGCGCGCCGATGATGGCAATATCAGCATCAATGGCATCCCAGTTATCGCAAATCGGGCGTTTTCCAAATGTGCAAAATCCAACAAATGGCAGGTTTAAGCGGCCTGTTTCATAGCCTGCTTTTGTTTTGTCACTGCTCATAGGAATGCTCCAAATAGGTTGCGAATTGCCAATTCAGATAGTGAATTTTGAGTGCAGTCAAGTTGAGGAATAGCTGTAAGCAGGTTAATTTGACAAAGAAAAACCGCCAGCTGGATTATCCAAACTGGCGGTTCAAAATTCTTGAAGTAGAGTTACAGGATGGATGACAGTTTCATCGCTACGCCCATATCGCCTTCAATTTTGATTTTACCAGTCATGAAAGCAGCAGTTGAGTTCAATTCACCTGATACAAGTTCTTCCAAAACATCGATGTCGCAAAGAATGGTGCAGTCAGCATTAGCGTTTTCCGTCGAAACATTTTGCCCGTCAATAACGATGACGCCGTCATCACCGCAATCAAATTTTACGGTCGCGCCGATATCGGTGCTAGGGTCCATTTTACTTTTGATGGTATCTGCGATTGTTTGAATGGTCATGAAAGTCTCCAGTTTGATAATTGCGATGCTATAGGCACGCTAAACTCTTACGTATACGTCAACAGTGTTTTTGTCTGTTTCCGAGAAGAATTGCAAGTGCGCAAATACAGAAAAATCGCTTCCAATAATTATTTGGCCAATAAAACATCACCATAAAGATCGCGAAGTGCGTTTTTCAGCATTTTGCCTGTTGCCCCTTTCGGAATGGATTCCACAAATTGAACGGCATCTGGAATCCAAAACTTCGCAACTTTGCCATCGTAGAACTTCAATATCTCTGCCGGATCGGGTGTTTTGCCAGCCTTTGGAACAACAATCAGCAATGGCCGTTCATCCCATTTTTCATGGCGCGCGGAAATAACTGCAGCTTCTGCAATATCGGGATGGCTAACGGCCAGGTTTTCAAGATCAACCGTTGATATCCATTCCCCGCCGGATTTGATAATGTCTTTTGAGCGGTCACGGATGGTCATATAGCCATCTGCATCAATGGTGGAAACGTCTCCTGTCGGGAACCAGCCGGAATGAAGCGGATCACCGCCATCGCCTGAGAAATATTCTGTCAGCACCCAATATCCTCGGCAATAAAGATTGCCTTGGGCGACGCCATCATTAGGCAATTGATTATCATCATCATCAAAAACGCCCAGTTCTATGCCAAAGGGCGGACGGCCCTGATTTTCACGTAGTTTGATAATGTCGCTTTCTGGCATTCCCAGATGTTTGTTTTTCAAATTGTTGACGCTGCCAAGGGGGGAAAGCTCAGTCATGCCCCAGGCATGCAATACTTCGACATCATAAAGATCACGGAATTTGTTGATCATAGCTGGTGGGCAAGCTGACCCGCCAACGACTGTTCGCGTGAGATGCGGCAGTTTTTCGCCGCTGGCCTCCAGATGTGCTAGAAGGCCAGCCCAAATGGTTGGCACGCCTGCGGAGATCGTTACTTTTTCGGAATTGAAAAGATCGACTAGGCTTTTGCCATCAAGACCCGGGCCTGGCATCACCATTTTGGAGCCAACCAAAGGCGCTGCATAAGGTGTCCCCCACGCATTCACATGGAACATAGGCACCACTGGAAGTAGGCAGTCCTGGGCTGAGAAATTCATCACATCTGGCGTTGCAGACATCATGGCATGGATCAAAGTAGAGCGATGGGAATATAATACGCCCTTTGGATTTCCGGTTGTGCCAGATGTGTAGCAAAGCGAAGAGGCATCGCGCTCGTTAAGATCATCTGGCCAAGTGTAATCATCATCACCATCGGCTATCAGGTCTTCGTAAAACTCAATCCAAGGATATTCAGCACTCACCTCTTCGTCAGATGCTTCCATCAATACAAAGCTACCGGTAGATTTTAACTGGTCTTTGACTGCAGCGACAAGCGGGAGAAATGTCTTGTCAAAAAACAACACGCGATCCTCTGCGTGGTTCATGATGTAAATGACTTGGTCTGGATGAAGGCGCGGGTTCAAAGTATGGCAAACCAACCCTGAGCCGGATACGCCATAATAAAGTTCCAAATGGCGGTGATTGTTCCAAGCCAAAGTTCCAATTCGGTCAGGCTTTTGCATGCCTTTTTTCTTGAGGGCAGAAGCAAGCTTTAAGGAGCGGGCGCGGCAATCTGCATAGCCATAGCGGTTGATCCCGCCCGAAGTGTTGACGGATACAATTTCTGTGTCGCCATGGTAAAGCGCTGCATGATCGATAATTGCTGAAATGAGCAATTCGCGATCCATCATAAGTCCTTGCATATATATTCTCCCAGAATGCAGAATGATTTGTTTAGCTTTGTGACCTGTGACAATAGTGGCTTGAAACGCTATTGTGAACCTTGGAAATGACCGACGCAGCGAATATATTTCTCAAGGTTCTGCGGGAAAATAAGAGGCTATTTTGACACGATTTACCAGCGATGTAGATAAAGTTCACGAAAAGCTTGCAAAGGTTTTAGAGCCAACGCCGCTGCAATATAATCAATATCTCTCTTCGCTATATGGCGCGCGAATTTATCTCAAGCGGGAAGATCTTGCGCCTGTTCGCAGCTATAAAATTCGTGGCGCCTATTCTTTTCTCATGGAAGTCATGGAAAAGGATCCCAAGCACAAGCTGTTTGTTTGTGCCTCTGCAGGAAACCATGCGCAGGGTTTTGCCCATGCCTGTAGGCACTATAAGAAAAAAGGCGTGATCTTCATGCCTGTCACAACGCCTCAACAGAAAATCATGAAGACGGCTTCCTTTGGCACTCCCTATGTGGAGATACGCCTAGAAGGCGATAGTTTTGATGATGCGAATGCTGCGGCGTATGCCTATTGCCGTGATCAAGGGGGGATGATGGTCCCGCCTTTTAATGATCCAAAGATCATTCGTGGGCAGGCAACGGTTGGAAAAGAGATATTGGAGCAGATGCCCGAAGGCGAGGCCATTGATATGGTGATTTTGCCTGTCGGCGGCGGTGGGCTTTCAGCTGGTGTAACGCGCTATCTTGAAGAAAGCGGCATTGAACCGGAGTTTGTATTTGTGGAGCCTGATAAAGCACCATCGCTTTACGAGAGCCTACGGCAGGGCAAGCGCATCAAACTTTCACAAATGGAGAATTTTGTGGATGGCGCGGCAGTCGCCCAAATCGGCAAGCACACCTATAATCAGTTGAAGAAGTATTCTGCTGATCAGGTATTGTTGGCACCCACAAATGGCGTTTGCGGAACCATGGTTGAAATGCTCAATGTAGAAGGGATTGTTTTGGAGCCGGCAGGTGCACTGTCGATTGATGCTTTAAAGCGTCTTCCTGTTGATCGGGTGCGCGGCAAGACGATTGTTTGTGTAACATCTGGTGGGAATTTTGATTTTGAACGTCTACCGGAAGTGAAAGAGCGGTCTCTCAAATTCTCTGGGCTTAAAAAATATTATATTCTGCAATTTCCTCAGCGGCCGGGCGCATTGAAGGATTTTCTCTTCATGCTTGGTCCTGATGATGACATTGCCAGATTTGAATATCTGAAAAAGTCTGCCCGCAATTTCGGATCGGTGTTGATTGGCCTTGAAACGACCAAGCCGGAGAATTTTGCCAAGCTAACGAAAAAGCTGGATATAGCGGGTATGCGTTGGCAGGATATTACGGATAATGAGATTGTCGGAAATTTGGTGGTTTAGGGTTGAGTTTGGTCTAAGTTATACTGAAGGAAACAAAAGGATATTGCCGTGCTGCTTGATACACCAATTTGCGACTTTGGATGGAAAGCGCCAACATTTTCGTTAAGCGACCTTGATGGAACATCCTACGCGCTTGACCAACTAATGGGCAAGAATGGATTGCTGGTTGTCTTCATGTGCAATCATTGTCCCTATGTGAAAGCCATTATTGATCGACTTGTGAGTGATGCGGCAGTTCTTCAAGAAAACGGTATTGGTGTGGTTGGCATCATGTCGAATGACTATCGATATGTAACGGATGATTCTCCTGAGAATATGAAACGGTTCTCGATCCGCCATGGAATTAATTTCCCCTACTTGGTAGATGAAGATCAGAGCGTTGGTCGGACCTATGGCGCTGTATGCACGCCGGATTTTTTTGGATTTAACAATAAGTATAAATTGCAATATCGAGGGCGGCTGGACGATGCAAAAATGGGGAATGCGGCAATTCGCACTCCTGAATTGCTCGAAGCCATGCTGCAAGTTGCCAAAACAGGAAGCGGCCCGGAGAAGCAAACGCCTTCCATTGGTTGTTCTATAAAGTGGTCTTAGAAAATGCCTGAACCATCCAAAACCAATCCCATTCGTGAAACCAGTGATGAAGCGCGGGCGCAGGCGCGGGGCCTGATTGAGAATGCCCAATTTGCATCCATCGCCGTCCTTGAACCTGATACTGGCTATCCCTTGGTATCGCGGGTTGCTGTTGCGATGGAAAAGGATGGTTCGCCGTTCTTTCTGGCTTCTGATCTTTCAGGCCATTCGAAAGCCCTGAAGATTGATGGAAGGGCTTCGATCCTGTTTGGAGAGCCACCACAAAAAGGAGACCCCTTGGCTTTTCCAAGGGTGACAGTAATCGGGAAGGTTGAAAAATTGAGCCGCGACGATGCAGTTCACCCTGCGCGACGGGCGTTCTGGCTCAATAAGCATCCAAAGTCAGAACTTTATGTCGATTTTGGTGATTTCGCTTTTTATAAAATGAGCGTCGAACGCGTTGCATTGAATGGTGGATTTGGCAAGGCGTTTGAGATGAGCGCCGCCGATATCAATGAAATCGAAAAGTCTTGATTATTTCGAATTCGCCTGATTTTACGGATCTGAAAAGAAACGATCGTCGCTCAGTTCGGGCTGTAAGATGATAACCGTTGGCGTTGCAGATAGCGTGTTTAGCGACACTTCAAATTCGCTTTCGCTCCTTGCATCAATGGGGAAGCTTGTTCCAATATTTTGCACGAAGCGTTGCAGCGAGAAACCGCTGAACCAATGCATAGGCAGGATGATGGAGGAGCGGAACTGACGGGCTAGTTCTGACATGCCAGCGGTGCTCATCGTCATGGAACCATCGACAGGCAGCATTAAAATATCCAGTCGGCCAATGGCTGCAAAATGCTCTGGCGTTAAGGTGTGATGGAGATGGCCGACATGACCGATACAAAGCCCTGCAATTTCAAAGATGAATATGGAATTGCCGTTTTCCTCGACCAAAAACCCGCTTCGGTAAATATCTGAGGTAACATTGCGGGTTAGTGTGTCTGCCACTTCAAGATAATGGCTTGCTGGTGTATCTGTGGTTCCCCAGCCGCGCAAAATATGGGGAATTCCAGCATCAGGGGTGAGGGTGAAATGGGTGCCGTGGGCATGGTTCATGGTTACGATATCCGGCAGGCGGCCAGTACCTGCGCGTCCGGCGAAGTCGGTGGCTATAATAATACCCTCCGGACTTTCAATGCGGAATGTCGAATGGGTCGCATATCGAATTTTGACGCTGTATTTATTGGCTTGAGCAAATAACGGTTTCTGATCGCTATAAGCGACAGTCATCACATTGAACATGTCTTGATTTTGAGCGATTGCAAGACAGGTGCTGGGTCTGCGTTCTTGGGCAGATAACGCGTTTATTGCGAAAAGCAGCCAGGCTGTGCCTACAAATAAGCAACAGATGAAGCGTGACAGGTTGGACTGGAGATGAATGGGCATGTGCATTTCTCCTTTGTTTATCAACAAAGCTTAACGCGAAAAAAACGAAAATCAATCTCTGGATGTTTGCGGCATGTAATTCTTGAATGTGATTGGTGAGCGATGTGCTGGACTTCTGGTAATGCGAGCCCATCCCGTGCTAGGCATCAGGAAAGATAATCGGAGTTTGTTTGAATGACCAATGGGATGCTGTCGGGTTATACAATATTGGATTTGACGTCAGTGGTCCTGGGGCCATTTGCGACGCAATTGCTCGGTGATATGGGGGCTGATGTCATCAAGGTTGAAACCCCCGGCGGCGACATCATGCGCCATGCAGGCCCAATGCGCTCTGAAGGCATGGGCCCGATTTATATGACGATCAATCGCAACAAACGCGCGATGACGCTTGATCTTGGAAACCCTGAAGCCAAGAAAATTCTGCAACAATTGATCGCCAAATCAGATGTGTTTTTTCATAACATACGCGCTGGCGGAATGAAGCGTCTGGGTTTTGATTATGAAAGTGTCAAAGCCATTAAGAAAGATATTGTTTATGTTCATGCCGTTGGCTTTGGCACGGGCGGGCATTACGAAGGCAGACAGGCTTATGATGATTTGGTGCAGGCGGCCAGCGGTTTAACCACTATGTTGCCGCGTCAAGATGGCAGTAAAACGCCGCGTTATATTCCAGGGCTTGTGGCAGACAAGACAACTGGCCTTTTCGCTGCTAACGCTGTTCTAGCCGGATTACTGCATAAGGAGCGGACTGGTCGTGGGCAATTTATAGAAGTGCCAATGATGGAATGTATGGTCGCCTACAATATGGTTGAAAACCTATTTGGCTATACATTTGTACCGCCGGAAGGAACGACTGCCTATAGCCGTTCGGTTAGTCCCAATCGCAAGCCCTATGCAACGAAAGACGGGCATATCGCGATGATGCCATATTCTGAT
>Ga0075467_10000005_pt1 | contig 132369 bp, 123 predicted proteins | sample DEB08_DNA_9_FD_75067 | JGI IMG/M metagenome (GOLD analysis project Ga0075467, IMG submission 75067) | Aqueous microbial communities from the Delaware River and Bay under freshwater to marine salinity gradient to study organic matter... | ecosystem: Environmental > Aquatic > Marine > Coastal ... | reverse complement strand
TCCTCCCGCCATCAGCCATACGTTATGGCGTCAGGGGAGACACCGTTTTCTGCCTGATGATTACCGTCATGACCAGCATTTCGTATGGCAGAAACAGGCCCAGTTTATGGGAGCATTTTTGAATGGGAATAAGTTTTTCTTTCAATGGCAGCAATGCGGGGTGGGTTCAATGGGTCGACGCAACACATGCATTAAAACGCTCAGCGGGAGTTTCGTACCCTAGCGTTTTTCGTGGCCGCTCGTTGAGCTGTCTAGCGACGGCGCTCAGCTTTGCTTGGCTATGTATGGAAAAATCTGTGCCTTTTGGAAAGTATTGCCGCAAAAGGCGATTGGTATTTTCGTTTGTACCGCGCTGCCACGGACTGTGTGGCTCGCATAGGAAGACGTCGATGTTCGTCGCCAAAGTAAAACTTTTGTGCCCAGCCATCTCACACCCGCGGTCCCACGTCAGAGAGCGATACACCTCTTTTGGCATTTTTCGGGCTTGTTTAATCAGGGCCTGAATGACGCTGTGGCTGTCTTTATTGCTAACCTTGGCCAACATCACGTAACGCGTTTTCCGCTCGACGAGAGTAGCAATGAAGCTGTTTCCCGAACCTGCGATCAAGTCGCCCTCCCAGTGCCCTGGCACAGCACGGTCTTCCACCTCTGCTGGTCTGTCACGGATCGATACTGCATCCCTGATCTGCCCCAAACCACTCCGCTTCATAGTAGCGTGTCGAGACCGCCTAATAGAGCGTGTTGTTCGCAAATGCTTCTGTAATTCCTTCTTAAGTACGCCGCGTGTCTGGATAAACAAGCTCCGATAGATTGTCTCATGGGAGACGCGATTATGCTCTTCATCAGGGTGTTTACGCATTAGCCAGCCTGCGATTTGTTGCGGGGACCATTTGCGTGTCAGTTTGGTTGATATTGCCCGGCAGAGATAGTCATTGCCCACTAACTTGCAGGGTTTTGGACGGTGAGAACGATCCCATGCAGCAGCATCTGATGATGCGGCACGGTAGTTCTTGGCGCCTCCATTACGTTTTACTTCGCGACTTATTGTGGATGTCGAACGTTGTAACGATTGTGCAATCGAACGCAGAGACATTTTGGTGATGAGGCCCCTCGATATTTCCTCACGTTCACGAAGATTAAGAGCCAAGCGCGATCTCACACGTTCGGGCGGGCGGATGCCTCCAGTACGTGCCAAAAGCGGATAAATCGAAGACGATGCACGATTAAAACTGCGACCAATCGAACTCAACGACTCGCCGCATTCCCATCGATCCCACATCTCTGACTTCTGTTTGTCTGTATAAAACGTACGTTGGCGATACTTCATGACTTACACTCCATCTTTCTTAAAAGATTAAAGTGTTGCGTCGATCAGTTGAAACCACCGGACAAAGCGACCGTTATGGGAGTGTCGTTGGTTGAACAAAATCCATATATTCACTTTTGCGACTGAAACTTTTTGACTAATCAGCAAAAAGCTCCTTTAGCATAGGGCAGTCAGTTTGGCCTTTACGGCAGGAGGCGACGAGTTCGGATAAAGCTCGTTCCATACGCTTGAGGTCGGCAATTTTGCCGCGTACCAAGGTCAGATTATCTACTCCGATTTTTCCTACTTCCTCACATGCAGCATCGTCAGAATGTGACAGTTTGAGCAGTACTCGAATATCTGAAATCGAGAATCCAAGTTCTCTGCTACGCTTTACAAAACGAAGTCGAGCAATCGTGTCGCTGTCATAAACTCGCCAACCAGCCGCAGTTCGGTCTGGCTTGGGCGTAATACCTTCGCGCTCATAATAGCGAATGGTTTCAATGCCCACGCCACTTAGCTCTGATGCCTTCCCAATAGACCAATTCATCATGCGCTTGCTCCTGTAGTTGCTACAGGATCTATAATTGCACCGTTGAGAAATTGATAGCGACTTGAGGACACAAACATGAACAACAACAAATTACTTGCAACAGGTCTCATTGGCACAGTCATTGCCGCCTTGTGCTGTTTCACACCAGTTCTGGTTATTCTGCTAGGAACGGTCGGTCTATCTGCAATCGTTGGATACCTCGACTACGTGTTGATGCCTACTTTAGGCATTTTCCTTTTCATGACCATTTACGCACTTTGGAAAAGGCAAACCGCATGACTGTCCCTGATTCAACTATCACTTGTCCCGAATGTGGGCATTCCAAGAATGAAATAATGCCAACCGATGCTTGCCAGTGGTTCTATGACTGTGAAGGTTGTGGGTCACTGCTCAAACCAAAAGAGGGCGATTGTTGCGTTTATTGCTCATATGGGACTGTGGCCTGCCCGCCAATTCAAGAAGGCAATTCATGTTGCGCATGACCGTTGCAAATACCATCCTTTTTGCAATGGGTTATTTTTGAGATATGATTTCACAACGCGGGTGTGTCGCATTGATAATGTAACAGTCAGAAGAAAAGCCAATGTGGAGAGAGATATGACAGACAAATCGCAGGTCCATTGGGAAAAGGTTTACGCTGAAAAAGCGGAAGAAGAAGTCAGTTGGTATCAGGAAACACCTGAACCATCTCTAGCATTGCTAGAACTTGTCGGAACACGGCCGAGCGAGGCAATTATCGATATTGGTGGCGGCGCATCGCGGCTAGTAGACGTGCTATTGGCTAAAGGGTTTAAGGACGTCACTGTACTAGACCTTTCGGTGGATGCATTAAACGCTACGCGCAGAAGACTTGGTCAGGTAAGTGACGAAGCTAGGTGGATTGTTGCTGACGTCACCGAATGGGAGCCACCAGATGTTTATGACCTCTGGCATGACCGCGCCGCGTTCCACTTCCTTAACAGTGACAAGAAGAAAAGCGCTTATATTGAGAGGTTAAGACGCGGCTTGCGCATTGGAGGCCACGCAATAATTGGCACCTTTGCCACAGACGGGCCAGAGAAATGTAGCGGATTACCAGTGACTCGCTATAGCGCGGAAAGTTTGTCCACCTTGTTAGGAAATGGATACACACTTTTAGATGCTCGCCGCCACGAACACACAACTCCATGGGGAGCGGTGCAAAAGTTCCAGTTTAGTACCTTCAAAAAGATTTCATAGTTAGAGATTTAGGCAAACCTTGTGTGGATGTGTTGAGACCATTGCAAAACCCAACCTCTTTGCAACGATTATTCTTATTCAGCAAAATCAGCGATTTAGGTGTCGCAAAAATTGGTCGAAAAACTTAAGCGAAAGTCTGGGTTAGGCTCGAAACAGAAGTCCGGTATGTGGACAAACCCACCAAGACACAATTTGCTACCAACTTCTCGAAGCGGACCTTTGCACTATTGCATTTGGTGAAAATTAGACCTGCCGCCAATTACCTATCTGTGGTTTTTTTGTTAGAGACTTTTCTCTCGTCTAGATGTGATTTTAATAGTCGAGCGGAAGGCTGTGAAATACTCTAATATGCAGAGACTTTCGATGTCCTGGTTTCAAAGCTGCTGACAAAACATTGGGAAAGTAGGAATTAAAGCAGATGAAGAAATTTGATTTCGAAATAATGGAGACAGGTCAAGGCCCTGCAGTCCTATTGCTCCCAGGGTCCTTCGCGACGCCCTCAGCATGGAAAGGTATCCAAAGCAATTTGACGATACCCATTCGTGCGCTGTCGACCAGCTTGCCCGGTTATGGAACGACGCCAGAGATCCGACCAGATAACGATGCGGATATTGGCCGATTGGTTGAGTTCGTCGGCCAAATTGTAGACGCAGTCGGCGAGCCCTTGCATGTTGTAGGGCACTCCTGGGGTGCGCACCTTGCGCTGGCTGCGGTGCTGGCGAAACGAATAAAACCTCTTAGCGTTGTTTGTTTCGAAGCCAACCCAATCTTTGCGCAAGTGGTTGGCAGACCATTTCCATGGCGCCCTGATATTGATTCAATGGTTAATCGTTTCGAGGCAGCTTTAGCCGATGGAGATCCGGAAGCAGCCTCTATAATCATAGACTTCTACAGTCGCCCTGGGACTTTTCTTGAAATGCCAGAGGCGGTACGCAACTTTTGTCGGGCATCGGCGCCAACTAATCTACGCGACTGGCACTCAGCCGCAACCTTCACACCGTCCTTTGATGCTTTCGCTGCCTTCGACCTTCCGGTGACACTAGTGCGGGGCAGCGAGACACCTGTTCCAATCTCGGACGTAAACGAGCAACTTATGGCATACATCCCAGGTGCGCGTGAGAAAGTGGTGGATGGTGCGGACCATTTCCTGATCTCTTCGCATACGGCCGCATGCTCAGAAATCCTGCAAGACCACATCGCAGCAATCAGTATATAAGACAATCGCAGCATTACATCCAAGTCTTCTACACAGTCAGGCAAAGATTTGCTTTGGGCTTATTCTGTTGAAAAAGTCGCCAGTAAAGGCGCAAAGCTGGTATTTTTAGAAACGGTTTTCAGACAATACCTTTTGGCGAAATTGAATTTCCTAAACTCGCCCATTTCGAAACAATATTCTAAGAAATCGCAGCAGTTTTCCAGCTTCGGCCTTTTTTAACAGAATAGGCTCTCAGCAGAATTTCGCAATACAGTCTTGTATAGCTTCGAATGGCGCTAAATTCCTAGCTCCAATTACTTGCTAAAGCATGAATTATTTTTCCTAGGGTTGAGGAGCTAACTTAAACGGATAATTAGTTTTGCGCAGCAAGCTGCTAACAACGATCAAGTTGAGAATGCCCGCCAGAGCAGCAACGCCATAAGGAATCGTGTAGCTGCCTGTGAGGTCAAAAAGAACACCGCCCTGATAACCGCCAATCGCATGACCAAACCATCCAAACATCGTCACAATACCGAAAGCTGAAGCACGGCGTGAAACGGGAACCAAAACCCTGATGGAAACCAGAACACCAGTCATTACGCCTGCGTAGCCAAAGCCATAGATGATTGCATAAAGGTAAAATGATTGAAGATTTTCAATATAGATGAAGCCGAAGACCAATAATGTCATCCATGCTGTTGCTGTCATATAGGCCTGTAAAGCGCCAATCATGTCGGCCAGCTTGCCAAATGTAACCCTGCCCGCGATGGCGACGATTAACATAACAAAAATGACACTTCCGGCATCTTCGGCAGAAATCCCGCGATCCTGTATGAGTGGCACCAAATGCATCAATGGTACGGACATGCAGGTGCAGCATAAAACTATCGCAACGCATAATGTTGCGATGACCACATTGGTTGGAACGCCAGTTTCTTCTTCACTATTTGAAGTACCCTGAGTTATTTGTGCTGATGGTGGTTGGCGTAATAACAACGCCAAGGGAATCAGAAATGCGAGCATTACTATGCCAGTAGCTGCAAAGGCTCCATCGATGCCATATTCTTTGATCAGGAAAGATGAGGCGAACGGCACTCCGCCCTGACCCAGAGCTTGTCCTGCCGAGGCTATACCAATCGCTAATCCCGCGCCAACTTGGAACCAGTTACCAACCGCAGCCATAATCGGTGGGAAAATGGCTCCAGCTCCAAAAAAACCAGCAATGAAGAACAACGCATAAAATTGCCAAAGTGATGTGGCGAAAGACGCTGCTAGATAACTAAGACCAAGAACCGAAACTCCTATCAACACGACAGGACGGGTTCCTTTGCGATCCGCAAGCGGTCCCATCACCAGTCCGCCGAACGCCAAACCCACGATGCCAGTAAAATTGATAAAGGCTGTTTCTCCTCGTTGCCATCCAAACGCGTCCTGCATTGGAACTATAAATGCTGATATTCCATTGACTATGGACCCCATAGCAATGGCGAGAATCAAAGCTGATGCAAATACGATGATCCAACGATAATGAGCTTGAGTGGTGTTATCTGTGCGCATAGAACGTCCAATCTGCTAGCATGATACAATCAGTTGCAGTTGATATGGACAACTGCCTGGTCTTTTAGGCTAACTGCATTTGATACATATCAACTTTAGCATGATTTGTCGCCACACCTGTGAGTATGCAAATGATACAACTGAAACCGGACCTTCAGTTGATAATACTCGAATGGCATCAAAGGGCCGCAATTGCTCATAGAAAAATGTTTTCGAAGGTCTTAGAAGGGCTCCAAGCTCCCATCCGCCCATCATAAATATCGCATTTCATGGATATTGTGAAACTGGCTCACACTTCTCTAAATGGCAGTTTATCAATCCCGCCGTTTTTCTTGGACCAATCAAGTGGTTTGCCCAAGAAGGATTTCACTTCCTTCAGCGTTTTAGGGTCGAAGAGTTTTTCTTTGGTAGCGATGGTCAATACGTCTTCCCAAGTGCACAAATAATGTAGTTTCATGCCGTGTTTGGCGAGGGTCTTTGGTGCGTCTTTAAAGATGCCATAAAAGAAGATGGAGAATGTATCGGTGACTTCTGCGCCCGCATCGCGGATCGCGTTGGCAAAACCAATTTTGGACCCGCCATCGGTGGTCAGGTCTTCTACGAACAGAACGCGCTGGCCTTCCTTCAGATAGCCTTCAATACGCGCATTTCGTCCAAAGCCTTTCGGCTTTTTGCGAATGTAAATCATGGGAAGGCCGAGGCGTTCGGCAATGAACGCTGCGTAGGGAATGCCTGCTGTTTCTCCCCCAGCGACCACATCAAATTTTTCAAACCCAGCATCGCGCATGACCGTGGCACAACCAAAGTCCGAAACCGCCGAGCGGATACGTGGATAGGAAATCAGTTTTCGGCAATCGATATAAACCGGGCTTTTGAGGCCAGAAGTAAATGTATAGGGCTCGTCTGCTCTGAAATGAACCGCTCCGATTTCCCAAAGCATTTTGGCTGTGAGTTCTGCAATCATGGCTTTATCGGGGAAAGAGTTTTGAAACATTTCGTTGGTCCTGAGTATAAAATAAGGTTGCGTGTGAGATAGCAGTATTTTCATTGAATGGGGAGTGTGACCCCACATTTCCATGTGGATGGATTGAAGTTCTGTTTTGGGCTATACTGACTTGCTAACAAGGAGGAGACAGCATGTCTGATGTGGATGGATTTGTGGCCGCGGTGCCAACAGCCAATAAAGAAAAGTTTATCAATCACTCGAAGGCCATGATGCCCTTTTTCAAAGAGTTTGGGGTGTTGTCGGTTACGGACTGTTGGGGCGATGATGTGCCAGACGGTGAGGTTACGTCATTTCCGATGGCTGTGAAAAAGAAAGCGGATGAAACAGTGGTTCTTTCCTGGATTGTTTGGCCCGATAAAAAGACCAGAGATGCTGGTATGGAAAAAATGATGAGTGATCCGCGCATGGCAGAAATGGAAATGCCGTTTGATGGAAAACGTATTATTTTCGGTGGTTTTGAGCCGATCTTTGAACGCTAAAGGTCAGCGGAACAGCATTTTCAATGGGCAGGGTGTTTCCTGCTTTCGCCTAGAAATAATTTGTATTTTACCCTTGGGAACCCTACCTTTGCATCGGATTGGGCGTGTTGGTTACGCCTGTTATTGGGTCTCTTGTTTGTTTGCATTTGGCTTATTGTTGGAATTTGAGGAGTAAATTATGAGTCTTTTGGGAACATAGGCGAAAGTCGCAATCGGCGTAGCGGTTGCAAAAGGTGTTGGCAGCATGATGAAGGGTGCAGGCTCTGGCGGCGGCATTCTTGGGAACGCTCCGCAGCAAGCGCCATCTGGCGGCCAAGGTGGTGGCTTAGGTGATTTTCTCGGACAAGTTCTTGGTGGTGGACAACAAAGCGGCAATAGCGGAGGTCTTGGCGGCAAAGGTGGCCTGGGTGATCTGCTAGAAGGTCTTGGCGGGGGTCAGGGATCAACGTCTTCTGGCGGCGGGTTTGGCGGTGGCTTGGGCGATATCTTGGGTCAATTGACAAAGGGTGCACAGGGCGGTGGAGCTGGCGGCCTTGGTGATATTCTCGGTCAGCTCACGGGAAAAGCGACGCAACAATCTGGACAAGCGCAACAAGGCAATGGTGTTTCTTTCGGTGATATTTTCAATGATGCTTTGCGCGGAGGCGGCGAGCCAAAAGCGCAGCCTTCAGTTGATCAGGAAGCTGTAGCCGCGCTGATGTTAAGCGCGATGATCCAGGCAGCGAAGTGCGATGGCAATCTGGATGACGGTGAGCGCAAGAAGCTATTATCCAATCTCAAGGATGCGACCCCAGAGGAAATGGCCTTCGTTAATCATGAGTTGGAATCGCTAGTTGATGTTGACGGGCTTGTGCGTCAGGTTCCACGCGGGCTTGAGCAACAAGTATATACAATGTCGGTGATGGCGATCAATCTGGATAACAAGAACGAAGCGCTATATCTGGACAAATTGGCTAAGGGACTTGGGATCGGCAAGCAACAGGCCGACGCGATCCATGACCATATCGGAGTTCCAAAGCTTTATTCCTGATAACCTATCGCTTTAAGAGTAACCGCCGCAGGGTTTAACCCATCAAGACTTTGCGGCGGGCTTTCATGCGCTCATGGGCTTCGTCTGTTCCATCATGAAATGAGCCGAACCATTTGTCCCACGGCACATCGAGATTGCCATAATTGCACTCGAAATAACGGTGGTGCATTTGATGGTGAAAGGTGCCCAATGCAAAGCGGTTTTCATCTTTGACTACAAGACCTTCAAAGCCCGTATGGGAGGTTACGCCTGTCAGCGACTGATGCTGCATTTGAAATAGAATGTGGAGAGGATGGGCCGGAATAATGAAATGGATGAGCACTGACGAAAAGAACATGAGGTGCTCCACTGGATGCATGGAAATACCTGACCAAGGCCCAACATTTGTATTGCGATGGTGTAGGGCATGGGCAAGCTTATAAAGCGGCGGCCAGTGCAGCGCTCGATGTATCCAGTAGAAGTGGAAAGAAATCCAGACAGGCGTTAACAGATAAAGCGCAACGAACCAATATGGATTGTCTGACCAGATTAGCATTGGGGCATAGCCGTTTGCCATGGCCCAAAACATCAACACTTCATAACCTGTCCAGAAGAACACACCGCTGACTAGGGTCCAAAACATATTGTCGTGGACCTGTGTCCCGAAAGTGAACATGCCGCTTGGCGGCATCGCTTCGCGGGGGTCATATTTCAGTTTAGTGCCTTGTTTCTTTTCGCGGTGGAAATACCAGTGAAGCGATCCCGCGATCAAAAATATCAACACAAAGTTACGAAGCCAGATCGCGCCGATCCATTCCCAATGGAGCGTTTTCATGGTTTCCATGCTTGGCTGAAACCAAGTCCAGCAAACAAGGCCGATGGCAACCAAAACAGCGTTTTCAGTCAGTGGCATCCAGCGCACAGCAAACCATTTTCCAATCTTCGAAGGCGAGGGCGGCCATTGCCACAAAGGCGACGCCTGAATGGGAACAGGTGGTTTGTAGTTCCATTCGCGTTTTGGTGCCGGATTCTGTTTTGTCGTCATTCTGCCTGATCCCGTTTCGCGCTTTGAAGTCCTATAAACGAGAATATCTATAATATTTAAAAAGCGGTAAACGCATCCCAATTTGAACAAGAGTAAATCCTATTTGTGAAGAAAGGTTTAAAGGAGTTTCAAATCATTGAATTCTTCCGAGAATGGCCTTTTTATTCCTAAGGAAAATATTATGAATTATCGCTCAAGTGTTGCAGCATTGATTTTTGCCGTTACCACAATCGCTACCCCTGCAATTGCTGAAGAAATCCAACGTACCGAGCTTGGTGTTTTGGAATGCACCGTTGAGGGTGGATTTGGTCTATTGGTGGGTTCATCTAAGAATATGACCTGTTCATTTGAACATAAAGATGGAACCATTGAAAATTATACTGGCAAAATCGAGAAGCTCGGTTTGGACATTGGTGTAACTGGCGAATCCTTCATGAAATGGGTTGTTTTTACACCTCTTGGTAATGCGATTGGCGACTATGCCTTGCAAGGAACTTATGGCGGCGTATCTGCTGAGGCATCTTTTGGTTTTGGTCTTGGTGCGAACGCACTTGTTGGCGGATCAGACAAAAAAATTGGCTTGCAGCCATTCAGCGTAGAAGCAAAAACAGGATTGAATTTGGCATTGGGCCTTTCAAAACTTACACTTGAATCTGCACAATAAGAGGTAGTTGAAGCCAGTTTAGGTTTATATTGTTTCGAAATGTAGCCCGTCATCTGGAAAGGTGGCGGGTTTTTCGTTGTTATGAATCCTTTTAATTGTTCCCTGCTTAGAATTGCACAGAAAATAGGCAAATTGAAAGAATCAGACTAAGTTCAAAGGCGTTCACCCAACAATGGGGAAAATAGGAGGCAATTATGAATTTGAGTGCACCAACGAATATCGTGTTTATCATCGCATTGGTTATTGCGATTTTAGGATTGTTAGCCGGACTGGGAATCTTCGCAATTATTCCGTTATCTGCTTTTTGGCTTATGACCATTGCCTATGTGGTTCTTGCAGCAGGTTGCTTGCTTAAAGGCGTCTAATTCCATCTTACAAAAGGGTTGCGGGGTCATCCCCGCAATCTTGCACCTGCAGGATCAAACGGTGCTGTTTCGAGCAGCGTGGCTTTATGGTCGAGACCAAGGATCGCAATGTGGAATGTTGCTCCAGGTTTGTAATACGCTGCTTTGATAAAACCAAGCGCAATGGATTTATCGACAGAATGGCCATAAGCGCCCGATGAAACCCGCCCAATGGGCTTGCCGCCCATATCAAAAATAGGTTCACCGCCCACAGCATCTGCATTGTGAGGTGTTTCGACTTCAAAGGCCACAAGACGCTCGCGTGGGGCTTTGTCTTTCAGTGCGATATAAGCGTCGCGGCCTAAAAACTCAGGCTTGTCCAGTTTGATCAGGCGGTCAAGGCCAACTTCCTGAGGCCAGTATTCTGGCGAATATTCGCGGCCCCATGAGCCATAACCTTTTTCAACGCGAAGCGAGAGTAGGGAACGTCCACCGACCGGGCGAACGCCTAAATCTTTTCCAGTTTCCAACAAGCCTTCGTAAAGTGCTAGTTGGTCTTTTTCCTCGACATAAAGCTCCCAGCCAAGATCCCCTGTAAATGAAACGCGCAATGCAATGGCATCAACGCCGCCTATGGTGATTTGTTTGGAGCGCATGAATTTCCATGCATCGTTTGACAGGTCGTCATTTGTCATGCGTTGAAGCAATTCGCGGGACTTAGGCCCGGCAACGTTAAAGCCAGCTTTGGCATTGGTGATAACGCTGAATGTGACGCAATCGGGGCGAGGTACCATGTTGAAATATCGTTGGTGGTAACGTTCAGCCATGCCCGAGCCGACCATGAAATAATTATCTTCACCAAGCATGGTTATGGTGAAATCGCCTGCAATGCCGCCTCTGACGCCGAGAAGTGGCGTGAGGCATGAGCGGCCGACTTCTGTTGGTACTTTATTGGCAACCACTTTATCGAGCCATTCGCGCGCGCCTTTACCTTTGATGGCGTATTTGCCGAAGTTTGAAACATCGATGATGCCAACATTTTCACGCAATGCAGCGCATTCAGCTTTGACGGAATTGAACCAGTCCTGACGCTCAAAGCCATATTCTTCAAAGCCAGACTTGCCTTCGCCAGCAAACCATAGTGGATGTTCCCATCCATAGTTCAGACCGAAAACAGCGCCCATAGATTTTTGCTTCTCATAGGCTGGGCGGGTGCGCACAGGGCGGCCTGCCTCGCGTTCTTCATAGGGAAAATGGATTTTAAAGCGGTGGGAATAAGCATCCATTACGCGAGCTTTGACAAAGGACTTTGGTGTCCATTCAGTCCCGTAACGCGCCAGATCCCAAGCGAACATATCGTATTCGGGTTCGCCCGTGACGATCCATTGAGACAACATGGAACCCAAACCGCCTGATTGTGAGAACCCAGGAATGATACCGTTGCAGCAATAGTAGTTTTGCAATTCAGGCACCGGGCCGAACAATGCGGCTGAGTCGGGGGACCAGATCATCGGGCCGTTTATAACGCGCTTTACGCCAGCATTGCCAAGGGCAGGGACCCGTTCGCAAGCACGCATATAGTTGGCTTCAATACGCTCAAGGTCGTCGGGAAACAGCTCATGGCCAAAATCTAAAGGTGTGCCTTCTTCAGCCCAAAATTTTCCGTTTTTTTCGTAAGCGCCAACGAGCAAGCCAAGGCCCTCCTGACGCATATAATATTCGCCGTCACGGTCCGCGACTGATGGCAATCTGCGGCCCATGGCAGCGATCTCGGGCATGGTTTCAGTGACCAGATATTGATGTTCAGTTGGCTGAAGCGGCAAATCAATGCCGGCCATGTGGCCAACTTCGCGGGCCCAAAGGCCGGCTGCATTGACGACCACATCTGCTTGGATGCGTCCTTTGGAAGTTTCCACATGCCAAGAGCCATCTGGTTGCTGAACCGTTCCAGTGACGGGGCAAAAGCGCTCTATGCGTCCACCCATTTTACGAGCTCCTGCTGCATAGGCCATGGTAACACCGGATGGATCAACATTGCCTCCATCTTGCTCAAACATGATGCAGCGGATGCCGTCATAGTTCACAAGCGGATTTTTCTCTTCAGCTTCTTTGCGGCTCAACTCGTAAAATTCGACACCGAACTGTTTGGCTTTGGCGCATTGCAAGCGCAATTGATGTTCGCGGTCGCGGGTTTGGGCAAGGTAAAGGGAGCCTGGTTGAAACACCCCGCAGTTTTGGCCGGTTTCAGCTTCCAGCTCTTTGTAAAGCTTCATGGTATAGTATTGAAGCTTGGAAATGTTGTTGTTGTCATGAAGGCCGTGGAGGTTGGCAGCGGCATGCCAAGTGGATCCAGAAGTCAATTCGTCGCGCTCCAGAAGGATAACGTCTTTCCAACCAAGTTTGCAAAGGTGATAGAGAATGGAGCAACCAACAAGACCTCCGCCGATGACGACTGCTTGGGCGTGGGAAGGTAAGGGCGTGCTCATGGTTTTCTCCAACAGGGCGGCATTATGTCTAATGTGACAAAGACCATGTTGAATGTGAAAGGCTTCGTCTATTAAGGAATGCGACATTTGTCATCGTTATTCAGTCATAAGAATAAGATTACATGGTTTTGATCAATTTACGCACGAAGTTCGCTGTGCGGTCGGGACTGACTGTAGAAATACGGATCAGACTATCAAAATGTGTGGTCAAAGACTTGATATGCTCTGATGAGTTGACGACTAGATACATTTTTCCAAGATAGATTGCTGCACGTTTTGGTCCAAAAACCGTGTAGGGTGAGGCATATAGTCGATGCTGGTCAAACAGGAACAGCCGGAATGTGGGATACATTTCTTCGATGAGGTCAGCCATCCAATACAATTGCTCGCGGCGAATATCAACAGATATAGATTTCCAAAATCCAGTGCCCGCAGCAAGATCTTCAAGTCTTTGAAGAGGCATGCAAACTTCCATATCGGTTTCTGGTCTGCGTGAATAAGTGAGCTGATAGCGTGTTGCTTCTTCGCGGGCAGCAATTCCCTCGCGATCATAGTTGGCAAACTCCAATTGGCTGATCGCTTCAGTTCTCAACAGGTCGGGTAAGGTTGCTGGCACATAGCGGATTTTGTAGCCCAGCGCTTCCTTGTGCCATTGTGTCAAAAGCTGATTGTCATCATCTGCCTTTTTGGCAATCTGATGGATTTCAAGCATGGAAACTGTGTCGCCGGGCTCTTCGATGCTTGTCACCAGACCCAACAGCCAGTCCAAAGAGACGCCGCAGGTGCGGGCAATGGCATGTAAGGTTTCGGCGCGAGGCAAGCGTGTCGATCCTTCTGCTAAAAACTGGCTGAGGGCAGATCGATCCAGACCAATGGCAGTAGCAAAAGTAGAAAGGGATTGCTCGCGCTGGCTAATCAACAATAGCAAACGCTTTCGGAAGAGCTCTGCGACATCGCGTTTATCTGAGCTGTTTTGCATTTTGGGTTTCACAATGCAGTTATTAGTTTCATTGTCGTTGTGTGAATACACAACATTTTTGATAAAAGTACAACAAATTGTGCATAGTCTTGTGCAGTCTCTCGTTGTGGTGAAACTGACTAATGATAGGATGTTCGAACACTTGGCTGATTTGCGCATCAGTTTTTGCACATAGTGGTCGGCCAGGTTTTGGGGAATTCAAATTTTGCAGACTTTGCCGAAATGGTTGTTCAAAGATGCTGGTGACTGGAGGACTTTGCTTCTTGTTGTCGCGTGTCAGGCTATGTGTATTGCTTTGCTGTTTTTCGATATTTTACCAATTTGGCTGACCGTCATATGTTTGGCGCCGATATTAACGCTCTATTCTTCTCTACAACATGAAATAATTCATGGGCATCCATTCAAAGCCCAGTGGATGTGTGATTTGCTGGTTATCATTCCGTTTGGACTATTGGTTCCGTATTTTCGTTTCAAAGACACCCATTTGGCTCATCATCACGATGTGAATTTGTGCGATCCCTATGAAGACCCAGAAACCTGGTATCAAGCTAAAGAAATGTGGGAGAAGCGTAGTTCGATTAGTCAGGCCGTATTCAATTTCAACAACCTGTTAGCAGGGCGGATGTTGTTAGGGCCGCTGATTGGTATGACTGGGTTTATCAAATGTGACTTTAAAGCCATTATTGCTGGAAATTTGCATATTTTAATCAAATGGGCATTTCACATATTGGGTGTCGCGGCGCTGTTGGTTTTGATTTCGGCGTATGGAAAAATGCCAATATGGGCGTATTTTCTGGCTGCGTATTTTGCGATGTCTTTGCTGATGGTGCGGACTTTTCTGGAACACCAAGCCCATGAAAAAGTGCGCGGCCGCAGTGTTATTATTGAAAATGGCGGGATATTAGCGTTTATGTTTCTCAACAATAGCTATCATGCGGTTCATCACGCTTATCCCGGATATGCTTGGTACAGGTTGCCAAGTTTGTTTTTCGAAAACCGCGAGCGGTTTTTGAAGATCAACAAAGGATATGCCTATCCAACCTATCGCGCGATTTTCAAAGCGTATTTCTTTAAGCGAAAAGAACCTGTACCGTTTCCAGACGAACCAAGACGTTAAAACGGAACTTAGTTGCTATGGCGCTTTTTGCCTCTTTACCCATGTATGATCTGCCCGAGATCAAAGCATCTACTGATGTTTATTGGCAGCGTTTGGCTGAGAGTTTTGCTGATCATGGCATTGGTGATAACGCACTCCCGCAGCAGTTGACTAGGGAGAGTGATCCGCATTTGGACTGGCTGCGGCCAGAAACGATATTTAGTCAAACTTGTGGGCTTCCTTATGTTCGGGATCTTCGTGGGCAAGTGACGCTACTGGGCAGTCCTGCTTATGATATCGACTGCGCGCCGGGTTCGTATTTTAGCGTGGTGATTGTTCGTGAGGATGAACATAGGGAAGATATTGCGGATTATGCTTCGAAACGGTTTGCTTTTAATGATCGGCGTTCCCAATCTGGTTTTGCCGCTTTCTTTTCACTACTGAACGAACAAAACATTGCTGGGCTGCCATCTGAGATGGTAGATAGCGGTGCGCATTTGCAATCGATTGAAATGGTAGCAGAAGGCAAGGCTGACATTGCTGCCATTGACGCCGTGACCTATGCTTTGGCGATAAGGCATAGGGATGCTGCTGACCGGGTAAAAGTGATTGCCAATACTGAAGTCACTCCATCTTTGCCATATATATCCAGTTTGGCTTTTGCTGATCGAAAAGCTGAAATCGTGAACGCGATCATTCAGGCTATGGCGGCTCTTCCAGAGACGGTACGTAATGACTTGTTGATTACAGGGTTTAACGAACGGGTCGATGGGGATTATGATGGTATCAGAACCAAATGGGATAAGTTGGTTGAATTGGGTCGCCATCATCTTTGATCATGTTTTGAATCTAAAAGCGGCCGCACAACCCTGAATTCGTTTGATATTTCATCAAGCTTGAACCTATCCTAAATGATCAACAGCTTGCTTATGAAATTGGAGTGCAGCATGGATAGATTGAAAATTGGAATTGCTGGCGTCGGCCTAATGGGTCTGGGCATTGCCACCAATATTGCAAAAGCTGGTTGGTCACTATCCTTTCTTGAGCATGAAGGTAATCAGCCCGTAGATGGACTTTTAAAATCTGGGGCAACTGGCTTCGCTAGTGGAAAACTGCTAGCTGAAAATTGCGACATCATCATTTTATGTGTAACGGGCTCGCCGCAGGTTGAAGATATTCTGACCAGATCAGATGGTGTTTTGGCAGGCCTAAAGCCTGGGTCTTTGATCATTGATTGCTCGACCGCCATTCCTGCGTCGACCCAGAAACTTGCAAGCATGGTGACAGAGGCCGGATGTCGGTTCATGGATACTCCCATGACCCGAACACCGAAAGAAGCCATGGAAGGGCGGCTTAATCTGATTGTTGGCGGTGAGAAAACAGACTTTGAAGATGCGTTGCCGCTTTTGAAGTGTTTTGCCGAAAACATCGTTCATGTGGGTGGTGTCGGCACTGGGCACTCCATGAAATTGCTGCATAACTATGTTTCGCTGGGATACACCGCCGTTTTAGCTGAGGCTGCTGCCAGTGCATCACGTGCTGGCATTGATTCCAAGAAGTTTGTTGAGGTGCTTGCAAAAGGGGGCGGGGGAAGTGCTGTTTTGGATCGCCTCTCTCCCTTTATTCTCGATGGAGACAGTTCGGGTTTGAAATTTTCCATTTCCAATGCCCATAAGGATATTGGTTATTACAATCAGATGGTTGACGATCTGAATGCTGAAAATATTGCTGCGAAGGCTATCTTCGAACTACTTGATAAGCAGGTGGTGGACGGACAAGGCACACTGATGATGCCAGAGCTGATTAAACTGCTTCAACAGAGCTAAGATGTTGAAATCCTGCTTAAAGTTCCATCCTTTGGAACAAGCTTCTATTGGCCTTTGACTTTTTCAAAAGAATTCCATCTAACAGATTATAACTACTTTTGGTATTTGACCCGACTTGGTGGTGAATTGTGAGTGCAGCAGACTACGATCTTTTTGTAATTGGTGGCGGCATCAACGGATGCGGTATTGCGCGTGATGCAGTTGGGCGCGGATATTCTGTCTATCTGGCTGAGATGAATGACCTTGCTTCCGGCACATCGTCATGGTCGTCAAAACTCATTCATGGCGGTTTTCGCTACCTTGAGTATTATGAATTCCGGTTGGTTCGAGAGGCGTTGACGGAGCGCGAAATTTTATGGGCGTTGGCCCCACATATTATTCGCCCGATGCGTTTCGTTTTGCCCCACCACAAAGACATGCGTCCTGCATGGTTGTTACGCCTTGGTCTGTTTTTATATGATCATATCGGCGCACGGAAATTGCTGCCCGCCACAAAAACACTCAATTTGCGGAAAGACAAAACTGGTGAAGTGTTGAACGATAGCTTTACCAAAGGCTTTGAATACTCTGATTGTTGGGTGGATGATGCGCGTCTTGTCGTTTTGAATGCGCAGGACGCTGCTGCGCGCGGTGCCAAGATTAACACCAGAACAAAATGTGTGTCGGCGCGCCATGAAGACGGTGTCTGGCAGTTGGTTGTTGAGGATCTGCGTGCAGGTAAGCGCGCAAACATCTCGGCGCGGATGGTGATTAATGCCGCTGGTCCTTGGGTTGATGAGGTTCTCGGACAATCATTCGGACAGAACAATCCTGCCAATGTTCGGCTGGTTAAAGGCAGCCATATTGTTGTGCCAAAAATTCATGATCACGACCGAGCCTATATTTTTCAAAACAAAGATGGGCGAGTTGTTTTCGCAATTCCATATCAAACTGATTATACGGTCATTGGAACAACTGACGAAGATTTTGACGGTGATCCGGCCAATGTGAAGATCTCTCAAGAAGAGACTGATTATCTTTGTGAATTGGCCAGCAGTTATTTTAAAAAACCTGTGAAGCAGGAAGACATTGTCTGGGATTATTCTGGTGTCCGTCCATTGTTTGATGATGGAGCGAGCGAAGCGCAGGAAGCTACCCGTGACTATGTGTTACGCCCTAATGACAGAAGCGATGAGCCGCCCCTGGTGAACATATTTGGTGGCAAAATCACCACCTATCGTAAACTTGCTGAAAGCATGATGGAGCTGATTGAAGAAAAAATCGAACGGAAGGGACGACCGTGGACCTCCAAACCGAAATTGCCCGGCGGTGAATTTATCACCACGGGATTTGATGTGCTGCTTGCACAGCTAAAAACGGAATATTCTTGGATGGATGGGGATACGATCTTACGTCTTGCACGCCAGTTTGGCGTTAATACAAGAATGGTTCTAGCAGGAGCGCAGTCGTTGAAAGATTTGGGTGTTGACTTCGGTCATGGTCTTTATGAGGCTGAGGTGCGTTATCTGGCTGCCAATGAATGGGTTATGACCGGTGATGATGTTTTGTGGAGGCGTACAAAGCTCGGCTTGAAGCTTTCAAAGAAACAGGCAAAAGTCCTCGATGAGTGGATGCAAAAAGAACTTTAGGAATACAAATGGCCCGCAACGACTATCCTGAAAAATATCAAACTTTGATCGATGATGAAATCTGGGCATTTATTGATCGCAGTGACAGTTTTTATCCGCCTGATACGGCTGAAAAATCTGTCGAGCAGCAGCGGGCAGTCTATAACGATTTGTGCAGGAGTTTTCATGCGGGACGGCCGCAGGACGTCACTGTTACGGATAATAATATTGATGTTTTGGAACCCGCTAGGAAAATCCCTACGCGCCAATATTTTCCAGATGGCGTCGGGTTTGGTGAAGATGATCAACAACCTGAGGCAATCGTAATTTATTACCATGGCGGCGGGTTCGTTGTTGGTGGTTTGGATAGCCATGATGATGTTTGTGCGGAGATTTGCGCACGAACCAAATATCCGGTTGTTTCGGTAGACTACCGCCTTGCGCCAGAGTTCAACTATCCAGCAGACTTTGAAGATGCGCTAACAGCGTTTGGCGTCATCAGTGAAATTGGTAAAGATATTCGCATTATTGTTTGCGGTGATAGTGCAGGGGGCAATCTTGCTGCTGCGGTTTGCCATGCAACTAAGAATCTGGAGCGAAAGCCCGACGGACAAGTTCTGATTTACCCCGGTCTTGGCAGCAATCTGGATCAAGGTACTTTCATCGAACATGCTGAAGCGCCGATGATTACCACCAAAGATACCAAGTTTTATAAAGCGATCCGTACGGGCGGAAACAATGACTTCTTTAAAGAACCCACTTGCGCGCCTTTAAATGATACAGACTTTTCGGGGCTTCCTCCAACAGTGATGATCAGCGCTGAGTGTGACCCGCTTTCTGGTGACTGCAAAGATTATCAGGAAGCATTGCGGGCTGCGGGCGTTCCAGTGTCTTTGGTGAATGAAAAGGGGCTAGTGCATGGCTATTTGCGGGCCCGACATATGTCTAGCCGCGCCCGTGATAGCTTTACCAGGATCGTTGAAGCAGTTTCTGCGCTCGGCAAAGGTGAGTGGCCTTATCAAGATTGATCACACCAGATCGCGTTTAATTTTGTCTTCATAGGTTTTCTCAAAGAACAACTGGTCTTCAAGCCAACATTTGACTGTTGCTCTTGGGTAAAAATAGTCTCTGTCAGAAGTGAACTCTGAGGTGACGTGGGTGCGCCACATCTGACCTTTTCGCCCGCCAGTGTGTTGCCATTCAAGAATGGATTTCGCCGAGTTGGGGTCTTTGGGATGAATTGACCATCGTTCCTTGAACCATCCGCCAGATATGAGGCCGTGGTGTAGATCGCGATTTTTACCGAAATCACAATGAATTAGTGTGATTGTTTCACCTGTTGATTCATCTTCATTGCAAGTTCTTTTATAAAATGCAGGACGCAGTTCTTCTGCTTGCCATGGCGTTGCGCCTTCAGGCTCTTCAAACTCCCATTCATCTTCGGTGGCAAGCGGGCGCAGCGGAACGGATATGGAACCGCCGGATAATGTTAATTTTGTAGGTTCTAGAGATGGCCAAATATAAGGGAACCAGGACGTTGAAACAGATACCCGCAAACGATGTCCAGCAGGCAGACGATAGGCAATCTGATCAAGGGCAAAGCTGGTATCAAATACCAAATCGGGCGTCATGGATTTTGGCGTTGCATGGCTATTGCGATGGGTAAGATTAAGAACACCATAGGTGATCGGCGCTGATGTGCCGTCCGGGCGTAAATCATTCAGGCGAACCCCAATCTGTCCGGTTGGCTTATCAGAGCTTAACCGCAATTTTATGATTGGCGCGCCAACGATGTCTCTCGCTTCCTCCAAGATATCACTATCAAAACACAAGGAGAGTGCATCATCGCATGATTGATCACCGGGAAACTCATCACTAAAAGCAAATGGGAAATATTCCGGCACTTCGCTTCCGCAGTTTAAAGGCGAAGCGCAGACCTCGTTAATGGTCTGGGCAGAATTGCCAAGTTCATTGTTTTTGTTGAAGTGCCAGACTTCAAATTTGATATTGCTCGAAGGCCAATTCTCTTCGGCTATCCAACGACCTGGTCGTTCTTCAAACCAACGTTTTGGAGCAATTGAATCCATCAGATAGGCGCGATAGGCCGGATCATTCTCAACGCCTGTTTCTTCATCTTTTAGCCACTTGTCCCACCAGCGCTTTGCTTCCTGTAAAAAGCCGATGGCAGGTTTTGGCCCAGCATAATGAGGATATTTATGTATCCAAGGACCAACAATGCCTTTGACCGGCGCTTCCAGATTTTCCACCAGATGGGAAATGGTGTTTCTATACCCGTCATGCCAACCGCCAATGGAAAGAACTGCTGCTTTGATTTTGGAATAGTCTTCGCAAACTGAGCCGTGTTTCCAATATTCATCCCGGTGCTGGTGTCGTAGCCAAGTGGAAATCAGAAACGGTTGCGCTTCCAGTCGCTCGAGCCACATGTCCATCCATTTGTCACCTACTAAGGCTGGGTCTGGCGGGCGCGAGGAGTATGCCAGCATATTGGTCGTCCACCCCATATTTTCGACAAGCAGACATCCGCCTTTGTAATGGATGTCATCTGCATAACGATCTGTCGTGGAGCATAAGGTGACAACTGCTTTCAGGGCAGGAGGCTGAAGCGCAGCAACTTGCAATCCATTAAAGCCTCCCCATGAAATGCCCATCATGCCTACATTGCCATTACACCAAGGTTGGCTGGCGGCCCAAGCAATCACATCACAAGCGTCTTGGAGTTCTTGCTCGGTATATTCATCTTCCATCAGACCTTCAGATTCGCCATTGCCGCGCATATCAACGCGGATGCAGCAATATCCATGACCTGCCATCCAGGGATGGGTATATTCGTCACGCACAATGGTTCCATCGCGCTTTCGATAGGGCAGGTGTTCAAGAATGGCTGGAACAGGATATTTGGCAGCATCTTCGGGCATCCAAACTCTTGCAGAAAGGCGAGTGCCATCGGGCATGGTGATCCCCATATCTGCATGTTCGACAATCTTCCTTGGAAATTCGGTTACATGGCGCATTAAAAAACCTCCCAGTCAGATCATAGATTGGGAGGTTCGATTTTACTTGTCCAGCGGATTTTGTGGTTTAATGACCGTGACTGGTTTTTTCTGGGATAAGTCCTCGTGGAGAGAACCTCAAAACGACCAGCAGAACCACACCCATCACGATCAAACGCATATGGGCTGCACTGTCGATCAAATGGAGTTTCAACGGATTGTCTGCGGCCATGCCGGATGTGATTACATCCATGAACCATATGCCCAAAGGCTCGGCCTCCACCCAGAAGAACCAGATGACAAAGCCGCCTAGAATAGCGCCAAAATTATTGCCGGAGCCGCCGACAATCACCATCACCCAAATCAGGAAGGTAAAGCGTAATGGCTGGTAAGATGTCGGAGTGAACTGGCCGTCCAATGTGGTCAACATTGCGCCGGCAATGCCTATAACGGCAGAGCCAAGAATAAACACCTGCAGGTGACGGCTGGTGATGTTTTTGCCCATGGCATTGGACGAAACTTCATTGTCGCGGATCGCGCGCATCATGCGGCCCCAGGGGGAACGAAGCGCTTTTTCGGACAGATAAAGAATGACCAGCAACACCGCAACAAAAAGCAGCGAATAACACAGTTTCACATAGATTGATGAGAATTCAACAATGTCCACGCCAAGCCAACTTGAGAGATTGATGAACCATTCTGCCTGTTGGAGGTTAACCTCAAAAGGTACGGGGCGGGGCAGGCCGACCACGTTTTTAACCCCGCGATTGAGCCAGTCTTCGTTCTTCAAAACAGCAACAACGATTTCTGAAATACCAAGGGTTGCGATAGCCAAATAGTCCGAGCGCAAGCCTAATGTGATTTTACCCATCACCCAGGCAATGCCAGCGGCTGCCAGACCACCGATGGCCCAAGAGATGATAATGGGCATGCCAAAACCGCCGAGGAAGCCGGTTGAGGCAGCATTGGTTGATTCGATGGCGTTTACGGCCGGGTCATAGACCGAGCGGATAACAAAAAAGCTTATGGCGAGGATTATTGCCAAGCCAATTTGGCGGTTTCTTCCCGCAGGTAGCATTCGATAGGCGATAACGCATGCAGCAATTGCAATTAGGGTCAAAAGGATGGACAGCATAATGCCATTGCCACCTGCTTGCCATGCTTCCAAGACCGGAGGGTAGGAGATCAAGACAGCCATTAGGCCGCCCACAGCGGAGAAGCCCATAACGCCGAAGTTTACCAGGCCAGCATAACCCCATTGGATGTTTACACCCAATGCCATGATGGCTGATATGAGGCAAAGATTGAGGATAGCCAATGAAAGCGACCAGCTTTGCAGGAAGCCTACGATAATCAGCAGGACTGCCATGGCAACAAATAGAAATGGAATACGGTTGCGCTCGGTCATATTGTTTTTCCTCCCATTATTCCGGTCGGTTTGATAAGCAGGACCACAACCAGAATGACAAAGGAGACGGCAAATTTGTAGTCGGTAGACAATAATTGTGCCAAGCCGTCCACATGCATGAACTCAGGCAGTGTGTATGCGATGACCTTTGTATAGGCGAAAGTAACAGCGATTTCTGAGAAGGCTATGACCAGTCCGCCGACGATGGCGCCAACGGGGTTGCCTACGCCGCCGACAATTGCCGCAGCAAAGATGGGCAAGAGAAGCTGCAAGTAAGTGAATGGCTTGTAGCTTTTGTCGAGGCCGTAAAGTGTACCAGCAACGGTTGCCAAAATGGCTGTTATGATCCAGGCAACGCGAACGACTTTATCAGGGTCAATGCCGGATAAAAGCGCTAGATCTTCATTGTCTGAATAGGCGCGCATGGATTTTCCGGTGCGTGTCTTGTTCAAAAACCAGAAGACAATAGCGACCACGATGATGGCGGTTACGATGGTAATTACCGTTGTCGAGCGCAAAGCAAGCGACTCGCTCAGGCCAAACCATTCCTTGAAATCTCTAGCCGTAAAGATGAAGCGGGCACCATCAGCAAAGCTCTGATCACGTGGACCAATGATAAAGCGGATTATCCCGTTCATGACAAACACAACACCCACGGATGCAATCATGTAAATGACGGGCGCGGCCTTTTGTTTCCTATAAAACTGGTAAACCAATTTATCCGTACCAAGCAGGAAGATCACGGTAACCAAGCAACCAACCGGCAAGGCAATGATCGCTGTTGGCAGGGGACCCAAATGCCACCCCCAGCTTTGGAACAGCCAAGTTGTTAGAATGGTGAACATGGCTCCAAACGACATCGCTTCGCCATGGGCAAAGTTTGAAAATCTGAGCACACTATAGATGATGGTTACGCCTAGTGCGCCGAGGGCCAATTGGCTCCCATAGGCAAGGCCGGGGATAATCAAAAAGTTCAGGAGAACCACAAAGGCGTTAGCATAGCTTTCCATTGTTAGCCTCCCAAGAATGATTTGCGGACTTCAGGGTTCTCCATGAGAGCTTTTCCTGTGTCGGTGAAACGATTTTCGCCCTGTACAAGGACATAGCCTTTGTCGGCAATGTTAAGGGCTTGTTTGGCGTTTTGCTCAACCATCAAAATGGCGATACCTGTTCGCGCAACTTCAATGATCCGGTCGAATAATTCATCCATGACGATTGGCGATACGCCCGCTGTTGGCTCATCAAGCATCAACACTTTAGGTTGCGTCATCAATGCCCGGCCAACAGCAACCTGTTGGCGTTGTCCACCAGACAATTCACCGGCTGGCTGCAAGCGTTTTTCTTTTAGAATAGGAAAGAGTTCGTATACCTGCGCTATGGTAGAGGAAATATCATCTTCGCGGATGTACGCGCCCATTTCTAAATTTTCCTCAACAGTCATGGAGGTAAACACATTGTTGGTTTGAGGGACAAAGCCCATGCCCTTGTGAACGCGCGCTTGCGGGGTGAGGGCGCCGATATCCTCGCCATCCATCATGATTTTGCCTTCGCGCAAATTCAGCATGCCAAAGATTGCTTTCATGGCAGTGGATTTACCGGCGCCATTGGGACCAACGATCACGGCGATTTCGCCTTTTTCAACGCCGATGGTGCAGTTGGTCAGAATATCTGCACCGCCATAGCCGCCTGTCATGTTCTCACCGATTAGAAAACTCATTTGGATTTCCTCCCGGTGGTTTTGGTTGCTGCTTTCTTGGCTGGTGATTTTTTTGCAGTTGGTTTCGTCTTTGGCGATTTACCCGCATCAGGCGCTGCGCTGCTTACGCCGGGCTTGTTTTTCAATCCCGTGCCCAGATAAGCCTCGATCACTTCTTCATTGCTCATGATTTCAGATGCCTTGCCTTCTGCAAGTTTTCTGCCTTCTGCCATCACGATGACGGGGTCGCAAAGGCCGGAGATGAATTCCATGTCATGCTCAATCATGCAAAAAGTGTAGCCGCGCTCAACGTTCAGGCGCTTGATGGCTTGACCAATGGTTTTTAACAAGGTGCGGTTTACCCCAGCGCCTACTTCATCAAGGAATACGATTTTGGCATCCACCATCATGGTGCGGCCAAGTTCCAGCAGTTTCTTTTGTCCGCCAGACAGATTTCCGGCAAGTTCATCGGCTACATGAGATATTTCCAGAAATTCGATAACGTCATTGGCTTTGGCGCGGACTTTTTCTTCTTCCGCTTTTACTTTGCCAGGACGGAACCAAGCATCAATCAGATTTTCACCAGACTGGTTCGGGGGAACCATCATCAGGTTTTCGCGCACTGTGAGCGTTGAAAACTCATGGGCGATTTGGAAGGTTCTAAGCAGGCCTTTGTGGAATAATTCGTGGGGTTCAAGGCCGGATATATCTTCGCCATCTAACAAAACAGAACCGGATGTTGGTTTGTAAGCTCCGGCAATTACGTTGAAGAGGGTGGTTTTTCCGGCGCCATTCGGCCCGATTAGCCCTGTTATGGAGCCTGTCTTGATCTCAAGGGTTACACCATCAACGGCGTGAATGCCGCCAAAGTGTTTGTGAAGATTTTCGACTTTGATCATGGAAGGCCCCCGCCTTTCCAGCAATGCTTATTGCTGGCTCATAATTGCAATAATGGCCCGAACAATGCCGGGCCATTTTTTATCTTAACTCAGCAATTGCTTAGCGGTAACCAACAACTGATAGCTTACCATCCTTGATTTCGATCTCACGGTAGTTACCAGCGCTTTCGCCTGGGCCGATAAGCTCAACAGCAGTTGCACCAACATAGTCGATGTCTGTGCCAGCTTTGATCAATTCAAGAGCTTTTGCCAATTCACCCGGGAAGATTTTTTCGCCCGGCGCGTTAGCAACGTCCATTACCTTGGCTTTCAAGTCAGCGCTGGCTGTTGAACCGGCTGCTTCCATTGCGAGCATGATCAAAGCAGCAGCGTCATAGCTTTCAGCGGCAAATGAGCTTGTTCCATCGAAATCGGCAGCTTTTGCCATTTCCTGGAAGCTGGCAGCGCCTGGGCTGTCTGTGCCTGGGTTAGCGCCATAAGAACCGTTCAAGCCTTCACCAATAGCTTCTGCCAATGAATCACCAACCATGCCGTCTGGCAGGTAGAATGTGTCAAATGCGCCAGTGTCCAAGGCGCCTTGAATTACGCCTTTACCACCTTGGTCAACGTAACCTGCAACAACAAGAACTTCGCCGCCAGCCTGCGCCAATGCGCCAACTTCAGCAGAGTAGTCGCCTTTGCCGTCTTCGTGTGCTGCCACGATAGTCACTGTGCCGCCAGCTTTTTCGAAGTTTGCCTTGATCGCATCGGACAGGCCTTTACCATAGTCGTTGTTGGTATAGGTAATCGCGATGGATTTTACGCCTTTTCCGGTAAGAATGTCAGCAACGATTTCACCCTGACGGGCGTCTGAAGGTGCTGTGCGGAAAAATAGGCCATCGTCTTCAGCATCTGAAAGACCTGGTGATGTAGCTGATGGTGAAATCATGACAATGCCGTTTGGACGAGCAGCATTTTGCAAGATAGCGCCGGTAACGCCTGAGCAGTCAGCGCCCATGATGGCAGCGACTTTGTCTGAAGTGATCAAACGCTCAGCAGCTGCAGTCGCAGCAGCAGCGTCTACACAAGTGGAGTCAGCGCGAACTGATTCAACTTTTACGCCGTCAAGCAATTTGCCTGAATCTGATACTTCTTTCATTGCCAATTCAGCAGCAGCGCCCATGGCTGGTGTGATTGACTCGATTGGTCCGGTGAAGCCGAGGATCACGCCGATTTTCACAGGTGAATGGCTGCCAGCAAATGCTGATCCGGTTAGCATAGTTGTGGCTGCAAGAGCCAATAGCAGTTTTTTCATAAAAGACCTCCCTAAGGTGCTAAGTTCTGCTTGGGTAGTATGGGAGCGATTGCCCCATACACGGTAAAAACTCCGTGGTGCATTCATATTATGTGCGAAACGCGGGGTCAATGTGAGTTTTACGTTTAGGTAAAGATTGGCGATTAATTGATGATTTTCGCCAGATTGCAGTTTTCTATGTCCAAGATTATGGATATGGCTTGATTATTTCCTGTTAGGCTTCCCCATGTCATCTCCGTCCCATTTTGCAATTTCGCTAATTCTTGGTGCCGCTTTGTTGCACGCGCTATGGAATGCGGTTGTAAAAGGCTCTGGTGATCGAGCGATTACAATCGGGCTGATTGCGATTGGCAATGCCTTGTTTGGCATTGTGTTAGCGTTGTTTGTGGAGCCGCCTGGACCAGAGAGCTATATCTATATTGCGCTCACTATAGTGGTTCATCTGCTGTATTTTATTTTTCTAATATCTGCCTATCGGTTAGGTGATTTTTCCTTGGTCTATCCCATTGCGCGCGGTGTTGCGCCGATACTTGTTGCTTGTGGGGGGATGATCTTTGCTGGAGAATATTTATCGCAAACAGCATGGATGGGACTAGTCCTTGTGTCCTTCGCAATAAGTCTTTTGGTGCTTTCAAAAGGCAAGGTACCTAATGACCCAAAAGCCATAGGGGCGGCTTTGCTGACCGGACTGTGTATAGCGTCTTATACCATTGTTGATGGATTGGGCGTTAGGGCCTCCGGCAGTCCACTGGGGTATATTGGCTGGTCTTTTGGATTGCAAATATCTCTTGGCATTGGCTTTTTGATTTATCGGCGAGGGCATTTATCGAAACTTCCAAGGTCAGGTTATATGGCTGGCATTATAGGCGGCCTCATTTCTGGCCTTGCTTATGCGCTCGCGATTTATGCGATGAGTTTGACAACTTTAGGGACGGTTTCTGCCATTCGAGAATCCAGTGTTATTATTGCCGCTTTAATTGGAGCAATATGGTTTGGGGAGCGGACTTGGAAACCAAGATTGTTTTCAACCGGATTGGTTGCATTTGGTGTGTATCTTCTCGCCCAATAAGGTCCTTTGACCTCATAGGAATTTTGAGATTTTGAATGATAGCTAGCGCTCAATGACTTGCATTTATCGGGGCGGGTAGGCAACCTTGCGTCATTAATTAATCGGGTTTGGATATATCGAAATGACCAAGCAATATAATATCGCAGTTTTTGATGGTGACGGCATTGGCCCCGAAATTATGGCGCCAACTTTAGTTGTGATTGATGCTGTTTTGGAAAAGATTGGCGCAATCAAATTTAAGTACGAACATCTTCCAGCAGGTGCCTTGCATTATACAAAAACAGGAGAGGACTTGCCCGATAGTTCTGTCGAGGCTGCAAGAGCGGCAGATGCCATCTTGCTATCGGCCATGGGACTGCCGCATGTGCGTAAACCCGATGGCACAGAGCTTACTCCGCAGATTGCTATCCGCATCAAACTTGGGCTTTATGCCGGGGTGCGTCCTGTAAAGATTGTTCCAAAACAGCCAACACCTTTGAAAGACCCACGCTTGGAAACTGTAGATTTTGTCTTGATCCGCGAATCCACCGAAGGTTTGTTTGCTCATATGAATGAGGGCAAGGTCGTCAATAATGAATATGCAATCGAAACGATGCGCATAACCCGCAAAACCAGCGAGAAGCTTTTTGATTTTGCGTTTCGTTTGGCAGAGCAGCGGACCAAGAAGCTAGGGCGCAAAGGTAAAGTCACTTGTGTTGATAAAGCCAATGTGTTTGCTTCCTTTGCCTGGTTCCGGTCAATCTTCGAAGAACGTGCCAAGGCATATCCAGACATAGACCATGATGCTGCTTATGTTGACGCTTTCGCCATGTGGATGGTTCAGCGTCCTTGGGATTTTGATGTGGTCGTGACCGAAAACATGTTTGGCGATATCCTGTCGGATCTGGGAGCAGGCATTATCGGCTCTTTAGGCCTCGCGCCTTCAGCTGATATTGGTGATGAAAATGCATTGTTTCAGCCATGTCATGGAACAGCGCCCGATATTGTAGGTAAAGGTCTTGCCAATCCTATCGCGATGTTTCTCTCTTCGGCCATGATGTTGGATTGGATGGCTATCGATAAAAATGACCCGTTGCTGGCAAAAGGCTCAGAAATACTGGAAGCTGCCGTTAACAAGGTGATCACAACACGTATTGGCTTGACCAAGGATTTGGGCGGCGATTGCGGAACAGAAGGTTGCACGTCTGCCGTCTTGGCGAATATTGCACAGCAGTAATGCGGTTGGGCTTCGACGTATAAGGAGTATAAAAAATGTCTGACATTTGGGAAATTTTTGCTCTGAAATATGCGGAACGCAATAGCAGAACTCGAAACGATAGTTTTGTTATGGATCCCAATCATGATCAGCCCCATGGTATGGATTATTTTGTTTGGGTTTTAAAAAATGGTGAGCAGACTGTTCTTGTCGATACGGGATATGACAGCGAAGAAGCTAAAACGCGTGATCGGCCAATCCTTCAAGCGCCCGCATCTATGTTGAGTGCATTTGGCGTTGATCCGACAAAAATTGAAACCGTTATTCTGACTCATTTACACTATGATCACGCTGGTTCGTTGAAAGAGTTTTCAAATGCTAAGCTGCATGTGCAGGCTAGTGAGATGGCTTTCGCAACCGGGTCCTGTATGTGCCATGATCATATTCGTATGCCTTTCACCGGCGAGCATGTGTGCGATATGGTGCGTTCGCTGTATCAGGGCAGGGTGCAATTTGCGGAAGGTTCGCGAGAAATTGCATCCGGCGTTGAAGTTCATCTAGTAGGCGGTCACAGTAAAGGGCTTCAATGTGTTCGGGTCCGCACCCGGCGGGGTTGGGTGGTGCTTGCCTCCGATGCGAGCCACTATTATGAGAATTATCGCGAAGGAAAACCTTTTCCAATTGTTGTTGATCTTGATGACATGCTGAACGGGTTTGATCGGTTGCGCGAATTAGCTGACAGCGATGATCATATTATTCCTGGACATGATCCTTTAGTGCGTTCTCTTTACCCTTCAGTTGTTGCAGGGGATGACCGAATTGTGCAATTGCATGCAAAGCCTAAAAATTGAGAAATTTATAATCAGGATCTAATCGAAAATGTTTGCTGTATTTGTTACCTTTGAAGTCAAGCCTGAGTTTCGTGATGTGTTCGTCAAGCGCATGCATCAGCAGGCCGAAGATAGTCTTGAAAAAGAAAAAGATTGCGGCATTTTTGAAGTGTGGCTGGATAGCAAAACACCAAACCGTGTCCAGCTTTACGAAGTGTATATGGATGCGGCGGCGTTCGACATTCACCTGCAAAGTGCGCATTTCAAGGATTTCGATGCCACGATTGGTGAAATGATTGTCTCCAAGACAATTTCGACCTTTGACCAGAAGCTATCTTGATCTAAATCTCATACCTAGTTGTCCATAAATGGACTGCCACACCATCTTATCCAGTTTGGAAATTTTGCAATGTCTTTGAACTTTGGACCAAAAATACTGGCCATTCCCGGGCCATCCGTAATGCCTGAGCGTGTGCTATCTGCCATGCATCGCCCTTCGCCAAATATTTATGAAGGCGAATTGATCGAGATCACAGAGAGCATCTATCCTGATCTTTTGACCGTTGCTCAAACCAAAGGACAGGTGGCAATTTATATTGCCAATGGACATGGTGCCTGGGAAGCCGCGTTACGCAATTTGTTTGTGGAAGGGGATAAAATTCTCATTTTAACTACGGGGCGATTTGCGGCCAACTGGGGTATTCTTGCTGAAAGCATTGCTATTGATGTGCAGGTATTGAATTTTGGCATGCAAGGGGATGCTGATCCTGCTAAAGTCGCTGAGATTTTAAACGCTGATAAAAACCACACCATCAAAGCAGTTTTAACGGTGCAAACGGATACCGCGTCATCGGTTCGCAACGATGTTCCTGCATTGAGCAAATCGATTAAGGAAACGGGGCATCCGGCTTTGTTCATGGTGGATTGCATTGCATCATTGGGGTGCGATGAATTCAGAATGGATGAGTGGCAGGTTGATGTAATGATTGCCGCTTGTCAAAAAGGGTTGATGACACCAGCAGGTATTTCATTTGTCTACTTCAATGATAAAGCTGCAGAAGCAAGAAAACGGGCAAAGCCTGGCCAATATTGGGATTGGACCCTTCGCGGGAAATCAGAACAATATTATCAAAAATTTTGCGGCACAGCCCCGACCCAGCATATTTTCGGTTTGCGTGAGGCTTTGAATATATTGGTGCATGAAGAGGGCGTGGAAGCAGTTTGGAAGCGGCACGAAACCATTTCAACTGCTTATTGGGCTGCCATCAAGGCATGGGGTGAAGCAGGAGAATTGGTTCATAATATCTCCGATCCGTCCAAGCGCTCTCGTGCGGTTTCAACCGTCACAACAGGTGAGGGGGATGCCGCGAATATTCGAAAATGGACAGAGCAAAATGCTGGTGTGACCCTAGGCATTGGCCTTGGATTTGGTGAATACGGCACTTCTGAATTCAATCGCCGTTTTCGGATAGGGCATATGGGCCATCAGAATATCCATATGGTTATGGGTGTGATTGGTGCGATTGACTGTGCGTTGAAAGCTTTGAATATTCCTCATGGGGATGGCGCTATGGTTTCGGCAAGCAGAGTATTGGCCAATCACGGGCATTAGGCTTTGGATTAATGACACAATGCGAAATTTCATGTCGTTGTGGCGAAAGTGATCTGGTAAAAATGATCTAACTAGACTCTAAAATCAAAAAGGAGCCTACTGTGTCAGCTATTTTCCCTACCGCAAGGCTTCGCCCTTCCCCCTTTTACGATTGTGTCATTGATGAAGGGATGGTTTCGGCCTCAGTGTATAATGGCATGATTTTGCCAACGGGTTTTGGGGATCCGGAAGCTGAGTATTGGCGTATCATAAACGGCGTTTCGCAATGGGATGTAGGCGTTGAACGCCAGGTCCAGTTAAAAGGCCCTGATGCAGGGAAACTTGCGCAAATTCTTTCGCCGCGTGATCTGACCAAATGCAAAATAGGGCAAGGTAAATATGTGGCCCTTTGTAATCATCAGGGCATGGTCATCAACGATCCTATATTATTGAAACTTGCTGATGACCTGTATTGGTTCTCGATTGCCGATTCTGATATGTGGCTTTGGGCTAAGGCGATTGCTGCAGAGCGCGGGTTGGATGTTGAGGTCAGTGAGCCAGATGTTTCGCCCATGGCGCTGCAAGGGCCTAAAGCAGAAGATGTTGTAGCTCATGTGATGGGCGATTGGGTTCGCGACATCAAGTATTTCTGGTTCAAAGAAACTGAAATTGAAGGAATTCCCTTAGCCGTGCAACGTTCAGGCTGGTCCAAACAGGGCGGCTTTGAGATTTATCTTCGCGATGGCACAAAAGGTACCCAGCTTTGGAATATTTTCAAAGAGGCTGGACAACCTTGGGGCATTGGTCCGGGTGCACCTGCTACTTGTGAACGTACAGAAAGCGGACTGCTTTCCTTAGGGGGCGATACTGATGGTAACACCAACCCATTCGAAGTTCGCCTTGAGAGCTATCTAGATCTGGATGTTCCTGACGATGTGATCGGGATCCATGCGCTCCGCAAAATCAAAGCGGAAGGACCAAAACGCCACCAGCTTGGCCTTGTGCTGGAAGGGGAAACGCCTGCTCCACTGCGTTTTGCTTGGGAAGATATTGAGCTTGACGGCGTGAAAGTTGGTAAAATGACCAATGCTGCTTGGTCATATCGAATGAAAAAGAATATCGGATATGCGCTTATTTCTCGCGAGGCTCAAATTGGTCAGGAAGTGGTTATCAAACGCCAGACGGGGGATACCGCGGCTACACTGGTCGAGTTGCCGTTCCTTTAAACGCTGTTAAGCAGCAGGTAATTCAATTCCAATTTTCTTTATAAGCGCGAGGATGTTGTGAACGACTTCCTCGCGTTTTCCTTTTATATCCACTGTCATTGCCAGTTCAGTTTCATCGGGTCGTTCAAGGGTTGCGAACTGGCTGTCGAGTAATTTTGTGGGCATAAAGTGGCCTTCGCGGGCGGCCATTCTTTCGCCGATCAGTTCTTTGGAACCATCCAAAAAAATGAAGGTCACAGGTTCGCCAGCGGTTTGCGTAATTTTTTCGCGATAGGCTTTTTTCAAGGCGGAACATCCTGCAAACACCATGCCGCTTCTGGCGCCCATTTCCTTGCCAATGATTGTCAGCCAAGGCCAACGGTCTTCATCGGTTAGGGGCTGACCGTTGCTCATTTTCTCAATATTGGCTTTTGGATGAAAATGATCACCATCCATGAAGCTGCCTTGGGTTGCCTTTGCCAAAGCCTCGCCAATGGAACTTTTTCCGCATCCTGCAACACCCATTACGACGAACAGGCGCCAGGGCTTAGAGTGATGCTGTAATGCCGCCGTCAACATAAAGCGTATGTCCGTTCACAAAGCTGGAGGCACTGGATGACAGAAAGATGCAAGCGCCGACCAGCTCGTCGACATTGCCCCAACGACCTGCTGGGGTGCGTTTTTCAAGCCAAGCACTGAACTCAGGATCAGCAACCAATGTCGCATTTAATGGTGTATCGAAATAGCCGGGCGCAATAGCATTGCATTGGAGGCCATGCTTGGCCCAGTCTGTTGCCATGCCTTTGGTGAGATTACCAACAGCACCCTTGGTGGCGGTGTAGGGCGCTATCCCGGGGCGGGCGAGGGATGTTTGCACTGAGGCAATGTTGATGATCTTACCTGCACCCCGTTTGATCATATGTCGGGCGACTGCCTGACCCACATTGAATACACTGGTGACATTTGTTGATAGAAGCTTTTCGAACATCTCAGGAGGGAAATCCTCAAGGGTTGTCCTGTGCTGCATGCCAGCATTGTTGACCAGAATATCTATGGAGCCATGGTTTGCTTCATATGTATCCACGGCAGATTTCACAGCCGCATGGTCGGTTGCGTCAAAGGCGAGCGTATGCACATGCGCGCCATTTTCTCTCAACGCTTTGGCTGCAGCTTCCAGCTTTGCCACATCGCGACCATTTAAAACTATCTCAGCACCTGTCTCCGCCATTCCCTTTGCCAGGGCATAGCCGATCCCTTGTGATGAACCGGTGATCAGCGCACGCTTGCCGCTAAGATCAAATAATTTAAGTCCTTTGGTCACGAAATGTCCTTTTGTTTTGTATTTCGAATGGGTAAGCCTTGTAGAGTCGAATTGTTGTCAGTGTTGAATTTTGCGCTTGTCGTGTCAATTGAAACCATGGCGATGGCAGACTGCCTGTATAGACAAAATCTGGGGAAATGTGATGCGTGCCATTGTAGTTCATAATGCAAAAGATTTGCGGGTTGAAGAAGTTGCCAATGAAGCACTTGGAGCAGGGCAGGTAAGAATAAAACTTGCTGCCGGCGGCATATGCGGATCCGATCTGCATTATTACAATCATGGCGGATTTGGAACTATTCGTCTCAAAGAGCCGATGATTTTGGGCCATGAAGTCTCTGGTCATGTTGTTGAAATTGGCGCGGGTGTTTTTCATCTAGCTCTTGGTGATCTTGTTGCTGTTTCTCCATCGCGGCCCTGCGGTGATTGTCAGTATTGCCAAAAAGGTCAGCAAAATCATTGTGAAAATATGCGATTTTATGGCTCGGCCATGCCGTTTCCACATATTCAAGGAGCGTTTCGGGAGGAGCTGGTAGCAGAGGCAAATCAATGCATAAAAGCTGATGGATTGTCTGCCGGAGAAGCGGCAATGGCGGAACCTTTGGCGGTTTGTTTGCACGCTACCCGCCGCGCAGGCGAGATGATGGGCAAACGTGTTTTGATCACAGGAAGTGGCCCAATTGGAACCTTGTCTTTGTTGGCAGCAAGAGCTAGCGGGGCGACTGAAATTGTGGTCACTGACCTAACCGATGAAGCATTGGCTTACGCTAAAAAGCTTGGCGCTGATAAAGTTATCAATACTCTTAATGATCCTGATGGCCTTAAGGCTTATCAAGCGGGAAAAGGGTATTTTGACGTTCTGTATGAATGCTCTGGTGCTGCGCCCGCATTAGCGGCAGGCATCGTTGCTATGCGTCCGCGAGGCGTCGTCATGCAGTTGGGGCTAGGCGGGGATATGACCATCCCTATGCAGGCATTGACGGCGAAGGAGCTAGACCTAAGAGGATCATTCCGGTTCCATGAAGAATTCGCCATGGCGGTCAAAATGATGCAGCTGGGGCAAATTGATGTGAAACCGTTGATTTCTCATTCGCTGCCTTTGGAAGATGCAGTGGCAGCTTTTGAACTTGCAAGTGACCGCACCAAAGCCATGAAAGCGCAGATTAGATTTAGATAAGGTTGTCCGCCAAGTTCAAATTTCAAAGATACAATTCGGTCTGGGTGCAAAAATGGAGACGCACTCACGATCTTTAAAAAGAAAGAATAATGGGAGAGAGATTGAATGTCAGATGATCGCGAAAAGAAAAAGAAGGACCGCCAAGCAGCGCTAAACTATCACGAGTTTCCCAAGCCCGGAAAACTTGAAATCAGAGCAACAAAGCCAATGGCTACGGGCCGCGATCTTAGTCTTGCATATTCTCCGGGTGTTGCTGAAGCCTGTTTGGAAATCGAGAAAGACGCATCCACGGCAAGCCGGTATACTGCCAAGGGTAATCTGGTTGCGGTTATCTCGAATGGTACAGCCGTTCTTGGGCTTGGCGATATTGGCGCGCAGGCTTCCAAGCCCGTTATGGAAGGTAAGGCGGTTCTCTTTAAAAAGTTCGCGGGCGTCGATTGTTTTGACATCGAGGTCAACGAAGATGATCCGGTAAAACTGGCTGAGCTGGTTTGCAAACTTGAGCCTACCTTTGGCGCGATTAATCTTGAAGATATCAAAGCGCCTGATTGCTTTATTGTGGAGCGTATCTGCAAAGAAAAAATGGGCATTCCTGTTTTTCATGATGATCAGCATGGCACGGCGATTGTTGCTTCTGCCGCTGCAATCAATGGTCTGCATCTATCTGGCAAAAAAATCGAGAACATTAAAGTTGTTGCGTTAGGGGCAGGGGCAGCTGGTATCGCCTGTTTGAAAATGTTGATGACTTTGGGTGTGAAGCACGAGAATATTTTGATGCTGGACAGCAAGGGAGTTGTTCACAAACAACGCAATGGTCTTACTGCTGAAAAAGAAATGTTTGCTCAAGACACAACGCTTCGCACCATTGATGAAGCACTTGAAGGCGCTGATATGTTTTTGGGCGTCTCAGGGCCAGGTTTGCTAACCTCCAAGATGGTAAGCCGGATGGCAAATAATCCGATGATCTTTGCCCTTGCTAATCCTACGCCTGAAATCATGCCGGATGAAGCCCGCAAAGGTTCGCCCAATGCATTGATCGCAACGGGACGGTCGGATTTTCCAAACCAAGTAAACAATGTGCTTTGTTTCCCTTTCATTTTCAGAGGCGCGCTGGATGTGGGCGCCACGGAAATCAATGATGAAATGAAAATTGCCTGTGTCGAGGCGATTGCTGGACTAGCGCGCGCAGTAACGTCTGCAGAAGTTGGTGAGGCCTATCGCGGTGAGCGCCTCACATTCGGGCCGGAATATCTGATCCCAAAACCGTTTGATCCGCGGTTGTTGCCGACCATTGCATATGCAGTTGCTAAAGCCGCTATCGATTCAGGTGTTGCCACCCGCGATCTTGATTTGTCGACTTATAAGGAAAGCCTGCAAGGGCAGGTGTTTAGATCATCCTTGATCATGCGTCCGGTTTTTGAAGCGGCAAGAAGCGCCAATCGCAAAGTGGTGTTTGCCGAAGGCGAAGACGAACGGGTCTTGCGCTGCGCTCAAGCTATCGTTGAAGAGAAGGTCGATAGACCGATTTTGATCGGGAGAACGGAAGTAATTGAAAGGCGGTTGGAGCGACTTGGCCTAGCCATCAAGCCAGGTAAGGATTTTGAAATCGTCAATCCGGAATATGATGAGCGGTATCGCGATTATTGGCAGACCTATCATACTTTGAATGAAAGACGTGGCGTCACACCCGATCTTGCAAAAGCGATTATGCGGACGAATACCACTGCCATTGCTGCAGTGATGGTTCATAAAGGCGATGCGGATAGTATGATCTGCGGCGCTTTTGGCCAGTATCAATGGCATTTGAACTATATTCGGCAAACACTGGCTACAGATGAACTTAGCCCAGCTGGTGCGCTGTCCTTAGTGATCTTGGAAAATGGTCCACTGTTCATCACCGACACCCATGTGAATATTGAACAGGAACCTGAAACCTTGGCCCGGACCGTGATTGCCGCCGCGCGTCATGTACGCCGGTTTGGTGTGGTACCCAAAATCGCCCTGTGTTCAGGTTCTCAATTTGGCAATTTGGACAGCCGATCCGGCCGGGTTTCGCGCGGCGCGCTTGATATTCTTGATGCTCAGGATTTGGATTTTGAATATGAGGGCGAGATGAATTCTGATGCTGCGCTGGATGCTGATTTGCGCGCGCGCCTGTTCCCGAATTCACGTTTGACTGGAAGAGCCAATGTGTTGGTCTATGTAAATACAGATGTGGCTGGTGCGGCCCGCAACCTCTTGAAGTCTGTTGCAGGCGGACTGGAAGTTGGGCCAATTTTGATGGGCATGGGTAATAAGGCGCATATCGTTACGCCATCTATCACCGTTCGTGGCTTGTTGAATATTTCAGCCTTAGCTGGTTCAGACGTTTCCAGTTACGGATAGACTTATCGCTCAAAGACGAACGGGAACCAATCTTCTCGCAATATCTGGCCTTGCTTCATATCATGGCTGGGGAAGGGCGGTGATGTTGGTCCCGGGCGTTCCGTGTAGCGCGCGTCATCGCCCAGCATGCGTAGGGAAAAAGCACGACGGCGCATGGTTGAAGTGTTCCCACGTGCGCCATGGAGAATGCCGTAATTAAAAGCTACTGCATCGCCTGGTTCCATTTCCCATTCTACGATTTTCATGCCTTCGGCATCAGGGTCTGGCACTGGCATATATTTGTCATCGACTGGGTAAAAATTGGTTTCGGAAAGCCAACGGGTTGGGACAACTGATTTCTCCCATTTGTGACTTCCCGCTACACAGCGCAAACTTGCTTCCTTGACGGGATCAACGGGCGACCAGAAACTGATATTCTGTTTACCATCGACAAAATAATAGGGGCTGTCTTGGTGCCAAGGTGTTGGTTTTGAGGTTCCAGGTTCTTTGACCAAAATATGATCGTGGAAAACCTGAGTTTTGTTTGAAACCATCAAATCTGCTGCGACTTCTGCTGCAGGTGAATTACGAATGACATCTTCAAAATCGCTGATACGGGTCCAATTGCAATAGTCGTCAAAAAAACGCCCGCCTTCTCCGGGTTTGAGATTTTCGGCTGCATAGGGGCCTGGATCACTCATATTCTTTTCAATGCCGGAGCGGATTGTTTCGACATGATCTTTGAACAACCCCTTTACCAAAACAACGCCGTCGCGCTGAAAGCTGTCTATCATTTCTTGGGTAACCAGTTTGTGCATTTTGCGCGCTCCATGGCAGCTCATTTTCATTCAGGATTTATAACTTAGCCAAAGCTTAGGGCAAGCTTTTGATCTGGTTTATGATAAATTCTGTTATGGTTCTACGGTTAAAAATTGCTATAGAAACATATCAAGAGCACCAACAACTTGTTTGGGCCATGAAATTTGATTGGAAGGCAGTAAGTTATGAAGAAAATTGCATTGGTAACGGGCGGCGGTTCAGGGGTTGGTAAAGCCTGTGCGATAACTTTAGGAAAGAATGGTTATCATGTGATTTTAACCGGCCGCAGATTGGACGCGCTTGAGGCGGTTGTTGGTATTCTTGGAAAAGATAACAGCACGGCGATTGCTTGCGATGTGACAGATTGCGATGCTGTTGATGCGATGTATGATAGAATAGAAAAAGACTTCGGCAGACTTGATGTGTTGTTTAACAATGCGGGCAATAATGTTCCTCAAGCGCCCATTGGCGATGTGCCAGTCAGTGATTTCGTAAAAGTGATTAGTGTGAATCTCATCGGCGCTTTTGCATGCGCGCGTGGGGCGTTTAACTTGATGCGCAAACAAACTCCGCAAGGTGGGCGTATTATCAATAATGGCTCGATCTCGGCTTATATGCCAAGGCCAGGCTCTTCGCCTTATACCGCGTCAAAGCACGCCATCACCGGTTTGACGCGCACCATATCACTTGATGGTCGTCCCTATAACATTGCTTGCGGCCAAATTGATATTGGTAATGCGGCTTCTGAAATGACGGCTAAAATGACAGGTGGGGTTCCTCAGGCAGATTTATCGATCAAGCCTGAGCCTGTAATGGATGTGCAGCATGTAGCAGATTCAGTGTTGCATATGGCAAACCTGCCGCTTGAAGCTAATGTCCAATTCATGACCGTTATGGCAACGACCATGCCCTATGTGGGGCGTGGATGATCAAGCCGCATTAAACTGGTTATTTAATCCCAAAATACTCAACCAACCGATCAATTTCGGAACTGTGGAACTGCGCCAACCGCGCATTTGGTTGCTGGTTTGTGATCCGTTGAAGCATGGGATCTTCAATATGTACTGGGTCTCCTGACATGGCTTCCAAAACTGCATGGCCGCAGAAAGGCACATAGACTTCTGAGTATCCGCCTTCATGGGCGGTAACTATTTTACCGCCTGATTCTGCCATGACCATTTCAGTCATTTTTCTAAATGTGTCGGATGAGCACATCATGCGCGATAATGGGTCTCCAGCTGCCGCATCATAGCCGCAAGCAACTATAATCAAATCGGGTTTGAATGCCCGAAGGCGCGGCAAAACAAGGCGTTCCATTGCTTCCAAATACAGATCATTGCCACCGCCCGGGGGAAGCGGAATATTCATATTGGAATTGGGAGCGGCTTTGCCTCCGGTCTGGTCTGCCGATCCAGTATCCAAGGGATAACAACGTTCCTGATGAAGGGATATGGTCAGGGTATTGGGATCATCGTAATAAATCGCCTCGGTTCCATTGCCGTGGTGAACATCCCAATCAACAACGGCCACGCGCTCAACCAGTTTCTCTGCCCGGGCTGCTTCAATCGCTATTGGAATATTGGCCAGCAGACAAAATCCATTTGGGAAATCAGGAAGACAATGATGGCCCGGTGGGCGGGAAAGGGCGTAGGCGTTGTTTGCCGAACCTTCCAGAACAGATTTAACCGCCTGCTTTACAAGCCCAGTGGAGAGTGCTGCAATCTCAAAGCCACCTGGACCGAAAGGGGTGCGCAAACCCAATTCGCCGCCGCCTTGGTCTGACATACGCTTGAATTCCTCCACATATGTTTTTGGGTGAACTCTCAAGAGATCTTCTATTGTTGCAGAGGCAGCGCCTGACATATGCAAATGACTGGCGAGCCCACTAACCTCCAATAGGTTTTTCAACCGTCGTTTTGTCTCGGGTGCTTCCGGTAAGCCACCTGATACCAAGGGTTGAACAAAACCTCCTACTGGAAGAACCTGCGCATAATTACCGCCGCCATGCCAAAAGCAGCGCTCATCAAAATAGAAATGGGTTTTGGTCATGATTAGGCGTTCCGTATTAGTCTTTGTTTCTGTCGACTTGAAGGTTGCGCTAAATTGGTAAATGGTCAAGAAAACAGTTTCAGTTTGTCAAACCAAACGAACTTATTCATTAAATTTTTTCCAAGGCGATCAGTATGAGCAATCCCAAAACTACTTTCAGCGGTTCGAAATTGTGCGCATTGTCTGCCCGTGATGCCATTGCTAAGCTGAAATCCAAAGAGGTTTCTCCAGCGGAAATGCTGGATGCTGTTTTTGAACGGATTGCGGCTGTTGAACCAATCGTCAATGCGACCGTTACCTTGTGCGAAGATCGCGCCCGCAATGCCATAAAAAATATGACCCGGGATAAAACAATCAATGGCAATGAGCCTGGATGGTTGGCAGGGCTTCCCATTGCCATCAAAGATTTGACGAAAGTATCAGGTGTTCGAACCACATTTGGAAATACGGCGCTTAAAGACTTTATTCCGGAAGATAATGACCCGCTTGTGCAGCGCATGGAAGATCGAGGCGGTGTTGTGGTGGGCAAGACCAATACGCCGGAGTTTGGTGCTGGTGGCAATACCTTCAATGAGGTTTTTGGATACACACGAAACCCTTGGGATACGCGCAAAAATTCAGGGGGTTCTTCAGGCGGCGCAGCGGTGGCGCTTGCAACAGGTGAGGTTTGGTTGGCGCAGGGTTCAGATTTGGCCGGCTCTTTGCGCACTCCTGCCGCCTATTGCGGTATTGTTGGTTTGCGCCCAACGCCTGGACGCTTTGGCGGCGGTCCTGCTGCCACTGCATTTGCCACGGAAGGTATTGCGGGACCAATGGCGCGGGATGTGCGTGATCTTGCATTATTTCTTGATCATGGCACGGGCTATCTTCCTGAAGTGCCGACCAGTTTGGATGCACCATTAGTTTCGTTTCAAGAAGAAGTTGAAAAAGTGGATGGCAAAGTTCGCATCGCTTTTTCTGAAGATCAAAATGGCTTTTCTCCTGTTGAAAAAGAGATCAGGAATATCATGCGATTGGCAATGGAGAAAGTTGCCAAGGCAGGAGGGGAAGTTGAGGAAGCCTGTCCAGATTTACCCGATCTGGCGCGCACCTATTCTTCCTTGCGCGGCATTCACTATGGCTCCGTGAATGGATATTTGCCTGATGCTGTTCAGGCTTGTTTTAAGCCTACGTTAAAGCAGAATACTGAGTTTGGTAGAAACCTGAAGACTGAAGACATTTATGATGCTTTGCGCCAGCGGACAGTGATTTATCAAAATATGAGAATATTTCTTGAGCGCTATGATGTGCTGGCGATCCCGGTGGTCGGGCTCGAGCCGGGCATGGTTGAAGATGAATACCCATTATTGGTTGATGGAAATAAACTGGATGATTATCTGGATTGGCTGAGATTTTCGTTCCTGGCAACCACGGCAGGACTGCCCGCACTTTCATTGCCCATCGGATTTACCGCATCTGGTATGCCTGTTGGCATTCAGCTAGTTGGTCCGCCAAGGGGCGATGCAAAATTGTTACAAGTTGCTCGCGCTGTGGAAGAAGTTGTCAAGTTTCCAGTTGGTCCGATTGACCCCATTGTGAAATAGGATAAGCGTCTTCTTTGAGGATTATACACACCTCAAGCTGTTTTCTAATAAGTACGGTTTAAGCCTAGAGCCATGTATCAAGAATATTTAAAAACAAAGACAAAATATTTGCAGTCGCGCCGATGATCGACTGGACGGCGAACGCATATTTATCAAATGGTTAGAGCTTACGGCGTGCAAAAGTCCGTGCAGTTGGAAATGAAGCGCTTGATCTTGGCAATATTGTTCAGCCCATCCGCATTGCCACTGCTAGTCATCTCAAAACTCCGTTTTATGTGCAGTTTGTGATGGGTGTGAAAAACTCTATGCCCGCAGATGAGCGTATTTTTGATTTCTATATAGAGACTTTAAGACGTGTTGCGCCTGAGGCTCAATGATGTGCTGCAGGTACTGGCGCAGCACAACTTACAATTAATGAATGGTCGATTTCCAAGTGTGGCCACGCGCGAACAGACCTTGAAGATGATGTTAGATTAGACCGCAGTACTCTTGCTCCATCTAATGCAGCGTTGGCCAGACGAGCAGTAGAATCAAATGAAAAATATGAACGTCCTATAGCTATTTGGCAGCAAGCCCGCGCAATAATAAAAATGAGAAGTCAGTCCAAGTTTTTCCTTGAGGATGAAGCGTTTCCTCAATAGCAGCACCTTACATTTCCCATGTAGACGGAGTCATGATTTTCGTTATTAAAAGCATAATGCTGTCGAAATTAATTTTCTCATATCCGTAGTTTCAGTTCCCGCCCATGCTACATAATGATCAGGGCGCACTAGCAAACAAGGTGCACCGTAAAATTTTTCAGCAGCACTATCTTGCCGATGGATAATGCAGATAGGGAAGTTGTTTCCCGCCACGATCGCATTCATCTCTTGGGCACTAATGCCATCTTGCGAGAAGTCTAAGAAAGTGAAATCAGCCCCTAACTCCTCAAAAATGTTTGTACCATTTGCCAAAATTTTAGGCGCTAAGTGATGGCCTGCTTGCGCTTTGAAAACGTGTGCTCCGCTTGCGCTAGGCGATGCATTATGATCGCCGCAAACGATACTTGAACCATTATAGTTTGGCTCATACGCGGTCACTTCTGAGGAGTCGTTGGTTCTCGAATGCCATTTTGCTTCGAAGGCCCCTAAGTCAGTCTCCGGGCTATATGTTTCAAGAAACTCACGGTCTTCTATGATGAAGTTTTCAATAAAATCATCTCGAAGGGTTTCGAAGATAGGACGGCGCTCTTCATCATAGGTTTGAAGCAATTCTGGTTTAGAGATTCCTTTCAACACTGAAGCCAGTTTCCAACCCAAATTTCGGGCGTCTTCCAGACCTGTATTTATGCCATAGCCGCCATAGGGAGGATGAGAGTGCGCCGCGTCACCAGCTACAAATATGCGACCCTTTTTGTAGGTATTAGCTACAGCAAAGCGTAAATCCCAAAATCCCACATAATCTAGTTCCAAAGTAAATTCGGCTCCTACTGTGCGATGCAAAAATGCCGCGAAGTCATAATTATCGGCAGTGGTGTCCATTGGAACCGGCGCATGGAAAAACCAGCTTGAACCCAGATCTACACGGCCGAGAAATTGCCAATACCCTTTCATGTCAGGATGAAGTGCATTGTAAAATGACTTGGTTGGAAACCTGCTTAGCAACTGGTGCAATTCGGTAGATTTGAAAACCAAAAGCACCATCTTCTTTTCGTGGTCTTGACGCGTCTCAGTTATTCCAGCGAGTTTGCGAACCAGTGAATTGCTTCCATCCGCCCCAACAAGATATTTGCCTATGATTTGCTGTGTAACAGGTGAATTATCGTTCTTCTTCTTTCGCTTTGTGATTGTTAGAGAAACGTCTTTTTCAGTTTCGTCCAATGCACTTGCTGCCCAACCGTAAAACAGCGTAATGTTGGAAATTTGCGCGGCACGCTCCCGCAATGCGGCTTCGGTCTCATATTGAGGCAAGCGTTCTACAGCAGAATAATAATAAGGTTGAACTTTTTCGCGCGGCAGCCATTCGTATCGATGGGGACTTAGCAGATTGCCGTAACTGACAATGCCGCCATTGGCCACGCCAGCGGGCATGTGGCGGCGTTTGCGCAACTGATCTTCACATTTCCAAAAATGGATATGCTCCATGGTGCGTTGGGTTAAATTTTGACCTTTAGGAATTGGTTGCGGCGTTTCATAGCGTTCAACAACCGCAACACTAACACCTCTTTGTCCCAACTCAATAGCCAGTCCCATTCCAACAGGACCGCCCCCTGAAATGATTACGTCAAATCGTTTTACAGCTGCCATTCTCAAACGGTTCCAGATTCCATGTAAACATGTTTGGTTTCGAGGAAGTCGTTTAGTCCCTCTACACCGTGAAGGCGTCCCAGACCTGATTGACCATAGCCGCCGGTTTCACCTTCGGCAAAGAGCCTTGTATGGGAATTGAGCCATACGGTTCCGGCCCGAATTGCCCGGCTTACCCGCATTGCGCGGTTCAAATCATTGGTGAACACACTTGCAGCCAGACCGTAAACGGTTGCATTGGCCATCATGACCGCTTCTGCTTCATCCTCAAACGTTTCGATGGAAACGATAGGTCCGAACAATTCTTCCTGAACCAATTCAGATTGAAGGTCGTCAATACGGAAAATGCTGGGCGTTAGAAATGCACCGCCGGAAATAGCTTCGCCCTTCAATAGTAACTCGCCTTCATCGCCTGCTTGCTCGATGATCTGCTGCAACCGCTTTTGGTTCGATTGATCAATCAGACTGCCCATTTGACTGCTTGGATCGGAGCCGCGCCCGACCTCAACTGATTTGAATGCTGCAATCATGCGCTCTTCGAATTTTTTCTGAATAGACTTGTGAACAAGAAACCGAGCAGCAGCGACACAGATTTGGCCGGCCATCACGAGGGCACCATGGGTAAGCTCATGAACTGCAAGATCAAGATCGGCATCAGCAAATATTAAAGCAGGCGCTTTGCCGCCCAATTCAAGGTTTACTCGCTTAAGGCTTGGCGCAGCGCCCGCCATTATCAGCTTTCCGGTTCTGCTTGATCCGGTAAAACTGATCAGGTCTATATCTGGGCAAGCCACCATAGCCTGACCAACTTCATATCCGTTTTCGTTGATGGAATTCACAACTCCTTTGGGAAGAGACGGGCATTCAATCAGGCACTGCAGAACCCTTGCATGAACCAAAGGTGTTTGGTCAGCAGGCTTGATGACACAGGTGCATCCGGCGGCTAAGGCTGGTGCCAGAGATCGCACCAGCAAAGTTAGCGGTGCATTCCACGGTACGATAATTCCTGCGACACCTGCAGCCTCGCGATGCATAAGTGAGAAATTGCCTGGCGCGGTCTCAATGGTTCGGCCAAGAACCGTTCGTGCAAGCCCGCCATAATAACGGGTCTCAGAGATCGCGCCGATGGTCTCCCCAAGCGCTTCGGCTCGAAGTTTCCCATTTTCGGCTACGATCAAATCAACAATTTCATCTTTTGCTGCTGCAAGTCTGTCCGCAAATTCGAATAATACAGATGCTCTCAGACGCGGTGAGGCCTGCCAAGACGTGTTAAAGAAAACACTTCTTGAAACACCTGCTGCTTGGTCAACAAGTGCTTTTGATCCAACATGATAATTGCCAACCAAACTATTGTCTGCGGGATTGGTGCTCGCGCGTTTCTCGCCCTTGTCGATCCAGTTTCCATCTATGTAATGCTTCGCAGTTTGCATTTTAAACTCCTATGGAAAGGCCAAGCAACTTGTTAGCATTGTCCTGGAATACTTTGCGTTTGATCTCATCGCTGACATCTAAATCTTCAATGAGCTTGATGGTTTCGCGAATATACATCGGCCCACCTTCTGGATCGAAAGGTGCGTCTGATGCAAAGAGAACATGGTCTTCGCCAAAGAACTCGATGGCATGTTTAATTGCGCTGGCGGACCCGAAGGTAGCTGTGTCAGCATAGAAATCTTTGAAATATTCGAGGTGAGGGCGCTTTAATGATTTTCTGACCGCAGCAAGATCTTTATCTGTAGTGCGTGCACCCATCTGGTCCCAACCGGGGCCAACGCGCCCTTCAAAAAACGGAATCATACCGCCGCCATGGTGGGTAATCACATTGAGACCCGGATATTTGTCAAAGAGGCGTGAGAATACCATGCGTGCCATGGCTGCTGAAGTTTCATAGGGCCAACCAAAGGTCCACCAGATTTCATATTCAGATTGCTCTTCTGTTTTGTAATCGGAAAAATTTGCGCCGCGTGCAGGATGAAGCCAGACTGGTTTGCCAACCTTAGCCATGTATTCGAAGAATGGCTCAAATTCTGCGAGATCAAGCGGCTTGCCTGCAACATTGGTGAAAATCTGCATGCCTACTGCGCCAAGTTCCTCAATGGCTCTTTTGCACTCCGTGACACATGCGGCAGGATTGTTCATCGGCGCAGTGCCGATAAAAGCAGGAAATCTTTCGGGATATTTCTGGCAAAGTTCCGCCATAGAGTCTGAACCGATCTGTGACAACTCCAATGCTTTTTCAGGGCCAGCCAGCAATTCTAGCGGCGGTGAGGCAAGGGAGAGAACCTGAACATAGTCTTCACCAAACATGTCCATGACCTCAAAGCGGCGATCCAGTTCGGTCATCATAGGCACAGCGCCGGAGCGTTTTGTAATATCGCTCATGGTTCCAATATGGTCGATCAAACGATCAAAAAATGGCTTTGGCCAGATATGGTTGAATATATCAATTTTTTTCATGACGTTTCCTGACTGAGTGTTAACCGAAATTGCGGGCCGCATATTCATGCAGTTCCATTGTTGGATATTTTTCGAGGCTTTCTGAAAGCGCTTCAGCTGCCGCTTTAACTTGTTCTTTGATGATTTCTATCGCTTCGCCATCCACCGATGTTTCTGCAATGGTCATGCATAGGGCGGCAATCGGATTGCGGCTCTCGCCAAAGACAGGAGACGCGATGCCGATTACTCCTTTCGTCACTTCACCATAGGCTGCTGCGACACCTTCTTTGCGGACGTTTTTCAAGGCTTCGGTAACTTCCTCGATATCTTCGCCGAGACCGATTGAAATCAATTCTTCAAGGTTGTTTTGAACTAATTTCTCTATTTGGCGACGAGGCAAGTTTGCCATAATAGCTCTAGAAATCGCGCCTCTGGCTAAGGGCATAGGGCGCCCACGGGGATAGCTGGATATTGGGTTTGGGATCGAGCATTCAGATGCCACACATAAGAGTTTTTCGCCATACCAACGAACCAGAAAGCCAGTGCAAGGCCATGCTTTACTCAGGTTTAAAAGATGCTCCTTGCCATATCGTACAAGTGGATCCGAGCACTGCATCAAGAAATCCATCTCTACAAAGCGAGGCCCAAGGGTCATGATGCCATTTGGCATGGCGACCAGGAAACCCGCTTCTTTCAAGAGCTTTACATAGCGATAAAGAGTAGGGCGCGAATAACCTAGTTTTTCTATTAATTCATCGGCCGTCCACTCTAGCCTGTTTTCGGTAAAAACATCCAGAATGGTCAATATTTTATCCGCGCTTCCAGTGCCGCTCATTGGTTTTTCTCCAAGGCAGTTTTCAATTTTTTGCCAGATAGATAATTCGTAATCATGAGAGCCAACCCGCCTCCGGCTCCAACCAAATCTGTCCAGACAGCTCCTTCAAACATTCCTGCTGGGACCAAGGCCAATAGCCCGAAAAGAGCAAATAGAATACGCATTTGCGGGCTTAGTTCGCTTGCAAAGAAACCTGCAAGGCTTGCTGAAATCAACCAAACCCCAAATGTAGCTGTGACGATTGCAATCGTGATTTCCAAAGGCTCGCCAATCAACAAGAGTGTTGGTGAGAAAACAAAAAGCAAAGGAATGATATAGGCCGCCCAGCCGAATTTCATAGCGGCCCATCCCGTTGCCATTGCGGGAGCTCTGGCAATAGAGGCTGCAGCAAACGCAGCTAGGGCAATCGGTGGTGTGATCATCGACATCATACCGAAATAGAGAACATATAAATGTGCGGCGATTGGCTCAATTCCAACCTGAACCAGGGCTGGAGCAACCAAAGCTGCAAGCAAGACATAGACACCAAGGGTTGGAAGGCCCATGCCTAATATGATGCAAACTATTGCTGATAAAAAAAGCAATATGATCGCGCTGCCGCCCCCAACTTGCACCAAAGCATAGGTCAAGTTGAAGCTGAGACCCGTCACATTTAATACGCCAATTACCAAGCCGGACGCTGCTGAAATCAGGATGATTTCCACTAATGAATGACCAGTTGTAGAAAGGCTATCAAAGAGTTTTCTCGGAGAGGGACGTTGGCCTGCATAACCAAATATGAGCGATGTAAAGATTAGGCAAAGGGCTGCCGCTAGCGCTGCTTTTTCAGGCCGCCAACCCAATGTGAATAGTGTGTAGATCAAGACTACAAAGGCTAATAGAAAATGCAGCCCAGTTAGTACTTTGCGTTTCTCAGGCAACATCGAAGCGGGCACAGGAGCAATACCAAGTTTGGCTGCTTCAAGATCGGCCTGAATAAACAATGCAACGTAATACAAGATGGCTGGCACGAGCGCGGCCATAACGATTTCAGAATATGGAATTGCCAAGAATTCGGCCATTAAAAAGGCTGATGCACCCATGACAGGCGGCATCAGTTGCCCACCAGTAGAGGCAACCGCTTCAATAGCTGCAGCTTTGTGAGCCGGGTATCCGTCTTTCTTGATCATAGGGATTGTTATGACCCCAGTGCCCACAACATTTGCCACTGCAGAGCCCGAGATTGATCCGAAAAGACCAGAAGCAAGAACTGCGATTTTCATCGATCCACCGCGAAACCGACCCATTGCTAGCATCGCAGCATCTGTAAAAAAGTAAGTTCCGCCGGTAGCGGAAAGAAGAGTGCCGAAAAGAATAAACGTGATCACGACAGTCGCAGCTACAGAAAGAGGTAAGCCCAACACACCGTTTGAATCAAATGCCATATAACCAGACAGAACTTGCCAGTTCTGTGCGCGTCCTTGCAAACGTCCAGGTAAAAGATCGCCGATAAGAGCGTATAATAAAAACACAGCAATAATGATAACGAGCGCCCAGCCAGTTGCCCGGCGCAAAGCTTCTAAAAGCAACAAAGTAATGATGAGACCGGGCAGCCAAACGGCAATCGGCTTCAAGAAGATAAGGGTGACCAGATCTGGATAGTTGATCAGAATGTATCCGGAGACCAAGAAGGAGATGGCAGCCAAGGCAATATCATACCAGGGAACATGTCTGTTGCGGCTTCGTGTGGCTTTTGCCTTTGCTGGCAATGTCAAAAATGCCATGGGCATGACACATGCCAAAATCGCTGCAAAATATTGCTGCGGATAAAAACCGATGTTCAACATGCGCAGCACATTGAGTGCATAAGCGATGGCAATTACCATCATTAAAATGGCAAGACCGTCTGCTATCCGCTGAACGAAAAGGCCTGAATTAGCCTTTTCGATTGAAGTGTCCGCCATTTATGTAGGCCTTATTTCAAACCGGCTTCAGCGAAAAATTTCAAAGCGCCAGGATGAAAATCGACCACACCTGGATCACCTTTCATGTCTGCTGGATTAAATGCACCAAACGGTTTGAAAGTTTCAACCATAGCAGCCTTACCTTCATGCATGGCTTTGGCCATTTGATAAACGACTTCATCAGAAACACCCGCATGAGTGAAGACAACCTGAGGAAACGCGATGTAGGTTGTATCTTCCAATACGCCAGGTGAACTTCCGGCTTTCATCACAGTAAAGAAGGCAGTCGGCCAATGTTTCTTTGCTGCTGCCAAGGCTGCATCGCTATCATCTGCAACACCAAGTGCGCGAAGGCCACCGACCGCTGCGTCTGCTTCACGCACCTTGCCTGCGCCATGAGCGAAAATGAACCCAACGGCATCGCCTGCAATAAATGCATCTGCGCCACCCACAACTGAAGGCACATTTACCGGTGTCATGTCTGCGCGTGACATTCCTGCTGTCGAATAAAACGCTTCAAGTTGCGGCAGGATCGTGTTTTGTGCAGTAAAGCCGTCGGTCATTGGCTTCCCCTTAAGGTCCGCCAAAGTCATGATGTCACTGTCTTTACGAACGAAGATGGCTTCTTTCAAAGGCATAAGCATTCCGACGATGCGCAGATTTGGATTTTTATTGCCTTCCCACCAGGCTTCCCCAGTTAAAGCATAGTTCACTTCCTGCAGATTTGCGACGCCAAATTCAATGCCGCCGGAATTCAGCAATGGAATAAACTGGTTGGGACTTGTTGCCGGTTGAATTGTTGTATTGAGGCCAGCCTTATTTGCAGCATTAGCAACAGCCGTTCCGATATTGTGGAACAATGATCCCGGATTTGAAGTGGCTATTCCCACTGCTTGAGCTGATGCGGTACTTACCAGGCCCAATGTTAGCGTGGCGCCAAGCGCCAATGACGCGATTAATTTACGCATATTTTTTCCTCCCGAAAAAAGTTGAAGAGTACAAATTTAGAAAACTCTACTCTGCACATAGTCTCATATAATGAGATTATTTAAAAATGACTTGCTTTTGTTAATTTGACAAGTCATTTTTTGTTTTATCGATGATGCGCCGCATTACAGGTAAATTTGGCAAGATTTTGGGAGTGAAATTGATGGTGTTATCAACAGGCGCTGAACCTGCCTCAGAGAACGAGGTGTCGACCTTTCCAACTCCCGCAAATGGTGCAGAATCAGTTCTTCTCGGATTAAAGTTTCACGGGGTAGATTATCTCTTTGCAAATGCGGGAACTGATTTCCCGCCTATCATCGAGGCGCTTTGCAACCTTCCGGCCGCCGCTATGCCAGAGCCGATCACGATACCCCATGAAACGGCAAGTGTGGGAATGGCCCATGGCTATTTTCTGGTTACGGGAAGACCGCAGGCTGTCATGGTTCATGTAAATGTCGGGCTAGCGAATGCTGTCATGGGGGTTATCAATGCTGCCAGTGATAATGTGCCAGTTCTGGTTATGTCTGGTCGTACGCCTATTACTGAGTCTGGCCGGAAGGGTTCGCGAATGTCTCCGATCCAGTATGGTCAGGAAATGTTTGATCAGTCCTCGCTGGTTTCAGATACGGTCAAATATCATTATGAGATGCGCTATCCCGAACAGGGAGAGCCGCTCGTGTCGCGGGCGCTGGCACTAGCCAAGAGCGAACCGGCCGGGCCAACCTATCTGAGTTTGCCACGTGAACCTTTGACGGAGGTTATCAACGACGCCCAACAACTACCTTTCAATGCCAGGCCAGCAACCAGTCGTATGTTTCCCGACCCTGAAAAAATCAAAGAAATAGTCGGTCTATTAAAAAAAGCAGATAATCCGCTTATTCTTGTTCAGCGCGGAGATGTGGAGGGAAAGCTATCCAAAGTCCTTCAGTCTATTTGTTTGAAGCATGCGATTGCCGTTTGTGAACCGTTCCCTGTTCGTAATGTCATGCCTTCCGCACATCCAATGTTTGTCGGTCATGATATCAAATCTGCGTTGACAGAGTCTGATCTGATAATCGCGCTGGACTGCGATATTCCTTGGTTAGAGGCATTTCACAAACCACCTCTAACCACACCCATTGTGCATATTGGGCCAGATCCGCATTTCGCCAGAATGCCAATGCGCGGTTATAAAACCGACATAGCGCTTCAATCTGATCCTATTGCCGCCATGGAAGCACTGGATCAGGCAATTCAGGACCCAATGCCAGAAACGGAGCAACGAAAGCTAGCAATTGCAAAACGAAATTCTGCAAGGCATGCAAAAATTAAAACCTTGATAGAATCTGGCAATGCATCGCCCATCGGTGCGGAATGGTTGAGCCATTGTATTTCCGAAGCAATGGATGAAACGGCAATTGTGTTTTCTGAACTCGGCGTATTGCCGGGAATGATGCAGCTCAAAGGTCCTAACAGGGTTTTTGCCAATCCTCATTCCGGCGGTCTTGGTTGGGCTATGACTGCTGCTTTGGGCGCGCAATTGGCAGATCTGGATCGGCTGGTAATTTCCTGCATCGGAGATGGCTCTTATGTGTTTGCCAATCCAACAGCCTGTCATCAAATTGCAGAGGCGCTGCAATTGCCGTTGCTAACCATCATCAAAAATAACGGAATGTGGAATGCGGTGCGGCGATCGGTTGTGGACTCTTACCCTGAGGGAGTTGCCGCGCGAACTAATAAAATGCCTTTGACCTCGCTAGAACCTGCTCCAGATTATCTCAAGATTGCTGAAGCAAGTCGAGCCTATACGGAGCGCGTTGAAAAAGGTGAAGATTTACCCGCAGCTCTAGCAAGAGCAATCAAAGTTATTCGAGAAGAAAAACGACAGGTCTTGCTCGAAATCAAATCAGCAGTTTCGGATACATTTTAATGGATTGGCTTTCCTACAACGTTGTCTACATTTTCATTGGCTTTGCAATGGGAGGGTTGTTGAAAGGGGCTACAGGCGCTGGCGCCCCTTTGGTCGCCATTCCTTTGCTTTCTCTGTTTTACAGTGTGCCTTTGGCTGTGACTGTATTTGCTATGCCGAATTTGACGTCAAACTTGTGGCAAAGCTGGAAGCATAAAGAAGATTTGCTGCCTTATAAATTCGTATTCATGTTTGCACTGGCGGGCATGGTGGGCGCTGGGATTGGAACCTATATGCTAGCGTCAGTTCCTGGAAACGCGTTGAAGCTTTTCACCGCATTGGCAGTATTTTGCTATATTGGATTCCGGTTGGCAAAACCCCATTGGATTTTGTCCTTTGCCCATGCAAGTAAGATCGTTTTTCCCATCGGCGCTATTGCGGGTGTGTTGCAGGGTGCAGTGGGTATCTCAGCACCTGTATCTATCACATTCTTAAATTCGATGAAGCTTGAACGCAGGCAGTTTATCGCAACGATTTCTATCTTCTTTTTGGCGATGGTTTTTGTGCAGCTTCCATTGATGATATATTATGGGCTTATGACAAAAGAGCGCTTTATTCTAAGTTGTCTTGCTATCGTCCCATTGCTTGCATTCATGCCCGTTGGTGCATTTTTGGCGCGTCACATATCCAAAGAAACATTTGATAAAGTCATCCTTGTTGTTTTGGGGATTTTGGCAATTCGACTGGCCTATGAAGGGTTTGTGTAACCTTCAAATCGACGTAAATGCCAACCGCCCAAAAGACAGGCAAATGAAACGAGAAGCACCAGGGGAATAGTTACCGTCCAGCTGGTGAAATGTGAAACCAGTGCTGCTACCAATGGAGGCCCTGTAAGCTGACCAAGTGCAGAACCTTGAGCGAGCATGCCGTTCACAGTAGCAAAAGAGGACTTGTTTGGAGCAATCAGCATGACGCTGGCAAAGAGCGAGCTGGGTATCAGTCCGCCGATGGCGCCATAAAAGAGTGCAGCGGCAATTCTTAAGCTAACGGGTGTGTCAGTTAGAAATACGATAGATCCAGAGATACCAATTCCTAAAGCTGCCCAGATGATAAGCGTTGAGGACGCAAATCCCTTGCTATGTAGCCAGCCGGAAAAGGCGTTTCCAAAGGCGTTGAACAATACCACTGCGGCTCCAAATGAGGCGGCCATAGGCAGGCTAAACCCGTCATTCTGCGTTAAGATGAGTGGGAGAAAACCCGTCAGGATCATGTAAAGGCCAGCATATAGCCCAAAGATAGCGCTGGCGGTCAGCGGACCTGATCGCTGCATGACTGAGAAGGACTCGCGAAGAGACAGTTTTTGTTTCGGTATAGTTTCTTGATTTGCTTGTGGTTTGCCCGCCCACCAAACAGGAACCATTACTATTAAAATTACAATGTACGCGATCCACCATACGGGCCGCCAGCCAAAACCCTCAAGGATTGGCCCTGCAACAATCATCATCAGGAATGATCCGACCGGCATGTAAAGCCCCCAAAGGGCAAAGGCGGTCTTTTGCCGCTCATCTGACATGGCGCCAGCGATTAAAGAGGGGACCGCGGCAACTGTCATCAAAAACCCAAGGCCTTCGACTAATCTCGATACTATGAGCATTCCTGAGCTGGGTGCAAAACTGCCAAGGAGAGATGCGCTGGCGGTCAGGAACATTCCACAAAGAACAAAACGGAGTTGTCCTGCCCGGTCTGCGAGCAAACCTATGAGCGCAGCGCTGCTCGCTGCGATCAGGCTGAAGATTCCCATGATCCAACCAATTTCGGTCAATGAGATATTCAACTCATTTTGTATTGCTGGAATGGCTGGTGGCACTTTGCCTACTTGCAACGCCACGGCGATGCCAGCGCCCAGGAAAATCAAAACACGCAACCAACTATTCGATGATTTTGGCATTTATCCGCTTTCTCGATGTAGCCGCAGCTTTCTGAGTACCTTGGAAGATGCGTGAACCTGAATAAAGAGTTTTGCTCTTTCGGCAATTCGTTTTTGGCAAAATTCTACAAGCCTCATAAGAATTAGCTGGTTTTTTTGGGCTCAACCCACCGCGCGGAAACTCTATTTAAATGTGTCGTTGAAATTATTGTATACAAAAATGTGTATTTCTTCAAATTTGACTTGCTAAAGTTTTAACATTTTGCATAATTGTATACAGGGTATGCTTGGAGGAGCGGAAATCATGTCGAAGCAAGAACGCAGCACGCAGTTTTCCAAAGCATTGATGGAAGTACGCTCTATGGTGCTTGACGGTTCTTTCCCTGTCGGCGAACGGCTTTCAGAAACTGCTGTTGCTGAACAGCTGGATGTTTCTCGGACCCCTTTACGTCAAGCTTTAGATCGGCTGATAGATGAGGGGCTTTTAGAGCGCATTGAAACAGGTGGCTGCCGTGTCGCCAGTTTTTCATTTGACGACATCGTCGATGCGATTGAGTTGCGTGGTGTCATGGAAGGCACTGCAGCTCGTGTTGCCGCTGAGCGTGGTGTTAGCGTTGAAAAGGAAACTGAGTGTCGGCAACTTCTCATAAAGCTCGATGATGCTGTTTTTGGGGCCGATGAACTCGATTTTTCTTCTTATGTAAGCCTTAATGAGCGTTTTCATGAATTGCTGACAGAAATGTCAGGAAGCAAGATTATTAAACGTGAAGTAGAGCGCATCGCTAGATTGCCTTTGGCATCGCCTAGCGCTTTTCTCGATGGGCAAACATCAATTCCAAATTTTCATGCATCGCTGAAGATTGCACAGGCCCAGCACCGCGCAATTTTTGATGCCATATGCAGACGCGAAGGAGCGCGCGCTGAAGCGCTTGCCCGCGAGCATGCGCGCTTGGCGCGACACAATTTCGATTATGTTTTGAATATCAATCCTCGACTTGCTGAGCGTGTACCTGGAATGGCTTTGGTTGCGAGTTGAATTTAGTTTTTACCTTAGGAGGAAAAAATAGTGTCTAGTTTGTCTGATGTAATTGCCCAACACAAGAACCCGGTGGAGATGCTCCGCAATTCAAAGATAGGCATGTATGTTTATCCCGTCGTTGCTCCAGAATATACCAATTGGCGCGACGAGCAGCGTGCTTGGCGTGATAGTGCTGTCTTATTTGATCAGACGCATCACATGGATGAATTGATTGTTGAAGGACCAGACGCAGAAGCATTTTTGTCTCACGTAGGCATCAATAGCTTTCACAACATGGACTTGAACCGCGCTAAGCATTTTGTTCCTGTTACGCCAGCCGGTCATGTGGTTGGTGATATGATCATTTTCCGTGAACGCGCAGACAAGTTCATTCTCGTTGGTCGTGCGCCAACAGCTAACTGGACAAAATTCCAAGCGGCCATTGGCTCTTGGAAAGTGCGTATCATTCACGATCCACGCTCAGACTCCCGCCCAGATGGCAAAGCGATTTACAGAACGCATTACCGTTTCCAGATTCAGGGCCCAGATGCTGATAAAATATTCGAGAAAATGAATGGTGGACCAGTTCAAGAAGTTAAGTTTTTCCATGTTGACTGGATCAATGTAGGTTCCAAAAAGGTTCAGGCTTTGCGCCACGGCATGGCAGGTGCGCCAGGGTTGGAAATTTGGGGACCTTACGAAGACAAAGCCTATGTTCTTTCTACAATATTGCAGGCAGCGCGCGATGCCAAAGTTGATATGCGCCGAGTCGGTAGCCGGGCCTATTCAACGAACACATTAGAGTCAGGCTGGATCCCATCACCACTGCCTGGCATCTATACTGGCGATGGGATGATGCAAGAATACCGTGACTGGCTAGGTGCAGATGCTTATGAAGCAATGGGTGCTATCGGCGGTAGTTTTGTTAGCGACAATATCGAAGATTATTATGTGAACCCATTCGAGCTTGGTTATGGCTTTTACATTGGTTGGAAAAAGGAAAACTTCATCGGCAAAGATGCTTTGGTGAAACAGAAAGCAGCCAAAAACCGTAAAAAAGTTACGTTCGAATGGAATGCCGAAGACGTTGTTAAAGTGATTGCATCAGCTTTCAAGCCCGGCGAAGATCATTTCAAATGGATTGATTTCCCGCAGCCGAACTATGCGTCAACAAGCGCCGATATGGTCATGAATGGTGACAAGATGGTCGGCATGAGCATGTTCAACGGTTACAGCTATAATGAGCGCTGCATGTTGTCCCTTGGCGTTGTCGATGATGGCGTTCAAATTGGTGACGTGTTGACCATGAAATGGGGAGAGCCTGAAACAACAGGTAAAACCTCGACAGAAAGTCACAAGCAAACTGAAATAAGAGTTCGGGTTTCTGAAACACCTTATGCAAGTGAAGCTCGTGAAAATTATGCTGACAGCTGGCGTACGAAATCGAACGCCTAGACTGCATAAGGTTTGAATAAACCAAAATCACATGTGGGCCGGGATGTCTTGGCCCACCAAATACCTGAAACGGGAATCGTCCTGTTCAGTTTTTTCGGGAGGAAACATTATGAAACTACGTACCGCTTTATTGGCAACTGCATTGGCTGTTGGAATTGCATTCCCGGTTGTTGCTGAAGAATTGAAATTCGCAAACTTCACACCACCATTTCACACAATTAATGCGTCTGTGATTGAAAAACTAAATGAGAAAGTGTCAGCTTCCACCAATGGAGCGCTGACAGTTCGTGGTTATCACGGCGGCGAATTGGGCAAAGGCCCAGTTGAACAATATGTTCGTGTTGTGCAGGGTGCCGCCGATATCGGTTGGGGTTTGCCAGGATATACTTCGTCTCAGTTCGGTAAAACAATGATCGTCGAAATGCCTGATGCTATTCCTTTGGATATGGCTGGCTATGATGCTTTGTGGCGTGCTTACAATGATCATTTGGCATCTGAGTTCCCGGGTACTAAGCCATTGGCGCTTTGGACTTCAGAGCCGAATATCTTCATTATGAAAGACAAGCAGATCCGCAAGCCTGAAGACTTGAAAGGTCTGAAGATCAGGGTTGCTGGCGCTACTGCTGCTGAAGTTGCTGAATCACTTGGTGCGACACCCGTTCAAATGCCGATCAACGAAGTTTACAACTCATTGCAAACTGGCTTGATCGACGGTGTTATCACTGGCGCGTCAACATTGTCAGATTTTAAACTGGATGAAGTAGCGAACAGTTTCACCATAGGTGCAAACCTTGGACGTCTAGCTTTTTACACTGTCATGGCAAAGTCCAAATATGACGCTTTGCCAGACGATCAGAAAAAAGCAATTGATGATGCATCCGGTATGGAGCTATCCATGTCTGCAGAAACCGCTTGGAATGCTGCTGCTGATGCTGCATTGAAAGTTGCTCGTGAATCTTCTGACAATACAGTGATCGATTTGAGCGCTGAAGAGATCAAGGTATTTGCTGATGCGGTAGATGCCGTTACTCAGAAATACGTTAGCTCGGTTGATGGCGCTTCAACCCTCGCTCAAATGCGCGGCAACTAAGTGATCCTCAAACTTAGAAACTCTGCGGACAGGCTAATCAGCCTGTCTGCCACAATCGGCTCAATCGGCTTGATTGTGGAAGTAGGTATTATCTTGGTCGATGTTATAGGTCGCGCCTTTGGAAGCCCGTTATATGGCTCTCAGGATTTGGTAACAATGACAATGGTGCTGCTGGTGTTTGGCGGCATGGCTCTTTGCGATAGGCGGGGCGGGCATATTGCTGTTGATATATTTGAACGCAAATTTCCCGATTGGCTAAACAAGATGATCGACATTTTCTCGGCTCTGCTCGGCGCATTTATTTTCATCATGATTGCGTGGACCGTTTATGAAAGTTCGCAGCTAAGTGTGATGCTCAACCTTTCAACGAACCTTCTTAGACTTCCCAAATCAATTTTTCAGTGGGCACTTTGCGGCCTCGCTCTGCTGACAGCTTTTGCCATGTTGCTGCGCGCGGCAGAATTGACGTTTTCAAATCGTGATATTCGCCAGGAGGGCGAACTTTAATGGACGGTGGTACTATCGGGCTAATCGGCATCGCCGTTCTTCTCTTTCTGCTGCTTGTTCGGGTGCCAGTGGCGTTTGCAATGTTCCTGATTGGGTTTTTGGGAATCTGGCAGCTCAATGGTTTTGATGCGGCGAAAAGTTTGCTTGCTTCGGAAACGTTTACCCTTGCTTCTAGTCCGGAATTGATTGTCGTTCCGCTCTTTATCCTGATGGGTAATGTGGCAAGTGTTACAGGGATGAGCCGAAAACTTTACGATGCTGCCTATGCCATGATTGGCCAAATTCGAGGCGGTCTAGCATCTGCAACTGTGCTTGCTTGTGGCGGATTTGCCGCCCTTTCAGGCTCGTCCGTTGCCTCGGCGCTTACCATGGGCAAGGTGTCACTCGTCCAGATGGATCGGTTCAATTATGATCCAAGGCTTGCAACAGGCGTGGTTGCAGCAGGGGGAACGCTTGGCATTCTTATTCCGCCATCAACTGGATTTGTGATCTATGCAATTTTGACAGAGCAGTCGATTGGGCGTCTATTCTTGGCAGGTGTATTACCGGGCTTTTTGCTTCTGACGATGTTCGTATTGACGATTACTATCCTTTGCTGGCTAAAACCTGAATATGGCCCACCTGGGCCAAAGACAACTTTCTTGGAAAAAGGCAGGTCTCTAATTGGTGCAATGCCGATATTGATTGTTATTCTTGTCACGATTGGCGGTATTTATGGCGGGCTGTTTTCCCCAGTTGAAGCTGCTGGTGTCGGGGCTGGTCTTGTTATCGTTTATGGCGCTCTGACACGAACTTTGTCCTTTAAGGACCTCTGGTTTTCCGCGCGCGATAGTGTGGTAACGACAGCAACTGTTATGTTGATCCTCATTGGCGCTCATATGATCAACCCGTTTTTGGCACTAAGCCATATACCGGATGTCGTCGGTAATGCGTTGACCTCATTAGAATTGGGTGTATTTGGAACCTTGTTTGTAATCCTCGGGATTTACATGGTTCTTGGCTGCTTTCTCGAAGGCTTTGCCATGTTGGTTCTCACCCTTCCGATTTTCTTTCCAGTTACACAACAGCTGGGCATTGATCCAATCTGGTTTGGCGTTCTGGTTGTTCTAACATTGGAAATGGGGCTGATTTCTCCGCCAGTTGGTATCAATGTATTCATTGTGAAATCGGTAGCGCCAAATGTAGAGCTGGGGCAGATTTTCAGAGGCGTTGTGCCGTTTTGGTTAGCCATGCTTGTTACGTTGGGTATCCTAATTGCGTTTCCACAACTGTCTCTCCTGCTGCCTGATACGATGTTCAACTAACTTGGGAATAGGGTATGACTACCACGATACTTATTCCGGGATTGTTATGTGATGCATTCGTGTGGGAGCCGCTTGTCAAAAAAATAGAAAGGGCAGTACGGGTTGCCGATCTTTCAACTCAAGATGATTTGACTGTTATGGCAAAGGACTGCCTTGCCATGGCAGAAGGGCAGCTCACCCTTGCTGGACACTCTATGGGTGGGCGTGTTGCGATGGAGATGGCGCGCCTGGCACCAGAACGTATCGAGCGAATGGTTTTGCTGGATACTGGCATTCACCCGTTGAAAGAGGGCGAGTTAGAAAAACGTAATGAGATCGTTCGTTTAGCTCATGAAAATGGAATGCAAGCACTCGTTGAAAACTGGCTGCCCGGAATGGTGTATGAGCCCAATCAAAAAAACAAAGCTTTGATGGATGGGTTGAGCGAAATGATTTTACGCTGCGATACGGAGATGCATGAAAGGCAAATAAGGGCGCTGATCAATCGTCCGGACGCGTCAGCTTATCTTCAACATATTTCTTGCCCTGTGATGCTGGTTGTAGGTCGTGAAGATTTATGGAGCCCGGTTGCCCAGCATGAGGAAATGCTGGCATTGTTGGCCAGTGCAAAATTAGGAATAATAGAAGATGCGGGACACTTTGCTCCGGTAGAAAAGCCGGATGAGTGTTCTGAATTATGTGTAGAATTTATCAATCAATAGGGAGGTTTTGATCTAACATTCGACTAAAATTAGTTTTTCAAGCAAGTGAGGGTTTTGCTGATTGCCAAGCTTTGGAAGAGATGCAAGACTATATTTAACGCCGATATCTGAGGAGGTATAACGGCTTCATTCTAGGGAGAAAAAAATGATTAGAAGAAATGTTCTTAAGGTGCTCGCATCGACTTCGATTGCTGCAGTAACCGGTCTTACAATGACATTTGGCGCCTTTGCCGCCGACACTATTAAAATTGGTGCAGTTGCCCCAAAGACTGGTCCATTGGCTGGCGGCGCTGTCATTACTCAATGGCCAAATGTTGAATTATGGGTGAAGCAGGTGAATGCTCGTGGTGGCTTGAAACTCAAAGACGGTCAAAAAATGATCGAGCTGATCGAGTATGATGACAAGACCAATCCTGCAGAGCACATCAAGGCGGTCCAGCGTTTGGCTACGCAAGATAAAGTTGATTTTATCATCGCTCCTTATGGTACTGGTTTCAATGTGGCCGCGGCCCCAATTTACGCCAAATATGGCTATCCACAAATTGCAGTCAGCGCCATCTCGGACAAAATTGAAGAGCTGACTGAAAGATATCCTACATTGTTCTTTACATTAGGAACTACCACTTCATTTGTTGAAGGGGTGAGGGATATTCTTGTTAAGATGAAAGATGAAGGTAAGATCGGTAACAAGATTGCGATGGTCAATGTGGCCGATGCATTTGGTATTGAACTGGCCGACGCAGCTCGTCCGATTTTTAAAGATGCGGGATTTGAGCTCGTTTATGACAAGTCGTATCCGCTTGGAACGCCTGATCTTTCTCCGGTTATGAAGGGTGCCAAAGCTTCTAACCCTGATGCCTTTGTAGCGTGGTCTTATCCGCCGGATACATTTGCACTCGCAGAGCAAGCCATCATCGAAAATCTTGATGTGAAAGCTTATTATTCTGCGGTCGCAACGTGCTTCCCAGCATTTGCTGGAAAGTTTGGATCGAAAATCAACGGGGTACTTGGCGCTGGTGGCGTTGATCCGACGACTGAGAAGATGATGTCTTATCGTGCAGAGCATGAAAAGCTAACTGGCAAAGTGCCGGACTATTGGGCATCAGCGAACACCTATGTTTCTTTGCAAATTCTTGAGCAGGCAATAGAAGGCGTCGGCTCAACTGACAAGGCAGCTGTCACTGAATTCATCAAAAGCAACACATTTGATACCATCATGGGTGATATCAAATTTGAGAACCAATTCTCCAACAAGTTTTGGACCGTTGGACAATGGCAAGATGGGGTCTTCAAAGGCGTTTCGTCCATCAATGTTGATGGCGCTGTTCCTGTTGTTGAAAAATCCGGCTGGAATTAAGCGCATTGTAAACAGTTGCGGGGGACATAGCTCCTCCGTGATTGTGCGTGGATAATTTGATGGATATTCTTGTTTCTGGATTTTTGTTGGCCGGAACCTATGCGTTGATCGCAATGGGGCTGAACTTACAATATGGTGTCGCTCGCATCATGAATCTTGCCAATGGTGAGATGATTGTGCTTGGGGCGCTAGCAGCCTTTTGGGCATTTACATCTTACCAGATATCACCACTGCTTACCTTGTTTTTGGCCGCTCCACTTTCGTTTATTGGGAACTGGTTGATCTACAAATTCTTGCTAAGGCCGCTTGTGAAACGAGCGAAAAATCAAGGGCAATTGGAAGTGGATTCCATCTTGGCAACTTTCGGTATTTCATTTGCTTTGGTGGGTATAATGGTCTCCATCCATGGCGAATATTTCACATATTCATTTTTAGCCAATCCTATCGAGGTCTTAGGATCGACAGTTGCTGAAAACAGACTGGTAGCGTTTTTCATTGCACTTGCAATCGGCCTTGTTCTTTATTTGTGGCTTAATCACACGCGCGCTGGCACCTCAGTAAGAGCAGTTGCGGTCAATGCAGATTCAGCTCGGTTGGTTGGCATAAATGTTGATAAAGTAAGCGCGCTTACATTCGCTCTAGGCGGTGCGATAGCAACTGTCGGGGGTGTGTTGATTTCAACGTTTATCACCCTTGATGCATCTATTGGCGTAATTTTTACCATGAAGGCTTTGATCATCGTGATCATGGGCGGGGTAGGTGATATCAGAGGCGCCATAATTGCTGCGCTCATTTTAGGTATCGTTGAAACTGGGGTAGCCACTTTGGTTGATCCCGGGCTTACTTTGGTTGCCGCATATTTCATCTTTTTGCTGGTTCTACTTTTCAGACCACAAGGTCTGTTTGGGAGGAGGAGTACATGAGTGAAATGAAATGGGGATGGCCAGTTATCGGAGCGGCTCTATTTTTACTATCCGCTTTTATTCCATTAATTGCAGATGGATATTGGATGTCGATCGCAGTGACCATTGCCATGTACACAGCACTGGCGACCAGCTGGGCGCTGTTTTCCGGACCAACCCATTACATCTCATTGGCCAGCGGGGCATTTTTCGGAATTGGCGGTTATTTGGTCGCTACCGCCATGAGCGATTATGATCTTTCGTTTTGGCTGATGTTGGTGGTTGCACCATTAGTGTCTGCTCTTGTGGCGGCACTGATAGGCTTTGCTACCCTTCGCCTTTCGGGCGTTTATTTTGTTATTTTCACTCTTGGCCTTGCCGAGATGATCCGCAATCTTGTTTCTTGGGTTCAGAACAATTTCCTGGGTTCGCGCGGACTATACGTCCTTACAGATTTTACAGAAGCGCATATCTATTGGATGCTGCTTGTTGTTTGTCTCGTTATTTTCGTTTTTGGATGGTGGCTGTCGCGCAGTCGCCTAGGTTTTGCCTTGAAAATTATTGGTAATGACGAAGAAGTTGCAAAACATGTGGGCATTAATACAGCGCTTGCCAAAGTTCTTGTATTTACGACAACTGGATTTTTTGGCGCTCTTGTGGGTGTGATTATTGCACCGCGTTATTCGTATATTGAACCCAATCAAGTGTTCTCGCCTGAGCTTAGTTTCATGGTGGTTATCATGGCATTGTTAGGCGGTGCACATCGCTTGTGGGGCCCGTTGGTCGGCGTGATCCCATTTGCGTTGGTTTGGGAAACGATAACAATTGCTTTTCCGAATTCAACTACGTTTTTTCTTGGGTTGGCATTCCTGTTTATTGTCTATTTCATTCCGCATGGATTTGCCGGTTTGATTGAGAAGCATTGGCTGAGGTTGCGATCATGACAACAGGCCGCACACTTTTGAAAGTCAATAACATCACCAAGCGCTTCGGTGGTTTAGTGGCAGTAGATAATGTAAGCTTTGACGTGAAAGAACATGAAGTCTTGGGCCTGATTGGACCTAATGGCTCGGGTAAAACGACCATTATGAATTTAATTTCTGGCGCGTTTAAAGTTTCGTCGGGAACCATTTCAATGCAAAGCCGCCGCTTGTCTTCCTTACCAGCTCACCAGATTTCTCGTGCTGGGGTTGCGCGCACGTTTCAGTTGGTTCGTATTCTTCCAAGCCTGACTATTATTGAAAATGTCATGGCAGGATCTGGCTTTGGTCATCGGCGCCAATGGGGCCGTGAAGCGTGCCATCAGGCAGAGGCTTTGCTTGAACGTCTAGGCTTGGGTGCGCAAATGCATGATCCGGCTGCATCACTTACCTATATTGATCAAAAGCGATTGGAGCTTGCCCGTGCGTTGGCTGGAGAGCCGCGCGTATTGCTGTTGGATGAGTGGTTGGCGGGGCTCAACCCGACCGAACTTCAAATCGGTATTGATCTGGTTTCACAGCTGCGCAAAGAAGGTCGTACAATCATTTTGGTCGAGCATGTTATGGATGCTATTCGCTCTTTGTGTGATCGATGTGTCGTGATGAACTCTGGTGAGAAAATCGCTGAAGGAACGCCTGCACAAGTACTTTCGGACAAAGAAGTCATTCATGCCTATTTGGGAGATGACTAATGCTTAGTGTTTCCAATATTTCAGTGGTTTACGGGGCTCATAGGGCGCTTGAGAAAGCTTCGATTCGAGTCGATGCAGGTGAAATCGTTGTTATCCTTGGTGCCAATGGTGCTGGGAAAAGTTCGCTTTTGAAGGCGATCTCTGGAACGTGCGAAGGAAAAGTACAAGGCAAGGTTGAGCTGGATGGTAAATCTCTGTCTGGCCTTCCTGCAGAAATCATTGTTGTAAAGGGGGTGGCTTTTGTTCCTGAGGGGCGAGGTATTTTCGGCGATTTGACCGTTAAAGAAAATCTGTTGCTCGGCGCTCATGCAAAGGAAGCGCGAAACCATCAAGAAACAAACCTGTCCCGCGTTTATGAGCTATTCCCCAAGCTCCAAGAGCGGGAGAAGCAGATTGCCAGAACGATGTCTGGTGGTGAGCAGCAAATGGTAGCCATTGGACGTGCTATTATGGCCAACCCAAAAATTCTAATGCTGGATGAACCTTCGCTTGGATTATCACCATTGCTTTGCAAGGAATTGTTTCAAAACCTTGCTCATGTTCGCGATACAGGCATCGGCGTCTTGATGGTTGAACAGAACGCTAAACAATCCCTCGCTATCTCTGATCGTGCATATCTTTTGGAAAATGGATCTATCACTGGTGAGAATTTTGCCAAGGCTATGATGAATGATCCGGCAGTTCAGGCAGCTTATCTGGGTGGAGCGAAATCAACTGGCGCTCCTGAAAAGCAAAAAGTAAGTTTGCCAAGTGAAGCAGTGCGCGATGCTCAAGCAATAGCCATTCCCGATATTGCCACCATGCCATCTCATAAATTTATCCAGCCCTCTGCGTCTAGAAATGGCTCATCAATTGTTGGGAATGTTTCTGGCATGGATATTGCCTCGATGGTCAGCAAGGCAGATGCTGTTTCCAAAATTGCCAATGATGGAATACCCTATAGTGCCGACAAAAAAACACCAGGCGCGACACAAGCGCGATCGAGTGCAATGGCTATGATTTCCAAAACGCCAAGCCTTCTTTCGTCGAATGATCCGGAGGTCAGAGACTTGCTTGCGAGTTTTGAAAATGCGGCATCCAGTGTGCGAACGCCTACAAATGAAAGTTCTCACAGGGCGCAAGCCGGGATGCAAAAAGAAGTAGAAAGTGCTGGTGAAATTTTACCCGAAATACCGGTCTATAGACGTTCAAAGCTCGAAGTATACCGACGAACGCCTGATGGCGAATTGGTGAAAGTGGAGATTAGATGAAATGACTTATTTTACACCTAATGGGTTTTATTCTGGTGGCCAATGGCGACGTGCCTCGAGAAAATTCAGTGATCTAAATCCAGCAGACGGTTCTATTTGGGCGGAAATAGACGATGCAGATTTGAGCGATGCAAAAAGTGCCATCGCCAGCGCCCAGGCTGCTTTTCCAGCTTGGGCAGCGTTACCGTTCACGGACCGCGTCGATTATATGCTTAAATTTGCTGCTGAGATTGAACGTCGGCGCGATGACCTTATCAAAGCGGTGCAAGGCGAGGGTGGCGGTTGGTTCGGCAAAGGCATCCATGAAGCCAATGCCCTGCAAGAAATTTGCAAAGCAGCTGCTGGTGCTGCCTATGGCAATATTGGAGAGATTCTTCCCTCTGCAAGCGGAAAAATGTCATTCGCCATGCGCCGTCCAATGGGTGTTATATCCGTTATCAGTCCCTGGAATGTTCCAGCACTTTTGTCTGCACGCCAATTCGCGTTTCCATTGGTTGCTGGCAATACGATTGTTCTAAAACCTTCCGAAGAAACACCTTATTGTGGTGGCCTTTTCTTTGCTGAAATCTGCGATGCCATAGGACTGCCTGCAGGCGTTTTTAATGTTGTTACATGCTCCCGGGACAATGTGATGGCAGTTGGAGATGAGCTGATAGAAAACCCAGCGGTTAAAGGGATTTGCTTTACAGGGTCTACTGCCGTTGGTCGCACGATTGCTGCCAAAGCGGGCGCGCATTTAAAAAAATGCTGTATAGAACTCGGCGGCAAAGATGCCTTGATTGTTTGCGATGATGCGGATCTCGACAGAGCGGCGCAGCTCGCGAATTTTGGATCCTTTATGCACCAAGGCCAGATTTGCATGAGCGTGGAAAAACTTTTGGTTCATGAAAAAATTTATGAGCCATTCATGAAAAAGTTTATTGCCAGGGCAGCGAAACTTAAAGTCGGCGATCCACTCAAAAGTAATGACAATGTCATCGGTCCTTTGATCAATGACAAACAGGTAAACATTGTCAGAGAGCAGCTAGAAGACGCTGTTGCAAAAGGTGCGAGGATAGAACTAGGTGGTAAAATTAATGGCCGCTATGTTGAACCCACGATCCTGACTGGAATCACGCCCGATATGCTTGTCTATCAAAACGAAACTTTTGGACCAGTGGCTCCCGTGATCCCCTTTAGAACTGATGCTGAGGCCATCGCCATCGCGAATGATACTCCTTATGGATTGTCATCAGGGGTCTGCACAACTAATGAACAAAGAGGGTTGAGCATTGCCGAGGGTTTGCAGACAGGGATGTCACACATAAATTGCTCCCCTGTAAATGATGAGCCGAATGCGCCATTTGGCGGTGCCAAATCTTCAGGGGTAGGGCGCTACGGCGGACGTTGGGGTATGGAGAATTTTACTGAAACACGTTGGATAACAGTTGAGCGGGGCGGTAAAAAAATTCCGCCTGCGTTCTAGGAGGACGATATGTCAGATCAATCCTGGACCAATGGTAAATTGTTGGATGGCAAGACAATTGTTGTCACCGGTTGCTCCTCGGGCATCGGCAAGGAGATCGCTCGTCTGGTCAAAAAACTGGGTGGAGATGTTCTTGGTGTCGATGTCAATAAAAGCGATGAATATGTCGACGAATTGTATATCGCTGACTTGTCTGATCGCCGCACGATAAAAGCACTGGTGCAAGCCTTGCCAACACGCATTGATGGAATCGCCAATAGTGCCGGGCTTCCTCCTACAGCACCAGCCAATAAAGTTATCGGTGTGAACTTGGTAGGGCTTAAATATTTTACGGAATTGATGATACCCAAACTCAATGATGGGGCATCAATTGTGAATGTTGCATCATTGGCCGGGTTTGGATGGCCTCAAGCTATCCCAGCCATAAAAGCGAGCGAGAGCCTTGGGTTTGAAGATATTGATGACTTCATAACCAAGTATGGTGTCACAAATGATGGGGGGCGTAGCTATTTCTTCTCTAAAGAAGCGCTAATCGTTTGGACAATGAAAAATAGATGGACCTGGCGAGATCGCAATATTCGTATGAACTCGGTATCACCTGGTCCTGTAGATACCCCTATCTTGAAAGATTTTTTGGAAACGCTAGGCGACAGAGCCGATGAGGATCGCAAAGTCATGGATAGGCCTGGTCTTCCTGAAGATATTGCCCCTGTCGTTATCTTCCTTTTGTCTGATATGACCCATTGGATTAGAGGCACAAATATACCAACCGATGGCGGCATGTCATCCCATCTGCACTGTAAAATTCATATGCTTGAGGAGACGAAACAATGAGTGGTATTATCACCTCCCTCATTATTGCAATTATAGTCATTGCAGTTCTTGTGGTTTTGGCAGCCTATTTCAACCAACGATCCAGTCGTGAAGTCAGCTTGATACGAACTGGACTTGGTGGGCGAAAAGTTGCGCTGGATGGAAGTCTTTTGGCCATTCCATATTTTCACGATGTATCCCGCGTAAACATGCAGACACTGCGTCTTGAGGTTCGCAGAATTGGTGAAAGTTCGCTTATCACCAAAGACCGTTTGCGCGTTGATGTGGGGGCAGAGTTTTATGTCTCGGTTGATCCGACCGAAGAAGCCGTTGATCGTGCGTCACAAACTTTGGGTGATCGAACATTTGACGCTAATCGTTTGCGCGAACTGATTGAAGGTAAATTGGTGGATGCCTTGCGTTCAGTCGCAGCGCGTATGACCATGGATGAGTTGCATGAAAAACGGGCAGAATTTGTTGCAGAAGTAGGTGAACTTCTAAATACACCTCTTATGCGGAATGGCTTGGCATTGGAAAGTGTATCTCTTTCTGCTTTAGATCAAACGCCGTTTTCAGCACTGGATGAAAACAATGCCTTTAATGCTGTTGGTATGCGCAAACTTGCTGAAGTGATTGCGAAATCCAAGAAAGAACGCGCAGAAATTGATGCTGATGCGGAAGTTTCAGTGCACCGTTCGTCAATGGAAGCCTCGAAGCGTAAGCTCGAAATTGACCTCGAACAAGAAGAGGCACAGATACGCCAGACACAAGCAGTCGAGAGTTTGCGTGCTGCCCAATTGGCAGAAGTTGCCGCTCGTAAAGCAGATAGTGAGCGGTCAATTCATGAGTCTCGGATCAAAATGGAAAGAGATATTCGTTCTGCTGATATCGAACGGGAAAAGACCATTCGTCAGGCTGAAATTGACCAGACGAGAGATATCGAGATTGCCGAACAAGATCGTGTCATCGCGATTTCAAAGAAGACACAAGATGAAAGTAAAGCGCGTGCATCTGCTGATTTGGCAAAAGCGGAAGCTGTATCCGCTGCTGAGGCAATAGGCACGGCCAGGGCAGTTGCAGAAGCGCAACGGAAAAAGCAAATTGCGATCATGCATGCTCAGCAAGAGTCTGAAGTATCTGCCGAGAAACTGATCGCGGACGCGAAGACTCAAGCAGAAGTTTCAGTCGAAATTGCCAAGCGCACGCTTCAAGACGCGAAAGCGCAAGCAGAAGCCTCTAAACTGCGCATTGCGACTATGAATGACGAGATGGAGACAAAAGCGAAAGGGCAAAAAGCGCTCAATGAAGCTGAAAATGTCTTTAGCAAAGAGATGATTGCTCTGAAAGGCGATATTGCAAAATTGGAGGCATTGCCGAAAATTGTTGAGCAGATGGTCAAGCCTGCTGAGAAAATTGAATCCATTCGTATCAACCATCTCAGTGGTGGACATTCTGGTGGCGGAAACGGGGGCACAAACTCTAAACCGCCGGTCAATCAGGCTTTGGATTCCATCATGGAGATGGCTGTCCAACTTCCTGCTTTGAAAAAAATTGGTGAGGAACTTGGGATTAACATCGAAGAAGGAATGAGCGGTATTTCCAAGTCAAAATCCAAGGGAAACAAATAGGTTTTTGTAGATTCAGCTAAGACTTCCTTGGATATCTCGATTTTGGACCAACCAAAGGATGTTTGATTTCTTATTGCTGACTCGGATTTGAGTTCTGTTTAAGCCATCATTGCCAAAGGGCGCTTGGTGTTGTGTGCTCTGGGGAAATTTCAGTTGTTTAGAGGCCCGATTAGGAAGGCAAGATAAAACAAGTGGTGTCGGGGGAGGCGTAATCGCCAGTATAGCCTTGTCAATTTTAGTGTCATTTAGATTTCCAGGGCGTCGAAAATCTAGTAAGTAATTGATATTTAGTCGTTATATTGGCTCGTAAAGCCTTCGGTTTAGATTCAGCTTTATTCTGAACTTATTTTATCACCTATCATGATACCCGCTTCAAACTGCCCGTAAAGGCGCTTTGCCCGCTTTCGCGGCGGGTCTTCAACCCAGCCTTGTCTTGTTTTATAGATTGTTGCCATGATCCATACAGTCCTTTAAATATGTGCGAAATCCGTACAACAGGAGATCAAAAAGGATCCAAACCCGTACAATTCTGTCCATTTCCGTACAAATTTGTTCCTGATTTATACCATTGTAATGTATCATAAGAAATTGAAAAATAAAGATAAAATATTCTCAGTCGCGCCGATGATCGACTGGACGGATCGCAATTGCCGTTTCTTTCATCGGGTACTGACGAAGCATGCGTTGCTGTATAGTGAGATGATTGTGGCTGATGCGGTTATCCATGGAGATCGCGATAAGCTGTTAGGCGATGACACAACCGGACCTGTAGCATTACAGTTGGGCGGCTCGGAACCGCAAAAACTCGGCGACGCGGTTCGGTTTGCCGCGCCTTATAACTATGGGGAAATCAATTTGAATGTTGGCTGTCCGTCAGACCGCGTTCAATCAGGAACTTTTGGGGCCTGCTTGATGCGAACTCCAGAATTGGTTGGAGAATGTGTTGCAGCCATGAAAGCGGAAACGGATCTTCCTGTTACTGTGAAATGCCGTATTGGGGTGGATGATCAAGATACGGGCCCAGCCCTTAATGATTTGGCGCATGCGGTTTGGAATGCTGGATGTGATGGGCTTTGGGTTCATGGGCGCAAAGCATGGCTTGAAGGGCTTAGCCCAAAACAAAACCGGGAAATCCCTCCCTTGGATTATCCAAGAGTGCATCGTCTCAAGCAAGAGAATCCAAGTCATTTCATCGGTTTAAATGGCGGCATTCAAACTTTGATTCAGGCGAGGGAAGCGCTTACGTCGGATATGGCTGAATTGGATGGGATCATGGTAGGACGAGCCTCCTATCAGTCACCTTCTATTCTTCGAGAGGTTGACCAGACATTTTATGGCGATGCAGCCGACCCTAAATCATATGAAGAAATCATCGATGTGATGACTGCCTATGCTGCGCAACATTTGCAAATGGGTGGAAGGCTGCATCAAGTTACCCGCCATATGATTGGGTTATTTCAGGCGGTTCCTGGCGCGCGACGCTGGCGGCAAATACTCAGTAGTGAAGCGACCCAGTTTGATGCAGGTGTGGATGTGATTGAGCGAGCCTTCAGCGAAGTTGATCTTACAGGTTCATTATCTGGTGAGGCGGCCTGATTGTAAATTGACGTTTGGTAACGCCCGAGATAAATTGCATGAAATCAAGATACTAAATCAGCCAAAATGGCGGACGGGAACTATTGCAATGTTACGAAGAGAATTGATCAAAGGTGTGGGCGCGGTATTGTTGGCAGGCGCTGCCCAAACAGCGATTTCCAATCCAGCCTTTGCTGCGAGTAAGAAATTCGTGGTTGATAAAAAATATCGGCCTCAGCGTGTCTTATATTCTTCCAAGTACAAAAAAGGCACTATCGTCGTCGATACACGTAAGAGGTTTTTATATCTGGTCGAAAGCCCTGTTTCTGCACGGCGTTATGGTGTTGGCGTCGGCAGAGATGCGCTTGCATGGTCTGGCACCGCGACAATTGACGTTAAAAAAGAGTGGCCGGGCTGGCGTCCTACTGATGAGATGATTGCTCGTGAACCGGGCAAATATGCAAAATACAAAAATGGGATGCCTGGCGGACCGAAGAACCCTTTAGGATCGCGAGCTCTTTATTTGTTCGACAAAGGCTACGATACCTTTTACCGAATTCATGGTACAACGAATCCCAAGTCCATCGGCACCGCCGCTTCAAACGGATGTATTCGTATGGTCAATGAGCATGTGGAAGATTTGTAAAAGCGGGTTCCACTTGGCACGAAGGTTGTCGTGTTATAAATGAAGTTTACCTGCTTTTGCCGTTAGCCTTGACGCAACGCATTGTGAGGCATAAGCGGTTGGCACTTATTTAATTGCGAAAGTGCCAATCGTGGAATTTCTGCCGCCTCTCAACGAGCTTTATCCTTTTATTCTTGCTTTGATTGTAGCGGGGATTGTTGCCGGTTTTTTGGCGGGTTTATTCGGGATTGGCGGTGGGGCAATTCTCGTTCCGGTGTTTTACCAAATGTTGGGCGCGCTTGGGTTTTCAGAAGCCCATAATATGCATGTCGCAGTCGGCACTTCACTTGCGATAATTGTCCCAACATCTATTCAAAGCTTCAGGAAGCATCATGCGCGCGGTGCGGTAGACATGGACTTGCTACGATCGTTTATGTTCGTTGTGCCGTTGGGCGTTGTTTGTGCGGCTTTGGTAACGGCATATATCTCTGGAGCAGGCCTACGGGGTATCTTTGCCTTGGTTGCCTTATTGATCGCTATTCGGCTTTTGTTTGCAAAAGATGGATGGAAGCTTGGCAATGACATTCCAACGGGTTGGATACGACGTTTTACTGGCTGGCTGATCGGTTTCTTATCCACTTTTATGGGTATTGGTGGCGGAGTGATGAACAATACGTTCATGACCGTATTTGGCAGGCCTATGCACCAAGCTGTTGCCACCAGTGCTGGCACTGGCATTTTGATTTCAATTCCCGGCGTCATCGGCTATGTATGGGCAGGATGGGGAATTGAAAATCTCCCGCCGTTTTCGATCGGATTTGTTAACCTGCTAACCTTTGCCATGATGATACCCATCACAATGTTCATGGCACCCTTTGGCGTGAAGGCAGCGCATATTTTGACCAAACGACAATTGGAAATCGGTTTCGGTATCTTTTTGCTGATTGTATCGATCAGGTTTTTTGTCAGTGTTTTGTGAGAGTTTTTCAGAGTTTCATTCAGTCAAAATCAAACGATCACCGCGCATCTCAAAACTCCAAAGGGTGTTGAGATAATTCATTCCGAGTAGACTTGTCGAAAGATTGCCCTCGCGCGCTACCATCACGGGTATATTGTTACGTTTGATGTCACCGATATCTAAAGTAGCTAAAGAGGCACGCGCTGTTTGTGTCATTCCATTCGCGGTAGATACAGGTATTGAGTAACTTAGGTTTTTGGTGTCAATTCCCGCACGCACGGCATCGAAGTGGGATAGCACCACAGAACTTGCGCCTGTATCCACCAAAAACCTGACTTCAGTGCCATTCACCGCGGCAGTTAGTTCAAAATGACCGTTATTGTCGCGAATTAGCATAACCTGATTTCGGCCATTTGCTGCCTGACTGGAAATTGGACTGCCTGGAATTAGTCCAGCCGTTAGACGTGAACCAACATCTTGCAGTTCGAAACGATAAATATAGCCGGACATCAGCACCAGAATGATTGCGATCCATGCCACAGCATTGCGGGCAGCTTGTTTCAATCCGCCTGATCTTGGGATAATGGCTGCGCCGATTATGGTGCCCCAAATGCCCAGAAAAACTGCGCTTGCGAATTTATCGTTTGAAACGCCCAGCAGTGAACCCTTGTCCGAATTCGTAATGAGCAAGATCAGGACGATGCCGATTATACCAAGAATTATCCAAAGACCGCGCATGACGTGCTCAGTCTCCCAATGGAAAGCGGGTAGGGCGATGCGGTAACTCTCCGCGTTCACTTGCAATCTTCTGGCGTCTGGTTTCACGCCTCGGCTTTCGCTCTACAGTTTCCAATCGCTTTGATAGACTGTCCATGATCTCAGCACGTTCTTCGTGAGAATAATTCATCCAACGGCCTATTTCATCGCGGGTGCGACCGCAGCCAAAACAATAGCCGCTTTTGGTATCCATGGAACAAACCAGAATGCAGGGCGAGGCGATATAAGACAATGAAACGTCCTTGCGGTGAAGTTGTTGATACTGCTTGAGTTAAGAGCTTAATGCGTGTTTCGCAAGCATTCTGCGACATTTACGCTAGAAATAATATTGAAAGCGCCATGTTGTCTTGTGTAGTGATGCTCCAACGGATAGGGCAGGCAGCAGAAATGATAAATCAATGCGAAGTGGAAACAGCGTGTCTCTAAGCGGCTTACCTTTTGACGATATACGTGACTTGATCCAGCAATTGCCAGACGGGGATATGGCTGCGGGACAGCTTGCAGCAACACGGTCGGATGACTTAGCAAAAATCTTTGGCTCACAAGAACGACATGCGACCTTAGCTGAATGGCTGGCGATATGGAGTGGGAAAAGCCCTAATGTTTCGCGCCCGATATTGGCGCTCTTTGCAGGCAATCATGGCGTTTCAGAGCGCTATCAAGGGAATATGGGTGAGGAGACCCTAGATATTGTAACGCGGCTCGCTGCAGGCGGAAGTGCTGCCAATCAGGTTTGTTCAAGCTATGATATTGGGTTGAAGGTTTTTGACCTTGCCCTGCAATATCCAGTTGATGATATCAGCTCTGGCGATGCGTTGGACGAGAAGGGTTCTGCTGCAACGATTGGCTTTGGTATGGAGGCGATTGCTGGCGGTGTGGACCTTTTGGGACTGTCGGCATTTGGTAAAGGAAGCCAAATAGCAAATGCTGCCTTTATGGATATTTTGTTGGATCAAAAACCGGGTATCAACAACGATAACGATGATAATGCATTGAAACTCAGATCGGTAGTTGATGAGGTTGTTGATCGACATAGCAGCGCGCAGGGTAATTCGCTTGAATTGTTGCGGAGAATTGGTGGACGAGAGCATTCGGCAATAGCTGGAGCGATTTTGGCTGCCAGAGTGAACCATGTGCCTGCAATATTGGAGGGAATGACCGCGACTTCGATTGTTTTGCTGTTACAAAAAATGAACCCGGGTCTCTGTGACCATTGTTGTTTTGCCGGGTTGCCTAGTGGGGCAGATGTTGATGCAGCAACCTATCGTGCGGCGATAAAACAAAGTAATCTGCATGTTGTTCTAGATGGATTTGGAATGGCTCACGATGGTGCAAATGCCGCTTTGGCGATTGGCGTTCTCAAATCGGTAGCAACACAGCACAGCGATAACGTTATCGTCGGATCTTGAAGTTTGAACTAAGACGCTTTTTTAACGGTTTTATCAGACTTGAAAGATGGCGGCGCATTTTTTAGCTCTGCTTTTGTCATAATCTCCAGAACCCTTGAGCGGGGGAAGGTCGCAATGGCTGTCGTGCCTTGCCTGAGTTTTGATCGCAGATCGAAACGCCCGTCATGCATGTGCATCAAGGCCTGAACAATTGGTAGGCCGAGGCCGCTGCCTTGTTCCGCGCTTTTGATCGCAATGGAACCCTGACCGAAAGTGGATAAGACGATTGGAATTTCATCTTCTGGAATGCCCGGTCCTGTATCGGTTACTGAAAAATATTGTCCCCCAAGACTTGTCCAGCCAAGTGTAACTGTAATCTTGCCGCCCGTAGGGGTGAATTTCACAGCATTTGAGAGCAGGTTCAAGGCAATCTGACGAACCGCTTTTTCGTCCGCCCAGATTAAGGGCATGGTCTCTTCAGCTTTTAGAGACAAAGTGATTTCTTTGTTTCTGGCTTTCAAACCAACCATTTGTATGGCTTCTTCAACGATATGCGCCAGCTGCAGCGCTTCTTCCTGAAGATCCTGACGCCCGGCCTCAATTCGAGAAAGATCCAAGATTTCATTGATTACATTTAGAAGATGGGCGCCGGAATTGTTGATATCCGTTACATATCCTTTGTATGCTTCATTGCCGAGTGGCCCTAGCACTTCTTCCTTCATGACTTCAGAAAAACCCAAAATGGCGTTTAGAGGTGTGCGCAATTCATGGCTCATGGTTGCCAGAAAGCGAGACTTGGCCATATTGGCTTCTTCGGCGCGTCTGCGGGCTTCCTCTGAAATTGATTTTGCGGTTTCAAGTTCGGCAATAAGGTTTTCACGTTCGGCTTTGCTAGCCAACTCGGACATCATGGATAGCCGGAAACGGTTTGCGATAATGTAGAAGAACACTTGCGAGCTGATCAAAATGCCGCCCATCAAAGCTGCCGCAGGGTCGTAGCTTAACACCATTTGCAGGGCTAAAATGATTGTTGGCGGTGCGGATGTTATGAGCAAACCGGGGCCAAATCCGTAACACAGGATCATGGTAATGGCTTGCAGAACCAGAATGGTAGAGAACTGAACAATGAAATAAGTGCTGGCAATGCCGCATGTGGAACAGTTGTAAAGCGCGATTAATGACCAGCTGAATGCAATTAGAATTTGGCTGTACAGGAAAGCCCGACGCCACTTTTTGAGATCAATGCCGGTTTCTTGGCTGTTCAATAATCTTGAGCAAGATGACAGCAATACCCCATAGGATAAAAGCGTGACGCATGCCCAGTAAAACGCAATCATGGGACCCACCCATTTGCCAAGCACCACAGCTACGATTAAAACGAAGACAGGGAGGGTAAATTTGGCATTGATGTTGTTTTGGGCGTAGGCAAATAGGCGCTCAGCTTCATACTTCAAAGGCTTTGAAGAACCTGAAGATACATTTTTACGGGCGTCATTGATCACCCGCGAAGACGCGGATTTTTTCTTCGTTCTATCGACAATATTTTTGTCGCTAGAGGAGGATTGGTTTGATGACATGTCAGTCCGTAGTGTTGTTGTGCGAGGCAAATCAGCTTAATAGCTGCGTGATTACCCGCTTTCTTGTTCGTAAAAGTATAGGGATTTGGTTAATATCGTATTTAGAATTGGCTATTTTGCCCAAGCAAAGCAGGAAAATAAGTGGCTCGCAGGCGAGGAAAAAAGGGAGTTTTATCCAAGATTGCGGACTACGTGTCGGTTGCTACGTTGTTGCTTGGCGTTGCCATTGCGGCAGCCTATTTCGGCAAATTGGGCGAGAGAGAGTATCAAGGCAGATTTATCGTTATGGATGGGGATAGTTTGCAACTTGATGGAATCCGGTTTCGTCTTGAGGGCATTGACGCACCTGAAGCGCAGCAAATTTGCCGTAGGTCGGGTAGTGACTGGTTTTGCGGGCGCGAGGCAACTTTGCAACTTCGTCGGCTTATGAATGAGGGCAGTGTCGTTTGCCGAAGCCTTGGCCTTGATAAGTATGAGCGGATATTGGCACAGTGCGATGCGGGATCGCTCAACATCAATCAGGAAATGGTTGCCAAAGGCTGGGCGGTTTCATTTGGTGGTTATTTCTCAGATGAAGCACGCGCAAGAGAAAGCAAACTGGGATTATGGGCTGGGGATTTTGACCGCCCGAGTAATTGGCGGAAAATATATGGTGATGTGTTGGATGCGGGAGATGAACACGGTTTGATTAATGGGCTGACAAACAAAGTTCGAATGGTTTGGCGATGGCTGATGGCTTTATGAGTTTTTACAAATAGTGAGGAGTATTTAAATGAAATTATATGATGGGGGCAAAGCGCCAAACCCACGGCGTGTGCAAATATTTTTGAAAGAAAAGGGTATCGAGATTGAGAAAGTTCAGTTGGATATCAATGCCTTGGAGCCACGCACTGAAGAGTTTGCAAAGCTAAATCCGACAAAGACAGTTCCTGCATTGGAACTTGATGATGGTACTGTGATTTCTGAAACCATTGCTATTTGCCGCTATTTTGAAGAAACGCATGCTGAACCAAATCTGTTTGGTCATTCAGCTCTTGAAAAAGCACAAATTGAGATGTGGCAGCGGCGCGTTGAGTTCTATTTTTTGATGCCGATCGCTTTTGCTTTTCGTCATCTCCATCCAGGGGCAATAACCATTGAACCTGTTCAAGTTGCAGAATGGGGCGAGATGAACAAGGGGCGGGCCTTGAACTTCGCGTCGGTTATAGACAGCCAACTTCAGAAAAATGCCTATATTGCTGGTGATCGCTTTTCCGTTGCTGATATTACGCTTTTCACTGCCTGCCAGTTTATGCGTCCTGCGCGCCTTGCTATCCCTGAAGAGTGTGCTGCTTTTACCGCTTGGTTCGAGAAGATTGGTGCGCGCCCAAGTGCTGCATTTGATTGATGTGTCGTGGCATTGCTGAACAAGCTTCACGCAGAGATAAAAGCTTGCCGACTATGTGTTGAAGCGCCTAGGCGGCAAGTGCTACCCCATGAGCCAAACCCAGTAGTCGTGCTTTCCAAAGTTGCAAAGATTGCCATATGCGGGCAAGCGCCGGGAAATAAGGTGAATATTTCCGGCGTTCCTTTCACAGATCCATCAGGAGACAGATTGCGTGACTGGCTAGGTGTTGATGAGGCACAGTTCTATGATCCAGTAAAATTTGCCATCATCCCGATGGGATTTTGCTTCCCGGGTTATGACAAGCATGGGGGCGACTTGCCGCCGCGCATAGAGTGTCGCGAACGCTGGCATGATCGTGTGTTTGCAGCCATGCCGCAAATTGAATTGAAAATCGTTATAGGTGCCAGTGCTCAAAAGTATCACTTAGGGCGAAGCGCTCTGCAATCAGTGACGGAAACGGTTCGCCATTGGCGAGAGATATATGAGGCTACGCAATGCATGCCAATGCCACATCCTTCTTGGCGCAATACGGGCTGGATAAAGAAAAATCCTTGGTTTGAGAAGGACTTACTGCCAGTGCTTCGCGATCTGATTCAAGTGAAGTTGAAAGATTAAGTGCCTAAACGAGCGTTTTGGTGGGAAAATGTTCTAAAAATCAGACAAATTTTGTTGACTTTTGGAATATCAATCCATCATTTAATGCCGTGAGCAACAAGGAACAGAAGTGACACCCCATGGACCGCACAGACAAAAAAATACTGGCAATATTGCAGACTGATGCAACGATTCCTGTTGCAGATATTGCCCGCAAAGTAGGCCTTTCCACAACACCGTGCTGGCGGCGCATTCAGAAAATGGAAGAAGACAAGGTTATTGAGCGCCGTGTGGCTGTTCTTAACCCGGAAAAAGTGAATGTTGGCGTGACCGTTTTCGTCTCGATCAAAACTGACAAGCACAATGGAGAGTGGCTAAAGCGTTTTTCAGAAGTCATTACAAAAATGCCCGAAGTAGTCGGCTTTTATCGAATGAGTGGTCAGGTTGATTATCTGCTGAAAGTGGTGGTGCCTGACATCGCGGCATATGATCTCGTGTATAAGCGGCTGGTCTCTGATATTGAGATTGAGGATGTGTCTTCAGCTTTTGCCATGGAGCGCATCAAAGATACTTTGGAAATCCCGTTGACTTACCTGGATGTTTCCAAGTCGTAGTGTGCGGTCAATCTAATCCTAATTTCGTCTTCAAGGCTGGTTTATCAAATTCGCGAATTGCATCCTTGCCGATCCAGGGTGCTGATGCGACATGACTGTTAGCTAATTCTTCTGCCAACGCATAGGCGGGATGATAAAGGCTCAACCTGCGCTTTCCAATTTGACGCAATGCCCAATTGACGGCTTTTTTGACGAAATTTCGTTTATCGTTTGATGCATTTTTGATTAACGGAAAATAGGCGGTGAAATCCTCATCTGGTTCCTTTTTTAGATGAACTGCTTGCCAGGCAATCATAGCAAAGGCTGCACGTTTCACGAATTCCCGCTGGTCTATACTCCAATCATTTATTGCTTCTCTTGCAAAAGGGAGGCGGTCAAATAGATTTCCGCAAACCTGATCACAAACATCCCATGATTGAAAATTGCCAGCCCATTCGTCCATTTGACCGCGGGTAACGAGTTTGGGGTCTTCAACCAATGAGGCTAGAATTCTTGCTTCGTGAATTTCAGATTGCCAGAGCTCCAAAGCCAATATGTGATTTTGTTTGGTGGTTTTTGCGATCTGGCGAATATTGGGCATAGAAACGCCCAGTGCTTTTGAAGTATCAATTCCAAACCGTGCCATGCCAGACAAATTTTCGGACACAGATTTTGCCTTCAATTCATCTAAGCACTGTTTTGTTGTTTTGGTCTGTCGCATAGTATTTTCGTCGGTTTGTCTTTGAAAGTTTCGTTTGATAAAATTCCATGAATTCAATGGCACCTTGCCATTTGTGAGGGCAAAGCGCAAAACTGTATCAATTGAAATTTTATCTGGAACAAGCTTATTTTGAGAGCTTGTTAGGGGGAAGAATGAAAAAGCTGTTTCGCTGGGCGGGTTGGATAATATTGAGCTTGGTTTTTCTTGTTGGTTCTATTTCAGCGGGTGCTTATGGTCTGCTGACACAAACAGTAGCCAGCCCTAATGGGCAGGCAAGTGTTTCTGGCCTTGGCAATGATGTGAAAATTGTCCGCGATGCACATAGCATACCCCATATTGAAGCAGAAAGCCGCAGCGATGTGTTGCATGCTCTGGGTTGGGTGCATGCCAGTGAGCGCATGTGGCAAATGGAAGTTTTGCGCATGGCCGGGCAGGGTCGTTTATCTGAAATGTTCGGTGAGAAAACGGTTTCATCCGATTTGTTTTTGAAAACGTTGGACATCGCAGATGCTGCGCAGAACTCAGTGAAGGTGCTTTCCCCTAAAACATTGGAATATTTAAACGCTTATAGCGCTGGCGTTAATGCATGGATCAATCGAGAGACTGGCGCGTTCGAGCCTTCATTGCCTGCAGAGTTTATCATTCTGGGACATAATCCAGAGCCTTGGGAACCTTGGCAGAGTCTCACAGTTTTGAAGGTTATGGCGCTGACATTGGACGCCAATATGGATGAGGAAATCGGCCGTTTGGCGCTTGCTGGGAAAGGGTTTGAACCACAGCAAATTGACGAGATTTATTCAATTGGTCCAAAAGATAATCCACCGCAATTACCTGATCTTAGAGCGCTTTATGGGTTTGATAAAAAAGGTAAGAATGGCAATAGTGGTAAGAAGGCTAGTGTCAGTGAAAATGAGCCGGCAATGCTAGCGACTGCTCCTTGGACGCTACAATTGCCAGCTTCGAACAATTGGGCGATATCTGGACGCCGCACTGAAAGCGGTAAACCACTCTTGGCAAATGATCCTCATTTGGGGCTGACGTCACCATCGGTGTTTTATCTAGCCCATATGAAATGGCAGGATGCTGGCCAAGAACGTAATCTTATTGGAGGAACTTTGCCGGGAACGCCGCTGATGTTGTCTGGACGTAATGACAATGTGGCTTGGGGGCTAACCACCACTTATTTAGATTCTCAAGATTTGTTTCTTGAGCAAATCAATCCTTTGAACCCTGATGAATATCGCACTGAGGATGGGTTCGTTGCTTTTGGCAAAGAAGACGTTGTGATCAAGGTCAAAGGGGGCGAGGATGTTCCGTTTGTACGCCGTACTTCCCGCCATGGCCCAGTGTTGCCTGACGGATATAAAAAACTGTGGGAGCGACTTCCTGACAACCACGTAGCAGCACTTTCTTGGACTGCTCTGGTAAAAGACGATACAACAGTGGACGGGATTTTTGCTATTGCTGATGCAAGTGATGTTGGTGATTTCATGATCCGTTCAAGGACGGTACATTCTCCTATGCAGTCCATTGTTGTTGCAGATGTGAACGGCAAGATTGGTGTTATTGCACCTGGCAAAGTTCCTATCCGATCCCGCTTCAATCAGATCGCAGGAAGAGCACCTGTTCCTGGATGGATACCGCTATTTGGATGGCAAGGATTTCTGGGGCCTTACGAGCAGCCTATTGTTGTGGATCCGCTATCTGGTGCGGTTGCTACCGCGAACGCCAATTGGCTTCCAGAAAAATATAAACACCATATTACGTTCGATTGGGCTGAGCACTTCCGTCAAGATCGTGTTGAAGAATTGTTTGTGAAAAGTAATTCCAAACATTCAATGGCTAGCATGATTGCTGGACAAGGCGACACCAAGTCGACAGCGCTCACGGAATTTCGTGATGAGATTTTACGCCAGCTTCCCCAAGGTGTTTTGATCAATGAGCAGATATTGAATGCAATGGAGCGCTGGGATGGCGCGATGCTTCGCGATAGTTCGCTTCCTTTGATCCTGACTGCTTGGCATCGTCAATTGGAAATCTTGATGCTGAAAGACGATCTTGGTGATGATTTTGAATTGGTAAAAAAAGGAAATATAACCCGAATTCTTGCGATGTTAAGAAGCACTGGAGCGCGGGACTGGTGCAATGATTTACAGACACCGGAAGCTGAGAGTTGTAGTGATATTCTCTTCAAAGCAGGGAACCTAGCTTTGGAAGAACTTGAAGAAAAATATGGACGCAATTGGCAGGAGTGGCGTTGGGGAACAGCAAATTTAACCTTGCATGAGCATCGCCCTTTTACTCAGGTTGATTTGCTCAATCCGTATTTCACCATCCGCCAGGAGATGGATGGCGGTAAGTACACATTGCTGAGAAATTCTTTTGATTTCTCCAAGGACGAACCTTACGCCGGGACGCATGGCTCAGCGCTCAGAACCATTTATGATTTTTCTGATTTTGAAAAGTCGCTGGTTATCATATCAACAGGACAAAGTGGCAATGTAATGTCGCCTCACTATGACGATCTTTCTAAGCTGTGGGGCGAGATGAAATATGTGCCATTGGTTACGAAGCCTGAGAATTATGAGAAGGGTGCATTGGGTACTTTGATTTTGAAAGCCGCATCAAACTAACTTGACAAAATGCACAAGGAAAATGTCCAAGATGAAACCAAGAGAAACAGTTTTGAAACAATTGGTGGATGTTGCATCTGGCCGGAAACCTGCTGATTTGGTCGTTCAGAATGGATGCTGGGTTAATGTTCATTCTGGTGAGATCATCCCTAATTCTGATATTGCCATCGTCGAAGGGAGGTTTGCCTATTGCGGGCCGGATGCGTCCCATTGCATTGGCCCCAAAACCAAAGTTGTGGATGCTAAGAACCAGTATCTGGTGCCCGGTTTGTGTGATGCGCATATGCATGTTGAAAGTGGGATGTTGACGGTCACGGAATTTTCGCGCGCCGTCATCCCTCATGGCACTACATCAATGTTTATTGATCCTCACGAGATTGCTAATGTGCTTGGTCTTGAAGGTGTTCGATTGATGCATGATGAGGCGATGGGCTTGCCGATCAATGTGTATGTTCAAATGCCATCTTGCGTTCCCTCAGCGCCCGGTCTTGAAAATGCTGGAGCTTCGCTTGGCCCCAAAGAAGTTGAGGAAGCGATGGGTTGGCCGAACATTATTGGTCTTGGGGAAGTGATGAATTTTCCCGGAGTTGCGGCAGGCGATAGGAAAATGCTGGGTGAAATTGCGGCGACAAATGCTGCCGGTAAAACGGTGGGCGGACATTATGCGTCTCCTGATCTTGGCACGGCGTTTCATGCTTATGCTGCTGGCGGACCTGCCGATGATCATGAGGGCACCCGCGCTGAAGATGCCGCCGCTCGTGTGCGCCAGGGAATGAAAGCGATGTTACGGCTTGGTTCAGCTTGGTACGATGTTGCTGAACAGATAAAAGCCGTTACAGAAATGGGGCTTGATCCGCGAAATTTCATTTTGTGTACTGATGATTGCCATTCTGGCACATTGGTCAATGATGGACATATGAACCGTGTTGTTCGCCATGCCATTGCACAGGGATTGAAACCGGTTACGGCAATTCAAATGGCTACGCTGAATACGGCGGAGCATTTTGGCTTGGAACGGGAATTGGGCTCTATTACGCCCGGCCGCAGGGCAGACTTTCTATTGGTATCGAATTTGGCCGAGCTGACAATTAATGCGGTCTATGGGCGAGGCAAATTGCTGTTTGATGGAAGCCGCCTGACTGCGAAAATGCCGAAATTTGATTACCCAGAAACTGCAAAAAATACAGTCAATATGAAACGCGATCTCGTTTCAAAAGACTTCCTGATTAATGCACCAAAACAAAGTGCCAAAGCAGATGTGAATGTGATTGGCGTGATTGAAAATCAGGCGCCGACCAAAGCCTTGATCAAGTCTGTTGCAATCAAAGATGGGCTTGTGCAGATGGATCGGGCGAATGATATTTGTCAAATCGCGTTGGTAGAACGCCATAGGGCGAAGGGCACAGTTACTAACGGGTTCGTTTCAGGTTTTGGTTATAATAAGGATTGCGCCATTGCTTCAACGGTCGCCCATGATAGCCATCATATCATCGTCATTGGTACTAACCATGATGATATGGCTGCTGCGGCCAATCGGCTAAAAGAAGTGGGCGGCGGTGTATGTGTGTATTCTCAGGATGAAGAATTGGCGCTAATTGAGCTACCAATTGCAGGGCTGATGTCAGATGAACCAGCAGAAGTAGTTGCAGCAAAAGCGGACAAGATGTTTGCTGCCATGGAGGCGATGGGATGCACGCTAAACAACGCCTATATGCAGCACTCACTCTTGGCCTTGGTCGTTATTCCTGAGTTGCGAATTTCAGATATCGGTTTGGTGGATGTACGAAAATTTGAGAAAATTGACCTATTCGTCTGATTTTTTCGTTTTTGATTTACGCGCCACCTTTGGCACATCAATCAAGTGCGTGATTGAGTTTGCATAGTATTCCAATAAAAGGCGCTCATTTGGATTGGCTTTGTATAGTCCGTCTTCATCTGTTGTGAGTATATGGCGAAGGGTCAACATTCTAATGCCTGTCGTGAGCGTGTAGTCTCGATCCTCGCGGGGAATGTGGACATGGCTCCCATGTTTTTCCAGCTGCTGGATCAATTTGAAGACGAGCGACTTCAGTTCCAACTCGCCAATCGATTTGTCCAGATTTTGCAAAAGAACGGTGCTTACAAGCGCAACCGGCAGGACCGGGATAATTGCACCAATTTCGCGCAACAATTCTTCGCCAAGTTTTTCGACGCCATCAAAATGGGCTTTTCGGTTTTTCTGATTGATCGTGACATCATTCTCAGAGTGTTTCGAAAAGTCGACCTTGTTGTTATTTGCAAATGTTGCCAGTGAAATGGGCTTTCCAAAACTCACACAGGCATGGCCATAGCGATATAGCCGCCCTTGAAATCGCAACTTGATCAAGTTCCAGACGAAGCTTGCAATTGCAGAGAGTTTCACACGAAAGTCTCTTCCCGTTGCTTCTTTTTCCTTTTTGGAAGTTAATATGCGATCTTCCAACACGCGATCATAATTTATCCCGACCGGGATGAAGATGATATCGCGGTCTTTCTCTGCGTTGAACCCTGCAATCATATAGGATATCAACCCTAGTTTGGGAGCGGATAATTTGCCATCCCGTGACAGCCCACCTTCTGGAAATACCGCTTGAGTTACGCCCTCCTTCGTTGCCTTTTGCACATAGCTTGCAAGCACTTTTCGATAAAGCGGGTTCTTGGAGTTTCTCCGAATGAAATAGGCGCCCATAGAGCGGAACAGGCTTTGTAAGAGCCAGACATTTGCCCATTCGCCTACAGCGTAGGAAAGGGATGCGCGGTTTGATGCCATATAGGTCACCAACATATAGTCCATGTTAGACCGATGGTTCATAACGAAGACGACGGTTGCGTCTTTTGGAACTTGTTTCAGTGCGTCATCATTGGTGTAGCCAAGGCGAACCCGATAGACGAATTCTGAAATCCAACGCGCGCCTCTGGTGCCGATGCCGAAATAGGCCAGAGGCGAAAAAGACGGGACGATTTCTTCGGCGTATTTCTTGGCTTCTTTCATCAACACCATGCGCGGTTTACCGGTGTTTTCATGCTCTAACTCAACCGCATCAATCACGTTTTGATCATAGAGTAATTGATCAACCAGCGTTTGTTTGCGCGTGAGTTTGAAAGGACGGATGCGCAAATCAAGTCGGCTGTTCAATTCGTCAATTGCATCATTCACGCGACGGCGAAAATACCAACGGACACTTGGCGCAAATATGCGGTCCACCAGTGCTATGGCCGTAAAAATCGCTAGGACGATTACCAGCCAGATTGGAATGTCGATGGATTGCGTCAATCCAGTTCCTTCACAGTTGCCTCTTGCAAAGAGCCTAGCGTGAAAGAAGGATCAAAGGCAATTTCTTATCTGCCGCCTGAAACAGGTTTAAACATGCGAGCCATGATGCCGTCTTTGTTGATGATGAGGTGTTTTAAAGCACCTAAGATGTGTAGGGCGATGAGCGGCATTATGACATGACCAGAGATGTCATGGACTTCCTCGAAAAACTCATGAAGGTCGCGGGATCCGCTTATGGGTGAGGGGATTTGAACCAGCCCAAATAGATCCAAAGATCGACCAATGCTCCAAGGCAAGAGGTAACCGGTAACCGTGACGACGAGTATGCTTGCTAGAAGTCCCCAAAGTACGATTTGGGAAATCAGATTTAAAATTGCGGGTTGATCTGGCTTTTGGTCAAACCCTCGAACCGGCCTGCGGAATACGCGCCAAAGTAAAAACAACCCCAATAGGGCGCCACCGCTAATATGGAATGTTTGCATGAAACTTCCGCGATCACCCTCATGGGTGAAGAACAACGCAATTACTGTAAAGGCAGCAATCCAATGAGCGATAATTGAAGTTCGCGAGTAGCCACTTGAATTTGAAGACATCGTTGATCGCTCCTAATTATGTCCATGCAATGTCCAATAAGAATGGATTATACACTCATCTTCAAGTTAGAAAGTTGTAATGTTCGGGATGTCGATAACAGCAAAATGTTTTAGATGCCGAACTCTGACCAAGGAATAAAATCCAATAAGTCGCCTTTGGATACGTTCGTTACTGCTTCAGGTATTTCAATTAAACCGTCAGCTTCGCGTAGCCCTGTGATCAATCCAGATCCATCACGGGCGAATTTCTCAAGACCAAAAGCTCCATCGGTGGGAGCATATATGCCACGCCAGAATTCACGGCGGTCCGGTTTCTTGTTATTAAAATCAAACAGGGCCGGGACCTTGAAGCGTTTTGGTTCATGCCAATCTGCGCCAGCCAAGCGAAGCAATGAAGGGCGAACATAAAGCAGGAAGCAGACGAAACAGGCGACAGGATTACCGGGTAATCCGAAGAATAGCGTATCGCCAATTTGCCCAAAGCTCATTGGACGTCCGGGTTTAACGGCTAACTGCCATAGATGACGCGTACCGAGTTTCTCCAAAGCTGCGATTATATGATCTTCTTCCCCAAGGGATGCACCACCGCTGGAAATTACAATGTCATTTGTCTTAGCTGCTTCAGCCAGTTTCGTTTCTATGACATCATAATTGTCAGGCTGAATGCCAAGATCTGTGATTTCCACCGGAAGCATTTTTAACAGGGATTGAAGCAGGTAACGGTTTGAGTCAAATACCTGTCCAGCTTGGGCTGTTTGCCCCGGTTCTTTGAGTTCATTACCACTTGACAAAATAGCAATTCGTAATGGTGAATAGACCTCGACTTTGGACTGCCCTGTAGAGGCGATAGCTGCTATCAGTTGCGGCGTGACTTGCTCACCAACTTTCGCAATTAGATCGCCCTGCATTAAATCCTCGCCCATGCGTCTTCGGTTTGCGCCCGGTTTCAAGCCTTGGGGAATGACAACGAAATCAGTTCCTTCTTGGGCATGTGTTTCGCAATCCTCTTGCATGGCAATCGTATCTGCGCCCTCTGGCATAACGGCACCAGTAAAGATGCGCACCGCTGACCATTGGGGAAGAGGGGACGGATTGATGTCGCCAGCGGCGATGCGTGCAGCAATTAGGAAAAACCCTCCGGCATCATCAAAATCTGAAGCGCGATAAGCATAACCATCTACGGCAGAATTATCTGTTGAGGGAATGTTGCGCGTTGCACGGATATCCTCAGCAAGAATTTTGTCCTGCGCTTCGCCTATATTTACCGTCTCTTTCGAAGTAATGCCAACCAGCCGTTCTTTCAGAATCTCCAAAGCTTCGTGATGGGGCAAACGTTCTTTGTCATGCAAGAAGCAATCGTTCAAGAGTTTGGAGGCTTTGGGTGGCTGCTTTCTCATCCGTCAGCCTTTGCACTTTTTAAAATGAAATTTGCGATCTGCCCGATGTCATTGTGTTGAAAGACGGGAAGCTTTGTTTGCGAAACTGAATCGGAAGAAATGATGGCTTTTATGCTATTATCATCTGGCCAAAGCGGAGCATCTTTGGCGGCTTCTTTTCTTATCAACTCAATCTTAGAATGGCCTTCGCGTTTGAACCCCTCAATAAGGATAAGGTCGCACGGAGAGAGTTTGTTCAGAATTTCTGATAGTGGAGGTTCATCCTCGTCTTTCAGCTCATGCATCAGGGCCCAACGATTTTTAGAAACCAATGCAACTTCGCCAGCGCCAGCTTTGCGATGTTGCCACGAGTCGGTTCCTTCATGGTCGATATCAAAACTATGATGAGCATGTTTAATGGTGGACACCTTCAATCCACGTGCTGAGAACTCGCTGACCAGAGCTGCAACCATTGTGGTTTTACCGGAATTTTTCCATCCAGTAACTCCGAAGATAATTGGCTTGTCATTCATAGTGGATTGGTCTCGATGATTTGCTCAGCACGCTTTAAATCGGCTTGGGTATTGATGTTAAAAAATGGATCCAAAGTTTCGTCGTTGGCAATATGCATGGGGAAATCAACTTTGATCAATGTAAAGCGTTGAACAAAAAGCATCACCTTCCGTTCGTTCTCTTTAACCAGAAAATTTTCTAATTCTTCAGCCAATGCAATGGGCCATGAGCCAAATACCGGATGGCGATTGCCGTCGCTATAAGCAAGGCAGATCGCTTGATCCTGTTCTTCTTCCGGCAAGCCTCTCAGTTCTGCTTCAAACCGCTCAACCAAATCTGTCGGAAAAAAGGGTGTGTCAGCAGGAATTGAAATCACCCGCTGGCAGTCTTGTCTATTTGCTTTTGCCCAAATCATTCCCGCAAGAACGCCAGCCAATGGCCCGGCAAAGCCTTCAACCGTATCTGCCTGAACAGGTTTTCCCATAAATTCAAAGCGTGTCCCGTCGCCATTGGCGTTGATGATGATTTCGCCTATTTGTACTTTTAGACGCTCATATGCGCGCGAGATAAGCGGTTTACCATCTAGCGTCATAAGGCTCTTTTCAGGCCCTTCCATACGCCTTGACAATCCACCAGCCAGAATAACGCCGAGCGTTTTACCGTGTTCGTCTTGATCAGTCATCGGACGATTTTCCTTTGCGTCCTGACTTTTTGTCTTCATCTGGAATTGAGGAAGGATCGATATCAAATTCGATACGGTCCAGCCCTGCCAAGGCGACAAACCGCTTGCCTCTGGCTCGGCCGATAAGGGTCAGATTTGCTTGTTTGGCCAGTTCCACGCCCCAAGCGGTAAAGCCTGAACGGGAAACCAGAATCGGAATGCCCATCATCACCGTCTTGATGACCATCTCCGAGGTGAGACGGCCAGTGGTGTAAAACATCTTGTTTGATGGATCGATTTTGTTTTGGAACATCCAGCCAGCGACCTTATCAACTGCGTTGTGACGACCAACATCTTCCATATAAACCAATGGCTGCTCGCCTTCGCATAGGACGCAGCCATGAATTGCTCCAGCTTTGAGATAAAGACTTGGTTCGGTGTTGATGGCTTTCGTCAGTTCATAAAGCCATGATGTTTTGAGTTTTGTGTTGCTTGGTAATTTGATGGTTTCAAAAGCATCAATGACATCGCCAAAGATTGTGCCTTGAGCGCAGCCGGAGGTGCGTACTTTCTTTTTCATTTTTTCTTCAAAATTGGTTTTGTGTCCGGTTCTAACAACAACAACACCAAGGTCTTCGTCATAATCAACGGCTGTTACTTCATCGCCAATTTTGAGCATATTTTGGTTGACCAAATATCCCAACGCCAGAAGATCAGGCTGGTCCCCGATGGTCATCATGGTGACTACTTCCTGAGCATTGAGATAAAGCGTCAAAGGGCGTTCTGTAACAACATCAGTGGTTACAGGTTGGCCGTTATGATCAATACCCGCAATTTGGGTGGACAGGGCAGGGTTGTCCGGATTTGGGCTAACGAGAAACTTGTTTTTCATCATAACTAACTAGGGTCTGCACTCAATTGGGAGGTCGATTTTGTGGAAGACAATTTGTTTGACAGTTAGGCGTAAAGTCGCAGGAAACCTTTTGGTTTTCAAGAGTTTACAACATAGCTGACGATAAAATTGGCCCCATCGCTTGCGGCGCTGTTAAACGGAAAAACTACCGCGTCAACGCTCTTAACCATGGGATAAACCATGCTTTGCGAGCGTTTCCTAGGATTTTTACCGTTTATCAAGCGCAAAATTGATCTCCCAATTGAGTGCAGACCTTAGGCTTTTTTTTTTGCTTTTTCCAGTGTTATTGCGACCTGGCGTGTGTAAAGCGTAAACCCGATGCCAATGACCGCGGCCGCTATCATCAACCACAATAGAGGAGCCGGCCCGGATTCTGGGGTTAGAAGTATTCCAGCCAATGCAGATAGCGCTGCACCTCCGCCAATTTGTATTGCTCCACCTAGGCCAGCAGCTGAACCAGCAAGGTGCGGCCGCACGCTAACCATGCCAGCCATTGCAGATGGAAGGGTCATGCCGTTGCCAGCGCCTACCAAAAACAAGGGACCAAAAAAACCTAATGCATGGGTGAAGCCTAAAGAAAAATAGATAAGGCTGATTACAACGCCGATAACTGCAACAACTGCGCCAATGATCATCATTGGAAATATTCCAATGCGCGTTGAAAATCGACCTGTAATGAAATTGCCAAACATATAACCGACAGCAACAAAAATGAAATATAAGCCAAGTTCAGAAGGCTGTAGTTTCAAGTGGTTTTCGGCTACATAAGGCGCTCCGCCTAGGAAAGCGAAAAAAGTGCCTGAGGCAAAAAGTGCGGAAAACGTGAAGCCCCAAAAACGTCTTGAGCGCAGCAGTTCAGGATAAGCTCTGAACTGTGACCCCATGCTTGTACTTTTGAATTTGTTTGTTTCTTGAAGGTCAAAAATGATGACGATAAGGACAATTAAACCAACAATTGCCGTGAAATAAAATACGGCCTGCCAGCCATACTGCTCCTGCAATAGGCCTCCAGCAATTGGGCCTATCATCGGGATTAATGTCATCCCCATTGTCACATAGCCGATCATACTGGCGGCTTGTTCCATGGGAACCATGTCGCGGACGATGGCGCGTGATAGTGCATAGCCGGCCACAATCGATGCTTGTGCCATGCGGGCGATCATGAAGCCTTCTATAGTGGTGGCCTGTGCAGCAGCGATTGTCGCGGTCAAAAAGATGATGAACCCGATAATGATCATAGGCCTACGACCATAGCGATCAGACAATGGGCCAACGATCAATTGCAGGATAGCTGTCATACCGAGATAGGCAGATACCGCAAGCTGCATGATCGCATAATCGGTTTGGAAATAGCTGGTCATCGCGGGTAGGGATGGCAGAATCAGGTTCATGTTCAACGCGCCCATCCCCGCTAACAGAACAAGCGTAAAGATGTGAGGAGGCGTGTGACGGTTTAAAAACCGAGATAGATGGCGTGGTTCCAAACTTGCGGCAGCTTTTTCGTCCATGTTTTCAGGCCTAGCGGTTTGGCGGTTGAATGATTTTTTGCTGATGCACAAAGCGTTCACGATAGATCGTGTAAACGCCCGACGCCACAATAAAAGCAGCGCCGATTAAGGTGTATGTATCGGGATATTCTCCAAAAACAAGGGCGCCACCTGTGATGGAAAAAAGAAGAACGGTGTAGCGAAAGGGCGAGACGAAACCAATATCCCCCATGCGCATTGCCGTTACAACACCGAAATAGCCGACAACCAAAAAGATTGAAGTTGTTGCAAGTAGACCTAGTGATTGGCCGGATACAGGCTGCCACGGCTCGAACATTGCCGTGGCTGCGCCCATCAGTGTGACACCGATGGCTGTGAACAAGGCAATCATTAAGCTTGGCGTGGTTTTGGCTATCGAGCGCGTCGCGATGTCTCGCAAAACTGAAGCCGCCACAGCCACCAATACCCAAATCGAATATATATCAAAGCCATCTGTTCCAGGGCGGATGATGATCAACACTCCGACAAAGCCGATGAGAATCGCGAGCATTCGCCGCCAACCCACTTGCTCGCCCATGAAGAATGCGGCATAAAGCGTGAGAGCCAAGGGAAGGGCTTGGAAAATTGCAGAAACATTCGCCAAGGGAATGTGAAATATTGCCTTTACGAAAGTAAGAGTGGCCAGCATTTCGCCCAAGGAACGCAAAATTATGGGCTTCGTCATCATGCTTTTCATTGGGCGCAATTGCCCTGAAAATCTTGCCACTATGTAAATTGCAATACAGGCAAAACAGCCTCGAATGAACAAAGTCTGCCCAAGTTCGAGGCTTTGACCAACGAATTTCACGAATATGTCGTTTATCGTGAAACCAGCCATGGCGAGAACCATGAAGGCACTGCCTTGCAGGTTTTCCGCTGGTGTAGCCGGGATAGCTATTGTTTTTGGAGACTTGGACAAAGCGAGAGGCCATTGCTGTATATTAGGACTTTAGCCCTAACACACCAATGATCTTTGTCACGCAAAATAGATGCGTAAGCGTATTATTCGGCAGCTAACAAAGCCGGAATATTTTAACCGCCTGTGGTGCTCATATGACGACCAACTGATGGCTTCGAAGTGCGATCAATTATGAAGTCATGGCCCTTTGGCTTGCGCAAAATGGCTTCATCAATGGCATTAGAAAGCAGCTCATTGCCTTCCGATTCGCGCAAAGGCACACGCAAATCAGCAGCATCTTCTTGACCCAAACACATGAATAATGTGCCTGTGCAGGTTAAACGAACGCGGTTGCAGCTTTCGCAGAAATTGTGGGTCATCGGGGTAATGAAACCCATGCGCCCGCCAGTTTCTTCAACTTTGACATAGCGGGCAGGGCCGCCGGTCTTATAAGGAATTGGCAACAGGCTGTATTTTCCTTCAAGGCGTTGGCGAACCAAAGACAGCGGCAAATATTGGTCGGTGCGATCTTCGTCAATTTCACCAAGTGGCATGGTTTCTATCACAGTGAAATCATAGCCTTCGCCATGGGCCCACTGCATCATCGGCTCTAATTCATGCTCGTTGACGTCTTTCAAAGCTACGGCGTTAATCTTGACTTGAAGGCCAGCTTTTTTCGCAGCTTCGAGCGAATTCATAACCTGCTCAAGGCGGCCCCATCGGGTGATCTTTGCGAATTTGTCCGCATCCAAAGTGTCCAAGGAAACGTTTACGCGGCGTACACCACAATCATACAATTCATCGGCAAATCGATGGAGCTGCGATCCATTGGTTGTGAGGGTCAGTTCTTCCAGCGCACCGCTGTCCAGATGACGGCCCAAAGAGCGTACCAATTCCATGATGCCGCGACGTACAAGTGGTTCTCCGCCTGTGAGACGCAGTTTCTTAACGCCTTTTTCGATAAACACGGTGCAAAGGCGATCAAGCTCTTCGAGCGTTAAAAGATCTTTCTTCGGCAGAAATGTCATGTCTTCAGCCATGCAATATACACAGCGGAAATCACATCGATCTGTGACCGAGACGCGCAGATATGAAACCATGCGTCCAAACGGGTCCAGCATGCCATTTGTTTGGCTGATGGGCTCAATCTTGTTCAAGTCAGGTATGAAATCAGACACGCTTGGCTTCCTGTAAATCCGTAAGTAATTTCATGAGCCTATTGGCTGTCTGCGACCTGGTCAATAAAAGAAGTGTTTGAAACTCCAAAATTAGAAATCAAACAGCTCCTTAATGAAGGAAGCATGTATGCTGGATTTTTTGTAGTAATCCGGACGCTTGTCTTCCTTAGATTTACTGCGGCGTTTATCATCGTCTTTTGAGTGCTTGCGATCATCATCATCGTCGTCGTCATCGTCATCGCGCTTTCTAGGCGACTGCGAAGCTGTTTTTGAAGCAGCAATGGAGGGCGAGCCTGTGTCTGAGCGCTCGATGATTTTGTCCAACTCGCCTCTGTCTAGCCAAATACCACGGCATCTTGGACAATAGTCGATTTCAACTCCGTTTCTTGCGGTCATTAAAAGGGTTTCACCGTCTATCGGGCACTGCATCCATCTCTCCATCTGTTAACCCGATTGATATGTGATTTCGGGTTTCGGTTTTCAAGCAATTTCCGAGTTTATGGTTTTGAAAACGTTTACATCAATTTAGGTCAGCATTGTTGACCTAAATTCTGTTTAAGAATATGAATATTGCTGGTCACACATTGGGATCTTTGCGCTTGGGAGAAAAATACAATGGATTGGGAACAGGTTTTTGCCAGCCGCACTTCGCGGATGAAGGCTTCCGAGATTCGCGAATTGCTGAAACTGCTGGATCAGCCCGATATTATTTCGTTTGCAGGCGGTATTCCTGATCCGGCGCTGTTTCCTAAAAAAGAATTTGAACAGGCTTTTGCGTCTATTTTCGCAAGTGGTGAGAGCGATACGGCTTTGCAATATTCGGTGAGTGAGGGCTACAAACCTTTGCGCCAATGGCTGGTAAATGAAATGGGCAAGATAGGTGTTCCCTGCGACATAGACAATATTCTAATCACCTCAGGCTCTCAGCAAGCGCTGGATTACCTGGGTAAACTATTTCTTTCGCCAAATGATACGGCTTTGGTAAACTGGCCGACTTATCTGGGCGCCTTAGGGGCGTTCAATGCCTATGAGCCGCAATATGACCGGCTGATAGCCAATGGGAATAGATCCGCTGACGATTATAAGCAGCAGGCAGCCGAGCAGGGCGGCAAGGTGAAATTTGCCTATATGTCTGTCGATTTTGCCAATCCAACTGGCGAAACGATTGACGCAAACGAGCGCAAAAACATTTTGAAACTGGCTGAAGAGTTGGACATCGCGATCATTGAGGATGCTGCCTATCAGGCATTGCGTTATGACGGTGAAGCCCATGCGCCAATCCTTGCTGTGGAAATTCAGCAAAAGGGCAGTATCGAAGATTGCCGAACGCTTTATTGCGGCAGTTTTTCCAAGACACTCGCGCCGGGTCTAAGGGTAGGGTGGATCTGCGCTGCCAAATCGGTCATCACGCGTCTGGTCTTGATGAAACAAGCATCAGATTTGCATTCATCGACCATCAATCAGATGGCGATTTATAAGGTTGCGAAGGACCATTTCGAAACGCATGTCCCGAAAATTCGCGATGTCTATAAATCACGACGCGATAAGATGCTGGTTGAATTGGAAAAGCATATGCCAAAAACCGAGCGCTGGTCTCAGCCAGAAGGGGGCATGTTTGTTTGGCTGACTTTGCCCGATGGTATGGACGGGGCGGAACTGCTTGCCAAGTCATTAGAAACCCAACGAGTAGCTTTTGTTCCCGGAAAAGCGTTTTTTGCTGATGGTTCTGGCGCCAACACAATACGGCTCAATTTCTCCCGCCCTGATCATGCAACTATTGAAGAGGGGATTTCGAGATTGGGCAAGTTGATGAAAGAAGCGGTGTAACGAAGCTCCCTATTGAACGGGTTGTTCCTTGCGCAATTTCAAGCTGACTGCCAGTTTGTTCAATCCGTTTCTTGTGCGCTCACCGATATTGGTCAGCAGATTGGTTGTTCCTGTTCGCACATAAGCAAAACCGTTTTCAATGCGGGTAACAACACGCTTGGTGGGTTTTGGGTTTTCAGTGTTTGACGGTTGCTGGCCTAAATCAACCGGAGCAAGCGGCAAGGGCTTGGTTTGATCCAATGGTTCTGCTGCGGCAACCGATTGTTCCGCATCAGGGTTACAATGACCTGTCACAACTGGATAATCGGTATCGTCCATCTTCATCAGCAAAGGCGGAATGGCTTCTTCGCACTTCGCGTGATTTTCATAGACCGTCTTCGATTGGGAAATGAATTGGCAATCTTGCAGCGCGTCGCCGCATCCTAAAAATGTCATTGTTACTGCTGCCAATGTATGGATCATTTTGTTTGTCCAAAGTGAATTCTTTGAAACGCATTAGGCTTGAAAACAGACAAAATTAAGTCTGTTTGGATAGTCACACTTCGTATTTAGACTCATACTTTTGGCGCTGTTGGCGCTTCCATAAGGTGATTGCGCTTGATCCAGACTTTTGCACCAGTAGGGCCTGTTTGGGCTGATGAAGTGCTGCCGTTGGGTAGCCGAAGCCATGACTGCTCTTTGAGTTGATCTCTGCTTTCTTCAAAGCTGCCTTCAAGCACCAGCACTTCGATGCTTCTTTCAGCCTCAAGGTTGATAGTCGCATTGGCTTCCCATCGCTCGAGCGAGACTTCTTCATGGTCATCGGCAAAGAGCAACATGGTCTCAACACCTGATCTTTGATCGTCCGCGGCGAACGCTTTGTGATTGGTATCTATGCGGATTTGGGTTCGATCCGCCGTATCAAATTGCCCAAGCTTCACAAAGATCACGCAGCCAGGTTCAGAGCGTGGGGTGTGGGATGATTGCGGTGGGTTGCGAATATAACTACCGGCTGGAAAGTCACCATGTTCGTCTTGAAATACGCCTTCAAGAACCAGAAATTCCTCACCGCCTGTATGGACATGAGGCGAAAAATAACTGCCGGGAGCATAGCGAACAATAGTCGTAGCTCGCGCAACTTCGCCGCCAAGACGATCTAGCATCCGTCGATCAACCCCTGCCATCGGGGAGGTTTTCCAAGGCATTTCTTTAGAGTGAACAACAACGCGATCGTCAAAATTTGCATTCAGTTCCATGGAACAGGCTCCGGTGGTTTGTGTGCAGACGTTGAAACCCACAATCGCGTGCGTGATTAAAATTCTTGTTATTTTATCCTAAATTTAACTCTTTAAAAAAATCATTGCCGTTGTCATCGATAACGATAAACGCAGGGAAGTCTTCCACTTCAATTTTCCAGATCGCTTCCATGCCAAGTTCTGGATATTCAAGAACATCGACTTTTTTAATGCAGTCTTGTGCCAAGCGCGCGGCAGGGCCACCAATGGAGCCAAGATAGAATCCGCCATGACGGGCGCAGGCATCGCGTACCTGGCGCGAGCGGTTGCCTTTGGCCAACATCACCATAGAGCCGCCGAAGGACTGGAATTGATCCACATAACTATCCATGCGGCCTGCCGTTGTGGGGCCAAAGGAGCCTGACGCCATGCCTGTTGGGGTTTTAGCTGGGCCTGCATAATAAACCGGATGGTCTTTGAAATATTGAGGCATGTCTTCGCCGTTTTCCAGCCGTTCGCGGATTTTAGAATGGGCAAGATCGCGCGCCACGATGATAGTTCCTGTCAGGGAAAGACGAGTCTTAACAGGGTGTTTGCCGAGTTCGTTGAGAATATCCTTCATCGGCTGATTAAGATCGATCTTCACCACATTATCGTCGAGATGTTCGTCAGTTACTTCGGGCAGATATTTTGAAGGATCGGTTTCAAGCTGCTCGAGGAATATGCCTTCTGCAGTGATCTTGCCCATGGCCTGGCGGTCAGCAGAGCAGGATACGCCGAGGCCGATGGGAAGCGATGCGCCATGGCGCGGCAAGCGAATAACGCGAACGTCATGGCAGAAATATTTACCGCCAAATTGTGCGCCCACACCCATTTGTTGGGTCAGTTTGTGAACCTCTTTTTCCATTTTCAGATCGCGGAATGCATGGGCCTCCTCGCTGCCAGTAGTTGGCAAGCTGTCGAGATATTTTGTGGAGGCGAGTTTCACGGTTTTCAGTGTTTGTTCTGCGGACAATCCGCCAATGACAATTGCCAAATGGTATGGGGGACATGCAGATGTGCCGAGCGTCAAGATTTTCTCTTTGAGGAAATCGATCATTCGGTCATGGGACAAAAGAGAAGGCGTTCCTTGATATAAGAATGTTTTATTCGCTGAGCCGCCACCCTTGGCAACAAATAAAAATTTGTAAGCGTCGTCGCCTTCAGAGTAGATTTCGATCTGTGCTGGCAGATTATTTTTGGTGTTCTTTTCTTCGAACATCGAGATTGGTGCAAGCTGGGAGTAACGCAAATTGTGTTTTTCATAGGCGTCCATCACGCCTTTGCCGAGTAAAGCCTCGTCTGTTCCATCAGTCCAGACATGAATGCCTTTTTTACCCATGACGATGGCAGTGCCGGTATCCTGACACATGGGCAACACACCGCCAGCGGCGATGTTTGCGTTTTTCAACAAATCAAAAGCAACAAATCGATCATTCTCGGTTGCTTCCGGATCATCGAGAATGGAAGTCAATTGCTTCAAATGGGCAGGGCGCAATAGATGGTTGATGTCCATGAATGCTTGTTCGCATAGAATTCGAAGACCTTCGGTCTCGACTTGTAATATTTTTTTGCCTTGAAACTCGGTGACGCTAACATGGTCGGACGACAATTTGCGATAAGGCGTGGTGTCTGGGCCAAGGGGAAAAATATTATAAGCTGTGTTGCTCATGAGAACTCCAATGGAAGGATCATAGTATTGGATGTCTTCCTAGCCTCATTTTTCCCAGACTTAAAGCCGCCATTGGTCGGATATTCCCATTTTGCCAAACTGCGTCCGGTTAGGAATTGATAACCATTTGAATCGGTTTTTAATCAATTTAGTCGATTTTGGCGCGCACGTTTACAAAATCGAAGTCAAACGACCCGTATAAGGCTCTCACAGGGACCGGCACGTCAATTAAGAACAATAAGCCGGCAGTGGTGGATTAATATGAGTTTACAGGCGAAAACAAAGCGCTTGAGCGTTTTTTCAGGTTTGCACTTCAGATTTTTGGGGTTGGTTGCAGGCATTGCGGTGTTGTTAATGACAGCGCAATTAGCGACAGATACCATTTCAGAAATGAACAAAACCAAGGCCAATCGCTATAAAGAAGCATTGGGCGTTACGAATGTGATTGCGCGTTCGTTGGAAAAGCAATTTTGGGACATCGATGTCGATGATATCGAGCAGATCTTGGCATCGGTTCTTGAACGCAGCGATATTTTGCAGCTGACTTTGGTTGATGTGAACAAGACATTCTGGCTTGATGGCGATGTGGTTAGTTCGCTGATTATTCCCTCTGAGCACTCACCGTTGCAAACCCGCGCCATGGAAACAGGAAAGACAGCGTTTGAAGTGTCTGAAAACAAAATAGAGGTTGCTGAACCGTTGATGGATACGGCCTCAAGTGGCTTTGGCGCTAAGCCGCAAGTTATGGCTGCTGTGACGATCAGTTTTCATAATCCCGGCTTGATGGAAGTTCTCGTTCCTATTTTGAAGTCTAAAATTTATTCTGTGATACCGATACTACTGTTTGGTTTGCTGATCGCAGCGAAAATGGTGTCACAAATTACTGCGCCATTGCGCGGACTATCTCAAACTGCACAGGCGATTGCTGCTGGTGATCTTGACCGAGAAGCAGAAGGCAAGGGCGCGATTGAAATTCGCCAGCTGGCCGATTCATTCAATCAGATGGTTGCAACTATTCGTCAAAACATCGCCCAGATTTATGAACTTGCCTATGTTGATAAAATTACACGCTTGCCGAACCGTGAGTTCTTCAAACGCGAATTAACGGCTGCTGTCTCAAAAGTTTTGCGTAACAAAGCATCAGGCGCTCTCTTGTTCGTTGATCTGGACGGCTTCAAGCGCGTCAACGACACATTCGGCCATGAGTTTGGCGATAAGCTATTGTCACAATTTGCTGACAGAATTGGTGAAGTAGTAAGAAACGGTGATCAAATATCCTTTGACGCAGCACAGGAAGCCCATGAATTGGCTTCTAAAGATTCTCAGAAACAGTCTAAGGCCAGCACATTTGCGCGCCTTGGCGGTGACGAGTTTACAATTTTGCTTCCCGAGATTCGCGAAGAAACAGATGCGGCTGCAGTTGCACGCAGGATCATCGCATCTGTCAGTGCGCCATTTGAAATTGATGGCAAGGAAATCATGGTTGGAACGTCTATTGGAATTTCTACTTTTCCGCGTGATGGACAGGATTATCAGTCGATATTGAAACATGCGGATATGGCGATGTACCAAGCCAAGGATGAAGGCAAGAATACCTATCGGTTCTTTTCTGCTGAACTTAACGAACAAGCCAGCAACAAGTTGGAAGTTGAATCCGATTTGCGTAAGGCACTGGTTAACGGTGAGTTAAGCTTGTTTTATCAACCAAAGATCGATTCGCACACCAATTCGGTCGTCAGCTTGGAAGCCTTGATCCGCTGGCATCACCCTGAAAAAGGGATGATCAATCCAGGGGCCTTCATCTCCATAGCTGAAGACTGTGGTTTGATTTTACCGCTTGGGGAATATGTGATCGAAACTGCCTGTGAGCAATTGGTAGCTTTTGCCAAACAGGGCCGCTCATTGCCGATAGCCGTGAATGTTTCCATACAGCAATTCGAAAAAGAAGATTTCAGCGATATTGTGATAGCGATCTTGAAGCGAACAGATGCCAATCCGCGCTTGCTTGAGTTGGAAATCACCGAAAGTATGGCGATGAACAATCCGGATATTGCGCTTACTCATATCCAGATACTGAAAGAAATAGGCGTGCGTTTTGCAATCGATGATTTTGGAACGGGTTACTCAAATCTTGCGCAACTTAGTCGCATTCCGTTTGATGTTTTCAAGATTGATTGCAGCTTTGTTAATGCGCTTTGTGGCGATGATAAAAACGGTGAAGCGATTGTTCGCACGATCATCGCATTGGCTCATAGTTTGAATTATGAAACGGTTGCTAAAGGTGTGGAGACGCAAGAACAGCTAGATGCATTGAAAAAAGCTGGCTGCCGTATCATGCAAGGTTTTCTTTTTGCCAAGCCGATGAACATCGATAATCTCAACGGTTGGCTGGGTGAAGCGGAAGCTTTATCGCAAAAAGCAGTTGCTTAAAATTGATTGGCTTAGGATATTTTATCTCAAGCCAGTAATCACTTCATAGGCTTGATCGAAATGCGAGATGATTGCGTTTGGTGAGAAATTGGAAACGGGTTCGGCGGAATAACCAAAATCCACCAAAATAAGCGGCATTTCAGCATTTTTTGCTGCATTTGCATCGGTAATGGTGTCGCCAATCATGATACCCTTGGTTTTGTTTGCAAGCTTTAAGGTTTCTAGTAAATGCCTTGCATCGGGCTTTCTAAACTCAAAACTATCGCCTCCTGTGATAGACGGAAAACGCTGAATGATGTTGAGTTCTGACAATAGTTTTCTTGCCATTACTTCATATTTATTCGTGCAGACGCACAAAGTATGACCGTTGGACTGAAGTTGATCCAATAAGGGTAAAACACCCGGATAAAGCTCTGAATGCACAGAGATGTGTTGCTCATAATGGGCAAGAAATGATGTGTGTAATTCACCGAGCAAATCGTCCGACAGATCGGTTTCATGCAATTCGAATGCCCTTTTAATCATGGCGATTGACCCTTGGCCAACCAAATGGCCGATCTCATTCAAGGTAAATGTTTGGAAACTGTGATCTTTAACGGCATGGTTCAAAGAGGCCAGAAGATCAGGCGCAGTGTCAGCAAGGGTTCCGTCTAAGTCAAAAATTATTGCAGTTTCGTGTTCCATTTGAAATCCTATCAAAGCATCTGTTTATTTTGAACTCGACGTATCTTAGAGAGCGTAAGCAAACAAGTGGCGCTGTGCGATACGTTTTCGATTAATCGTCAAATTTTTATACACCGTGATCTTTCTTCGATCTCTGGCAAAGACCGAAAGGCCATGTTAGGCGTCTGTGAAAAATAAAAATTACGGACAGGATATTGAATGTCTAAAGAACTAAAAATTGAAGCTGCTAAGGCTGCGTTAGGCTTCGTAAAAGATGGCATGAAACTTGGTATTGGAACGGGCTCAACAGCTGACGAATTTATCCGTTTGCTTGCGGTAGAAGTGAAAAACGGACTTTCAATTATTGGCGTGCCTACGTCAGAGCGCTCTCATGCATTGTGCGCTGAGTTAGAGGTTCCGCTAACAACCTTAGAAGAAACACCTGAACTCGATCTTACAATCGATGGAGCAGACGAGCTTGATGGTGACATGCGCCTCATAAAGGGTGGTGGTGGCGCGCTGTTGCGGGAAAAAATTGTGGCTGCAGCGTCCGGCCAAATGGTTGTCATCGTCGACGAATCCAAAGTCGTTGAAACGTTAGGTACTTTTCCTTTGCCAATCGAAGTTAATCCGTTTGGCCTTGGTGCAACACGCATTGCTATTTCCAAACTGGCGGATAAATTAGGTTTGGTGGGCGAAATTGCACTGAGGGGAGGCGACAAACCCTTTGTCACAGATGGTGGGCATTTTATTTTGGATGCATCTTTTAGCCGTATTCCCGATGCAGAAGGTCTGTCGGATGAGTTGTTAAATATCCCTGGTGTGGTTCAACACGGATTGTTCATTGGACTGGCATCAGCCGCAGTTATCGCTGGCCCTGAAGGTATTCGTATAATAAAACGTTGAAAATAGATGCTTTAATCTTTACTCGATAGGGCATCAGTTGGGCAATCGGCCTGATCAAGGAGAGTTTTTGAAATGAAATTGAGTTTAAAAGTGATCGCGACAGTCGTTTGTTTTGGGTTTGCGTTCGGATCATTGACGACAGGCGCTAATGCTCAGGAAATCGCAGAGAGTCATTTAACTGCGGCGCGTGATGCGATGAGTTCCGCTCGCACAACCGAAGGCTTTGATGGTATACTTCCTCAGTTGGCTGAAGAGGCGAAGGCAGAACTAATTCGCAATCGCCCTGATCAGGAAGAAAAACTAACTGAATTGGTAGATGGAGTAGCTATTTCGATGGCAGGACGCCGTGGAGATTTGGAAAATGAAGTTGCTACTGTCTTTGCAAAAGCATTTAGTGAAGCTGAATTAACGGAAATTGCCGCGTTCTATAATTCTGATGCGGGCCAAAAATTCCTGAGAGAGAGCCCAATTGTCCTGCGCGAAATGACCGGTGCTTCACGCATTTGGGCATCTGGGGTAAGGCGGGATATGCAGCTTGCTATTCAAGAAAAGTTGAAAGAAGCAGGCTTGCAATAAGGCGAAATGCGCTTTCAAGATAACAAATTTTTAGCCTGGCATGTGCTTGCATGCCGGGCATTTTTTTAGCAAAAGCAAGTTCGAAGTTGTTTTCGACAATTCGTGCCGCGAATTTTTTTCCAAAACCTGATTGAGGTAATTTCTATGAGCAAGTTTGACTATGACCTTTTTGTAATTGGCGGTGGCTCAGGTGGTGTTCGGGCAGGTCGGGTTGCAGCTTCAATGGGAAAGCGGGTTGGCGTTGCTGAAGAATCTCGTTTTGGCGGAACATGTGTTATTCGCGGATGTGTTCCCAAGAAATTGATGGTTTATGCATCACAATTTTCCAAATATTTTGAAGATGCAGCTGGCTATGGTTGGGAAGTAGGTGAGCGTTCTTTCGATTGGTCGAAACTTGTTGCGGCAAAAGAGGCTGAAATAACACGCCTTGAAGGGCTTTATCGAAAAGGCCTTGAAAATAACAAGGCTGAAATGATGGATAGCAGGGCAGTCGTTACAGGACCTAATTCGGTTCGACTTCAAGCAACAGGTAAAGAGGTTACTGCCGAGAATATTTTGATAGCGGTGGGCGGGCGTCCTAATCACATGGTTGAAATGGCTGGCCACGAACACTGCATTGTCTCAGATGATGTTTTTGATCTTCCAAGACTGCCAAAGTCCATGGTTGTCCTGGGAGCTGGTTATATCGCTTTGGAGTTTGCATGTATCTTTGCGCAACTCGGAACCAAAGTTACCGTTGTTTATCGCGGACAAGAAGTGTTGCGCAGCTTTGATGGGGATGTGCGTAGCCATGTGCATCAGGAGATGGAAAAGAAGGGCGTTACCTTTGAATTTGGCACGACTATTGCCTCTGTTGAAATGGACGGCGAAAGTCGGAAAGTAACGCTATCGAATAATAAAGTCTTAGAAGCAGATGAAGTATTACTGGCGATCGGTCGCAAGCCGAATACGGAAACTCTCGGTCTTGAAGCCGCTGGGGTTGCCTTGGAATGGGACGGGCGTGTTGCGGTCGATGAATATTCGCGAACCAATGTTCCTTCGATCTATGCGGTTGGTGATGTCACAGACCGGGTTAATCTAACCCCTGTGGCGATCCATGAGGCCATGTGTTTGATCGAAACGCTTTACAAAAATAATCCGACTATTCCAGATCATGAATTGGTAGCAACGGCCGTCTTCACGCAGCCTGAAGTCGGCACTGTTGGCATGAGTGAAGAAGAGGCCGCAGAAAAGCATCGTGATCTTAAAATTTTCAAGGCTGTGTTTCGCCCGATGAAATATATTCTTCCAGGTCGAGAAGAAAAAATGTTGATGAAAATAGTGGTTGAATCCGCGACCGATCGTGTTTTGGGTATTCATATCGTCGGGCCCGACTCTGGCGAAATGGCGCAGTTACTGGGAATAAGCTTAAAGATGGGCGCTACAAAAGCTGATTTTGATCGCACAATGGCCGTGCACCCGACGGCAGCTGAAGAACTTGTGACGCTTTATCAACCAAGCTATTTGGTGGTTGATGGCAAACGGCAGGACTGAATATGTCAAATGGAATGATGGCATATTTTGGCTATGGATCTTTGGTCAATCTCAACAGTTTGCGAACCAAGTATATTGCAGCCTATCCCGCCCGATTAAATGGCTGGCGGCGCCACTGGCAAGCTAGCGCATCTGGTATCAGCGCAATCGAGCGCATGAATCCGGCTCTATTGAGTGTGCACATGCATGGAGAAATGAGCAGTTATATCGATGGCATGTTGATCATTGACCATTTGGATCACCTACCTGCGCTTGATGAGCGTGAAGTGAATTATCATCGTGTGCCAATCAATGACGATCTGTTGCTTGCCAGCAATGTTGACGGCTTGGACAATATTCCTGTCGAGCATCGGTTTGTTTATGTGGCCAATGAAAGCCCTGATGATCAGTCACCCTTGCTTCAGTCCTATTTGGATGTGGTCATGGGCGGGTTTCATGCTTTAAATGGTGAGCAGGGCGTCCATGATTTCATCTCGACTACTCTAGGCTTTGGGCGTTCGATTATCACTGATCGCCATCAACCGCGTTATCCAAGGGCCATGGCGATAGAAGAACCAATGGCAAAGTGGTTTGATGACCTGTTGAAACAGGCTGGCGTCCGTTTCGATTGATTTGCAGGTTTTTTACTGGCAATGCGATTCACCTTTGCTTATAAGTTGGCGCAATTGACGGGACGAACACTGGTGAAAATGCGATTGAGCGTTCCAAAACAAGTTTTTGCGTAAAAGGAGCCTGATATGGCTGATAATTGGACCCCTAATTCTTGGCGCTCGAAGCCATTCGTTCAAATCCCGGATTTTCCTGATAAGGAAGCCTTGGTTGTTGCTGAAAAACGCTTAGCCAGTTTTCCGCCTTTGGTATTTGCAGGTGAGGCGCGCGCGCTAACCAAATCTTTGGGCAAAGTTGCAAATGGCGATGCGTTCCTTTTGCAAGGTGGCGATTGCGCTGAAAGTTTCGCTGAACATGGCGCTGACAATATCCGCGATTTTTTCCGCGTCTTTCTGCAAATGTCTGTTGTGCTTACTTTCGCGGCTGCCAAACCTGTCGTGAAAGTTGGTCGGATAGCTGGTCAGTTTGCAAAGCCACGTTCGTCTGACTTTGAGAAAAAGGGTGATATTTCGCTGCCAAGTTATCGCGGTGATATTATCAATGGCACTGAGTTTGATGAAGCAAACCGTATTCCTGATCCTGAACGCCAGATCATGGCTTATCGCCAGTCTGCGGCAACGCTCAATTTGCTTCGCGCTTTTGCTCAGGGTGGCTATGCCAATCTTGAGCATGTGCATGAGTGGATGCTGGATTTCGTTGACAAAAGCCCACAGTCGGATCGCTATAAACAGATTGGTCAGCGTTTGACGGAAACGCTTCGTTTCATGAAAGCCATTGGGTTTTCTGCAGACGATCATCCGCGTTTGCGTGAAACAGAATTCTATACAAGCCACGAGGCTCTACTGCTTGGATATGAAGAAGCGCTGACCCGCGTTGATTCAACCAGTGGTGACTATTACGGCACGTCTGGTCACATGCTTTGGATTGGCGACAGAACACGTCAGCCAGACCACGCGCATGTTGAATATTGCCGGGGTGTTAAAAATCCATTGGGCTTGAAATGTGGCCCGACCACTTCTACCGAAGGATTGCTGGAACTCATTGATATTCTCAATCCATCCAATGAAGCTGGGCGCCTAACGTTGATCGCTCGCTTTGGTTCTGAAAAAGTTGGCGAGCACTTGCCGAATTTGATCAGGGCTGTTGAGCGTGAAGGCAAGAAAGTTGTTTGGAGCTGCGATCCAATGCATGGCAACACCATCACCTCAGACAGCGGCTACAAAACCCGTCCGTTTGAGCGCGTGCTTAAAGAGGTTCAGCAGTTCTTTGCTATTCATCGCGCTGAAGGCACGTATCCAGGCGGTGTACATTTTGAAATGACTGGTAAGGACGTTACCGAATGTACAGGCGGCGCGCGCGCTGTTTCTGATGAGGATCTCGGTGAGCGTTATCACACTCATTGCGATCCACGCTTGAATGCGACGCAATCATTGGAATTGGCATTCTTGGTTTCAGAATTGCTGCAGGAAGATCAGGGCAATGTGAAGCAGAAGGTTGCTGTGTAACCATTTGTCGTAAATATGTTTTTCAAAGGCGGGAACCTGATATGGCTCCCGCCTTTTTTATTGACTAATGTCTTTTATCAAAGGGGAGAAGGAACATGTCAAAACAACATTCAGGCTCATGTCTTTGCGGCGAAGTGAGCTACACGGTGGATGGGCCGTTACGTGAAGTGCTCGCCTGCCATTGTACCCAATGCCGAAAACAGTCTGGCCATTATTTTGCAGCAACCAATGCTGCCGACGATAATATTACGGTCAAAGGCGCTGAGCATGTGAAATGGTTTCGAGCTTCAGACACTGCAAAGCGCGGCTTTTGCTCACAATGCGGCTCAACATTGTTTTGGAAGCATGATGATCACGGTTATACGTCCATCCTTGCTGGAAGCTTTGATAAACCATCGGGCCTTAAGCTGACGAAACATATCTTTGTTGCGGATAAAGGCGACTATTACGAAATAGGGGATGACGCAGAGCAGTTTGAAGCAGGAAGCTAGTCAGCACATGCTTTCCAGTCTAAAATTGGGGTAATTGACTAATTTCATTCGTGGGATGCGGGGAATCGATTTATTGTGTAGGCTCGAATTTAGTAGAAATTGAAAAAAGATTTAGCCGTGTCTCAATTACCAGAAGTGTCATCCAATCCCCCCATTCGCCGTGTGCAGCAATCGCCGCAAAACTGGTTCCAACGCATCGGTTCTTGGTTTTCGTTTGTAAATAACAGGCGGCTCGATTTGCGATTTCCTGTTTGGCCAGTAAAGCGGGTTACCGCTTGGGTTTGTATTTCGGCGGCGATCATTCTGTTGTTGCTGTTATTGGCAGATCGTGAATTTCTCGGTTTGGTCCGTTCGGGGGTAACAGAAGATAATGCTTTCTTCGAATTCCTTACGATCATAGGCCAATCAGACTGGATATTGATCGGCTCAGGTATTGTAATTTTGGGTTTCACCATTACTACTGCCGACAGATTTTCTGGTGCCTTGCATCGGGTCTGGCATCGTCTGTTCCTGACAGCCTATTTTATTTTTACCAGCGTTGCATTTTCTGGTCTGATTACAATGGGGCTAAAATTCGTGTTCGGTCGGCTTCGTCCGCCTTATGTGGACGGGGCTCTGCCATGGGAAGCGTTTCCTTTCACGGCTGGGTATAAATTTGCCAGTTTTCCATCAGGGCATTCTACGACATCAGGTGCTCTGGCGATGGCGTTGGCCTTATTGTTTCCCCGTTTTGCCTGGCTGTTTCTATCCCTTGGTGTTTTGATTGCCTCAAGTCGTAGCTTTATAGGCGTGCATTTCCCAACGGATGTGGTCATGGGTTTGGCAATTGGTGCAGGGTTTACTTGGATTTATGCCCGCAGCTTTGCTCGCAAGCGTTTGTTATTTCATTTCGAATCTAATGGTGCTTTGGCATTGCGCGGTGAGGGGCGAGGACACCTGCATCGTTGGACCAGTCTTTTTTCGGGCAAATAGAATATGAGCGTTCTGGTTTTTGATTCCGGTATTGGTGGTTTGACGGTTTTGCGTGAAGCCCGTGTCTTGATGCCTGATCGTCAATTTATCTATGTGGCTGATGATGCTGCTTTTCCCTATGGCGATTGGGAAGAGACGGCTCTTTTGGACCATATGACCGAGTTGTTTGGACGTTTGATCAAAACCTGGAAGCCTGAGATTATTGTCATCGCTTGTAACACCGCCTCTACGCTTGCGATTGAGCGTCTGCGCGAAGTTTATCCTGATGAAATGTTTGTGGGAACCGTTCCCGCAATCAAGCCTGCTGCTGAGCGGACCAGATCGGGCCTAGTATCCGTATTGGCAACGCCTGGCACTGTGCGGCGGCAATATACCCGTGATTTGATAAGCGATTGGGCCAGCAAGTGCGAGGTTACGCTGGTTGGGAGCGTTAAACTTGCTCAGTTGGCCGAGACTTATATGCGCGGCGGTTTCGTGGATGAAGAAGCTGTCTTAGCTGAGATTTTACCCTGTTTTCAGGAAAAGGATGGCAAGAGAACTGATATTATAGTGCTGGCATGCACCCATTATCCGTTTCTTGTAAACCGTATGCGCAAAATGGCGCCTTGGCCGGTTGACTGGATCGATACTTCTGAAGCGATTGCTCGGCGTGCTGCAAGCCTTATTGAGGCACGCGCTTTGCCTGAAACAATAAAAGATGATGTGGCGGTATTTACTGGCGGCAAGCCAGATGGGCTAACTGCGAAACTGCTAAGAGGGTTCGGGTTGGCTGTTTAGATGAATTCTTGTCAGAGTAGGCCAAGAATGATTGACAAAACCACATCTATCGCCTAATCACCGCAAAGTTTCGGGCTTTTTAGTCCGGTTCTTTTTTGACGTATCCCGTGAACCTTATTGCAACACGTGCGCAAGGGTTTCTGTCAGCTGGTGAAAACGACCGGCAGAGGAGGGTGCGTTTCCTTCACCTGATGCATTAGCATCGGAACATATTTCTTTGAAAGGAAATGCTTTGACTAAACGTATTACAGCTAAGTACAAAATCGATCGCCGTATGGGCGAGAATATCTGGGGCCGTCCAAAGTCGCCAGTAAACAAACGCGAATTCGGCCCAGGCCAGCACGGTCAACGCCGTAAGAACAAACTGTCAGACTTCGGTTTGCAGCTTCGCGCAAAACAAAAATTGAAGGGCTATTACGGCTCAATTACTGAAAAACAGTTCCGCAAGATTTATGCTGAAGCTATTCGTCAGCGCGGTGACACTGGTGAGAAACTGGTTGGTCTGTTGGAAAGCCGTTTGGATGCAATCGTGTATCGCGCCAAATTCGTTGCAACTGTGTTTGCTTCGCGCCAGTTCGTGAACCACGGCCATGTTAATGTGAACGGTCGTCGTGTGAACATTCCTTCTTACCGTTGTAAGCCAGGCGATGTGATCGAAGTTCGTGAAAAGTCAAAGCAGCTTGGTTTGGTTATCGAAGCCAGCCAATTGGCCGAGCGTGAAGTTCCTGAATATGTGGAAGTTGATCACGGCAAAATGACTGCGAAATATATTCGCGTTCCGGTACTGTCCGACATTCCTTATGCGGTTCAGATGGAACCAAACCTGATCGTCGAATTTTACTCACGTTAATTCAACCGATCCTTCGGTAGACTTTCTAACGCCCGGCATAGCCCGGGCGTTTTTGTGTGACGTGAACAAGTTTGATAGGCATGGATGAATGAAACTCACTGATCAGCTTCTTGCCCTATTGGTAACCTTTATTTGGGGGACCAATTTTGTTGCCATTGAAATGGGTTTAACAGAATTGCCGCCTTTCCTGTTTGCAACGCTACGCTTTGTTCTGGTTGTGCTGCCATTGGTGTTTTTTATGCCAAAACCAAAGGTCGCTTGGCGATATCTGATTGCTTATGGCGTGCTTATCGGGTTGGGCCAGTTTGGCCTGCTATTTTGGGCAATACGAGATAACATCACCCCGGGCCTCGCCTCGCTTGTGGTCCAGACCCAGGTGTTTTTCACTATTTTATTGTCTGTCTTTTTGTTTCAGGAAGCCGTTAAGTCAGTTCAGTGGCTTGCGGTGGGTATCAGTTTTTGTGGCCTTTTGATCATTGCGATTTTCACCGATGGGGAAACAACACTGATTGGTCTGGTTGTGGTTATTGGCGCTGCTATGGGCTGGGCAGGGGGCAATCTTGTGGTCAAAAAAGCAAAGCCTGCGGATATGATATCCTTCATCGTCTGGTCGTCAATTTTCGCGATTTTTCCCTTGGCGGCAATGAGTTTTGTATTTGTAGGAGCAGAGACAATTGTTAGCGCCGTTGCTAATCTTAGTCTGACTGGATGGGGCGTGGTCGTCTGGCAAGCGCTGGGTAATAGCATTATTGGCTATGGTCTTTGGAATATGCTGCTGAACCGATATCCAGCTTCTACCGTTACCCCATGGGCGTTGATGATTCCCGTGTTTGGAATGTTATCGTCTTCTTTGTTTCTTGGAGAGACAATGCCGTGGTGGAAATGGCTTGCCGCTGCGTTGGTGATGGCTGGTCTGGCAGTGAACCTGCTTGCCCAAAGACGGGCCAAGAAGATACAAGCTGCAAATCCCTATTCAACGTAAACTCAAATAGTGTAAAGCTACCCTATGAACGACATGACACCCATGACCCAAGACGAGGCAGAGACTGGTGGACACCCTGTCTTTGCCAATGCGCCATCTTCGGTAGAATTTAAAAAGCTTCGCAAGCGGTTGGTTCGCCATGTGCGTGAAGCAATTGACAAGTTCAATATGGTTGAGCGTTCTTCATCAGGGAAGGGCGAGCGGCCCAAATGGTTGATTGGGATATCGGGCGGAAAAGATTCATATGGTTTATTGGCCATCTTGCTGGATTTGCAATGGCGGGGGCTATTGCCCGTTGATTTACTGGCTTGCAATCTAGATCAGGGGCAGCCGAATTTCCCAAAGCATACTTTACCTGAATATCTTGCGTGCATCGGTGTTCCCCATAGAATTGAATATCAGGATACCTATTCTATCGTGAAAGAGAAGGTTCCAGCAGGCAATACCTATTGCTCTCTATGCTCACGATTGCGCCGCGGTAACCTTTATAGAATTGCCAAGGAAGAGGGGTGTGATGCCTTGGTTCTCGGTCATCATCGTGACGATGTGTTGGAAACATTTTTCATGAACCTGTTTCATGGTGGACGACTTGCAGCGATGCCGCCAAAGCTGATCAATGATGAGGGGGAAACCTTTGTGCTTCGTCCTTTGGCATTTGCAGCCGAAGAAGATCTTGGCAAATTTGCCCAGCATTTGAAATTTCCAATTATTCCTTGTGATCTTTGTGGCAGCCAAGACGGTTTGCAGCGAAATGTGATGAAGCAGATGCTAACGGATATCGAAAAGAAAATGCCTGGGCGCAAAGATACGATGATCCGGGCGATGACGAATGTTCGTCCATCTCATTTGCTGGATAAGAATCTGTTCGATTTTTCAAATTTGGGTTGATGTGTCTTTCCCACTTCTTATTGGTCCATCAGCTTAGATATGTACACAAGCATGATCCTCAGTGCTAATTGCTGAATTCCTGTGCATTCTTGGGGCATTTCTCTTCATAAGGCGCATTTAAAGGCAATGATTGACGTTTTTTGCTGTTGAATCATTCTTTATTCAGGTTATGCTTTGAAAACATTTGCTTTGTGTGAGTATGAAGCGGGAGAGGGTGTTAAGAGTCTATGAGTTCTATTAAAGGCGCAGCTGTGCGCTTCGAAAAGGTACAGAAAAGCTATGACGGGGAAAACCTCGTTGTAAAAGATTTGAATCTCGATATCGCCCCCGGCGAGTTTCTGACCATGTTGGGCCCTTCAGGCTCTGGTAAAACAACTTGCCTAATGATGTTAGCAGGATTTGAGCCAGCTACCCATGGCGAGATTTTTCTAAATGATAAACCAATCAACAATGTACCGCCTTATAAACGCGGCATTGGCATGGTGTTTCAGAACTATGCATTGTTCCCGCATATGAGCGTTGCGGAGAATTTGGCATTTCCGTTGCAAATCAGAAAAATGAATAAAGCTGATCAGGAAGCCAAGGTGAAACGCGCCTTGGAAATGGTTGAGCTTGGTGCGTTTGGTAATCGGCGTCCTGCACAATTATCCGGTGGCCAGCAGCAGCGCGTTGCCGTTGCGCGTGCATTGGTTTTCGATCCGGAATTGGTATTGATGGATGAGCCGCTTGGCGCGCTCGACAAGCAATTGCGTGAGCAGATGCAATATGAAATCAAACACATCCATGAAAATCTGGGTGTTAGCGTTGTTTATGTGACCCATGATCAGACCGAAGCGCTGACTATGTCAGACCGCGTTGCGGTGTTTGAAGACGGTCGTATTCAGCAATTGTCTCCGCCAAATGTGCTTTATGAAAGCCCGAAGAACTCATTCGTTGCGCAGTTCATTGGCGAGAATAACAAACTTTCAGGAACAGTTACCGCGATAAATGGTGATGTTTGTGAAGTTAAACTAGACGATGGAACCATGCTGAAGGCTGAGGTAGTCAATGTCTCGAAAGTAGGCGAGCGCACTTTGATTTCATTGCGTCCTGAACGCGTCGAATTTGATGATCCGTCCAAACAGGAAAATGTTGTCGAGGGAAAAATCCTTGAGATCCTGTATCTTGGCGATCATTTGCGCGTGGTTATGTCCGTATGTGGCAATCCAGAGTTTATCGTTAAAGTCAGAAATCGCGGACAAACACGTCCGATGAAAGCCGGCGAAACCCATAAAATCGGGTGGGCAGCGCATGACTGTAAGGCATTGGACAGCGTTCAATAAGCCTTAAAAAGAAATTACGCCTCTTAAAAGCGTAATGAAATGGCTGCTCGCGGGGCGAGGGGTCAATCACTAAAGGGAGACTACAAAATGAACTTTAAATCACTATTGATGTCGACTGCGGCAGCAAGTGTGATGCTTGGGGCTTCAAGCATTGCAGCAACGTCAGGTAGCCACGAAATGGCTCCTTGCGATAATTGCGCCAATGAAATGACAATCGTATCATGGGGCGGTGCTTACTCTGCTTCACAAAAAGCTGCTTATGACGATCCATATGCTGCTGCGACTGGCGTGAAAATCATCAACGATGAATCATCAGCTGAAGCTGTTGCTAAAATCCGTGCGATGAACGAAGCTGGCAATGTTACTTGGGACGTCGTTGACGTTGTTGCTGCAGATGCTTTGCGTTTGTGCGATGAAGGTTTGGCTGAAGAAATCGATGGTGCAACTGAACTAGCTGCTGCTCCAGATGGCACATCTGCTGATGACGATTTCGGTGCTTTGCGCGTTAATGAGTGCTTTGTTCCACAGATCGTTTACTCAACAACATTCGGTTACCGCACAGATAAAGTTGGCGATACACCTCCAACCACAGTTTGTGATGTTTTCGACACTACAAAATATCCAGGCAAGCGCGCTCTTCAAAAGCGTCCAATCGACAACATGGAATGGGCTCTTTACTGCGATGGCGTAGCTAAAGACAAAATCTATGAAGTGCTTGGCACTGACGAAGGCGTTGCACAGGCATTCGCTAAACTCGACACCATCAAAGGTGACGTTGTTTGGTGGTCAGCTGGTGCTGAAACACCTCAGCTTCTTGCTGATGGCGAAGTTGTCATGGGCTCGACCTTTAATGGTCGTTTGTTCTCTGCAATCGTTGAGCAGAAGCAGCCTATCGCAATGCTTTGGGACATGCAGTCTTTCGATCTTGACGGCTGGATCATTCCAAAAGGCCTTTCACCAGAGCGTCTTGCACGTGCGAAACACTATGTGAAATTTGCGACAGACACCCAGCGTCTTGCTGACCAGTCCAAGTATATTTCATACGGTCCTGCACGTAAGTCTTCAGCTCCTCTCGTAGGTAAGCATGAGACATTGGGTATCGATATGGGTCCACATATGCCTACCGATCCTGCAAACTCAAGCAATGTTCACCTGTATGACTACGGCTGGTGGGCTGATAACCGTGATGATTTGGATGCAAAATTCCAAGCTTGGCTTGCTAAGTAAGCTTTACACTTGAACTAATCGGACCGGGGCTCGTTCCCGGTCCAACCTCCAAAAATGAATTCAAGGCAGTTACCCCATGGTTGATCAAACCGCATCAAACAGTCAGTTACAAGCTCAAGACAATGTGAGTTTATTGACAACACATGATGGGCAACCACTGAAAAAGAGCCTTGCAAAAGCATTGAGAAGAGAAAAATTGCGGGCGTTGTTGCTTATTGCACCGTTGCTACTTTTCATCTTTCTAACCTTTATTCTTCCTATCGCAGATATGCTGATGCGTTCTGTGGAAAACGATATTGTTTCCAATACGCTCCCACAGGCTGTGGTCGAGCTTCAGGCTTGGGATCCGCAATCTGGCGAGCTTCCTCCTGAAAGTGCTTATGTTGCGCTTGCCGCAGATTTAAAAATTGCGGTGAAGGAAAAAATACACACGCGTCTTGGTTCTCGCTTGAACTATGACAAAGCCGGCATGTCTGGTCTGTTTAGAAAAACCGGACGCGAAATGCGCAAATTTGACGATAACCAGCCGGCGAAAGATCAGTTCATCAGTTTTGACAAAGACTGGGGAGAGATTGAAACCTTCACAGTCATTCGTCGTTTGTCGCCGAACTATACCGATAGCTACTTTTTGAGTTCGGTTGACCGCGAGCGTACATCGCTTGGTGTGCAGATGAAGCCGGAAAACGAGCAGATTTATATCAAACTGTTTATTAGAACCATTATGATGAGTATTCTCATTACACTGTCTTGTGTCTTGCTTGGTTATCCGGTTGCTTATTTGCTTGCTACTTTACCAACCAAAAGCTCGAATATGCTTTTGATACTGGTGCTTCTGCCCTTCTGGACATCTTTGCTTGTTCGAACGTCTGCTTGGAAAGTATTGCTTCAGCAGCAGGGGGTTATCAACGATCTGCTCGTCTGGATCGGAATTATTGCAGATGATAATCGATTGGTGATGATCAATAATATGACTGGCACGATCATAGCCATGACGCATATTCTGCTGCCCTTTATGATCTTACCGCTCTATTCAGTCATGAAGACCATTTCACCAAGTTTCGTCAGGGCATCAAAATCCATGGGCGCCACAGACTGGACGACTTTCTGGAAAATCTATTTCCCGAACACTATTCCAGGCATCGGCGCGGGATCGATCTTGGTGTTCATTCTCGCCATTGGTTACTACATCACACCTGAATTGGTGGGTGGTACCTCAGGCGTATTTATTTCAAACCGTATTGCCTACCATATTTCGTCTTCGCTCAATTGGGGCTTGGCCGCTGCGTTGGGAGCTATCTTGCTCTTCCTCGTGCTGGCGCTCTACTGGGTATATGACCGTATCGTCGGCATCGATAATGTGAAGTTGGGGTAACGGATATGGCTGTAGTGACAAATTTTCGCCCACCTCTGATTAATTTTGTTGTGCCCATGGTCGCGCTATTAGTGGCTATCGTCGGATTTTTCGTTGGGCTAACCCATTTAAACGGCATTATTGGTTTGCTTATCGGTGCTGCTATTGGTGGCGCAGTTGCTTACATCATTGGAAACTATATTCCGGTGAAATGGCAGGGCGTTTTGGCAACAGCAATTGCCTTTGGCATTGGCGGATACATGCTTGCAGGCACAATTGGTTTGTTTACCGCTGGACTGTTTGGTGCTTTTGTTGGTCACACGGTTTATTGGCTTTCCAGCGGGCAATATCGCAGGAACGTACCAATCTATTCGACCAGTGGTCAGGTATTGTGGCACAATACCTTCCGGTTAGGCGTTTGTGGTTTCATATTCTTTTTTCTGATCGCGCCCATCATCATCATCATCCCGTTGTCGTTTAATGCGCAGGATTTCTTTACGTTCACCAAAGAAATGCTGGCGCTTGATCCAAAAGGATATTCGCTCAAGCATTATGCTGATTTCTTGACGAATTCGTCATGGACCGAAGCGGTTAAAAACTCTTTTATCATTGCGCCAATTGCAACTTTGCTCGCAACGACTTTTGGCACGCTTGCAGCTATTGGTTTGTCGCAAAGCCATGTGCCTTTCCGTCGTTCAATCATGGCAATGTTGATCTCGCCGATGATCGTTCCTTTGATTGTGTCTGCGACCGGCATGTATTTCTTCTATTCAGATGTGGGTAAATTCTTCACTGACACAGTTGGCCTGAGCCTTGGTTTTGTTGGCTATGCGAAAGTTATCCTTGCGCACGCTGCGCTTGGTACGCCGTTTGTGATTATCACCGTTACGGCGACTTTGGTTGGTTTTGATAAAAGCCTGACACGGGCTGCTGCAAATATGGGCGCAAATCCGGTCACTACATTCTTCCGTATCCAAATGCCTTTGATTATTCCAGGTGTTGTTTCAGGTGCCTTGTTCGCTTTCATCACTTCCTTTGATGAGGTGGTCGTTGTGCTATTCCTTGGATCAGCAGCGCAGAAAACTTTGCCTTGGCAGATGTTTACTGGGCTGCGTGAACAGATTTCACCGACCATTCTTGCGGCTGCTACGCTGATGGTTGCGATATCGATAGTTCTGCTGACAGTGCTTGAAATGTTGCGCCGTCGTTCGGAGCGCTTGCGTGGATTAACGCCAGCCTAAGATGTTTACAGGAATTTTGATGTAGCCCGCCTAATCAATTTCTAAGGCGGGCTTTTTCATATCCAAATTGCGCCAATAAATGTCACCTGAAGTCGCAGCAAACAGAAAATTTTCAAATAGGCTTATCTCATCTCGGCCAACGTAGCGTGCAAAAGTGTACGCTGCCATCAGGCCATACCAGAGATAATCCTATGAAAATTTCAGAGAGAAAAATACTCGGCAGAGCTAATGCGGCTTCTGCACGTGAACGCACCGAAGATATGCTGCATGTAGTCAAATGGCATAATGGTGAAAAAGAATGGTCACCGTTTTCAACACAAGAAATGGATCGCCGTCAGAATGAGATGCGAAAATGGATGGCGGGCAATCAGGTAGATGTGTCCCTGTTCACCTCCTATCACGGCATCTGTTATTACTCCGGATTTCTCTATTGTTACTTTGGTCGTAAATATGGTTTCGTCCTTGACCATGACAATGCAACGACTGTTACGGCGGGCATTGATGGTGGTCAGCCATGGCGCCGCACTCATGGGGACAATATTACCTATTCAGATTGGCGTCGTGACAATTTTTATACGGCGATCAAAAGCCTTCTCAAGCCTGGTATCAAACGTATCGGCATTGAGTATGATCATGTGTCATTGGATTTCAGATTACAGCTTGAGGCGGCGTTTCCTGGTGTGGATTTCGTGGATGTGGCACAGCCAAGCATGTGGATGCGATCAATCAAATCTGCTGAGGAGCATGCGCTCATTCGTGAAGGTACTCGTATTTGTAATGTGGGAGCACAGGCCTGTATGGATTCCGTAAGCGTTGGCGTGCCTGAGTATGAAGTGTCGATCGCTGCCACCAATGCTATGATCAGAGAGATAGGTAAATCGTTTCCATTTGTCGAATTGATGGATACCTGGACTTGGTTTCAGTCCGGATACATGACCGACGGTGCGCACAACCCAGTGACGAATAAACGGGTTGAAAGTGGCGACATCCTTTCGCTCAATTGTTTCCCGATGATTTTTGGATATTACACGGCGATTGAGCGGACCATGTTTTGTGGAACCGCATCCAAAGCTCATATCGATATGTGGCAGAAAAATTCTGAGGTGATGCGTGTTGGCTCCGATCTCATAAAACCGGGGGCAAAATGCTCGGATATCGCTTTGGAACTGAACGAGATGTATCGCTCATGGGATTTGTTAAAATATAGGTCTTTTGGCTACGGGCATTCGTTTGGTGTCTTGTCTCATTATTATGGACGCGAGGCAGGAGTTGAATTGCGCGAGGATGTTGAAACCGTCTTGAAGCCAGGAATGGTGGTTTCTATGGAGCCGATGATTATGATCCCTGAAGGCGAGCCGGGGGCAGGCGGATATCGTGAGCATGACATTTTCATTGTTACAGAAGATGGCGCAGAAAACATCACGAACTTTCCCTATGGGCCTGAACATATGATTTTGAACGCCAAGTAGTCTTTGGCTTTTTCCAAACAAACGGTCAGGCGAGCAAACCGTATTACGCCTGACCAATTTTCAATCATCATCATATCAATGGAAATTACAAAATATTTAGTTGAAGTAATGGACGCAAATGGGCAAAGTTTCTCAGGCTGGGAGATTTTTAATGCGCTTGTTTTCAATATTGGTTTTTGCACTGCTAGTGGTGGTGCAATCTGCGTCTATTTCATTTGGTCAATCGTTTCCAATGGGAACGGGCCAATCGTCAACCTCACAACCCGCTGCTATTTCTCTACCTGAAAACTTGACACCCGAAACCATCCGAGAATTGGTTTCGAAGTTGAGCGATACGGAAGTTCGTTCACTGTTGTTGGAGCGGTTGGATGCCGTCGCGAAAACGGAACAGACAGTTTCTGAAGGTGAAAATCTCAATGTTTTTGAGTTGTTAGAATCTTGGGGCACGGGGGTTGTCCAAAACTGGCAAACAGGAGGCGACAGATTGCCAATGTTTGTAGCCGCGGTTTCCAAAGGATATTCGACCTTTGTTGAACGCAGAGGCGGATATGAAACACTGATGATGCTCTTGAAAATGGGGCTTGGAATTTTGTTAGGGTTAGTGGCCTATTTTTTCGTTATGGGCAGTCCATTGCGCCGATGGGGCTCACTTCCCGATGCTAACGACACGCTTGGGCTATCAATAATAAAACTCTTCAAAAAACTTGCACTTGATCTGGTTGCCATTATGGCATTTCTTCTAGTTTCCATCGCCTCCCATCGATATTTTTTGACACTTGCCGATCGTCCGCTCGTTGAAGGGTTTATGACAACAGTGATTGTCATTCCCATGTGTGTCGCAGCGCTTGGCCGTTTTTTGATGTCTCCTTACAGACCGGAGGCTAGATTGGTACACATAGACGATGCTTCTGCGCTTTACTTTCAGCGCCAACAGATTGCGGTCGCAGTCTTTGCTGGTTTTACCTATTTTATAATTCAGTTTTTGGAATTTCAGGGAATCGCTATGAGCGACCTGCGTGTTAGTTACGCTTTGAACCTAATTCTTTTTATCTGGATCGGCATTGTGGTTTACCGCGGACGTGATGCATTGACCATGATGATGCTTGGCGGTCATGGGGAAGAAACCAGAGCTGAAAGTTGGGTTGCAGAGCGTTATTCAACTATATTGCTCGTGATGCTTTTGTTTGTCTGGCTGGTTGTTGAAATCCTTGGGTCACAAGGTCGTTTTGATGTCATAAACAGTAATCCGCATTATTATACGATTATTCTTCTGGGGCTTGCCCCGGCCTTTGATATGATGGTGCGTGCTTTGGTCCGACACATGGTTGGTCCGATAAAGGGTGAGGGGTTGATCGCGGAACGCGCCTATAAATCAACCAAACGCAGTTATATCCGAATTGGACGCATTATCGTTTTCTCTGCAATCCTGCTTTATCTCGCAGATAAATGGAGCATTGATCTTTCTAATTTGGCGTCTGCTGGTTTGGGAGCAAAAGTTGCTTCGAGCGCTGTAGAATTTTTAGTGGTTGCCGCAATAGGCTATATGGTTTGGGAATTGGTGACCTTGTGGTTCAACAGGAAGTTGGCCGCAGAAATGACTGCATCTGGCTTTGATCTTACAGCCGATGAGCCGGGCGGCGGTGAGGGCGGCGGCGTTGGTGGTTCACGTCTATCTACGGTTTTGCCTCTTCTTCGTTTGACCCTTCAAACCGCTATTATCGTCATGACTTTGTTGATCGGGCTTGGGAATGTCGGGATTGATATCACACCGCTTCTGGCTGGTGCTGGTATCGTCGGTATCGCTATCGGATTTGGCGCTCAAGCGTTGGTTCGCGATGTTGTGTCTGGAATATTCTTCTTGATAGATGATGCGTTTCGCGTCGGTGAATATCTGGTGATCGAAGATACAGTGGGAACCGTTGAGAAGATTTCTCTGCGCTCCATGCAGCTGCGACACCATAAAGGGCCAGTGCACACTATTCCTTATGGAGAGATTCCGAAGGTTACTAATAATTCCCGCGATTGGGTGATCATGAAACTCAAGTTCACGTTCCCGTTTGAAACGGACGCGAACAAGATCAAAAAGATATTCAAGAAGATTGGCGCTGAAATGCTTGAGGCTGAATATGCGGGCGATCTGTTGCAAACATTCAAAAGCCAAGGCGTTTATGATGTTGATGATGTTGGCGTGATTATTCGCGGCAAGTTCATGGCGAAACCTGGAACCCAGTGGGTTATCCGCAAGGATGTCTACAATCGAATTCAAAGAGCCTTGGATGAAGCCGGAATTCAGTTTGCGCGCAAAGAAGTTCGAGTTCAGGTTCCAGGTCTGGATCAACGTACTGACTTAACCGAAAGTCAGAAAAATGCCATTGCGGCAGCCGCCAGCGAAGCAGCACAAGAGCCCCTGAAATGAAAACCGGACTGCTCTTAGTGGCAGCACCCCTATGTAGTTGCTGCCCGTTTTGCTGCGATTTGTCTCAATAATATTGGTAATACCAAAACGCCACCGATCAACATGGTTTGAACACCAGGTGCGATGAAGAAGAGAGAAGATAGGCCAATCCACCAGCGCTCCAGTTTGTTGAGCGGTGCTAGTAAATAGCCAGAAAAGGCTGTTCCAATAAACCCGATTCCGAGCATGGCGCCAATCAAAGTGATGGTGAATAAATACCATGTGAATCCATCTGCAACGAGCAATAGAGATGGTGAATACACGAATACGAACGGTACCTGTGCTTTTGCAATGCCCAAGCGGAATGCCGTGTTACCAGTTTTGAATGGGTTAGACCCTGCGATGCCAGCTGCCGCATAGGCGGCGAGTGCAACAGGTGGCGTAATATCTGCCAACACGCCGTAGTAAAATACAAAGAAGTGCGCCACCAACGGCTCCACATTCAAGACTGCGAGAGCAGGGGCGGCAACGGCAACTAGAATGATATAGGTGGCGGTTGTTGGAATGCCTGCGCCCATGATGATGCAGGATATAGCGATCAAGATAAGCGAGAAGAAAAGCGCCCATTGGGGTACTGCAAAATAGGAGAACGGCCAAATAGAGCCAAAGCTAGCTCCTAGATCGGTGGCCGTTTGCACCACAACATAGCCAAGGCGGAAGCCAACACCCGTGAGTGTTACAACGCCTACAATGATGCCCACGCATGCGGCAGCCATGCCAACGGCTATCGTGTTTTTCGCGCCTGCTGCCAGGGCGTCCCATAATTGCGGAAAGGTGAGGCGGTTTGCTGGATTTAAAAAGCCAACCACTACGCAGGCAATAATGCCATAGACGGCGGCATAGTCCGGCGTTCTACCAGATAAGATCATGTAAACCAGAATGATCAGAGGAATGATGGATAACCAATGCTGCTTCAAGACCAAACCCATTTTTGGCATTTCGTCCGGGTTCAGACCGCGCAAGCCTAGGCGTTTTGCTTCCAAATGCACCATGATGAATATTCCAAAATAATGCAGCAAGGCCGGGAATAGAGCCGCTGCCAAAATATCGCGCAACGGTATTTCAAGATACTCGACCATAATAAAGGCTGCAGCGCCCAAAATAGGTGGTGTAATCTGTCCGCCCGTGGAGGCGGTTGCTTCAACTGCGCCAGCAAAGTGCGCAGGATATCCAACACGCTTCATGGCAGGTATCGTCAGGGCGCCAGTTGTCACAGTATTGGCAATGGAAGAGCCAGAAATTGTTCCCATGAAGGCGGATGAGAAGATTGCTACTTTGGCAGGACCTCCGGAATATCGCCCAGCGATTACCATCGCCAAGTCGATGAACAATTGCCCAAGGCCGATACGCGTTGCAAGGACGCCAAACAAAATGAATAGAAATACGTATTGGGCCATCACGCCGATGGCAATGCCATAGATGCCTTGATTGGTCATATAGAGATGGTTGACCAAACCAAGCCAGCTTGTTCCACCGTGTTTCAACGCACCAGGAGCATAGGGGCCGAATATTGCGAATAATATGAAGACCAAGGCAATCAACGGAAGCGTTGGACCCACAGAGCGACGTGTTGCTTCCAAGGTCAAAACGATCAGGCTAGTTCCCATAAAGACGTCAAATTGCGAAGGATTTCCAACGCGCTCTCCGACGATTTATGGCGGTAGTAGTGGGAGATAAAGGACGCATGTAACGCCCATAATACTGAAGATAATGTCGAGTATATTCACGCTTTCAAAACGAAACCATGAAGGCGATGGCAGAGCTGTGGTTGCAGAGCGTTTGTAAGAGAATAGAAGAAATGCAAGGCCGATTACGAAAGACAGGTGAATGCCGCGATGAAGCAGTTCTCGAATGAGCGCGAAGCCTGACGCATAAAAATGATAGATAGACATGGCAACGAGGGCTGTCGTAACAACCATAGCCAGATTTTTTCCCATGGGACGAAATGGAGTTTCCGGATCATACTTGCGTTCGATATCGGCTAGTTTTTCGGCGTCAAGAATCTCATCTTGCTTGCTTTGCATGTCAGTCCCCAAGGCGTATCTCGCAGTTATTGCAACTTTGCTTTATAAATTGGTTGATGAAAAAACCCGGATATTTTCATATCCGGGTCTTTAATTTTTCAGCTTACTTGATCAAGCCAGCTTCTGCGTAGAAGCGCTCTGCACCTGGATGCAGCGGAATGCCGATGCCGTCCAAAGCGGTTGCAGGTGTGATCACTTTACCTTTTGCATGACCTACATCGAGCAATTTGCGGGTGTTGTCGTTCCACAAAGCTTTGGTGATTTCATAGATCAGCTCTTCAGGCTGCTTCATGCTCGTTACCCACTGGGCGCCAACAGCGACAGTTGATACAGCATCCACGCCTTCATAGGTTCCAGCTGGAATATCACTCTGAGAGAAGAAACCATATTTTTCGGTCAAAGCTTTAGCGCCGTCACCGTCGATAGCCACCAACTTGATAGCAGTTGATGAGGCAAGCTCAACAACAGAACCGGTTGGGTAACCAGCCACGATAAAGAACGCAACAAGCTTTCCGTTTTTAAGCGCTTCAGCTGCTGGTCCTGGTTTTAGGTCTTCCGCAGTGTAGTCGTCTTTGGTCAAACCCGCTGCTGCAAGGATCAATTCAGCATCTACCCGTGTGCCTGAACCTGGCTCATCGAGAGAAATGCGCTTACCTTTGAGGTCAGCAACAGAGTTGATGCCGCTGTCTTTGCCAGCAATCAGATGGATATGCTCAGGGAACAATGCTGCAATTGCAGCCAAATCGCTAACCGCTGGTTTGCATTCCATAGTGCCTGTGCCAGTATATGCCCATGATGCTACGTCAGATTGAACAAAGCCAGAGTCACGAAGACCAGAAGCAATTGCGTTGATGTTGTCGACTGAACCACGGGAAGAGATTGCAGATGCGATCAAGTTAGGCACACCGCAGCTTCCGCCTTCTTCGCATGGACGTGAGCTTGGTGGGTTTGAAATCGCATTAGCGATTACGCCGCCGACTGGATAATAGGTTGCGCCTGTGCCACAGAAGCTGTTGTTGCTGCGCCGAAAATTAGCGCTGCTGCTGCTGTTGCTTTTAGTGTTGTTGAAAAGAAACTCATTAAATGCCCTCTTTAGTTGACAGAATTCAACCTATCAAACCTAACGTAACTAACAAGGCGTATTCTTATTGATTGGAAGAAAATAGCGGTTGGTTTTTTTAAAATTCGGAATTGTTTTGGTAATTGAACCCAGAACGCGGAGCAATAAACACTTTTATTGCAAAGACGTATCCGCCATTTGATGACATGTTGAAAATTATCGTGACACCAAAAGCAGATGCGATCACGGATGCTTGTGTGATTACAAGCTATGATGAATTTTCAAAGTGTTGAGATGAGTACTTAGTCGACGAATGCACGCTCGATAACGAACTCACCTGGCTGGGAGTTGGAGCCTTCCACCAAGCCAGCTTCTTCACAAAGTTTCTTGCTATCCTGCAACATTGCCATAGAACCGCAAATCATCACGCGGTCCGTCGCTTTGTTTAGGGGCGGAATACCAAGATCAGCATAAAGTTTGCCTGAGCGCATATGATCGGTCATGCGTCCTGTGCATTCGCTGTCTTCGCGGGTTGTGGTGGCGTAATGAACCAGCTTGTCTCCGACAATCTCTGACAGGAGCTCATGGTTGCGGACTTCTGCCACAAGGTCTTTGCCATATTGAAGTTCAGCCACTTCACGGCAGGTTTGTATAAAAAACACTTTTTCAAATTTCTCATAGGTTTCTGGATCGCGGATAACACTGGCAAAGGGCGCGATACCTGTTCCTGTGGAAAGCAGAAACAGGTTTTTGCCTGAGATCAGCGCATCATGGACTAGCGTTCCGGTCGCCTTCTTGCGCATCCAAACACTGTCGCCGACTTTGATTTTTTGCAATTTTGAGGTGAGGGGGCCGTCTTCAACTTTGATTGAAAAGAAATCGATGTCTTCTTCCCAAGAAGGAGAGGCAATTGAATAGGCGCGCCAGATCGTTTTTGCTGCTCCACCATCTTCTGCCATGATATGGGGAGGCAGGCCAATCATGACAAACTCACCAGAGCGAAAACGAAATTCAGTAGGTCGCTCTGTTCGGAAAAAGAAGAGCCGATCCGTATAGTGACGAACTTCGGTTACCTTTAGATCGTAAACACCTTTTGGAAATTCGCTTTTAATCTCAGTCATAGGCGCGTTCATATCATCAGCTTTCATGCATTTGTTTTCTTTGAAGTACTCTTGATCTGGCAAAACATCAAAGGCAGCCTTGATCGTGATCAAGCTAGTTGTTGGAAAATTATTCTAACCAAGCATACCAAGTGCAGGAAACGTTTCAAGCAGCCAATAGGAAGCGGTTTGCATACCGCCAGTCAAGAACAACAGACCTGTGACGACGAGTAATGCGCCTGTTACTTTTTCCATGGTGCCCAAGTGTTTTTTGAACTTGTTGAGGAATTGCATAAAGGGGCCAATGAAAAATGCTGCCAACAGGAAGGGAATACCTAGACCTGCTGAATATACGGCCAACAGCGATGCGCCTTCGGTGATCGACTGACTGCTAGACGCCATGGCTAGGATCACGCCAAGAATGGGGCCAATGCAGGGTGTCCAGCCAAAAGCAAATGCAATGCCCATGAGGAGGGAACCGATATAGCCAGCTTTTGATGTGCTAAATCTTGCCTCACGATAGAGCAGGTTGATCTTGAAAAGACCAAGAAAATGCAATCCCATTACGATGATGACAATGCCGGCAATGATTGCCAACGAATCCATATGAGCGCGCATCACCTGACCAATGGTGGATGCGCCAGCACCAAGGGCTGTAAAGACCAGTGAAAAGCCTAAGACAAAAACCAGAGAATGGGTAATAGCGCGCTTGCGAGCGGCCTTTATCAGGCTTGCTTCGGTCTCTTGCGCATTACCCGTCAATGTATCGAGAGAAACACCTGCCATATAACACAGATAAGGTGGCACCAACGGCAAGACACAGGGCGACAGAAATGAAATGGCGCCAGCCAGAAGTGCGGTCAAATAGGATATATCGGCGGTCATGGGTTCTCGTTTTATTGCATGCTTTGGCGCGTTTTGAACTTGATCTTTGCCTTAGCGAAAAATCATATCACGTACCAGTCACAAAAAGGCCAGCGGAACCTTGCTTAACGTGACAGTTTGACCAAAGCAGTCAATTAGAAACTGGTTCGGCTAGACACCAAGATATTGTTCGCGGGCTTTTTCATCGACTTTGAGTTCTGAAGAACTGCCTTGCCAGACAATTTTTCCACGTTGCATGATGAAATTTTGGTCGGCTATTTTGAGCAAGTCTTTGAGATTTTTATCCACGACTAGGATCGATATTCCGGTATCTTTGATGCGATTGATCGCAGACCATATATTCTGGCGAATAATAGGCGCCAATCCTTCAGTGGCTTCATCAAGAATGAGCAATTTCGGATTTGTCATCAAGGCCCGCCCAATCGCCAGCATTTGCTGCTCGCCGCCAGATAAAATGTTACCCATTGAGGTTTCCCGTTCCTTCAATGCGGGAAAGAAATTATAGACCTTATCTAGCGTCCAGGGATCCAATGCGTTTAGATGGTTTGAAGCAGTGGCAACCAGATTTTCCCTCAAAGACAAATTTGGAAAAATCTGCCGACCTTCTGGAACCAATCCAATACCTAGATTTGCAATTTTGTAGGACTCGCGCCCAACAAGCTCTTCGCCGTCAAACACGATGGACCCACCACTTGGCGGAACAATGCCGATGATCGAATTTATGGTCGTGGTTTTGCCCATGCCGTTACGGCCAAGAAGGGTAACGATTTCTCCGGTTTGGAATTCCATGTCTACGCCGAATAGGGCCTGACTGCTGCCATAATGGGTGGTGAGGTCAGAAATTTTCAGCATGCCTATTCCTCCCCCAGATATGCGTGGCGTACTGCTTCATTATTTCGGATTTCATCAGGGGAACCTGTGGCGATTATTTTACCATAGACGAGCACAGATATAGTATCGGCAAGGGCAAATACCGCATCCATATCATGCTCAATAAGCAGAATAGTTCTGGAGCCTTTCAACTGTTTGATAAAGGCGATCATCCGAACGGATTCTTCTGGACCAAGCCCAGCCATTGGTTCATCCAGCATCATGCATTGGGCATTCGAGGCAAGCGCAATGGCGATTTCTACAAGACGATGTTCGCCATGGGACAGGTTACTGGTTAAGTCTTCTGCTCGATCAGCAAGTCCGATTTGTTTGAGGATATTCAAGGCCTCACTTCGAATTTTGGTCAGACTCTTAGCCGGTTTAATGAATTTGAACGAATGGCCGCTGCGCGCTTGAATGGCCAGCGCCACATTGTCCAAGACGCTCATGGACATGATGAGCGATGTGATTTGGTAAGATCGGCTTATGCCAACTTTTGCGCGACTGTAAGCTGGCTGGCTTGTAATATCTTTTCCAGCAAAGAAGATTTTACCGCCATCTGGTTTTACTGCGCCGCTGAGCAGGGAAATCAAAGTTGTCTTGCCTGCACCATTGGGGCCAATAATAGCATGTAGTATATTCTTTTCTACAGACAGACTTACGCCATCTGTTGCGGTAACGCCGCCATAGCTTTTGCGTAAGTCTTTCATCTCAAGAATGGAACTCATTTATTTGGTTCCATTCTCTTGAGTGCCTTTTTCAGCACTAGGGGACCGCCATTTGAACTTCATGCCCATGATGCCACCATTGGTGTAGAGCACGACTGCCATCAGCATCAGGCCAAAAGGTAGATGCCAGTATATGGTATAGCTTGAAAAAGCCTCTTCAATGATGATGAATGCGGCTGATCCCAGTAGGGGGCCCAATGTGGTTGCTACGCCACCTAATATTACCATGAACATCAATTCGCCCGAGCGTGACCAAGCCATCATTTCCGGTGAAATAAAGGTGGTGAAATTGCCAAGCAATGCTCCAGCAAAGCCGCACATGGCGCCTGAGATGACATAAGCGACAAGTCGATAAGCATAGACGTTGTAACCTAAGCTGGTCATGCGCTCTTCATTGCCTTTGGCGCCTTGTAAAACCATGCCGAAACGAGAATGGACTACAGTGCGGACTATAAGCATGGCGGCGGCCAGCGAAGCTAGGCAAACAAAATATAGCTGAAGAGAGTTATCAAGGTTGATAAGTGGAAACTCGGACCTAGCATCGATGACCAAACCATCATCTGCACCGTATTCATCGAGGGAAACCAATAGATAATAAAGCATTTGCGCAAATGCCATGGTGATCATTATGAAGTAAACGCCCTTGGTACGCAGGCAAATCGCCCCGGTGATCAACGCAAATAATGCGGAGATGCCGACGGCGAGGAAAATATGTGTAAAACCGCCAAAGGAGGCGATGGCTTCAAACCCGCCATAAAGTTCGTGATGGGCGGGGATACCTACAGCATATGCACCGATGCCGAGATAAGCAGCGTGTCCAAATGAGATCATGCCCCCATAGCCAAGGATGAGGTTCAAGCTAACCGCAGCAATGGCTAAAATAACCAAGCGAGTGGCCAGATCGACATAAAATGAATTGCCTGTCCAAATGAAGATTGGCGGCAAAATTGCAAGTACCAGCAGGGCAAGAAGCGTTAGTTTTGACGAGCGGGAAAGAGTGCCGAACATCTAACGCACCATTGGAGGAAAGAGGCCCTGAGGGCGAAAGGCGAGAATGAGCGCCATCAACAAATAGATAAGCATTGCCGATATTGCAGGGGCGGATGTTTCTGCGGCGCTGCTGCTCATGAACAGCTTAAACACATCATCCAAGAACGAGCGGCCAAGTGTATCGATCAACCCAATTAAGATTGCTGCAATAAATGCACCCTTTACGGAGCCAATGCCGCCGACAATGATTACAACAAAGGCGGTGATAATAACTTCATTGCCCATCCCGATTTTTGCTTCGGTGATGGGCGCGATTAACATCCCAGCAAGACCGGCCAGCATGGCACCAATGGCAAATACCAGTGCGAACAGCGTTTTGATATCAATCCCAAGGGCTGACACCATGGTGCGGTTTGATGCGCCTGCGCGGATTAGCATGCCAAGACGGGTGTGGTTGACCAGCCAATAAAGGCCCGCAGCGCAAACAAGACCTGAAACAATGATAAGCAAGCGATAGGTCGGAAACACGACGTCTTTCATTAATGTCACTTGTGTATCCAGCCAAGCGGGCAGCGGTATTGAAATGCCCTGTGGACCCCAGATCATATGGGTCAGTGTGTCGAAGACGAGGATCAGGCCGAATGTACCAAGGACATGTTGTAAATGATCTTTTGCATAGAGCTTTCGAGCAACAAATCGTTCCACGCCATAGCCGACAAGGCCAGTGAGGGGGAGGGCAATGAGAACTGCTAGGGGAAAGCTACCTAACGCAAACGTTAGGGTGGCGCAGAAGAACGCCCCGACCATATAAAGGGATCCATGGGCCAGATTAACGAAATCCAATATTCCGAAAATGAGGGTCAGACCCGATGCAACCAGAAACAACAGCAATCCTAACTGGATGCCGTTCAACGTTTGAATAATGAGAAGTGAAGTATCCATGAAATGCCGGACGATCAAAAAAATACGGAAATAAAAAAGGGCCGGAGACAAATTTGGTTCGTTTTCCGGCCCCTAAAACTCAAAGAGTTCAGTTTAGTTCATGGAACAATCTTTTGCATGTGAGTCTTGGTTGTTCTCAAAGACAGTTGAAGCAACGCGTGTTGTCCAATTTCCGTCATTGTCTTTCACCACCTCACGCAGATAAAAATTCTGGATTGGGAAGTTGTTGTTGCCATAGGTATATTTACCGCGGACGCTGTCATAATTTGCCGTTTTCAACGCGGCGCGGATACCGTCTTTGTTGGTCAGGTCGCCACCCACAGCTTCAACTGCTGATTTAATCAAGAACATCGCATCATAAGATTGCGCTGCGTAAAATGAGGGGTAAGAACCATATCTGGCTTTGAATTCTGTGACAAAACGCTTGTTCTGTTCGTTTTTCAAAGACGGATCCCATTGCTGGGTCGTTTTTGAACCCAAGACACTTTCAAAATTCGCCGCCTGTAGTTTTGGAAGGCTGATAGCGTCAATGGTAAAAACTGAGTACAGAGGCAGAATGTCTTTCAGGCCAGCCTGTTGGTATTGCTTGACGAATGCACCAGCGGCAGCACCCGGGTAAAATACGAAAATGCCTTCAGCACCAGAGGCTTTTGCTTTAGCTAATTCAGCGGAGAAATCCAACTGGGCATCTGCGCCCCATTTTGTAAGGTCTTTGCCTTTGATTTCGCCTTTGAAAGTGCGCTCAACGCCAGCGACCATATCTTTGCCTGCGGCGTAATTTGGGGCCATGATGTAGAGAGATTTAACGCCTTGTTGGTTTAGAACTTCACCCATTGCTTCTGGTGTTTGATCATTCTGCCAAGATGTGGAGAAGAAATTCTCATGGCACAGTTTTCCTGCCATTTCAGATGGACCAGCATTGGCAGAAATCAAGAACTTGCCTTGATCCAGAACTGATTTGCGGGATGCTAAAAGCACATGGCTCCAGATATAGCCCGTTACGAAATCCACATCATCTTGTTTCACAAGTTTGTCGGTAGCCTGTTTGCCAGTTTCCGGCTTGAAACCGTCATCAGCGAAAATGACATTAAGGTCTAGTTCGCCCATTTTTCCGCCCATATGTGCTGAGGCTAGATTAACAGCGTTTTCCATGTCTTTACCAATGACGGCACCACCAGTGGTGAGTGTTGTCACAAAGCCGACTTTAACTTCGGCAGCAAAGGCAGGTAGTGTAAACATGGATGCAGCGAGGGCTGCGGCGATAAATTTCTTCATTTTAATTCCTCCCATGGAAATATCGATTGTTTATGAAATGGTTGAATTTGCAAGTCAATTGCTAGGGGCGCGAAAGCTGCGTTAGAATGCTTTGAAGGTCAGCGTGGTTAAAGAGCGTTCGATGTCTTTAACATTTAGCACATTGTCATTGACCCATTGGCCAATATCGACGTTTTCCGGCGGGTAGATTTGTGCGATCAAATCCCATTCTCCGCTGGTCGAAAAAAGCTGTGAAATGATTTCGCGCTCATATAGTTCATCGGCAACCTTGTAGGCTGTTCCCGGCTTGCATCTTAATTGAATGAAAAAGCAGCTCATAAATTCTCCCAAAGCGCAACGCGCGTGATTTGATCTTTGAAAGATATTAAACACACATCGCAGGGAAAACTCAATCAGGGATTAATGTGCTGAGCGATAGGGATATTTTATGCCTGCTTGTTCCATATCACTGTTTATGGATTTTGCTGCCCACTTGCCCGCTTCCAACACAGCATCAGGTTGGTTTTTGAAAATATATAGCGCCATTGAAACCCAAGTCGGAATGTCCTGTTCCCCATCCAACCATTTTTTAACAGTCCGCTCATTAGCGCCTGTCAAACGGCAAAACTCCATATAAGGCATATCGAGGCCATCAAGGGCTGTTCTCAGTTGCTGACCAGTCATTGAATCATATTTGAATCTTTTGGACATAGAAACCTTGCTTCCCAGTTTGGCCTGAACATTCAGAATTATGTAAAATTGAGAGAAAATGGTGAGCGCTGAGGGAGTCGAACCCTCGACCTACTGATTAAAAGTCAGTTGTACCCCTTATTCAACATGTTTCAAAGTGTTTTATTTTAGCGATATTTTTATTTAACCTATTGTTATTGTTCAATATGTTGTTTCTCATTGTTTCAATTGGTTTCAACTCGTGTCGCTATGTGTCTGTATCTATAGTGTACATATAATATTTTTCTTATAATATGAGTTATGCCACAGATTCAGTTTACAGATATGAAAGTGAAAAATCTCAAACTGCCGACCTCGGGACAAGATACCTATTTTGACAAAAAAAGTCCAGGTTTTGGGGTGAGAGTTTCATACGGCGGAACAAAATCCTGGTTTTTAAAATATGTTTATAATGGAAAGCAACGACGCATCAATCTGGGTCAGTATCCTGCGATCAGTCTAGCTGATGCAAGAAAACGTGTTCTTGAGATCAGGCATCAACTCGCTGTTGATAAGACAGACCCTTCAGTACAAAAAAAACAAGATAACGATGTGCTTACTTTGAAAAAATTGATCGGTTTTTACATTGAAATGCACGCCAAAGTAAAAAAGAAATCATGGCAAGAGGATCAACGAATTCTCAACAAGTATTTCATTCTGTTTCACGAACGCAAAGCATCTGAAATATCCAAACCAGAAATACGCGATTTGCTGCAAGACATTAAGAAGAACCATGCTGGCATAATGGCGAATAGGTGTCTTGCTTGCATTCGTAAAGTCTATAATTTTGGTGTCAAAAATGGTTATCTAGACAATAATCCCGCTCATTTACTGGACAGACCAGAAGTGGAAGTATCAAGGGATAGGTTTTTTTCTGATCAAGAAATTAGAAAACTTTGGAAAGCTTTTGATCAATGCGGGGTTCAAGGTGAAGTTTTCAAAATGTGTCTTGCAACAGGTCAGCGACTAAAAGAAGTAACAAATATGCCATGGGAGGAAATTCAAGATGATATATGGACGATCCCAAAAAGTCGTACAAAAAACGGACTAACGCACGCCGTTCCTTTGATCGGATTAGCCAAAAAACTGTTGAACAAAGCAAAAGGAAAACACGATATTTGGGTGTATCCGTCCCCCTTGGGTTTAGATCAGCCGGTGACGATTGGAACCCGAAATAGAAAATCTGTCAGGGTCAAAACGAATATAAGCGATTTTAATCCGCACGATATGAGACGAACAGTTGAAACCAACCTTACAAAACTTGGTTTTTCCCGCTTTATCGCTGACCGACTTGTAAATCATATCGATGGTGGAGTTGGTAAAGTCTATGATAGATACGATTATCTTAAGGAAAAGAAAGAAGCGATGACAGCTTGGTTAGAACACCTATCCAAACAGATAGGTCCGAGACTCTTCGACTAGGCGCTGAAGAAGATTTTGATGCCATCTGTTATTCTTGTTTGTTCAACCAACGGCAGTTTCGTCCGAAACACCGTCATTAGCGGCAGGTCGACTTTCCACTAATTGTAATAGTGCAAAGGTCTGGAATGAGCGGCGGATTCAATTGATCGACGCAACACACTCGGCAAGCTTTTCAGCTGGGGTTTGATATTGCAAGGTCTTTCGTGGCCGTTCGTTCAGTTGTCTGGCGATTGCGCTTAATTTTGCCTGT